>Ga0079224_100008752_pt1 | contig 13735 bp, 10 predicted proteins | sample Stecom2015_FD_80414 | JGI IMG/M metagenome (GOLD analysis project Ga0079224, IMG submission 80414) | Agricultural soil microbial communities from Utah to study Nitrogen management - Steer compost 2015 | ecosystem: Environmental > Terrestrial > Soil > Agricultural land | place: USA: Utah... | reverse complement strand
TTCAGTTGCTGTCTTATCATGTAGCCGTCCTGCGGGGTACGGATGTAGATCAACCACGTAACCTGGCAAAATCAGTGACTGTAGAATAATCAGAATTGAAGCAAGGCTGGTTATTGTATGAGAGTAATAAAGTTCCATACTAAGTAATAAAGTCTCATACTGAGTAATAAAGTGTAATACTGAGTTGCTCAAAAAATCCACACAAGCTATGCTTTAAACAGCATGATGTGTGGATTTTTTTATGGCCAACTTTAAGAACACACAAAATCATGAACTCAAAATTCAAAAATGGATTAAAGAAGGACGAGGACAGGGTTTTGGAAATAGCTATAAACCTTGGCTCACAATTCGAGATGTGAGTTCAGAAGGTCGATCTCACCGAGTTTTTGGCCATAAAAGCCAAAGAACTCACCACCTTCTCTCTGATCTAGAACTTTCTGCTTTTTTATTACTGGAATGGCATTCCACAACTGTAGATATTAGAGAACAATATCCCCTAGACCTCGAACAAACTCTAGAAATTGCAAAAACAATTGGAATTCCTCACCCTAGATTTGGGAAACACTATCAAATAATGACAAGTGATTTTTTAGTGGATACACATGATGCAATAACACCTAAATTTGTAGTCCAAGTTAAATATTCAAATGCTCTCAATGACCCACGCACAATAGAAAAAATAGAAATTGAGCGACAATATTGGAAACAGCAAAACATACCTTTTTATATTTTTACCGAGCACCAAGTTCCTAAAACTGTCAGCCAGAACATTCAATGGTTGTACAGTTCAATAAATACTATAGAACTGAGTGAACAAAATACGTTAGATAAACTTAACTTTTATGCAGATATGTTCATTAAAAATAAATCTAAAAAGATTAATGAATTAGCGAGAACCATTGATCAAAAATATCATTTTGAGTTAGGACAATCGTTAAGAGAAATTAGAGACTTGCTTGCTCAAAGATATTTCATATTTGATCTTAATATTTCTTTTAAGGATTTGAACACAGATCATATTCAATTGGGCGAGCTTAATATTTGGAATGAGGTACTTCATGCTGAAAATCAATGACGTATTAAGTTTTGAAAGCTCTTTATTTAGGATTTTAACTATCCTACCTGACTCTGTGATTTGGATTGGTCTTGACCTAGAAAATGCTTTTCCAATTAAAGTTAGTAGAACAGAAATCTTAAAAGGTTTGGAAGATGGCAATATTGAAAGAGCAATAGACCCACATGAGTCACTTGCTTTCATTCAGCCGGAGAAGGAATCAATACAAGAAATAAAACGTGACCAAAATTATGCTCTTATTTATCCTCTGATCTCTCATGAATTATTTTATATTCCTGTTCAAAGGGGAAAAATAATTAGTGAAATCATGAATCAAAATGAAGTCACCAAACAAACTATTTATCGTTTAGCTCGCAGATATTGGCAAAGAGGACAAACTCCTAATGCATTGCTTCCTGATTATAAAAATAGTGGAGCTAAGGGTCAAAAAAGAACAGCTAAAGACAAAAAATTAGGTCGACCTCGTATCTATAATAGTGAACAAGGCATTAATGTTAATGAAGACATTGAAAAACTTTTCTATCGCACCATTAAATTATTCTTTTTAAAAGACAACAAACATTCACTCCCATTTGTATATCGAAAATTTCAAACTACATATAAAAATCTCTATCCTGATATAGCCGAATCAGATATTCCAACAATATGGCAGTTTAAGTATTACTATGAAAAAGAATTCAAAAAAATTGAAAGCATAAAAGCTCGTATTGGCACATCCAACTACCGAAAAGACTATCGTCCTTTGCAATCAACGTCTAACGCTCAAGCCTTAGGTCCTGGTGCACGTTATGAAATTGATGCCACGATCGCTGATATTTATCTTGTTTCAAATTCAAATCCAGAAAGTATCGTTGGTAGACCCACCATTTACTTTGTGATTGACGTCTTCAGTAGATTAGTCGCAGGCTTTTATATAGGTTTTGAATCACCTTCATATTTAGCTGCAATACAAGCATTGAATATAGCGATGACCGATAAGGTTCAGTATTGTGCTGAGTATGGGATCTCAATTCAGCCAAAGGATTGGCCAGCTGTTGGTCTACCTGATGCTTTACTCGCGGATCGAGGAGAACTATTAGGCTATCAGATTGAAGCCTTAGAAAAAACTTTCGCTGTAAGACTTGAAAATGCGCCAGCTAGACGTGGTGATGCTAAAGGCATCGTAGAACAAGCTTTTAATACATATCAGGCTTATTTTAAAAAAGAAGGTAAGGGAAAAGGTGTTGTTGAAGGCACCACTGTAAAAAAGACTGGTGGTAATGATTACCGACAAGATGCCACATTAAATATTCACCAATTTACTGAAATCATTCTTGCCTGCATCATCTCGCATAATCAATTTCATGTGCTAAAGACGTATGATCGTGAGCCAGACATGCCTAATGACTTACCAACTATTCCGTTACATTTATGGAATTGGGGTATTCAAAACAGAACAGGAAAATTGAGAAGTGTTCCAGAAGAAGCTCTCAGAATCGCATTATTGCCACGTACTAAAATCACAATATCAGACTTAGGCATCAAAGCATTTGGTCTTTACTACCTAGCGAAAGAAGTACTTGATCTCGGTTGGTTACATCGTAAAACAGGAAGTTCTCGTCCTCAAAACCTTGAAGCTGCATATGATCCTTACTCAGTGAATAAAATTTATATTTTTCCGAAAGATAATAGTCTCGAATATTGGAAAGGGTCTCTCTCCGATCGATCGAGAGAATTTAAAGATTGTACTTTGTGGGAAGTCAAAGAAAGGCAAAAAGCCCAAAAAGAGCACCTTGTACAGCACGAACTACAGGCTTCAAAAAAACGAAGAGAGCTTGAAGCTTTTATCAGTGAGAAACTTAAAACTAAGCATCCGAAGAGTCCAATTAAACTATCTCAACGAATCGCTGAAATAACTGAAAATAAAGCAAAAGAAAAAAATATTGAACGCAAAGCTAAAGTAAAACAGCAAGAAATAGTGGATACAAATATTATTCCAATGCCTAAACTAAAAACCTCAATTAAGCCTCAAGATGCTGAAGCGGTTCATTATCCAGACTTAACAGACGAATTATTTGGTGAGGATGACTAAATGACTTTGCCATTAAATTTTATTCAAGCACGCTACACTCCTAGTTTTGGTGAATATAAACACAATCCATTTATTGAAGCTCTACCACCAATCATGCAAGAAATTGCAGATATCAAAGCTAATCTGATTGGTAAAGTTGACTTTAACCCAGAAGATATTCTGAGATCTAAGAACGAAAGAATTCATCTTTCATCTCAACTTCTTCATCAGTTTTTTCAACCCATTACTCGGCATATTTCATTAGAACAAAAAATTGCAATATTAATTCGTCAAGGCTATGTCGGGCGCAATATTGCTGATGGGAAATTGCACCAACATTTGCAAAATGGTTATGAGCGTATTATGTCGGGAGATATTAATGCCTTTCGTTTTGATGCACCAAAATCTACAGCTTTAAGCTATTCACTGATCGGTTGTTCAGGAAGTGGCAAAAGCACAACCCTACAGCGAATTCTAAACCTTTATCCTCAAGTGATTTATCATGAAAAATATAACTTCACTCAACTCGTTTATCTTAAAATAGACTGTCCTCATGATGGTTCATTGAAAAATCTATGTTTGCATTTCTTTAAAGCGATTGATGTTGCATTGGGAACAGATTTTGAAAGGAAAGTAGCCTTAAAAAGATTAGGAATCGAAGCTCTACTAAACTATATGCGTCAAATTACCAATACCTATGCTATTGGTGTACTCGTCATTGACGAAATCCAACACCTGAGTGTTAAGAATTCAGGTGGTGCTGAAAAAATGCTGAACTTTTTTGTCACCTTAATCAATGTTGTAGGTTTGCCAGTGGTTATGGTTGGCACACCTAAAGCCAAATTTATATTTGATGGTGATCTGCGTTCAGCGCGTCGTGGGGCTGGTTTTGGGGCTGTTATATGGGAACCTATGAAGAACAATCCCCCATTATCAAACACCACAACGAGAACAGAATGGATGGCTTTCACCAATGCCCTTTGGAAATACCAATGGCTAACCAATAAAGAACAACTGAGTGAAGAAATTCGAGACTGTTGGTATGAACTCTCTCAAGGCGTACTGGATATAGTAGTCAAACTTTTTGTTTTGGCTCAATGCCGAGCGATCATGACAGGACTAGAAAGAATAACGCCTCGTTTGCTTAGACAAGTCTATGAGGATGAACTAAAATTTGTCCATCCTATGATAGAAGCACTCAAGTCTGGAGATCCTAATCGTATCGCACTCTATTCAGACTTAACTATTCCATATGTGGACAAAACCTTACTTCTACTTCAGAAAAAAATAGAAGAAGAACAAGAAAAAGTTGAACAATATAATGGAAATGTACATGCACAAAGATTGCATAACCTACTAATTGCCACTGGATATCCAGAATCTAAAGTGATTTCTGTAATCAAAAAAGCCTTTGTCAATTTCCCTCATCTCAATATGCAAGAACTCATGCCTATTGTTTCGAATTGGCTCACTGAAGTCGAGGTGGATAAAGAAACCAAACCTGAAAAAATTAATCACAGAAAAATAAAACAAAGTGAATGGATGAACTTACCTTCAGATGATTTAAGGTTTAAGTTTTCTCAAAAGCAAAAATCCCAAAATTTTTATGACGTTCTTCAATCAAGTGAATTAATTTTTGATACTCAAACTTGGGTGCAATCAATGTAATAGTGGAATGAGCATGTTGAACTTTCCTACACCATATCCCAATGAGTTAATTTACAGCACGATAGCAAGAGCTGGAATTCATCATGCTATTACAAGCCCTAAGCAATTACTTGAAGAAGTATTTGCTAATCGTAAAGTCATTGCCACGATTGATTTACCTAGCCATCTAATATGCCTTTTAAAGCATTTACCACCACAATACATGCTTGAAAATCTTGCTTATAAACATACGCTTTTTCCAATCCACGCTTTATTTTCTCCAGAAAACACACGTTTAAAATGCCTTAAATGGATGGGGAATCAATCAAAAGGTTCTCTCCATTTAGCATTAGGCGTTGCGGCATCTAAAGTTAAGAAGATATCAACGCATCGATATTGTCGACATTGCTTAGAAGACCAATATCGCGAATATGGAGAATTCTTTTGGTCAAGAGTTTGGTATATCCAAGGCGCAAATTGTTGTAGCAAACATAAAGTTAAATTGTCAGAATTTTTACCAGCATCCCATTTGAATGGGCGGCATCAATTTATTCCTGCAAGTTTTATCCTAGATCGGAAGCAACCTAATGACCCTGCTCATGAATTAGATCTAATCGTTAGTAGGCATGTTGATGAGTTGTTAAAGCTTCCACCAGCAACATCACCTACGTTCTATCAATGGAGTCAATTTTATCAACGTATTGCAAAGCGATTGGGTTTCAACAAAGGCTCTAAATACATTGATCATTCAAAAATTTATTCAGCCGTTATAAAAATATGGGATCTAAAATGGTTACAACAACATCACTTAAATGATCTAAAATCTGAAACAAGTTGGCTTAAAGCTATCTTTAGAAAGCATCGTAAGTCATTTAGCTATCTTGAACATATTATCGTCTTAGAGACATTTTTCCCTAAAGGCTGGACATGGACTACCATTCTGAGTGAAGTTCATCAGATCCCATGTAATCCCCCTAATACAGATAGACCAATTCAAAGAGCTAAGTGTAAAGACTTATTGATACTTAGAGAAAAACGTAATGAATGGCTGTGTTTGATTCAAAATTTTGGAATAAAGCCGTCTAGAGTCAAAAATGCAGCCTTATATGCATGGCTTTATCGCAATGATAAAACTTGGTTACTAACAAAAAATAAAAGCTTTCACGCTTTGCCCACAAGTATTCCCAAGAAAGTAGATTGGCCTCTGAGGGATTGGCAAATGGTGAAGCGATTATTCAAAATATTCTATCAATCATTAGACGATTTGAATTTACCTAGGCAGTCAAGAAATTGGTACTTAAGACAACTACCACAATACTCTACCGTAGAGAAAAACCTATATCAGCTGCCTTTAACAAATAAATTTTTGGCTACTTTTTCAGAAGATATTAGCAGTTATCAAATCCGTAGAATTACCCGGACACTAATTCACTTTGAGAAACTTAATCAACACCAAGCGAGTTGGCAATTATTACGACATTCAGGATTAAGTGAAGAAAGATTAACCCATGAAACACTTAAATTCCTAAATCAAATTAAAAGGGTCGATCATGGCTAAGATAAGTCATATAGCTACAGATATGAAAATAAAAAAAATTGGGACTTTGTTCAAAAAACATAACTCAGGCAATTGGGCCATAAACCTAGCTTTGGAGAATGAAAATAAAGAACCTGAAACGACTTATACGAATTTTTCTAATGCAAAATTATTAAGAAAAAATAGTCACATCAACCCTACACAAGAATATCCTAAAGGCTACAATTTACGCTTTAAAATTAGTTCAACTCAAGATTGGCTATCTTCTGCCCATAATTCAAACTTATCTAAAGGAAAGTTTGTAGAACATTATTTCTTATTTGATGCAGTCCGTGTGGATCAATTCGGCCAGCTGATGTCCGAAACCATCAAAATTAAGCTCCCTCAATTCGAACTTGCTCGATCTCTGTTTTTCTACACCCCATATTTAGCAAGATCAGCAGTCATAGAGAATAGTTTGAGTATTGATTTCGATATTGTTTCTAAGCCAGATCACTACCTCATCAATATATTACCAGCTTGCTCATACCCCATTTCTCATTTCAATGATTCAGGTATACGTCGGATCTTATCTTGGATTCTTCTTGATCCTGATATTCGACAATCTTTTAAAAGTATCAGTCAGTTTTGTACGAAATATGGCTATGACGTTGACCAATACCGTATATGGAGTTTTTGTTTTAACCCACCCCAACTTAGTGGAGTAATCTTTAATACATTTGGCTATTACAAAGCTGAAACTTCAGAGTTTTTTGTTAATGAAATTTCAGGTTTTGAAAGAATCTCAAGTCGTATTTCAAAAGAAATTGAATTCTATAGCGATAAATTCATTGAGTCTAAATCTGGTGGGAAAGGTGAAAACTCTTCAGGAACTAAAAATAATGGAAAAGAGCCAACCATCAAAGATGATGAGGAAGGTAATAGCGATGATGTGCAAATTATTGATGTTGTACCTACACACTTCGACTTTTTAGAAGCAATTGAAACACGGAAAACCGCTAAGAAATCTAGACTTAGAAATCATGGTGTAAAAGACCAAGACTTGCCATCCTCCAAGGCAACATTGGAAGTTAGCACCAATGAACCTATTTCTGAAGGAACTATCCCCTCTGCTGAATTTAATGGTGTTGAAGATGAAACTGAAGATCTTCATCTGTATCTTGATCGATTCTCTGCATTTCAACAAATGATTGATTTATTTTGCAAAGAAAATTCGATCAAGAATTTTAGTTTTCAACTGCATAAATTACCCAACATTCAAGGTCACTCCAAACACATAAAGACTGATGGTAATCCTAGATGTGTCGCAGAAGTCAGTTTTCAATTCAATGGGCAAAATATTGTGATCTTAGAAGTTGATACTTCTGACAATAAGAAACCCCTTTCAACTCGTGTTTTATCCATTAAAGATACAAATCAATGGAATACCGTTGATCGTGCAAAAGTACTTGAGCTAGTCGTCACCCAATGTTTGCGATGGCCTAAAGGTATCTTTAACAATATTAGTTTTAAAAATAGTACATTAAACCATCCTAGAATGGATAGTAAGCATCAGGAAATCTCAGAATCTGAACTAAAAAACTGGTCAAGTAGGCTTTGTACTATCTTTATCGATAAAAATAAAAACTGACATTTCACAGGTATAGAGAACCTTAATTAAGATTAGCTTGCCCAAATATACTTAATAATTTAAGCTGCTCTTCATTATGCTATATTTCTTTAGAATTCATGGAGTTTAATCTTTTAAATGGGTGAGTTGAATATCAATAGATACATGACTGCTGATGAATATGAAATAGATATTCTTCAAGACTCTCCCCCGAAGGATGAGTACGTCCAAAGAATTTTAGATAAAATGATTTTTGAGTATGCTATTACTGAAACTCCAATCGATGTCGATTTTAGAAAACTTGTTTATTGGTTAAAAGCTGGGGATCAGTTAACACATCAAATTCACCCATACCCTGCAAAGTTACTTCCCCACATAATTAATTTCTTCTTAAAAGCTCATAGTAATTTTAAGAATAAAATTGTATTAGATCCATTTTGCGGCTCAGGTACAGTAGCTTTAGAATCATCTATGCAAGGATTCTTACCCTTGGTTGCTGATGCGAATCCTTTTGCCTTATTAATTGCCAAGGTGAAAACAACACCTTATTCGATCGATAAACTAATAAAAATCAAAGAAAAAGTTATAGTCAAAGCTAAAAGATACAAAAAAGCCACTCCAGTTGATGTAGTGAATTCACATCTGTGGTATTTACCAGAACATAAAAGAAAATTAGAAATTATTTTAAGAGCTATTAATGAAATTGACGAAACCGATGAAAAGGACTTTTTCAAAGTTTGTTTTTCATCTTTAGCAAAAAAAATTAGCTATGCAGATCCCGCCATCAGTGTACCTGTACGCTTAAAAACTAAAGAAAAATTTTCAGAAGTCACTAATCAGCGAATTCAAAAGCGATTAGACTGGATACAAAATCTTGATGTCATAGCCGAATTTGAAAGCAATGCAGATACAAATATCGAACGCATTAGACAGACTAATGCTCAATTTCCCAAAAGAATAAGTGCCTTAAAGGTTGGAATAGATGCTAGGGATATTTTTAAAGATTTTAATCTAACTACTAAGATGCCAGATAATTCAGTACCACTAATTATTACTTCTCCACCATATGGCAGTGCACAAAAATATATACGATCTACTAGTCTTTCATTGAATTGGTTAGGCTTTACTCCACCTCAAGGACTGAGATCCTTAGAAGAAAAATCTATAGGTAGAGAACATCTAATATCAGAACCATTGTGTTTGGACATGGGTGATTTACCAGAAAACTATAAGTGTCTCATTGAGAAAATAGCTCAAACTAATAAAACCAGAGCTAGGATAACTCAAAAATATCTTATCGAAATGGAACAAGTTACTAAAGAGCTTTCACGTATATTAGCGGTGAATGGACGTATCATTTTAGTTTTAGGAAATAACCAGGTATGTGGCGAAACTCTAAGAAATGATGAGTTTATGATCTATTGTTTTAAAAAATATGGCTTAAATCTAAAATTAGTTCTGATCGATGATATTAAATCTCGAGGATTAATGACAAAACGTAATAGAACAGCCTCTATAATATCTAGAGAAACTGTTTTAGTATTTGAAAAATGAGAGATGGACTTTGAATTCTGTTAACGATATTGATGACGTACAATCCTGCTTAAGCAAATTACAATTATTATCACAAAATGTGTGGGATTATGCGTGTGAAAAACCACAAATTAACAAATGGTTAAAACAATTTAATGGACAAGTCTTTGAAGAAGCTGAAGAACAGAAATACATGATCTATGCTTTAACAAAATTTATGTATTTTAGCCAACGTATGGTCAGAGAAATGCTTATTTCTCTATATCGTGATAGTGTTAGAGCCTCAATAATTCAAAATATTAGAAGAAATAACTCTCATACTCGCAATCTTGAACAATTAAATAATTTATATGATGATGACCTGAAAAAAACATTATTTATCGGTATTGGTAATCCTGCAGAGAGTGGGGCGCATTTACTTTATATTTTCCGACAAGTAAATGATTTAGAGAAAAATCTTTTTTCAGATTTGCATGGAGCATTTGATATTCTATCCGATGAAGAAAATAGTTTACCGAGCTGGAAATTAAGGGATAAATATTCAGATATTAAAAGAATCATCCTTTTTGATGATTTTGTTGGAGGTGGAACACAAGCTAGTCGGTATTTAGCTAAACCCTTATCAAGCATTCGAAAAAACTACCCTCTAATGGAAATTATTTTTATTTCATTATTTTCTACTACTGAAGGTTTAGAAAAATTAAATGAAAAAGCTAACTTTAATGGAAAAGCTACTTGCCTATTTGAATTAGATAAAACTTATAAAAGCTGTTCGCAAAATCCTCGATATTTTGAACACTCTAAATCATGGTTTGACCTTGATAAGTTCAGATTAATAGTAGAACACTATGGAGACAACTTATATCCAGAAGGACCACTAGGTCACTCTCAATGTGAGTTATTAATAGGTTTTTCTCACAATACGCCAAATAATACATTGCCGATATTTTGGAAGAATGGACGTACAGCTGATAATTCTATTTGGCACCCTATTTTTGCTAGATTTGATAAAAACTATGGCTTAGGAGTTAAATAAATTGGAAAAATCGAATCCTTTCTCTTTTTCGAAAGCTTCTGACTATACAGATGAGGAAATTAATACTTTTTGGGTAGACTTAGTTAATAAAGAGTTTATTGATTCAATTATTGAGCCTCAATCAAGAAAGTCTAAATTTATTCTTGGCGGTAAAGGTACTGGGAAAACTCATTTATTAAGACATCATTCGTATCAAACACTTAAACTACGTGAAAAAAATCTATCAGGATTAAATTTAATTAAGTCAAAAAACTACTTAGGCGTTTTCCTTAGAGCGAACTCTCTAGATGCTAATAGATTTAATTCAAAAAATAAGGAAGAAAATAGTAAATGGCAAACTCTATTTGGAATTTTTTTAGAACTAAAACTAATAGATAATCTTGTAGAAATATTAATCGATATTAAAAATAATTCTTCAAATCATAATTTTAATGATGAAGGTTTTCTTAATTCTCTACGTTATGAAATTAATGATTCAGATTTTGAAAAGTTATTAGATATTGATGCGTTTAGAGAATGGATAAAACTCGAGACAAAAAGAATTAATAAGTCTGTAAACAATTATGCATTTACAGAGACTCTAGATTTAGTTCCTAAATTTAGCTTTGGTAGTTTAATCATAAAAATTAAAGAAGCTCTAAGTGTATGGAACTCAGACTTTAATAATATTTCTATCCTTTATTTACTTGATGAGATTGAAAATTTCTCTAGCATAGAACAACAAGAAGTTATTCAAACTTTAATCAGATTTGGTGAAGGTGTATCTACTTTTAGAATCAGTGGTAGGCTCTATGCTATTAAAACATACTCTACAATCGGCAATGGTGAAGAAAATCGAGAAGGTTCTGAATTTGATAAAATTAATCTTGATGAAAGCTTAAATGCAATTAGTAATTCTCATTATAAAAAATTTGCTCAAGATTTTATAACAAAAAGATTAGCATATAAAAATCTAATTAAAAATGAAGAAATTTTCCATATTTCTAAATGTTTTGAAATATTACAAGGTAATAATTTCTATGAAGATTTTTTAAAAAGTCAAAAACTATTAGATAAATCTAATAATCTTTCTTTTATTAATAATTTCAAAAGAACTTTATTTGAAGTTCCTAAAATAATTAATCCTAAAGAAATTGATCATATATGTTTTTTATTAGTTGATGATTTTCCTTTAATTTTACAAAAACATAATATTTTGAGATTTTGTAAAAGTTTTTCAGTTGAATGTTCATCTATTGAACTTGCTGAAGATATTAGATTATCTTGTATTCAATCGATGAATAATTCTAAAAATGACTCAACTAAAAGTTATGAAGATTCTTATTCTCACTGGAATAAAGACCTTTTAAATCAATTAAGTCGTGAATGGAATAAATCATGGGAGTATTCTAGTTTTGAAACATTTATTCATATGTCTTCTAATAATCCAAGAAATTTATTAAGTATTCTAAGTAGTGCTTATGATTTAGCATTATTCAATAATCATGATTTTATTAATGAAAGTCCTTTATCAATTGACGAACAAAATCATGCAGTATTCGAGAATGCTAAATTTATTTTCGAACAAGATTCCAATTATGGCAGTAAGTCTGAAATTGCCAAAAAAGCTATAATAAGGCTTTCAACTATCTTAAGAACTGCTAGATTTTCTTTAAATATTCCAGAAGTCTCTCCATTATTAGTAAGTTTTAATGATGAAGATCTTACTGATAATTCTAGGCAGGCTATACAAAGTGCTTTGAATTACTCATTCTGCTTTGAACTTAAATCTGGTAGACCTGATAGAAATAGTAATCGAATTAATCGAAAGATTTATCTTAATCCAGTTTTATCGCCAATTTGGGATTTGCCTGTAAGTCGTAGAGGAGATCTGAGTCTATCTTCAGAATTAGTGAACTCCATCTTCGATCAAGATAAAAGCGAAGAATTTAAAGCTCTACTATCTGGTTTGAAACGAAAGTGGAATCAACCATTTACAAGAAACAAACTTTTACTTAGCCAACAAGATCTTTTTAACAATGATTGATTATTCAATTTTTTACCGTAATTCATATCAAGATTCCAATGATTTACCACATTACGATATTTTCATTTCAGCATATAACTCAAGTGAACGGGTTCAAAATGTTTATGATAATGTTAAAGCAAACAGAAAAATCTGGTTAATACATCCAGAGTATTTATATACTGACTTAGAAATCCCTATTGGTACTGATATCGTCGCACCGAAAATTGAAGAAAAAGATGAAGTTAGTCAAGTCAATAAATTAATTAGTTGTCTAGGTAATATTGAAAATCTAAACATATGTATTGATATTACAGGTTTTATGAGACATGTTCTTGTTTTCCTAATTGTAAAACTTAAACATATGAATATAAATATTTTTTCAGCTATATACTCTGAACCAGGTTCCTATTCAAAAGATGAGCAAACCGAATTTAGTACAACAACAAGTGAATTAGTAAAAACAATTGCTGGTATATCTGCCGATGTTGAATCTGATTTTAAAAATCACTTAATTATTAATGTTGGATATGACCATAAAATCATTAATCAGGTGACCTCTCACCTCGATAATGCAATTGTTCATCCTCTTTTCTCCTTTCCTTCACTTAGCGCTGACATGTATCAACAAAGTGCTAGTAGAGCTGCTCTCAGTGGAGAGGTTACAAAAAAAGATGAATGGATTAGTAATAGAAAGTTTTCCCCAGCTAATAATCCGTTTGCTACTGCACAAGTAATAAGTGACTTAACTGCAGAATTAGACATAGAAAATAATAATAAAAATAATTTTTACCTTTCTCCTTTATCCACGAAAGCTCAAACCCTAGGTTTTGCAATATATTGGGCTCTTGAAGGACATACACGTGATATATCGATACTTTTGCCTGAATGTCTCACATATTCTCGAGAAACTTCCAAAGGTCTAAAAAGACTTTGGTTATATACTGTGGAACTAACTTGATAGTCTATAATTATTTTCTAGGTAGAATATCAACAACTTCAACATCTAGAAATGAAGATAATTCATAAATTTTTTCTAAAGTAGGATTAACCTCGCCTCTCTCAATCCGCCCTAAATAACTTCGATCCATGTTACAGAGCAAAGCTAATTGCTCTTGTGACATATTTTTTTCTTTTCTGTATTTACGAACCAATTGTCCAAATTGAATAGTAAGTTCTGACATAAACATTCAAATGCTTAAAAAACAGAACTATCACTATTTGAGGACTATATATCCACGGA
>Ga0079224_100008751_pt1 | contig 13736 bp, 9 predicted proteins | sample Stecom2015_FD_80414 | JGI IMG/M metagenome (GOLD analysis project Ga0079224, IMG submission 80414) | Agricultural soil microbial communities from Utah to study Nitrogen management - Steer compost 2015 | ecosystem: Environmental > Terrestrial > Soil > Agricultural land | place: USA: Utah... | reverse complement strand
GTTGGCGGACGTTCAGCGTCTGCTTCGCGTCTTCCGTGCGGTCTGGGTGGCCGGCGGCGCAAGCTTGATGCGCTGACCGATGCGGATGAGACTCTTGCCGCCGTTCCAGCGCTTCAGATCCGCCACGCGCAGGTTGTACTTGCGCGCGATTTCATAAAGCGTGTCGCCTCGACGAACGATGTGGTACTGGTTCGCGCCGGCCGGGGCGATTTTCGGCAGACCGGGCGGCAGCACCGCCATATCGGCGCGATCCTTGACGGGCACCAGCAGACGCTGGCCCGGACGCAGGTGCGCGTAGGGACGCAGGTTGTTGTACTCGCGCAGTTGCGCAACGGTGATGCCGTGCGCCTTCGCCACCTTCGCCAGCGTGTCGCCGCGCTTGTAGACATAGGACTTCCACGACGACAGCGGCTTCTTGTGTGCGGCGAGGTTGCTGATGAATACGTCCGCGCGATCGGTCGGCAGCACGAGCTGCGGCGACACCTCGCTCGACACCACGGGACGGTTGTTGCCCGGATTCAGCGCGATGAGTTCTTCTACCGGCATTTCCGCCAGCTTCGCCGCCACGTTGAGGTCGATGTCGCGGGTGAGGTCGACGGTGACGAAGTAGGGCGCGTTGGGAATGGGGGTGAGCTCGATGCCGAAGGCGTCCGGGCGCGCGATGATGTTTTCCAGCGCTTGCAGCTTGGGCACGTAATAGCGCGTTTCCTTCGGGATGCGCAGGCTTTCGTAGTCGGTCGGTTTGCCTTTGGCGCGGTTCCGCTTCATCGCGCGCAGCACGCCGTTTTCGCCCATGTTGTAGGAGGCGAGCGCCAGATGCCAGTCGCCGTGCAACTCGTACAGGAACTGCAGATAGTCGAGCGCGGCGCTGGTGGAGGCGACGATGTCCCGGCGGCCGTCGTACCACCAGTTCTGTTCCAGGTTGTAATACTTGCCCGTGGAGGGGATGAATTGCCACAGACCCGATGCGCGTGCCGAGGAATGCGCCATCGGATTGAACGCGCTCTCGACCATGGGCAGCAGCGCCAGTTCGGTGGGCATGCCGCGTTTTTCAAGCTCTTCGACGATGTGGTAGAGGTAGCGGCGGCTGCGCTCCACCAGGACGCGCATCTGTTCCGGCCGCGCCGCATACCAGGCCTGGCGCTCGACCACCAGACGGCCGTCCAGATCCGGCATGGCGAACCCGCGACGGATGCGTTCCCACAGATCGTCGGGCGCGTTATCCGCCAGATCTCCGGCGCGCCGTGCGCCCAGATCGCGCACATCGCGCACATCCACATCCTCGGCGCTGTCCGACTGCATGCCCAGGGCAGGATGCCGGGCCTCACCCTCCTCGAAAGGCAGGCGGATATCGAAGTATTCCGGCGGAAGACTGTGCAGGATGGGATCGACCGCGTGCGCCGGTGCGCAGGTCAATGCCACGGTCAGAATGGCGAGTTGTAAGAAAAATCGGCGCACGAAACCTCCCGGAAGTGCCGCCGATGGTATGGGGACGGCGCGAGAAACGTCAAACCTAAAGTTGCGCGGCAGGTGGGACAGTGCCGCTACCGGCCATGCAAGGCGAGGGCCGCTGTGACACAGTTGTGCACAAATTTAAAATTCGTTCTTCCATTGGCGGATGGCGGCCAGGACATCCACCGGCGTGCCGAGGTCCCGACCGGCGTATCGCGCCGCCGAGGCGGTTACCGCGGGCTCGGTGACGCGCAGGAAGGGATTGGTCGCCTTTTCCAGCCCGATGGTGGAGGGCAGCGTCGGGCGGTTCGCTTCGCGGCTCGCCCGGTCGCTTGCTTCGCGCGCCGCGAGCGCAGCGTTGTCCGGTTCGACTGCACGCGAAAAAGCGATGTTCGACAGCGTGTATTCGTGCGCGCAATAGACCAGCGTATCGTCCGGCAGAGCGGCGAATTTGCCGAGCGAACGGTGCATCTGTTCGGGCGTGCCCTCGAACAGCCGGCCGCAGCCGCAGGCGAACAGCGTGTCGCCACAGAACAACATGCCTGCGCCATAATAGGCCACGTGCGTGCGCGTGTGTCCGGGCACTTCGAGGACCTCGAATTTCAGACCGAACTCGGGCAACTCGACCGTATCGCCTTCGCGCACGCGTTCGGTGGCGGTGGCGATGCGCTCGTCATGCGGCGCGTAGATCGGCACGTCGTGCGCGCGCGCAAGCGTTGCGACGCCGCCGATGTGGTCGTTGTGATGGTGCGTGAGCAGGATCGCGCTGAGCGCCAGCCCTTCGCGTCGCAAGTAATCCTGCACCGGCCGCGCATCGCCCGGGTCGACTATCGCGACACGGCGCGTGTCATGCAGTGCCCAGATGTAGTTGTCATTGAACGCGGGAATGGGAACGACGGTCGGTTTGGACATGATGCTTCACTCTGAATTGAAAACGCGGCGGAACGCGGCACGGGCGCCGGTCGTGCGGCCGATCGCGCCGTGTGCGGCGCTGGCTAGGCCCTGATTGTGTTGCACTCGCCGCAAATGTCAACGCTGACCGACTGGTTCGGCACGCCCAAGGGCGCGTACGTGCTCGAATGGGAGCTGACGCAGTTCGACAACGCTGTGGAGGATGTGTTCGGATTCATCGCCGTGCAGGTCGGCTCGCCGAAGCTCGATTTCCTGCGCGCCAACCGCGTGCCGGTGCGCACCTGCATCGGCGGTCCCGGTTGCGGCGTGCTCGGAGAGCCGTTCGCCTTGCCGCTCGCCTCGCAGAGCGTCGACCTCATCGTGCTGCCGCATGTGCTCGAATTCAGCGCGATGCCCCACCAGATCCTGCGCGAAGCCGAGCGCGTATTGCGCCCCGAAGGCCATATCGTCATCTCCGGCTTCAATCCGCTCAGCCTGTGGGGCGTGAAGCGGATGATCTCGCACCGGCGCGGCGAGTATCCATGGTCGGGCGATTTCATCGGTCTGCTGCGTCTGCGCGACTGGCTGAAGCTGCTGGGCTTTGAACTCAACGGCGGCCGCTTCGGCTGTTACGCGCCGCCGTTCAGCACCACCAAGTGGCTGCAGCGCTTTTCCTTCATGGAATCGGCGGGCGATCGCTGGTGGCCCATCGCGGGCGGCGTCTATGTGGTGCGGGCGGTCAAGCGCGTGTACGGCATGCGTCTGTTGCAACCCGATTGGAAGAATGGCAAGAAGCGGACGAAGAAAGTCCTCGCGCCCGTGGCCCAACGCCACGACGGCGTACAACGGAACGGACATGAACGATAAGAACAATGTCGTGCGCCTTTACACCGACGGCGCATGCAAGGGCAATCCGGGTGTGGGCGGCTGGGGCGTGCTGATGCGCTACGGCGACAAGGAAAAGGAACTGTACGGCGGCGAGGCCATGACCACCAACAACCGCATGGAGTTGATGGCGGTGATTCGCGGGCTGAATGCGCTCACGCGGCCTTGCACGGTCGAGGTATGGCTCGATTCCGAATATGTGAAGAACGGCATCACCCAGTGGATGACGAACTGGAAGCGGCGCGGCTGGAAAACCGCCGACAGGAAGCCGGTGAAGAACGCCGAGCTATGGCGCGAACTGGACGAGGCGACGCAGCGTCACGAGATCACCTGGCACTGGGTGCGCGGGCATACCGGCCATGAGGGCAACGAGCGTGCGGATGCGCTGGCGAATCGCGGCGTGGAGGAGGTGCGCGCGAACCTGGTGTCCGCGCGCTAAAGCCTTAAAGGCTTAAACACAGAGAAGCGCTTTCAATCCTTGGCTGGTGCGGATTGCGCGGTCGGCGGATAGTCCGTATCCGTCCAGCCGCCACCCAGGGCTTCCATCAGGTCGGTGGTGTAGGACAGATAGGCCTGCCGGTTGCGCACCAGTTCCAGTTCGGCCTCATTCAAGGTGCGCTGCGCATCCAGCACTTCGAGGAAGCTCGAATACCCGGATTCGTAACGCAGCCGCGCCAGTCGCAGCGAATTGCGTGCGGCTTCCACACGCGCAAGCAGATCCGCTTCCATGTCCGCCGTCCATGCAACGTTGCTGAGTGCATCCTTCACGTCTCGGAAGGCAGCTTCGGCCGCCTGCTCGTAGAGTGCCGCGGCCTGTTTCTGCTGTGCGACGGCCTGATCGGTGCGCGCGGCATAGCGCCCCGCATCGAATATCGGCCCCACCAGGTTCAAGCCGACAGACCAGATCTTGTTGCCGGACTCGAACAGCGTGGACAGCGTGTCGCTTTGCCGGCCGTATGAGCCGGTCAGGCTGAAAGTCGGAAACTGCACTGCGCGCGCCACGCCGATGGCGGCATTGGCGGCGGCCAGTTGCGCTTCGGCTTGGCGCACGTCAGGCCGGCGCTCCAGTAGCGAGGCGGGTAGCCCCGCGGGGGGAACGGGCGGCGAAGGCAATGCGCGCACATCGCCCGGCTCCAGTTGCAGATCGAGGATGCCGGTCAGCTCACCCAGTTGATGCAAGGTCACGTCGCGCTGGCGTTGCACTTCCTTCAATTGCGCGCGCGCGCCTGCATGCGCACTTTGCGCCTGGTTCACGTCCAGTTCGGAAATAAGGCCGGCCTCGAAACGCTTGGTCGCGATATCGAGCGATTCGGCCGATACGCGCACGTTTTCCGCCGCCACTTCCGTCTGCGCCTGCAGCGAACGTACGGCGAAGTACGTCTGCGCAATGGCCGATGCGAGCGTGAGCCCGACCACGTCGCGGCCATACCGCGTCGCAAGATATTGCGCCTGCGCCGCTTCGTTGGCGCGCCGCAAGCGACCCCAGAAATCGAGTTCGAAGGCGGTCGTCGCGGTGAGCGTAAAGGTGTTGCGCACCGTCGAGACGCCGGGGGTGGCGGGCGCCATGCTGCGACCGCGCGAGGCGCCGCCGTTCGCGTCGATGGTGGGGAAGAACAGCGAACGCGCTTCGCGCAGCACCGCCTCGGCTTCCTCGATTCGCGCGACGGCAAACTTCATATCGGTGTTGCGCGTCAGACCGGCTTCGACGAGCTCGTTGAGCTTGGGATCGCCGTACAGCGTCCACCAATCGGACGGAATGTTCGGTTCGCTGCGATCGGCGACGGCGCCGTAGTCCATCGGCAGATCGAGGGCGGGGCGCTCATAGTCGGGACCCACCGCGCAACCGGCGAGCGCCAGCAGCGAGACGGCGCAGAGCAGTGTCCGCTTCAGGCTCATGCGGGTTCCTTCAGTTCGTCGGACGCTTGGTCCGGATGCTTGTCCGCCTTGCGCAGGCTCGCGAACAGGGTGAAGAACAGCGGGATGAAAATCGTGGCGATCGCGGTGGCCGCCAGCATGCCGCCGACCACGCCGGTGCCCATGGAGCGGCGCGCTGCCGAGCCTGCGCCGCTGGCGACCGCCAGCGGCAGCACGCCGAGGATGAAGGCCAGCGAAGTCATCACGATCGGGCGGAAACGCAGGCGCGCCGCTTCGAGCGCCGCTTCCATCGGCTTCTTGCCTGCGAGCAGACCCTGCTGCGCGAACTCGACAATCAGAATCGCGTTCTTCGCGGACAGGCCGATCAGCACCACCAGACCGATCTGGAAGTAGATGTCGTTCTCCATGCCGCGCAGCCACACCAGGCCGAGCGCGCCGACGATGGCGAAGGGCACGGCGAGCAGCACCGCGCTGGGCAGCCGCCAGCGTTCGTACAGTGCGGAGAGGATGAGGTACACCATCACCAGCGCGAAACCGAAGGCGAAGATGGACGCGCTGCCGGTGCCTTTCTCCTGATACGCCTGGCCTGTCCAGGCAATGGTGAAACCGGGGGGCAGCACTTCGGCGGCCACCTGTTCGACTGCCGCGATGGCGGTGCCCGAACTCACGCCCGGCTTGCCGCTGCCCATGACCTTGGCGCCGAGGAAGCCGTTGAAGCGCTCGATCTGCTCGGGTCCGACGATGGGTTTCACGGTGAGGAAGGTCTTCAGCGGAATCATTTCGCCGGTCGTATTCGAGCGCACATGAATGCGGCCAAGATCTTCCGGCTGCGCACGATAGGGCGCGTCGGCCTGCAACTGCACGCGATAGGTGCGGCCCGAGCGGTTGAAGTCGTTCACGTACAGCGGGCCCATGGTGCTGCCGAGCGCGGCATACACGTCGGGCACCGGCACGCCCAGCGCCATCGCGTGTTCGCGATTCACCTCCACATAGAGCTGCGGCACGGTCGGCCGGTAGAAAGTGTTGATCGCGGTGAGATCGGGGTGTTGCGACAGCGCCTGCGTAAACGTCTGCACAATCTGCGCCAGACGCTGCGGATCGGGATCGCTGCGTGCCTGGACATAGACCTCGAAGCCGCCCGCGGTACCCAGGCCGCGGATGGCCGGCGGGTTGAAGGCGAATACCAGGCCGTCGTCGAAGCTGAAGCCGAGTTGCGACGCGGCGGCCACCACGTCATCCGCCGTGGCTTCGCGTTCGTCCCAGTGCTTGAGCGTGATGAAGCTCGTGCCGGCGTTGGTCTTGTTGCCGCCGCCGATCAGGTCGAAGCCGCGCACCACGAAAATGTGACCGATCGCCTCGTGGCCGCTGAGGCGCTGCTGGAATGCGGCGCCGGTCTTGGCGGTGCGCTGCAGCGTTGCGCCGTCGGGCAGTTGAATGGCGGCGATGACGTAGCCCTGGTCCTCCGGCGGCACGAAGCTCGACGGCACGCGCGTGAACAGCAGCACGGCGAGGGCGATGATGCCGAGAAAGGCAAGCAGGGCGCCGATGCGGTGACGCAGCGTCCAGTTGACCGCGCTGAGGAAGCCGCGCGTCGTCCGGTCGAAGCCCGTGTTGAACGGACGGAACAGTTTCGACTCGTGGTCGCCGGGCTTGAGCAGCAGCGCGCACAGCGCGGGCGTCAGCGTGAGTGCGACGAGACCCGAAATGATGACCGAGATCGCCACCGTCACGGCGAACTGCTTGTACAGCACGCCGGCGATGCCGCCGAGGAAGGCCACCGGAATGAACACCGAGGCGAGCACCAGCACGATCGCCATGACCGCGCCCGACACTTCGTGCATGGCCTCGACCGCGGCTTCCTTGGCGCTCATGTGATGTTCGCGCATCAGGCGTTCGACGTTCTCCAGCACCACGATGGCGTCGTCCACCACGATGCCGATCGACAGCACCATGGCGAACAGCGTCAGCGTGTTGATGGAAAAGCCCAACGCAAGCAGGCCGGCAAAGGTGCCGATGATCGACACCGGCACTGCGATCATCGGAATCAATGTCGCACGCCAGGTCTGCAGGAACAGGAACACCACGATCAACACCAGCAGGGCGGCCTCGACGATGGTGACGAGCACCTCGTTGATCGAAGCCGAGACCACCTGTGTGGTATCGAAAGGAATCAGCCACTCGATGCCTTCCGGGAAGGACTTGGCTAGCTCCTCCATCCTGTCCCGCACCGCCTTCGACACGTCGAGCGCGTTGGCGCCGGTCTGCAAAAAGATCGCCATGCCGACGGTGGGAATGCCGTCCACCGTTGCGGTGGTGTCGTAGCTCTGGCCGCCCAGTTCCACGCGCGCCACGTCACGGATGCGCAGCACGCCTTCCGGGCCGCCGGCGCGCACGATGATGTCGCCGAACTGCTCCGGCCGCACCAGGCGTCCCTGCGCCGTCACGGTGTAGGTCAGCGACTGGCCGGGCGGCGCGGGTTCCGTGCCGATCTTGCCGGCCGCGTATTGCTGGTTCTGCGCCTGCAGCGCCTGTGCGATGTCGGTGGTCGTCACGCCGAGCTTCGCCATGCGATCCGGATCGAGCCAGATGCGCATCGAGTAGGTCGAGCCGAACAGCGTCACGTCGCCCACGCCCGGCAGGCGCTTGAGCTCGTCGATGATGTTGACCGTGGCGTAGTCGGCCATGTACAGCACGTCGTAACGCGGATCGTTGGAGCGCAGCGAGACGACGTTGAGAATGTCGTTCGAGCGCTTCTGCACGATCACGCCGTTGCGTCGCACTTCCTCCGGCAGACGGGGCAGCGCCATCTGCACGCGGTTGTTCAACTGGAAGACGGCGGTGTCGACGTCTGTGCCCACCTCGAAGGTCGCCGTGATGGTGACCTGCCCGTTGGAGGCGGAACTGGAATTGAAGTACAGCATGTTCTCCACGCCGGAGAGCTGTTCTTCGATGGGGGCAGCCACCGTCTTGGCGAGGGTTTCGGCGCTCGCGCCGGGGTAGGTAGCGTTGACCGTGACGGTCGGCGGCGCAATTTCCGGATACTGCGCGACCGGCAGCACGAAGGCCGAGACGAGACCCGCGAGCGTAATGATGATCGACACCACGCTGGCGAAAATGGGCCGCTCGATGAAGAAGCGGGAGAAATTGCCCATGCGTTACGACTCCTTAGCGGGCAGTCGGCGTTTGCGGCGCGGCACCCTTCGGGGCGTTGCCGGGCGCCCCCGCAGGGGCGGCTCCGGCCGCTGCATCGGCTTCCGGCACGTTGGCTTTCACGGTTGCGCCGGGACGCAGCTTCATCAGGTTATCGATCACGACCAGTTCGCCGGACTGCAGGCCGTCCGTCACGACCCAGTCGTCGCCCAGCCAGTTGGCGGTCTTTACCGGGCGCGGTGCGACTTTGCCTTCCGCGTCCACGACCCAGACCATGTTCGCCTGTTCGGTTTGCATGACTGCCTGCTGCGGCACGAGGAAGGCCTGCTGTGTGCCGGCCAGCACCCGCACACGGGCGAACTGGCCCGGCAGCCAGGAGAGCTTTTCGTTGGGGAATTCGGCGCGCAGTTGCACCGTGCCCATCTGCCGGTCGACGGTGAGGGCGGTGAAGTTCAGCCGGCCGTTATCCGCGGCCACTGTACCGTCCTGGTTCAGCAGCCGCACCACGGCCTCCTTGCGGTTGCCGCGCAGGCGTTCGAAATCGGCCTCGGGCACCGAAAAGCGGATCCACACAGGATTCATTTGCACCAGGGTGGTGAGCAGGCTCGATTCCGTACCGGCCTGGACGAGCGTGCCTTCCGATCGGATGGCGCGGCCGGTAACGCCGCTGATCGGCGCATTGACGGTGGTGTAGGAGAGATTGAGCTTGGCTTCGCGCACGCGCGCTTCCGCGCCCGCGATGGCGGCGGTGGCGAGCTTGAGCGCGGAGACGGCGTCGTCGTATTCCTTCTGGCCGATGGCGCGCGCTTCGACCAGGCTCTTGAGCCGGTTGACCTCGCGCTGGGCCTGCTCCTTGCGTGCCTGTGCCTCGCCGAGTGCGGCCTGCGCCTGGGCGAGTGCGATTTCGAAGGGCTCGCGTTCGATGCGGAACAGCACCGCACCGGCCTTGACCGGCTCGCCCTCGTCGTAAACGCGCTTCTCCAGGATGCCGGAGACCCGCGCACGCACCTCGACTTCGCGCGAGCCTTCCGCCTGACCGACCGCGTCGAATGCAATGGGGACCTGTTCCAGTGTTACGCGCTTGGCGGTCACCGGCGTGGGCGGCGGTCCGCCTTGCGCCCCCGCCGGATCGTCGCCGCCGCAGCCGCTCAGCCCCAGGCCGACGACGAGAAGGACGGCGCCGATGCGGTTGCGACGGCGGTTGCTGCGAAGTATTCGGGGCATGTGTGGCCGGCTTGATCGACGCGAAGACGGCGAGTATATACAATCACGCATGTATGTAAAAGACAGCGCGTAGCGTCGCGACAGCCCAATGCGTAGAACGAAAGAGGATGCGGCCCGCACCCGCCGGTCGATCATGAATGCGGCGCTGAAAAGCTTCAGCAAGCAGGGCATCGCCCGCACCACCATGGAGAATATCGCGCGCACCGCCGGCGTGACCCGCGGTGCAATCTATTGGCACTTTGCCAACAAGCGCGACCTGGTGCTCGCCATTCGCGAGGAAGTCTCGCTGCCGCTGATCGACCAGAGCGACTTCACCCTGCTCAAGCAGGACGACGTGCCGCCGCTCGAACGTGTCGAGCGCTTCCTGGTCGGATTGATCGAGGCGGTCGAAAAGGACGCGCGCACGCGGATCACCTTCGAAATCATGTCTTTCAAGTGCGAGTATGTGGACGATATGGCGCGCGAATTGCGCGAATACAGGCGCCAGATCGATCGGCTGCAGCAAACGCTGACGAGGGTCTACACTGAGGCGCAGGCGGATATGCGCCCCGATCTGCGCCCGGAACTCGCCGCCATGGAAACCGTGACCTTCCTCGCCGGACTGCTGCGCCTGTGGCTGATGGATCGGCAAGCAACGTCCGTGCGTGGGCGCGCGCGCGAACTGATCGCCATGCACGTCGGCGCCTGGCGGCGGGTGTAGAGGGCGTCTCCGTCGGGTGCATTCCGACGTCGCGCAGCGCCCTGGCGCATGTTATACATGCGCGACCAGGAGGAGGCCGCCTGATCCGGGCGGTCCCGCCGGTCGAGCCACGTGGACGTGGCGTAGACAGGGGCGGAAGGACGGCGATTGAAAAGAATTCATTACATAGTGCTGGTGATCGCGGCGCTGGCCGCGCTGGGCGGCTATGCCTACTACGCGCAGCGCGCACCGCTGACGCCGGCCGAGGGCAGTGCGGCGGCCACGCCGGCCGCCGCCACAAAAACGAAGCCGGTGCCGGTCGAGGTCTATCGGGTCACGCCGACCGACATTCAGGAGGACGCCGTCGCCATCGGCACGCTGCGTTCCAACGAATCCGTGGTGGTGCGCCCCGAAATCTCCGGGCGGATCACCAAGCTCAATTTCTCCGAAGGCGGCCGCGTGCGCGAAGGGCAGTTGCTGGTGCAACTGGACCCGTCCATCGCGGCGGCTGAACTGCAGCAGGCGCGCGCCAACCTCAAGCTCGCGCAGGCGAACTACGAGCGTACGGTCGAACTGCGGCGAGACAACTTCGTGAGCGCCGCCGCAGAGGATCAGGCGCTCAACAACCTGCGCGTCGTCGAGGCCGCCGTCACCCTGGCCGAAGCGCATCTGGCGAAGACCGAGATTCGCGCGCCCTTCTCGGGCGTGATCGGCATCCGCCGGGTCAGCGTAGGCGATTACGTCAAGGAAGGCCAGGATCTGGTCACGCTGGAGGACACTTCCTCGTTCAAAGTGGATTTCCGTCTGCCCGAAATGCTGACCGGCGCGCTCAATCCCGGCCAGCAGGTGGAAGTCCGCAGCGACGCCTTTGCCGGCACGCACTGGGTCGCCACGCTGGACGCCATCGATCCGGTGGTCGACCAGGATGGACGCGCGCTGGTATTGCGGGCGCGGCTGCGCAACGTGGACGGTCAGTTGCGCCCCGGCATGTTCGTGCAGACGCGCGTCATTCTGGCCGAGCGCACCGGCGCGCTGATGGTGCCGGAAGAGGCGTTGATTGCCGTTGCCGGCGAGCAGCGCGTCTATCGCATCGAAGGCGACAAGGCCCAGGCACAGCCGGTGACCACTGGATTGCGCCGCGGCGGCATGGTCGAAATCCTCAGCGGCGTGCAGGCTGGCGATGTTGTCGTGACGGCCGGCCACCTGCGCTTGCGCCCGGGCGCCACCGTGGCGATCTCCGAGCGCCGCGCCACCGTGGCCACGCCCAGCAAGGCGGCCACGCCTGCGCAGGCGCCGGTCAAGCCGGTAAAGAACGCCTCCTGAACCGCCTGCGCCGCGCGTCATGATCCTCTCCGATCTCAGCATCCGCCGACCGGTCCTCGCGACGGTCATGAGCCTCGTGATCGTGTTGATCGGCGTCGTCTGCTATGACCGCCTGCCGGTGCGCGAATACCCCAACATCGACGAGCCGGTCGTGACCGTCCGCACGGACTATCGGGGCGCGAGTCCCGACATCATCGAATCGCGCGTGACCCGGCCGCTGGAGGAACAGCTGGCGGGCATCGAAGGCATCGATGTGATGAGTTCGATCAGCCGCTCGGAGCAAAGCCAGATCACGCTGCGCTTCCGTCTGGAGCGCGACCCGGATGCGGCAGCGAGCGACGTGCGCGACCGCGTTTCGCGCGCCCGACGGCGGCTGCCGGACGATATCGACGAGCCGATCATCAACAAGGTGGAGGCCGACGCCTCGCCGATCATCTGGCTGGCCTTCTCCAGCGATCGCTACAGCCCGATGGAGTTGAGCGATTTCGCCAGCCGCTTGATCAAGCCGCGGCTGCAGACGCTGCCCGGCGCGGCGGACGTGCGCATCGGCGGCGAGCGCCGTTACTCCATGCGCATCTGGATCGACCGGACGCGGTTGGCCGGTTACAGCCTGACGCCGCAGGACGTGGAGGAGGCGCTCAGGCGGCAGAACGTCGAAGTGCCTTCGGGTCGCATCGAAAGCGAAATGCGCGAGTTTTCGGTGGTGGCACAGACCGATCTGATCAAGCCCGAACAATTCGAGCAGATCATCGTCCGCTATGTCGGCGGCTACCCGGTGCGCGTGCGCGATATCGCGCGTGTGGAAATCGCGCCGGAGGACGAGCGCACCCTCATTCGCTTCAACGGCAAGCCGTCCATCGGCTTGGGCGTCATCAAGCAGGCGACCGCCAATCCGCTCGATCTGGCGCATGCGGTGCATACGGAATTGCCGCTGATCGCCGCCGACCTGCCACCGGGCATCGAGATCAACGTCGCCAACGACACCACGGTGTTCATCGACCGGTCCATCCGTTCGGTGTACTTCACCATCGGCGAGGCGGTGGTGCTGGTGGTGCTGGTGATCTTCTTCTTCCTGCGGTCGGCGCGCGCGACGCTGATTCCGCTGGTGACCATTCCGGTATCGCTCATCGGCGCCTTCGGCATCATGTACGCGCTCGATTTCAGCGTGAACACGCTGACGCTGCTCGCACTGGTGCTGGCGATCGGCCTGGTGGTGGACGACGCCATCGTGATGCTGGAGAACATCTACCGCCACATCGAGGAGGGCATGGCGCCGTACAAGGCGGCGCTCGTCGGCTCGAAGGAAATCGGCTTTGCCGTGGTGGCGATGACGCTCACGCTGGCGGCCGTGTACGCCCCGGTTGCGTTCATGACGGGGCGCACGGGCAAGCTGTTCATCGAATTCGCCCTGACGCTGGCAGGCGCGGTGATCGTGTCGGGCTTCGTGGCGCTGACGCTCTCGCCCATGATGTGCTCGAAGCTTCTGCGCCACAACGAGAAACACGGGCGCTTCTATCACTTCATCGAGCGGGGGCTCGCGCGCCTCACCGGCGCCTACCGCAAGGCATTGCGCCGTGCGCTGGGCATGCGCACGCTGGTGCTGGTGATCGGTTTCGTCGTGCCGAGCATCGCCATCTTCTTCCTGTTCGGCAGCCTGAAGCAGGAACTGTCGCCCACCGAGGATCGCGGCACGGTGGTGGGCAACTTCGTCGCGCCGGAAGGCTCGACCATCGAATACACCGATCACTATGCACGCCTGCTGGAGGAGATTTACGCCCAGGCGCCCGCGGTCAACCGCTATTTCATGATCGCCGGTTCGCCGGAGGTGTCGCGCGGACGCTCCTACGTGCGCTTCATCGACTGGGACGAACGCGACATCAGCGCGCAGGAAATCGCAGACTGGCTGCGTCCGCGCATGGCGGAGCTTGCCGGCGTGATGGCCTTTCCTTCGCTGCCGCCGTCGCTGGGCGCCAGCATCCGCTCCAAGCCGGTCGAGGTGGTCATCGTTACCTCCGACGAATACGCCGATCTGGATCGGGTAGTGAACAACATCATCGACAAGGCCGAAACCAATCCCGGCCTGCAGAACATCGAAACCGACCTGAAGCTCAACAAGCCCGAACTGAAGGTGGACGTGCATCGCGATCGCGCGGCCGATGCCGGTGTGCCGGTGGAGACCATCGGGCGCACCATGGAGACCATGCTCGGCGGACGGCAGGTGACGCGCTTCAAGCAGAACGGCGAGCAGTACGACGTG
>Ga0079224_100008750_pt1 | contig 13736 bp, 11 predicted proteins | sample Stecom2015_FD_80414 | JGI IMG/M metagenome (GOLD analysis project Ga0079224, IMG submission 80414) | Agricultural soil microbial communities from Utah to study Nitrogen management - Steer compost 2015 | ecosystem: Environmental > Terrestrial > Soil > Agricultural land | place: USA: Utah... | reverse complement strand
CGAAGTGCCGATATTTTCTTGGGCGTACCTTTCAACATTGCTTCTTATGCTTTGTTAACTATGATGGTAGCGCAAGCTTGCGGTTATGAAGCTGGCGATTTTGTGCACACATTTGGAGATGCCCATATTTACAGTAACCATTTTGAACAGTTAGAGTTACAACTTTCCCGCGACCCAAGACCGTTACCAAAAATGATACTGAATCCAGAAGTTAAGGATATTTTAGATTTTACTTTTGAAGATTTCACTCTAGTTGATTATAACCCACATCCGCACATAAAAGGTGCTGTGGCAGTTTAATACATTTTAAATGAAACACCTGCTGTTTTGCTCCTGTTTACTTGTTTCACTTTTAAGCTTTTCCCAAGAACCAGATAGTTCTGGATATGATTTGAATGTTGTTGTAAAAGCAGATGAATACCCAGACGAGGTTCCGTTTGCTGTGATAGAAAATGTTCCTATTTATGAAGGTTGCGACGAATCGCTTTCCAACATAGAATTAAAAGATTGCATGAACCATAAAGTTGCAATGCTTATAAATTCAAAATTCAGGACAAAAATTGCAGTTAAAAATGGTCTTACAGGAAGAATTAAAATTTTTGTTTTCTTTAAAATCACCAAAGATGGAGTGGCAGAATTTGTTAGTGCAAGAGCTCCTATTGTTGAATTGGAAGAAGAAGCCGAAAGGATTGTAAAGCTAATGCCTAAATTTACTAGGCCAGGGATTCAACGAGGTAAACCTGTAACCGTTCCTTATATGCTTCCTATTGCTTTTGAAGTAGAGGAATCACCCAAGAAGAGAAAATAAAAAAGGCGCTTTAAAAGCGCCTTTTATCATTATAAGTTTAAAACTCCGTTTTCTGTAGCAGCAAACTCGCTCCAAGCGAAAGCATCTGCTTCTTCGTCGTTTACCCACACACCATCTACTACATAACGAAATTCGTAAGAGTTTTCGGTTTCTAAATCTACAGTCCCTTTAAAGGTTCCGTTTTTAAGTTTCTTAAGCTCTGTAGCTTTAATGTCCCAATCGTTAAAGGTCCCTGCAACAGCAACCTCATTAGCCTCTTCTGCTGGTACCGTAAAGGTAACTTTGCATACAGGCTTCGACTTTAAAAATTGTTTTGTGATAGCCATAGTTTCAATGTGTTAATTATTCGGCAAAAGAAACAAAACAATTTTAACTGCACAACATTTACTAGGACATTAACCGAAGATTTATTATTTTAACAAAATAGGGCTAACATTTATTTAAACAACGCAAAAATAAAGCTTTTAAATTATGAGATGTTTACACTCATTTTCAGTGTTTTAACATCATTTTTAAAAGTAATCGATTGCATAATTTGACACTATTTTTAATTTCAAAAATCACCCCTAAACGTTTCACAAAAAACTGTATTTTTACTGTATTATTTAGACTTTACCATGTTTGGAAGAAAAGCACATAAACCCTCAATAGACAAAGAACAATTAGAGCTAATTGAAAACGCACAAAAACGCATTCGCCAAAAAAAGCGTTTGTACGTTCATTTTGTAGTGTTCTTAATAGGCGCTATCTTTTTGATTTTAGCCAATACTGTTTTAGGTATAGGTAAAGAAGCTAAGCTTTTTGGAATTGATTGGTTTGTTTACGCTATTTTTATTTGGTTGTTTTTATTTGTGTATCACCTTTTTAACGTGTTTGTCACCCATAAGTTTATGGGAAAAGAATGGGAGCAACAACAGTTGGATAAACTGGTTGGTAAACAGCAGGAGCGTATAGAAGCGCTCAAACAAAAATTTCTAAAGGAAGAAACCCAGATTGCCCAATCCCAAGTATACAACGAGGTGAAAGACCAAAAAAAAAAGCCCCAGAAGCATGAATTAACGCTTATAGTGGCAGCTGGTGAAGATAATGCCATCGGGAAAGACAACGACTTAATTTGGCATTTAAGTGACGACTTAAAGCGCTTTAAAGCACTTACCTCTGGACATTGTATCATCATGGGGCGTAAAACCTTTGAAAGCTTTCCCAAACCGCTCCCTAACAGAACACACATAGTGATAACCAGACAGCCTAAATATAAAGTACCACAAGGTGTTATTGTGGTAAACTCACTGGAAGATGCCATGGATGCGGCCAAACAAGACAAACAACCTTTTGTTATTGGTGGTGGTGAAATCTATAAACTAGCTCTACCCTATGCTCAAAAAATTGAGCTCACGCGTGTGCACGCCAACTTTCCTGGAGCAGACACCTTTTTCCCTGAGCTTAATCTAAACGCATGGAAAGAAATTGCTAGCGAATATCGTGAACAGGACGAGAAACATGCTTATGCGTTTTCATTTATTACTTATTTAAAGCAATAAGAGGATACCTACCAAATTCTTATTTTAGATAAGTTATTTATCTCCCTTATATCCATTTCCTGCTTGTGATTTGTGTGGTGAAGTATTCTTGTATATAACATTGAAAGCATATCTTGTGTTAAATAGATCTCGGGTTTATAATCTAAAAGACTATTTCTATTTCTAGTTTTCAAGGCATCTAGAACCTCTAAGTAAGACGTTGTAAAAGCACCATTACTCAATTCCTGAGATTCATAGGCCACATCCTGACCCGATGATGCCGATAAAACTGTGACCCCATTGGTACTTTTAAAATTATCAAATAAAGAATTTACAATGTCAGACACCTTAATTTTTTCTTTGTTTTTGGTATTTGTTGCAACAGAACCTCTTTCTCCATCTAATGTTTTGGAATGGTCTACTTCATAGTCTTCAATATCCAGAGTATTTCCAGAATGACAGGTATCCATAAGCAACAACTTACTGTTTGCTTGAGATTGAGATAAGTGGCTTATCACCTCTTCAAACGAAACCCCATTGTCACTGACCTTTTCGAAATTCATGTCATAGGGCGCATAATAATACATCAACTCTTTATCCAGCATACCGTGCCCTGCCAGAAACAAAACGATTTGGTCTTGAGGTTTGGCATCTTTAAAAAAGGATTTTAACTGCTCTTTAATTTCTATACTTGTAGCTTTCTCATTGGCAAGAACTTTATGCTTGTCGTTTTTAAAAGATTTAGGGTGTAGTTTATCATTCTCCAACGACCTTCTCAAACTCTCTGAGCTTTCTACATCTTCGGCCAGCATCTTTCCTCTTGTTAATTGAAAAATATTTCCGTGTTGAAAGGTCCATAAAGAAGAATCATCGTAAGAGTCTATCGTAGTTTTGCTTTTTCCTATCAATAGCCCTTCATCATTATAAGAAAATTTAACTAGTACTTCTGTATAATTTTCCTCTTCAACATCATAGGAAGTATCATCATAGTCCAAAACATGTATTCCATCTGCAGTAAGAGAAACATACTTTTCAAGAATTCCAAAATGGTCTAGTTGTATTTTTTTTCCAATATAGGTGTCGCCTTCCTTTTTTAACAATACTAAATAGCTCTCATCATTACTGAATATTGTTGTGAGCACTTTATTGCCATCTTCAGAAATTTTCAGGATTTCAACAAGAGCGCCATCGTTTACATTAAAATTTATATTGTAGGTTTTTTTATTCCACTGATGGTTTTGCAGGTAATGGTTTTCAATGATTATAGGAGTTCTTAATGAGTAAGACGCTTCATCTTCTATCTGAGATTTTATTTCTATCCAACTACCGTTTTCCAAAGGTTTTGCTTGTGTGTAATCGAAAGGATTATGGATTTCACTTGTTTCCTTAGTTTCAAAATTATAATAGTAAGCTTTGGACACATCTACTGTTTCTGAATGGTAATAGCTTAGATTATAATAAAAACCTTTATTGAAAGGGTCTGCCCTAATGATGGAATTCCAGCCTTCATAATCTTCATCAGTAAAATAAAATTGCTCATGTAATGATAATGGTTGTACTTCCTGTTTATTAAAATCCCACATAACAGGCTTCTTTCTTGGTTCTAGCCAAATTGTAGCATCGGCATTAAGCGGTTCTGGACCAGTGTAATCGAACTCCATATCACTAAGCGGAACCCTTATTGAGCTTTTTTGCTTTGAATTCTTAAGCAAATTAAACGGTACTGCATAAAATTTATCCATATAAAGATTTATCTCCTCTTGCGTTAAACTCCCATAGGCTTTTGCGATATCAAATGCATCTTTATCTGCAAACGTTAGATTTTTTTCTGTATCTATATAGTTAGACACCCCAATGGACAGAACGTATAAATCTCTGTCTATTTCACTTTCATAGCCAGTGTATTTAATTGTTTTAACAAACGGTAAGGATTCTGCTTTTTTTGTTTTTGCAGTAACTTCTACTTTATTCTCTTTCTCAGAGAGATTTATGGAAACTTCATAGATACCAGATGCAATTTTCTTAATACTAGGTTGAGGTTGGGAAACATTATTTATTTTTATTTCAAACGCCTCTGGCTCTTTACTTTCCGTTTCCATTTCTATCCTGAGAACCGTTTTTAAACTCTTTGAACTATAAGAGTTTTCATTTTCCAAGACATAAAAACGATTAATTTTCAAATTATTATAAGAAGCCTCCTTTATATAATTATCCCTAACAAGCATAGCTTTTTGCAATACGCCTTTATAGTCTTTGTTCACATTGCCAAAAGCCTCCAAAATACTAATTGGGTCATATAAACCAGCAGCAGCATTTAACCGCCCTTGCTCATTACCATTTTCAAGCGATAGATAATCCCCAACATCTGTATTCGCAAAATATTTTCCTTGAGAACTATAAAACAAATGTTCTTTATCACTGAAGTTGTAAAACGTAACAAGTTTTTGCATGCTCGCTGTGTCTATAAGCTCTACAGACCTGTCACTTAATGTTACAAACAGCCTTGTACCTCTTGCATTTAACGAAATAGTGACTGGTGAAACGGCATCTTTATAGTCTAACACCTTAGAGTTAAAATGGATTTTATTATTAAACAATATCGCCAAATTTCCCGATTTATAATCTGCGGTAAGCACAAGGCCTTCTCCATTTTTGGACTCTGTATATATATTTCCTTTTTTTGAAAGTATTTTATACTTGTTTTCGTCTTTTCCATATCCTGTAATCAAAAAATCGTTTTCTCCTAGTGCTACTATTTTAAACTCCCAACCTTCGTAATATTTTTCTCTGTACAAAATTTTTTCGCTTTTCCAATCATAAACAATTACCTCATCTAAACTTGTTATGGTACATATATAATCTCCATCGTTAGAAAATTTTGTTTTTTCTGTGCTCAAGTAATTCAACTCTCCGTAATACTTGTAAGGAAAGTCGAGTATAAATTCATTTTTATTGTTTACAACCTTATACTTAAACCCAGTGCCAGTGTATGTTTTACTGGACCCGCTTTCCATTTGCTCAAAGGTTTCTTCTATGTCAAACAAAATCAAGAACAAATCTTGTTTACCATTATAATCCATCACATAATCTTTGGTTTTTATATCGGTAATATAGTTTGTCTTGTCCTCTATAAAATCATAACTATATAGCGAAGATATCGTGTCATATTTTACTTTTTGAGTCTCAAAACCCAGTTTTCCGTTAAAGTTATCGATAAAGTGATGTTGCAAATTACTTGCCTCAAAACCAGTGTTTAGAAGCATTTCCTGATAATAATCATTTCTAAAAAATCTATTTACAAACGTCCCTTTATCAAAATATTTTATTTGGTTTTTTTTTGATGAAATTGATGAACTATTATATTCAGCTGTTGGTGTGATTTCATAAGAAATCCAATTATCTTCTGGCAAAAAAAAGGTAAGATAATTTTGAGGGACTTTTCTTTTTAAGTTTTTTTCCAGCTCTACTAAATTCTCATCAAGAACTAATATATCGTAAAAATATTCGTGGCCATTTAGGTGCGAATTCCATGCAAATGAATCGGAGAAAAAGAAAAACTCACCGGTTATTGGGTTAAAGGTTCCTTGTCTTAAGTTTACTCTTTCTTTTTCTTTTAAATCATAAAAAAGACCATTTTTATTAAGCGTAATACATTTCCCCCATCCTACACCTTCTTGATAGTTAACAAATAATCTATCCTGACTCGCCGAGGAAATTTTTACAATACCATTATGAGGGTCAATATCTAGAGTTTGTATGTGTTCTTTGTTTTTAAAACTTGCATTATAACGATATATTTTTGTTTCTCCTTTTTTGGTATCCAACCCAAACAAGAGAATAGAATTTGTTTCATCTACAAGTGCAAGTGGCTCTATGCTATTTTCTTCATTGAATAGCTCTTCGTATAAAAGATCACTTGTATTGATGTTGTATACTCTTAACGCTTTAACATCAAAACCACCTTTGGAGATATCGGAGTTTACATTTTTAATATATTCTAAGATAACCAATTGATCTTTGTCTTCTATTATTACCGCTTTTAGAACCTTATTTTTTTGCAGTACCGTTTTAACTTTTTTAAATGGGTTTCGCTGGTAAATTGAAGACCTAAAAAGACTGTCCGATGTCATTTCTGAAAAAACCAAAAACGATTCATAATCAAGGCTTGTTTTATTGCCTTCGTTCTTTATAACCTCAACAATTTTTCCGCTGTCTATATTTAATATACTGCTTAAAACAAAACTATTTTCCCCCTCATAGTATTTTTGAAGAACCAAAAGCTGTTGTTCATTAATCAAAGACATGCTTGATATGGATATTCTGTCAGGAGCTTTCAATTCTCTCAAATAGCCATAATCCTTCGCGTTTAAAACTAAAATTTGGCCATTGGAATCAGATGTGAAAATCTCATTTCTTAAAGTATCAATCACTATATCGGTTATGGGTGAAGTGTGATATTTCTTAGCCAACAACTTAAAATCTGAATCAGACTGAGAAAAAGCAATAATTGAAAAGAATAGGAAGAAAAATTTGATGATTAATTTTCTCATATGGTTTGTAAATTTTTACATTATAAAAAGTATAATCCATTACCATGCCAAGAAACAAGGCAAATATTCTGGTAAAATTTCAAGTTTATACTGGTTTAAGTTAATAAAAACCCATTGAAATACAGGCAACTTCTTGCAATCATTTCTAAAACAATAATTATTCCTATTTTTGCAGGGTTAAAACTGAAACTCTATGAAAGCCTATATATTTCCAGGTCAAGGCGCTCAATTTACGGGCATGGGACTTGATCTTTATGAAAACTCTCCACTTGCACAAGAACTTTTTGAAAAAGCCAATGAAATCTTAGGCTTTTCCATTACAGATATTATGTTTGAAGGTTCTGCCGAAGACCTAAAACAAACCAAGGTAACACAACCTGCCATTTTTTTACATTCGGTTATTTTAGCAAAAACCTTGGGCGACAATTTTAATCCCGATATGGTTGCTGGTCACTCTTTAGGTGAATTTTCAGCTTTAGTCGCTAGTGGCGCACTTACTTTTGAAGACGGACTTAAATTAGTATCACAACGTGCTATGGCTATGCAAAAAGCCTGCGAACTAAAACCTAGCACCATGGCTGCTGTTTTAGGACTTGAAGACGAAATTGTAGAAAAAATATGCGAAGCTACTCCAGGAGTAGTGGTAGCAGCCAATTATAACTGCCCAGGACAATTAGTAATTTCTGGCGAAGTAGAAGCTGTTAAAGCTGCTTGCGAAGCCTTAAAAGAAGCTGGTGCAAAACGCGCTTTGGTTTTACCAGTTGGCGGCGCTTTCCATTCACCTATGATGGAACCCGCAAGAGAGGAACTGGCTGCAGCCATTGAAGCCACTCAATTTAACAAACCTAGCTGCCCAATTTATCAAAACGTGACAGCTTTTGCCGTGACAGATGAAACTGCCATTAAAGCAAACTTAATATCACAATTGACTGCACCCGTTAAATGGACACAATCTGTTGAACAAATGATAGCCGATGGCGCTTCGTTATTTACCGAGGTTGGCCCTGGAAACGTTCTACAAGGTTTAGTGAAGAAAATCAACAGAGACGCACAAACCGCTGCGGCTACTTTATCAAACTAAGCCTTTATGAAGCGCACTGTCTTTATCTCGATAATAATTATTTTAAATTTTATTATTGATAGAATTTCCAAGATGCTTGTAGAATCCAAAATGAGTCTTGGACAGGAAATAGAACTGATTGGTCAAAACTTTGTTTTACGATATGTGAAAAATACCGGTGCTTTTTTGGGCATGGGTAGTGACTTAAATCCCACTTTAAGAATCTTACTCTTGTTAGTTTTGCCGGTTTTGGTCCTAGGGTATGTTACTTTTTATATTTACAAAAACAAAACCATAGACAAATGGAGCTTGATTGCATTTTGCTCAATTATTGGCGGTGGTATTGCCAATGTTTATGACCGTTTTGTATATGGTGAAGTCACCGATTTCTTTTTTATCAACCTTGGTGGTGTTTTCAAAACAGGTATTTTTAACGTAGCAGATATGTCTGTAACTGCCGGATTAATCATCCTGCTGTTCAGTAATTTTATCAAGAAAAAACCTCAAAGGGAAACCGTTTCCGAATAAAGCTAAGCCTCTGTAAAGGGGCTTTTTTTATGCCCTAATGTTACAATCTTCACAGGCTTTTACTTCGCCATAATAAGTTTCTCGGTATTTGTGAAGGGTTTTAAACGGAATGTCAAGAAAGTACTTTTTAATGTAGGTGACATCTGTTAAAAGTTCTCCCATTTTAGGGGTGAAACGTTTTTCGGTTTGGGTCGTGCGTTTTACTGTAATCAATTTCATGTTGTTCCTTTGCATTTGATACAAAACAACAAAAAGCTATAGAGAAAACCAAGGAATCAAGGTTAAATCCTTGTTAATCAATAAGTTGATTTGGAATATGAAAATAATTCCCTTGATTTTTTATAAGATTCACAATAATTGCTGAAAAATCTTACAGATTTCGAATTTTACGTTCCCACTTCCAAGCCGAAGACATCGCGTCCTCCAATGTCAATTGTGATTTCCAACCTAATACTTTGTTGGCTTTTTGTGTATCGGCATAAGCCTGAATCACATCTCCAGTACGTCTAGGCGCAAATTTATAAGGCAATTGTTCTCCAGACACCTTTTCAAAAGCATTGATAACTTCCAATACCGAACTACCTGTGCCGGTTCCTAAATTGAAAATCTCATAGGTGGTTTCATTTGCATCTTGCAACAATCTTTCCAATGCAACCACATGCGCCTTCGCCAAATCTACCACATGAATGTAGTCACGAATGCAGGTACCATCTGGTGTTGGATAATCATTTCCAAAAACCGACAGTTCTTTACGCAAGCCTGCTGCTGTTTGTGTAATAAACGGCACTAAATTTTGAGGTACGCCAATAGGTAATTCCCCAATATTTGCCGAAGCATGAGCCCCAACTGGATTAAAGTAGCGTAGTGAAATAGCCTTCAATTCTGAATGGACTTTACAAGTATCTTTAATAATTTCTTCGCCTATTTGCTTCGTGTTTCCGTAAGGAGACTCTGCAGGTTTTATAGGAGCTTGCTCAGTAATAGGCATGGTATCGGCCTGTCCGTAAACGGTACAAGAAGAACTGAAAATAAAATTAGAAGTCTTTAACTTCAGTACTTCCTTAAGCATATATACTAAAGTATTGATATTGTTCTCGTAATACAACAAAGGCTTTTCAACGCTTTCGCCTACAGCTTTACTAGCCGCAAAATGAATAACCCCTATTATATCTTGGTGTTTGCTAAAAAAAGCGGCAACATTGTCTCGGTCTTTCAAATCAAGTTTTTCAAAAACCGGGGGTTTGCCTGTTATAGCTGTAATGCCTTGCAAAACATCTATGGAAGAATTAGACAAATCATCAATTATAACAACTTCAAATCCTTTTTCCTGAAGTTCCACAACGGTGTGCGAGCCAATAAAACCCAAACCGCCGGTTACCAATACCTTCATGTATTTATTGTTTTATAAAATTAATTATTGTTGAAGTGATAAAATCTATTTGTTCTTCATTTAATTCGGTGTGCATAGGCAACGAAATCACTTCTTTCACCAATTGGTTGGTCACTACAAAATCGGCTTCGTTATAACGCGTATCTGCATAAGCTTTTTGCTTGTGCAACGGAATAGGATAATACACCCCACAAGGAATGCCATTAGCATTTAGGTGCTTTACCAAAGCATCGCGATCAACACCTTTCAGTTTCAGTGTATATTGATGGAACACATGGTTTTCAGCATCACCACTTCTAAACGGCGTTATAATAGCTTCATGATCTTTAAAAGCTTCATCGTATTGAGCTGCTGCTTTTTTACGCGCTTCGTTATAGGTGTCTAAATGTGGTAATTTAGCGTTTAACACTGCTGCTTGAATAGAATCAAGTCGCGAATTAACGCCTACTACATCGTGGTGGTAGCGCTCATACATACCATGGTTTACAATGCCTCGAATAGTATGTGCCAAGGCATCATCATTAGTAAAAATAGCTCCGCCATCTCCATAACAACCTAAGTTTTTAGATGGAAAAAAGGATGTAGAAGCCACATGACCAATAGTGCCTACTTTTGCTTTCTTCCCATTCGAATAGGTGTAAGTAGCGCCAATTGCCTGAGCATTATCTTCAATTACATACAGATTGTGAGCTTCTGCAATTTCCATAATTGCCTCCATATTGGCACATTGCCCAAACAAGTGCACAGGAACAATAGCTTTTGTTTTTGGAGTAATGGCCTTTTTAATAGCTTCAATGTCAATGTTGAAATCGTCTGGATTTACATCTACCAATACAGGTGTTAACCTTAACAAAGCAATTACTTCAACAGTTGCAGCAAATGTAAAATCGGCTGTAATGACCTCATCGCCTGGTTCAAGCCCTAAGCCCATCATAGCAATTTGCAAAGCATCGGTACCGTTTGCACACGGAATCACGTGTTTAACACCTAAATACTGTTCGAGATTTTTTTGAAATTCGTGGACCTTTGGCCCATTTATAAAGGAAGTATTCTCTAAAATTTCCTGTATGGACGCATTCACTTCGTCCTTGATACCTTGATACTGACCATTCAGGTCAACCATTTGTATTGTCTTCATAGGCAACGAAATTACAAAATTCGCTAACGTGAACCAATGAATTTAATAGGAAAGAATGTATTTTAGCAGGAAATAAAACAAGGCGTTTTTTGTACAATATACTTATTCATACAAGCCGATTATTTCTCAAGGCTATTGGGCAGTTCAATACCAAAATTAAAAAAGGGGTTGAAGGCCGAAAGGAAACCTTTGCTAAATTAAAAAACCATATTTCTAAGACCGATAAAACCCTTTGGTTCCATTGTGCTTCTTTGGGAGAATATGAACAAGGGCTTCCTGTTTTTAATGCTCTCAAGCCTTTATATCCGGATCATAAAATAGTGTTGAGCTTTTTTTCGCCTTCGGGTTATGAGGTTCGTAAAAACACACCCATTGCCGATGTTGTTGTGTACTTGCCTTTGGACACAAAAGCAAATGCTAAACAGTTTTTGGACTTAGTGCATCCAGACTTGGTCATTTTTGTAAAGTATGAGATTTGGCCTAACTTATTACGAGAAGTCAAAAAACGTGGAATTAAAAGCATATTAATTTCGGCATTGTTCAGGGATAGTCAAGTTTTCTTTAAGCCCTACGGAAAGCTCATGCGTCAAGCACTTTTTAGTTTTCATCACATCTTTACGCAAGATGAAAGTTCCAAAACACTTTTGGAATCCATTGGCTATAATACCGTAAGTGTTTCGGGAGATACTAGATTTGACAGAGTTTCCAGCCAACTTGAGCAGAACAACAAATTGGATTTTATGGAAGCTTTCAAGCAAGACAAACTGTGTATAGTTGCAGGAAGTACTTGGCCAGAAGATGAGCTTTATTTTATAAATTACGTTAATTCCGAAGAAATAAAAAACCAAAAATTTGTAATTGCCCCACATGACATTAAACCAAATCAAATTGATAAGCTTAAAAGTAAGCTAAACAAAAAAACGGTGTTGTTTTCCGAATTGAGCAGCAAAAAACCAGAAAATTATGAAGTGCTAATTTTAGACACTATCGGGTTACTTTCTAAGGTTTATAGCTATGCGGATGTGGCTTATGTGGGTGGTGCAGCGGGCAAAACTGGTCTTCATAATACTTTAGAACCAGCAGTTTTTGGAATTCCCATTATTATTGGAGCGCATTTTGACAAGTTTCCAGAGGCTAAAAACATGATTGAAGGCCAAGGCATGATTTCGGTAAAAAACCAAACAGAATTTAACGATGCCTTGACACTTTTTTTACAAAATAATTCAAAAAGAACCACTTACGGAGCAAATAATTTTAATTATATCAAAAAAAATACGGGTGCCGTCATCCAAATTATTGAGTATTTACGTAAATAAAGATGTGTAAAAAAGATTTTTAATAAAAATGAAAAAAATCTTGGCAAAACACTTGTTTAATAACCTAAGAAGTTGTTAACTTCGTATTTAACTTTTAATTAACACTTAAAACATTTAACTGATGAAAAAATTATTATTAAGCGCAGTTTTATTATTCGCTTTAGGTTTAACTTTTACTTCTTGTAGAGATACAAAAGGTGCTGAAGAAACTGTTGAGGAAGCAGTAGAAGCTACTGAAGAAGCAGTAGATGGAGCAATGGAAGAAGCTGGTGAAGCTATCGACAATGCTACAGAAGCTGTTGAAGAAGCAGTTGACTCTGTTGGTGCTGCTGTTGACCAAGTAAAAGAAACTGTAGACGAAGCTGCTCACTAAGAAGTAACTTCCTTACAAGAACATAAAAAAAGCCTTTACAAGTTGTAAGGGCTTTTTTGGTTTTATTCCGTTCTTGGTTTTGTAGAATTCCGCTCTATAATGCGGGTTTTTATCACTTTATCTTTAGGATCGTTACTTTCGGTTTTCCCTTCTATTCTATCCAAAAGCATTTTCACGGCTGTTCTTCCTATATACTCAGCGTGCTGACTCACTACTGTTAATGAAGGAATAGCGTGTTCGGCCAACAAACCGTTTGTGAAGCCCATAACCGATATATCTGAAGGAATATTCAAACCATTAAGCCTAGCAACATTCATCGCCAATGCCGCCGAATATTCATCGGCTGCCAAAATACCGTCTATTTTTTGTGATTTTAAGACCGCGCTCAATTCCTTTTCAATCAAATTGTAATGCTCTAACCGCAGTACATGTGGTTTTAAACCCAATTGTTGCATAGCATTACTGTAACCTTCTTCCCTCAATTGCCCAACGCTTATATTGAAAATGGTATTAAGGAACAAAATATTGCGTTCACCCAAATCATATAAGAATTGGGTGGCTTTTTGTGCGCCTTCATAATCGTCTACCGTTACTTTATCACAAGGGATTTCATCTATCACCCTATCGAACATAACCATAGGCAAATTATAGTTTTGGCTTTTTTGAAAATGGCTAAAGTTCTTTATTTTTTGAGTTTCTTCGGCAACTGAAAGAATAATTCCATCTACACTTCCCGTAATAAAAGTATTGATGCTTTCACTCTCCTTTTTGTGCAGCTCGTTGGAAAGACAAATCACTATTTTATAGCCTCTCTTGGTAGCTTCAATTTCAATTCCATAAAGCACTTTACTGAAAAACTCCAGAAGAATTGCAGGAATAATAACCCCAATAGTTTTGGTAGACTTCGACTTTAAACTCTGCGCAATGTTATTGGGCACATAGTTATACGATTCCGCAACCTGCTTGATTCGGTTTCTAGTGGGTTGGCTTATTTCTTGATTATCGCTAAGCGCTTTAGAAACCGTTGAAACGGAAACCCCAAGCAGTGCCGCT
>Ga0079224_100008749_pt1 | contig 13736 bp, 8 predicted proteins | sample Stecom2015_FD_80414 | JGI IMG/M metagenome (GOLD analysis project Ga0079224, IMG submission 80414) | Agricultural soil microbial communities from Utah to study Nitrogen management - Steer compost 2015 | ecosystem: Environmental > Terrestrial > Soil > Agricultural land | place: USA: Utah... | reverse complement strand
TTTATTTTAAAAAAGACATAAAACAAAATAAATATGAAGCGACCTTTCCTTGTTTTACTATTCATAGCATCTACGCTTATTACCTATGCGCAAAGCAAAATCACTTTAGAGGATATCTACAAAAATGGCACGTTTAGAACCAAAAGTGTCCAGGGTTTACGTTCAATGAACGACGGAAAAACCTACGTTTCGATTGAAGTAGACCCGGCAACACAAGATCGCTTCGTAGCGCGCAACAACTATAAAGATGGAGAAATTGCAGAACGGCTGTTTTCACAGGGTGATTTGATTTATGAAGACCTCAAACTGCCGATCGGGACGGATTTCAGTGAAAATGAAGAGAAAATTTTGATCGCTCATGAAAAGGAAGCTATTTATCGCCGTTCCAGCAAAGCCTATTACTACGTCTTTGATATTCAAAGCAAAAAGATCACTCCGGTTTCCCAAAAAGAAGGAAAACAGATGTATGCCACTTTTTCTCCAGATGCCAGTAAAGTAGCTTTTGTGAGGGACAACAACCTATTTATTACCGACCTGGAAAGTGGGGAGGAAACACAGATAACGACTGACGGAAAATATAATGAAATCATCAACGGTGGTGCCGACTGGGTTTACGAGGAAGAATTTGCGTTTGCAAGGGCATTCTTCTGGAGCCCGGATGGGAATAAAATCGCATTCTATCGTTTCGATGAGCGTGAGGTTCGGGAATTCTCAATGATGATGTACGAGAACTTATATCCGGAAGTTTATAAGTTTAAGTATCCGAAGCCCGGCGAAAAGAATTCGATTGTCAGCATCCATATATACGACCTTCAGAGTCAAACCACACAAACGGCTGATATTGGCTCTGAAACCGACCAATACATTCCTCGAATTAAATGGACACAAGACGCCGACTTGCTTTGCGTGTTGCGCATGAACAGACACCAAAACAACCTGGATTATCTGTTCGTTGATGCCAAAACCGGTTCATCCAAAATAGCCTTGACTGAAACTGATAAATATTATATTGATATCAATGATGATTTAACCTTCTTAAAAGATGGAAAGCACTTTTTTCTGACTAGTGAACGTGATGGCTATAATCATATTTATCTATATGATATGAGCGGTAAATTGGTACGTCAGATTACCGATGGAGATTGGGAAATTACCAGGCTTTATGGCGTAAATCAGAAAACAAACACTTTGTATTATCAATCAACTGAAAGTTCTCCCCTGGAAAGGGACGTTTATTCGATTGACCTATCAGGCAAGAAGAAAACAAAACTTAGCCCGAAAAAAGGAACGAATTCAGCAACGTTCAGCGCGGACTTTAGCTATTATATCCTAAATCATTCAAGTGTAGACACCCCTCCATACATTACGCTGAATAATGCGAGAGGTCAAGTCGAGCGTGTTTTAGAAGATAATGCCCAGGCAAAGAAAACAAACGAACAGTATGGTGTGAAGCCTCGTGAATTTTTCTCTTTCTCCACTTCAGAAGGCGTGGATCTGAACGGGTATATGATCAAACCTGCTAATTTTGATGAAAACAAAAAATATCCCGTGCTGATGTTTGTGTATGGTGGTCCTGGAAGCCAAAATGTAGCGAATTCCTGGAACCACAACTACTGGTTTGATTTCTTAGCACAACATGATTACCTCGTGGTTTGTGTGGATAATCGCGGTACCGGATTCCGGGGAGCCGAATTCAAAAAGATGACTTATCTTCAATTAGGCAAATATGAGATAATCGATCAGATTGAAGCAGCGAAATGGCTGGGCCAACAAAGTTATGTAGATAAAGAGCGGATCGGTTTGTGGGGATGGAGCTATGGAGGTTATATGGCTTCCCTGGCAATCACTAAGGGTGCTGATGTTTTCAAAACGACCATTGCGGTAGCTCCTGTTACAAACTGGCGTTACTATGATACAATTTATACAGAGCGTTATTTAAGAACACCGCAAGAGAATCCGGAAGGTTACGACGATAATTCCCCAATTAATTTCGCAGATAAAATCAAAGGAAATTTCTTGTTAGTCCACGGTACGGCAGACGATAATGTTCATTTCCAAAACAGCGTTATGTTTTCTGAATCGCTAATTCAAGCAAATGTCCCATTTGAACAGGCCTATTATCCGAATAAGAATCACGGCATTTATGGGGGCAATACCTCACTGCACCTATTCAATAAAATCACCGATTTCGTTTTTGAAAATTTGTAAATTTAAGTGCATGAAGCTTTAACATATGAAAATTATTGCTTTGATTTTCGGATTATTATTGCATTTTTGACATTTAAAGATCGCTAAAGAGACACATAAAACACAAAATAAACTACTTACTTTTATATGAAACCTTCGGATCAAGATGAAATTTTAAGCACCCACCTAATTAAAAATGGTGTTGACACGAAAACAGTACTGAAGCACCCTGTCGGACTGTTTGTTCTTTTCTTTACGGAAATGTGGGAGCGATTTAGCTACTACGGAATGAGAGCTTTACTCGTTCTTTTCCTAGTTAGTACCATTTCCGAGGAGGGATGGGGATGGACAAACCAAAGAGCCTTGCAGCTGTATGGCGTCTACACAGGTTTAGTTTATTTAACTCCTTTAATTGGAGGTTTAATCGCCGATAAAATTACAGGTTACAGAAAGGCTGTATTTTGGGGTGCTCTGATTATGACTTTGGGGCATGCTTCGATGGCTTTGGAAGGCTTTACCGATGCTTTTTTCTATGCGGGATTAGGCTTACTGATTTTGGGTAATGGACTTTTCAAACCAAATATTTCTTCGATCGTTGGACAGCTTTATCCAGATAACAGTGACCGTAAAGACGCAGGTTACACTATATTTTACATGGGTATTAATGCAGGTGCATTCTTAGGGATGGGACTTTGCGGTTATATCGGTGAAAATATCGGATGGCATTGGGGCTTCGGACTTGCAGGTGTCTTTATGTTTTTCGGGATGCTGCAATTCTACTTTGGCCGTAGGATCTTCGGAAAATTAGGTGAGGATCCACGTGAAGCTAAAAAACGTGAAGAGGAGATTCACTCTGGTGCGGCGACAGACGAAGAGGAGGATGAAAAGACGCCTGCTAATGTTAGACGCGATCGTCTGATTGTGATAGGTGTATTGATTTTCTTCTCGATATTCTTCTGGTTGGCGTTTGAACAGGCCGGCGGGTCAATGACGATCTTTGCGAACGATTATACGAATCGGATGCTTGATGGGCAAGCTGCTTTGACTTTTAAATGGGTAGATACCTTGCTTACGATTATACCTTTAATTCTATTGAGTTGGGTATTGCTCAGCTTGGCAAGAAAGATATTTGCTAGCTATCCTGCATCGATCTTTTTTACTGCATTGAGCTTTGTAATCATTTGGGGAATTGCATTCTGGAAAATCGATCGTGAATTTTCGCGTGTAGAAACAGAGGTAGCGGCGTCATGGTTCCAAATTCTGAATTCGTTCTTTATCATTACTTTGGCTACTGTATTCGCGAAAGTTTGGGAAACGAAATTCAACCCTACCGGTCCCGTTAAATTTGCAATTGGCCTAATCTTGCTGGGAATCGGATTTGGGGCGCTGGCTTATGGTGCTAGCGAGATTCCATCAGGTGCAACAACAGCATCCGTAAGTATGATTTGGTTGATCTTGGCTTATTTCTTCCACACGACGGGCGAGTTATGTCTATCACCTGTTGGTTTATCGTATATGAGTAAACTTTCTCCTAAAAACCTAATCGGATTAATTATGGGTTTTTGGTTCTTATCAAGTGCTATCGCGAATTTCATGGGTGGTTTTATTGGAAGTTATATTGACCAAATTGCAGAAACATATTCTATTAGTACATTCTTTATGATGTTCTTTGTCATATCGATTGTCGCAGGTATTCTACTTATGGCATTATCGCCATGGTTGAAGAAACTCATGCATGGAATTCATTAAAGGAATTTTATAAAATAATGACGGTAATTAATCGCCATTCTTGCTATCTTTAAAAGATGGAGAGAATGGCGATTTAAATTTTGTACATGTGAGCGACAGCTTAGTAATTATCCCTACATATAACGAAAAAGAAAACATTGAAAAGATAATTCGTAAAGTCTTTTCCCTACCAGACTCCTTCAATATTCTCGTCGTCGACGACGGTTCGCCAGATGGTACGGCTGCCATCGTAAAATCATTGCAGGAAGAATTTCCGGATATGCTGCACATCGAAGAACGGAAAGGGAAACTTGGATTGGGAACAGCTTATATTCACGGATTTAAGTGGGCACTGGCAAAAGGCTATGAATATATCTTTGAAATGGATGCTGATTTTTCGCACAATCCGGACGACTTATTGCGCCTGCGCACCTCTTGTCAGAACGGTGCCGATATGGTTATTGGTTCACGGTACATTAAAGGTGTGAATGAAGTGAACTGGCCGATGAATCGCGTATTGATGTCTTATTTCGCCTCGGCCTATGTTCGTTTAATTACACGAATAAAAATAAGAGACGCCACGGCAGGCTTTGTCTGTTACCAACGAAGAGTATTGGAAACCATACCGCTGGATAAAATTCGATTTGTGGGTTACGCATTTCAAATCGAAATGAAATTTACGGCCATTCAGTATGGATTTAAGGTTGTGGAGATACCAATCATCTTCACTGACCGAACGGCGGGAACTTCGAAAATGAGTACTCGTATTTTCCGTGAAGCTTTCTTGGGTGTTATACAGATGAAGCTAAACAGCCTTTTCCGAAATTATAAATCCTAGCGTTTCAGCGAGCTCGGGTATTCCTTAAAATTTCTTTATCTTAAAATCTTATCTTTGTTTTCACTGATACAACATTAAATGAATGAGCATTTAGATCCTAACCCAGATAAATTAACGCAACCAGAAAAGGATATCGAAAAGGTTTTGCGGCCGCAGTTTTTTGAAGATTTTAGAGGTCAGTTTAAGATACTTGAAAACTTGAAGATTTTTGTCGAAGCTGCAAAATTGCGGGGCGAAGCGCTCGACCATGTTCTATTGCACGGCCCACCCGGACTTGGCAAGACGACCCTGTCGCATATTATCGCTAATGAGATGGGAACAGGTATTAAAATAACGTCAGGGCCGGTTCTGGATAAACCAGGTGACCTAGCGGGATTGCTTACTAATTTAAATGATGGTGATATTCTATTTATCGATGAAATACATCGCCTAAGTCCAATCGTAGAGGAATATCTCTATTCTGCTATGGAAGACTTTAAAATAGATATCATGCTGGAGACCGGACCCAACGCGCGTTCGGTTCAGATATCTTTGAGTCCGTTTACACTGATCGGGGCTACAACTCGATCAGGATTGTTAACTGCTCCCTTACGCGCTCGTTTTGGAATCAACTCCAGGCTACAGTACTACGACGCGAAACTTTTAACAGATATTGTACTCCGATCAGCCCATATTCTGAAAACACCGATTAACGATGAAGGTGCATACGAAATTGCTCGACGCAGTCGAGGTACACCGAGAATAGCAAATGCTTTATTACGAAGAACCAGAGATTTTGCTCAGATTAAAGGGAACGGAGCTATTGATACGCGGATTGCTAAATATGCACTTGATGCATTGAATGTGGATGAATATGGTCTCGATGAGATGGATAATCGAATCCTATTGACCATCATTGATAAGTTTAAAGGTGGTCCAGTGGGCCTAAAGACAATTGCTACAGCAGTGGGTGAAGATGAAGGAACGATTGAAGAAGTCTATGAACCTTTTTTAATTCAGGAAGGTTTCTTAATGAGAACAAGTCGTGGTCGTGAATGTACCGACTTAGCATACAAACATTTAGGTAAAACGAATACAAAAGGTAACACCTTATTCTAAAAACTGGCAAAAGCTTTGCTCTATATCAAATCAAATAAAACGAACTATTATATGAATATAGAGGTTAGACAGCTTACGATTCAAGACTACAACGATCTGAAAAAGTCTATGATTGAAGCTTATAAGGGTGATGCAGGAGGAGTTTGGACCAAAACAAATATCAGTGACTTAATCAAAGTTTTTCCCGAAGGACAGCTATGTGTGGAAGTAGACGGAAAGGTTGTTGCCTGTGCGCTTGCCATTATCACAAATTCGAAAGATGTTAATTCCGGCCATACTTATAAAGAAATAACCGATAACGGTAAATTCACAACCCATACCCCAGATGGGGATATTTTTTATGGAATTGAAGTTTTTGTACATCCTGATTATCGATCGCTGCGCTTAGGTCGGCGACTTTATGATGCGAGAAAAGAACTTTGTGAAGAGATGAATCTGAAGAGTATTATTGCCGGAGGACGGATCCCGAAATATCATGAACATGCAGACAAACTGAGCCCCCGCCAATATATTCAAAAAGTTAAACAGAAGGAGATTTATGATCCCGCATTAACATTCCAGCTTTCGAATGATTTTCACGTAAAAAAGATTCTCAAAAACTACCTTCCGGAGGATGAACAATCAAAAGAATATGCAACTCTGCTGGAGTGGAATAACATTTACTATGAGGAAGACTCTAAAGCGAGCTCCCCTTCAAAACAGACTATTCGCTTAGGATTGGTTCAGTGGCAAATGCGAACGTTTAGCAACATAGAACACTTCTACGATCAGGTTGAGTTCTTCGTGGATGCCGTCAGTGGGTATAATGCCGATTTTGCAGTTTTTCCAGAGTTTTTCAACACACCATTGATGGGGCCATTTAATGACCTGCCAGAAACCGAGGCTATGCGTAAACTTGCTGAAATGACGGATGAAATCAGGAAGAGAATTCAGGAATTCGCAGTGTCATACAATGTAAATATTATTTCGGGGTCAATGCCTCTTGTTGAAAACAATAAATTGTATAATGTTTCTTATCTGTGCCATCGAAATGGCAGTTATGATGAGTATCGTAAAGTTCATATTACACCGAACGAGATGAAGTATTATGGGATGTATGGAGGTGATAAAGTAAAAGTCATTGATACCGATTGTGGCAAGGTGGGTATATTAATCTGTTATGACGTTGAATTTCCCGAACTCAGTAGAATATTAGCCGATCAAGGAATGCAGATTCTATTCGTTCCGTTCTTGACGGACACTCAAAACGGTTATACCCGTGTACGCAGTTGCGCACAGGCACGAGCAATCGAAAATGAGTGTTATGTAGCCATTGCTGGTTCGGTCGGCAATCTTCCGAAAGTAAACAATATGGACATTCAATATGCTCAATCGGCTGTTTTTACGCCGTCGGATTTTGCATTTCCAACAAACGGTATCAAAGCAGAAGCCACTGCAAATACGGAGATGCTGGTATTAGCGGATGTAGATTTATATCTATTAAAGGAACTGCATGAGTATGGAACAGTTAAGACGATGAAGGACAGAAGGAAAGACCTCTATTCTGTAAACTTATTGAAGTAAGCATTCTGCATCTGCTAAAGTAAAAATACTTCAGCATTAAGCGCGTGTAACTCCTGTTGTAATATTAAATTCTTCGCTCAAGATCCAGAAATTTAAAAAAGACCTCGCCATCTCTAAGCACTTCGATGATAATCTGTTTTGATGTCCGTTCGTGCATCAATCTATTAATATCTTCGAGCGAGTAGACATGCATGTCTTTTAAATTGATAGATAATATTTCATCGTGTACCTGCAGACCTGCTTTAGCTGCAGGGGAATCCACCTCAATCCGGCTGATATAGAATTGCCTAGAGTCTTCTTGACCAACAACATAGATTTCCATTCCTGACATATTATGTTCAAAAGGACTATGAAATTTTCTATTCTTTTTCAAATAAATTTCCTTGTTTGCATAGTCAATAAAGACGTGAAATCGTTTTAACATCTCACCACCGATAGATCCATTACGATCGCCAAGTAGTTGTTTAAGATCATCAAATTCAGATGAGGGATAGGCTGCAATCACATCTTTCAATTTATAATTGCCTAATTCTACACTACTCAATCTCCCAATCAGACCGTGAATTGGGCCGTTAAGACCAATACCGAGGTTAGCTTCTATTGTACTATCTGGGATAAGTACTCGATTTTGTTCTTGATGTTCTAACGATATCGCATGACCAGCACCCGAATCAAGCAATAGTAAGAGACGCCTTTTTATTCCGTCATTGGCTAATGTAACTTGTAAAAATGGTTTGTCTTTAATGATTTCCAAAGGGACCCGCCGACCTTTCTTTCTGACTTTTGTATTCGGATGATAAAGTGTTATCTGTTTTCTCGTATAATTAATCTTAATCGAGAAACTTTTAAAAACATCCGAACCAATAATACCGTGAATGGGCATTCCAACATACGATGACAATTGGAATGGATCATTCCTGAGCAATACGAGAGACAGACCGCTTGTTTTTGCAGCGCCGATTGAAGGAAACATGTTGTTCATCACATAGGCTTCTACTTCAGGCCCTATACCTCTTCCGCGAATCTTAAAGAGGGACAATTCGCTTTTGTAGAGAGAATCGACCATCGACGTATCGGTTAAGATAATAGGCCCAACGCCCGAATCGAGGATGAAGTGGTACGGTCCTTCTCCATTAATAGAAACTGGTATGATAATCAGGTTATGAACCAATTCGAATGATATTTTTTGACGCGCCTGACCATTAGGCAAAGAAAAGGGCTGCGAAAAAACGCTATGTACTATAAACGATAGCATAAGCAAGACGAGGTATCGATATACGATGCAGACCCGTGGCATGTTGTTTTTAATTTAGGTTACTATAAATTAAACCATTTTTTTGTGCATTTAGTTTATACACCTATATGTTTTAATTAAAATTGATATCTAATCCTTACCTTTGCGCCATGATTACAGTTTCTAATTTATCCCTTCGTTTTGGCAAACGTACACTTTTTGAAGATGTCAACCTAAAATTCACTCAAGGCAACTGCTACGGTATTATCGGTGCAAACGGCGCAGGTAAATCAACTTTCTTAAAAATTCTTTCAGGTGAGGTAGATCCAACAACTGGTTCTGTAAGTTTTACTCCTGGAGAACGCATGGCCGTCTTAAAACAGGATCACTATCAATTCGATGATCTCCCTGTGATCGAAACCGTCATGATGGGCCACGAAGAGTTGTACAAGATCATGAAGGAAAAGGACGCTATTTATGCAAAAGAAGATTTTTCTGACGCAGATGGCGAACGTGCAGGTGAATTAGAAAATTTGTTTGCAGAAATGGACGGATGGAACGCTGAAAGTGGGGCTGCTACCCTGTTAAGCAATTTGGGTATTTCGGAAGATTTGCACTTTAAATTATTGAAAGAGCTTGATGGTAATCAAAAGGTACGGGTATTATTGGCTCAAGCTCTCTTCGGAAAGCCTGATATTTTGTTATTAGACGAGCCAACGAATGATTTGGATATTGACACAATCTCATGGCTTGAGGACTTTTTAGCGGGTTATGAAGCGATTGTTCTTGTGGTGTCTCACGACAGGCATTTTCTGGATTCAGTATGTACACATGTAGTAGATATTGATTTTGGAAAGATGACGATTTACACTGGAAATTACACATTCTGGTATGAATCCAGCCAACTGGCATTGAAACAGCGTGCTGATCAGAACAAGAAAATGGAGGATAAAGTAAAAGAACTTCAAGAGTTTATCCGCCGTTTTAGTGCAAACGCCTCTAAATCTAAACAGGCAACAAGTCGGAAAAAAGCATTGGATAAAATCAACCTTGAAGAGATTAAACCCTCAAACCGTAAATATCCGGCGATCATGTTTAATAACATGGAACGTGACGCAGGTGACCAAATCTTATCTATTGAGAATTTAGCAAAAACTACAGAAGGTCAGAAACTCTTTGACGGAGTTAACTTGATGGTTAATAAAGGTGACAAAATAGCAGTATTATCCAGAAACAGTCTGGCAACTACCGCATTTTATGATATTCTTACGGGTAGAGATATCAGTTATTCAGGTTCTTTCAAATGGGGAGTTACAATAAAAGTTGCTGACATACCCTTAGATAACTCGGAGTACTTTGAGGGGAAAAACGACAATCTTATTGAATGGCTTCGGGAGTACTCGGAAACGGATCAGGATGAACAATTTGTCCGAAGCTTTTTAGGCCGCATGTTATTTTCAGGAGAAGAGGTATTAAAAAAATCTTCCGTACTTTCCGGAGGTGAGAAAATGAGATGCATGTTCTCACGAATGATGTTGCAACAGGCAAATCTTCTGCTTCTTGACGAACCAACAAACCACTTAGACCTGGAATCAATTACGGCATTGAACAATGGCTTGAAAGATTTCAAAGGGACTGTACTATTTACGTCTCGCGACCATGAGTTGACTCAAACAGTAGCAAACAGAATTATTGAGCTGACACCTAATGGCTTGATTGATAAACTTATGTCATATGATGAATATATAAACGATTCAGGCGTTAAAGAACAACAAGAAGAACTCTATAAAGACTAATGGCAAAAAAAGCCTGGCTTATTTTTGATAAGCCAGGCTACTTGCTAACCTAATTATAATAATATTTTACTATAATTGTTTTTCCAGCTTTTCAGCCAGAACTGATTTTGGAACTGCTCCAATTTGTTTATCAACGACCTCCCCGTCTTTGAAAAACAAAAGTGCTGGAATATTACGAATTCCAAATTTGACAGAGATATCCGGATTGTTATCCACATCAACTTTACCTACGACTGCCTTTCCATCATACTCTTGCGCTAATTCTTCAACAACAGGCCCAACCATTCTACATGGACCGCACCATTCGGCCCAAAAGTCAACCAATACGGGTTTATCTGATTTTAAAACAACTTCATCAAAGTTGCTGTCGGTAATTTCAATAGCCATATTCTTAAATTTTATGATTTATGATTTATACTCTCTTGATAATTTCGAATTACAAAGTTACAAACTTAAACAGTCAAATACCCTACCAAAGGATTCGATTACTGTTAATCTGACATTAGTTTAACCAAAAGTCGGTTATATTCATGTCTTTTAAACTTTCAATAAACTCGTTGTCCGGATTAATTCGAATATTTTTAGACGGCATATCCAACCGAATCTCATCATCATAGTCCATTATCTTAAAACGTAGTTCACAATTTTTCTGCCCTTCCCTCTCAGCGTTCCGTTCCACAATTTCTTTTAAACCAGACATAAATGCCAGAGATATCTCATTTAATGATAGTTGAATAGTTACCCGCTTAGCAAGTTTATCCCGGAGTTCATCCAGCAATTGAATATTCAATATTTTTACTTCCCAATTATCTTCTTGTCTAAACCTGAGTTTAAATGCTACACGCAATTGAAGAAAATAGCCTTCGTTCAAAAATCCTTTGAACTTAATGTATTCCTCCCCAAAAACAGCAATTTCATATGAATCCGTATAATCCTCAAAAACAAAAATACCAAAAGGCCGTCCTGTTTTTGTCACTCGATGATTCACCGAAGATACGAGACCACCGATAAGCATTTCTTTATTAGCTAAGCTTTTGAATCGCGCAAGAACCTCCGGATCTTGATCGGGCGATTTGATTTGATCGACCAACTGAAGATCTTTTACAGTATTCTTGCAAAAATACTCCATTTCTACACGATAGTTATCGAGTGGATGACCGGTAAGAAAGATACCGATAACATCTTTTTCATGTCGCAACCGGAGAATCAAATCCCATTCAGGACATTCTGCCAAAGTCGGTTCAGGTATATCCGCATCACTAGTTCCACCAAATAGTGACATTGCTGCGCTGCTGGCATTGTTCTGATAATCGACTGTATATTTAACCAGACGATCGATCCCAGTTTGACTTGTGCCAGGAATGACATGAAAATATTGAGCCCTATTGAGATGGAAACAATCAAACCCGCCACTATATACTAAATTCTCATATACCTTTTTGTTTACAGTCCGCGAGTTCATTCTTCTGGCAAAATCATAGATATCTTGGTAAAGGCCGTTTTCTTTCCTTTCCGCAATGATGCTCTCAACCGCTTTGTCCCCTACTCCCTTTACTCCAGAAAGTCCAAAGCGGATTTCACCATTTTTGTTAACAGAAAATCGCAAGTCGGACTCGTTTACGTCGGGTCCTAACACCATGATTCCCATTTTACGACATTCTTCCATAAAAAAAGATATTTTCTCAATATTATGTTGGTTATTGAGAACTGCCGCCATGTATTCAGATGGGTAATGTGCTTTTAAATAGGCTGTTTGATAAGCAACAAATGCATAGCACGTCGAGTGAGATTTGTTAAAGGCGTAGGAAGCAAATGCCTCCCAATCGGTCCATATTTTCTCCAGTACTTTTTCTTTATGACCCTTCTTTTTCGCATTCTCAATAAACTGAGGTTTCAGTTTATCAAGTGTTTTCCGGTCTTTTTTACCCATCGCTTTCCTCAAAACGTCGGCATCGCCCTTCGAGAAGTCAGCTAGCTTTTGAGATAAAAGCATCACTTGCTCCTGATAAACAGTAATACCATAAGTGTCGGAGAGGTATTCCTCCATGTCAGGCAAGTCATAGCTTACTTCTTCCCGACCGTGCTTACGATTAATATAGCTAGGAATATAGTCCATCGGACCTGGACGATATAATGCGTTCATAGCGATGAGATCTTCGAACTTATCGGGTTTCAGTTCTTTTAAATATTTTTGCATCCCATCACTTTCAAACTGAAAGGTGCCATTGGTATCGCCTCGCTGATATAATTCAAAAGTCGCCAAATCGTCAAGAGGGATCTCATCAATTGCAATATCAATATCATAATTTTGCTTGATTAGCTCTAACGCGCCCTTAATAATGGTTAGAGTTTTCAGACCGAGGAAGTCCATTTTAATTACACCGGCATCTTCAATTACTCTTCCGTCGTACTGCGTTACGAAAAGATTGGATTCTTTGGAGGTAGAAACCGGAATGATATTCGTCAGATCTTCTGGTGCTATGATGATTCCAGCCGCGTGTATACCAACGTTGCGGACAGATCCTTCCAAAATCAACGCTTCCTTTAAGACTTTCCCATTCACCTCATCTGGTTTGGAATAGAAACTTCTTAGCTTCTGGATATTTTCAAAATCTTGCCCGTAGTTTTTCTTGATTTCTTCAACAGGAGATAAAACGACATTATTAAGGTTTGTTCCCGGCCTATCGGGAACAAGCTTCGCTAATAAATTAGATTCGGACAAAGGTAAGTCAAGTACTCTTGCAACATCTTTTATACTGCTCTTTGCTGCCATCGAACCATAGGTAATGATCTGGGCTACCTGGTTTTTTCCATATTTATTAACTACATAATCAATTACCTTCTGTCTTCCCTCGTCGTCAAAGTCAGTATCAATATCGGGCATAGACTTTCTGTCGGGATTAAGAAAACGCTCAAAAAGCAAATTATATTTTATGGGGTCAATATTAGTTATTCCAATGCAATAGGCAACAACTGACCCTGCCGCAGATCCTCTGCCAGGCCCTATGAAAACCCCTAAATCCCTTCCTGCTTTAATAAAGTCTGCCACGATAAGAAAATATCCTGCAAAACCCATTGTCTTGATCGTGAAGAGCTCAAAATCAACACGCTCTTGCACTTCAGGCGTAATATCCCGATAACGTTCTTTTGCACCCAGATAAGTAAGGTGTTTTAAGTATTCCCACTGATTCTCCTTATCCGAGTCGGGTCCTTTATGAACTTTAAACTCTTCCGGAATAGGGAAGTTGGGAAGCATAATATCTCTTTTCAACTGAAGGGTTTCAACCTTATC
>Ga0079224_100008748_pt1 | contig 13737 bp, 8 predicted proteins | sample Stecom2015_FD_80414 | JGI IMG/M metagenome (GOLD analysis project Ga0079224, IMG submission 80414) | Agricultural soil microbial communities from Utah to study Nitrogen management - Steer compost 2015 | ecosystem: Environmental > Terrestrial > Soil > Agricultural land | place: USA: Utah... | reverse complement strand
TGATGGAAGCTTTCCTCCTTGCAGATACGGACCATGGCGCGGGCGTAGGGTCCATAGCTCGTGCGGCAGAGCATCACCTGGTTCATGATGGCCGCGCCGTCCACCAGCCAGCCCACCGCGCCGATGTCGGCCCAGGTGAGGGTAGGGTAGTTGAAGATGCTGCTGTACTTGGCCTTGCCGGTGAGCAACTGCTCGGTCATCTCGGCACGGCGGGTGCCGAGGGTCTCGGCGGCGCTGTACAGGTAGAGGCCATGCCCGGCCTCGTCCTGCACCTTGGCGAGCAGGATGGTCTTACGGTGCAGGCTGGGCGCGCGGGTGATCCAGTTGCCCTCGGGCAGCATGCCTACGATCTCGCTGTGTGCGTGCTGGCTGATCTGGCGCACCAGGTTCCTGCGGTATTCCGAAGGCATCCAATCCTTGGGCTCGATCTTTTGCTCGGCATCCACTTTTTGTTGAAAAAGGGCTTCCGATCCTTGCTCGTCCTTCATGGTCTCAGGGGCGGTTTTGCTGGTCGCTAAGGTAAGACGCGTGGACCCTTCGCGGGCCTCGGCCTGCCTTGGCGTGCCCCGATCCACGCTTCGGCGGCTACTTTTGCCGCCGCCGCCGAACGTTCATGGCGGTGCTCAACGCATGTCGGATACTCCCTTACGAATGGCACGTTTCCATACCCTTACCGTTTCCAGCGTCCATCGCGAAACGTCGGACAGCATCGTTATCGGCTTCATCATTCCCCCCGAGCTCCGTGATGATTACCGCTTCATCCATGGCCAGTACCTCACCCTGAAGGTGCCCGTGAACGGGGAGGAGGTAAGGCGCAGCTACAGCATTTGCAGCAGCCCTTTGGATCCAGGCGAAGTGAAGATCGCCGTGAAGCGCGTGGAACAGGGGCGGGCCTCCACCGTGCTGGTGGAAACGCTCCGCCCGGGCATGACCCTGGAGGTGATGACCCCGATGGGGAATTTCTATACCCTGCTGGATGCGGCGAACCGCAAGCATTATGTCTGCTTCGCCGGGGGAAGCGGTATCACGCCGATCCTCAGCATCATTCGCACCGTGCTGCGCTCGGAGCCGGCCAGCGAGCTCACCCTGTTCTACGGCAATACCGATAGCGACCGCATCATCTTCCGCAGCAATCTGGAGGAATTGCAGGCCAAGTACGGCGATCGGCTCCGCGTACACCACATCCTCACCTTCGGCAAGGACGAGGACATGCTCTTCAACGGGCTGATCACGGTGGAGAAGGCCACCGCCCTCACCAGCCGATTCGTGCGGGACAATGCTGAAGTGGAATATTTCATCTGTGGCCCCGAGCCGATGATGGTGAACGTGAGCGAGGCGCTGGAGAAGCTGGGCGTGGACAAGAAACGGATCCACATCGAACTGTTCACCACCCCGGTGGTAAGCGAGCCCCGCACGCCCGCCGTGGAGGTGCCCGACAGCAATGCACCATTGACCGGCAAGGCCAAGGTGAAGATCATCCTGGACGGGCATGAGACTGAGATCGAAGTGCCGGCAAAGGGAGACAGCATCCTGGACACCGCCGAGGCTGCCGGGCTGGACGTGCCTTACGCCTGCAAGGGTGCGGTGTGCTGCACTTGCAAGGCCCGCGTGTTGGAGGGCAAGGTGAAGATGGACATGAACTACGCATTGACGGATGAGGAGGTGGCCGATGGCTATGTGCTCACCTGCCAAAGCCACCCGCTTACCAGCCGCGTGGTAGTGGATTACGACCAGCATTGACGCCAGGAACGACGAAGCGCCTACGGAGGGTAGGCGCTTCGTCGCAACATCAAGCCATCCCGGGCTATTGCGGGGTCATCTGGGCCTGTAGCATGGCGATCTTCGACTGGATGTCGGTGAGGTATGCGAGCTGGGGCATGAAACCCTTCACCTCGTCATCCCAACGCACAATGGCCCCGGGGAAATCCATATAGAACGGATCGGAGTGCATGAATTTGGATTCGGCCTCCAAGTTCAAGGTGCAGGCATATGCGGAATATTGGATCTGGTGCTCGGGCACGCCGGTATCCATGAACAAGGATTTGGACCGGTACCCTTCCTTGTTGAGCACAACCGTATAGGTATTGTCCAGGTCCAAGCTCACGGTGAACTTGCTTCGGGCGTTGGGGATCTCTTGGATGAGCTCATTATCCCGATAGATCTGGACCTGCACCCGTTTGGCATCGGCACCCTCCGCAGTTACCTTGAATTTCACGGGAACATACCAGCCGGTTGCTTGGTCCCTGGATTCCACCGGACTTTGCGCCAGCACAGGGTGCGCGAGCATGCATGAGAGCAGGAGGAGCGGTGCGTACTTCATGAACGATCTTGTATTGGTGTCGCGCCATGGAACGAAGGCCGTATGCCGAAGGTTGCATCAAGCCTGGATCCTGCCCGAACGGTCTTCGAAAGTTCTGACGGCATTAGGTGTTCATTCAAGCACGATCGCGCGTTCGGAAGCGGGAAGAAGAACAAGCAGGGGTGCTTCGAACGGGCAGGAGGCTGGCCTATTGGTTTTCAACTGGCCTGGAGCAGTTCCCGTGCAGCACGTGGGAAGCGCAGGAAGACCGTGGCGCCCTGGTCCGTGGCACCTTCGGCCCAACAGACGCCGTTGTGCTTCTTCATAATGCGGTCCACTAAGGCCAGCCCGATTCCGGTACCCTCGAACTGCGCTGCAGGATGAAGGCGCTTGAACACCCCGAAGAGCTGGTCCTTTTTCTCGGTATCGAAGCCCACCCCATTGTCCTTCACGTAAAGCAGATCATGTTCTTCCTCACGCACCATCCCCAGTTCAACCACGCCCTGCGGCCTGGTGCGGCTGAACTTGATCGCGTTGGCGATCAGGTTGTTCAGTGCGACCTTGACCATCGAGGGGTCGGCGTACACCTGCGCATCCTCAGGCAGGTTGAACACGAACTTGATGTTCGCGGGATGGGGCTTGGCCTCGCGCACGCATTCCTCCATGAGGGCAGTCAATTGGCACTCGCTGAACGCTACGGTCTTTGAATCGGTGCGGGCAAAACGCAGCAGGTCATCCACCAGGTTGATCAGGCGCGATACGCCTTTGTGGATCCGCTTGCTCAGGTCGCGCTCCTCCTCATCCTCCCGCATGGCGGCCAGGCTGGCCAGGTGGTCGCTCATCACCTTGATGTTCTTCAACGGCGAGCGGAGGTCATGTGCCACCGAATAGGAGAACGCGCCCAGGTCGTCCAGGGCCTCCATCAATTGCTTGGTCCGCACCGCCACGCGCTTGTCCAGGTCACTGTTCAGCTTCTTCAGGTATTGTTCCTGCTGCTTGCGGTCCGTGATGTCCTTGATCATGGCCTGGTAGAGGCTATGGCCTTCGGCGTCCTTGCCCACCTGGGTGGCGGTGATCAAGCAATCCACCGTGATGCCTCCCGGGATCCGGAGCGTGACGTCCACATTGTGGAAGGTCGTGCCTTGGCGGCGGCTGCGTACCCGGCGGAGCAGGTCCGGCATATCCAATACATATCGGCTCAGGTCGGTGCCTGCGGCGATAGGCACGTTGGTACGCAGGAGGGCCTTGGCCGCAGCATTGAGCTCAACGGATCGTCCTTTTGCATCGAGGATGACGATGGGATCGCCTGAGGCATCGAATACTTGACGGTACCGCTCAAAAAGCCGATCCCGCTGGGCACGCAGCACATGCACTTCATGTGCCTGCTCAATCCTCAGTTTCAGGTCAGTGGGGTCCCAAGGCTTGGTAATGTAGGCATGAATACCCCCAAGATTGATCGCCTCTACCACGGCCTGGATATCGGAGAAACCCGTGAGCAGCAAGCGCACTGCCTTGGGCCAGCGATTCCTCACAATGGCCAGGAATTCCGAGCCGCTCATCCCCGGCATGCGCTGATCGCTGATCACCACGTGTGCTGTGTGCTGTTCCAACCATTCCAAGGCCTCCGCCGCGGTCAGGCACACATGCACGTCGAACTCACGCCGGAAGCTGGCGCGGAAAGCCATCAGGTTCCCCTCTTCATCGTCCACATAAAGGACCTTGATGCGTTCCATGGCGAGTTCCATTTGCTTCATGCACTTTTTGCATAATCCGCGGATCTGCGGACGGGCAGGGTGAGGGTGAATGTGGTGCCTTGGCCCACCACGCTTTCCAGTGTGATGCTGCCTTGGTGTTTTTGGGCAATGCCTTGCGCGATGGAAAGCCCGAGCCCGGTGCCTTCCCCTACGTTCTTGGTGGTGAAGAAGGGCTCGAAGAGGCGGGCCTGCACGTTCTCGTCCATGCCCATGCCATTGTCGGTGATGCTGACCCGCACTGTTTCGCCTTCCAAGCGCGAAGTGATGCCGACAATGCCGCCGGTATTCCCGTGCCGTTGCTTTGCTGCGTGGGCGGCATTGTTCAACAGGTTCATGAAGAGCTGGTTCAGCTTGCCCGGGTAGCATTCCACCCGGGGAAGCTCGGCCAGATCGTACTCCACGTCCACCATATCTCGGAACTGCGGACCCAGCACCACTACCGTACTGCGCAGACCATCATTGATATCGGCCTCCTTCAGGTCATCCTCGTCCAACCGGCTGAACGTGCGGAGCCCGCGGATGATCTCCGAGGTACGCGCCGCCCCGTTCTCCATGCAGCCTAGGATCTCCTGCACCTCTTTCACGGTGAAGTCCACGCCGATGCGCTCCTCCAGAGCATGCACGTCAGCCATGCCGGGATCGTCCTTGGAAGCCGCACGGTAGGCGTCCAGCACCACCTTCAGGTCCTGGAGGTCGCGCTTCAAAGGAGGAATGTTGCTGCTGATGAAGTTCAGCGGATTGTTGATCTCATGGGCGATCCCTGCGGTCAGTTGGCCCAGTGAAGCCATCTTTTCGGCGCTTACCAGCTGGCTCTGGGTCTGCTTCAGGTGGTCGTTGCTCTCCTGCAGTGCTTGCGTCCGTTCAGTCACCTTCCGCTCCAATACCACGTTCTGGTCCCGGATGAAGCGCTCGTTCTCCCGGGCCATGCGGAGGGCTTCCGCCTGGGACTGTTCCTTTTCGCGGCGCAATACGTTGATCTTATCGGCAAGACCGAAGGAAATGAGCACCACTTCCACTGCGGAGCCAATGGCCATCATGTGCTTTGTCGCATCATTATAGGGAAGGAGGCCCCAGTCCTTTGCTACGAAGATCAGGATGCCCGTTACGAAAACACTCCATGCGACTAGGAAATAGCGCGCTTGCCGTTGGCCCATACGGGTCAGTGCAATGGAAATGTAGAGCATATAGAACGCCATCACTGCGGAGGTAAGCTGGATGACCATGTAGCCTTCCACCGCAAATCCGAAGAAGCATATAGCGGCTCCAGAAATAGCCACGGCGTAGATGATCGACTTCACCCACTTGAAATTCCGTATGTGTTCGTTCACATGAATGAATCTTTGCATGAATTCAGCAGCAAAGATCATCGTGATCACCGTAAACGATGTGGAGGAGTGTTGGATAATCCAATAACTATCGGGCCACAAGTAAAATGCGGAATATCCGGTGAACGAGAGCTGCGTGATGCATACTGTGATCAAATAAAATACGTAGAACAAATAGTTTCTCTCACGAATGGAGAAGTAAATGAATAAGTTATATAGCAGCATGACGAGCATAATTCCGATATACCCTCCCAGGAAGAGGTTCCGATTCAACTTCAGGTCAGAACTGCCTCTGTCATTCTGCAGGAACAAGGGCATCTGCAATTGCTTGTGGCTCTGTGCACGGATATAGATATCTGCCATGCCTCCGTACGGGATGGGCAAGACAAATGAGAAGGAGGGTGAATTCTGGATGTCCGGATTGAGGGGCCGCAGATGTCCGCCATGCGCGATATGCTCGATCCTTCCGCCCATGTCCAGGTAGATGTCCAGCTCCTCGATCTCCGGGTGGTCGACCAACAACACCACCCTTTCTTGCGGGGATGTATTGATCACTACGGCCTTTATCCAGAACGCGGAGCGGGAGATGCCCAGGTTGGGAACCGATGAATGGGAATGTTCGAAACGTCCGCTGGCCAAGACATCACGTATGTCCATGGTGGCGGAGGTGTCCTCAAGGATCCACAATTTCTCGCCCAGCGGTGCTGAGATTCCCTCACCAGTGAAGTGGATGGGATCGACCGGCTGCACCGCAGTGCTGGCACTAAGGGTTGATGACCAGAGCACCAACGGTAGTAAGACCCAGCGTTTCACGGTCGCTCATACGCACGTGAAAAGAACAAGGTTCGTTAGCGATCAGGCCGATGCGGCCTTCCTCCGCTCCATCTCGATCTGTTGGTAGGCGTACAGGTCATGCACGTTGCTGTTCAAGCGCATCCTGTAGGTTATCTCCAACGGCCACGACCCGGGCTGCTCCAACCGCACTTGTTCCGGCCTGAGCCGCAAACTGTAGATCAGTTGACGTTGGGCGGTGCTGGCATGTTCCAACAACATGGTATCCGGGTTTACCATGGCAATGGCGATGATCCGCGGGATGGGATAGTTCGGGAAATATCCATGGTCGCCAATATTGTCCATGACCACGAACCCATTGCGTGCAGGGTGCTTCTGCGTGTAATGCGCAACAAAGCAGACCATCTTTCGAGCTCCAGCGGAAACGGCGAGGGCCGTAACCGCTTGGCTAAGCAACACCGGTATGCCTCTTCCGTTGTAGCGGTGCGCATTCCAAAGCCCGCACACCTCGCCGTTTCCGTAGGGCTGTAACTCTGCCAAAGCTTCCTTCACGGTGGGGTCCAGTTTCCGGATCGCTTCTTCCATGGGCAGGGGTGAATCCGGTTGGTCCAATTTGAGCCGAATTCCGCCTACCATGCCCAACGTTTCATGCTGTGCCACAATGACATAGCAATGTTCGTCCTGCATCCAGGTCTCATTGTTCGTGGTCACGTTGGAGATCCCAAAATCCTCAAGCACCTTCCGGTGCTCCTTCAGGAACTCTGCGCATAACCCCGGTTCGTCCGGGGCACGAAACGCCTGGAGCACGATATGGTCCAGCACAGGTTCTTCCGGGGCATCATTGACGGCTTTCATGGTGATGTGGATCAAGGGTATGGAGGATGTTGTTCAAGGGGCGGCGTTTCGATCGCAGCCGCGTCCCGGCATGTGCGGAATGGAAGACCCGCAACAGGAGCACGGGTATCCGGTCGCTTAGGCCGAACACGCGCTGCAAGCGCCCGGCGATGGCCTGTACCTGTTCCTGTTCGGGACCCGCAAAGTGTTCCGGGACCTGCGCCTTGGTGCGGGGAAGCGTGATGGGTGATGCCAGCGGCTGAACGGCCCAGCCCTCCGCCGCACAGGACAGCCACAAATGCTGCGCACACCGACCAGCGGCCAACCAGGCTGCCGGGTCATCCTTGTCCACGGTGACCAAGGCCACCGCGCTGGATGTGCTTACGGACATGCGGGGAAGCATTCCCAGGCCCTGCCCGCCGTTCCAGCTGCGCACGGCGTCCATGGCGCGGGGGTCGGACATCACCTTCAACGCCGCCTCGGCCATGGGCGGAAGGCCGAAGGTGCCCACATGCAGCCCATCGTGCTGCTCGGCCCCATTGCTCGCAGGCCAGCGGATGAGCTCGGCGAAATATTCCCGATGTCCTTCGCGGTGCATAAGGCGCAGCCGCTCGGCCATGCCGAAGAGCGCGCCCAGCTCGTTCAGTGAGCCGGGTGAGCTGGTCCAGTGTACCGCGCAGCTCCCATCACCAGCAGCGGCCCGGCCCCAATTTTCCATGGTCGCGTTGGGTAGGGGCTTCGGACTGCCGAAGCCCCGGTCTGTCCGGCGTTCAGGGATCATTGCTGCCAGCCGGGATTGTTCCGGCGCAGGTCCATCGCCTCCGGGTACCGGCAGGAACTCCAGCCAAGCCACCACCTGCAAGGGCGCTTCCACAAGCAGGTGGACCTTGGCCTCCAACTGCAGGGTACGGGCCGTCAGCACGATGTTCTCCAAGCAAGCTCCCAAGGCCAGTTTCGTCATCATGCGGTCCCGGTCCCATACGGAGGCGGACCGTTGCGGATCCTCCAATATCAGCAGGCGTTGCCGGTCCCGCACGAAATGCCAGGGCTGCCGATTGCCGGCACTGGGGGCCAGGTTTCCTGCCGCGATCAGCGCCTCCAGTCGCTCCGGGTCCAGGTCCACGGCGGATGCCTGCACGGGGTCCAAGGCCAGGCCAAGGTCGGCCAGGCCGGCGGCATCGGGCACAAAATCCGGGATCGCTGGGCGAGGCGATGGCGGTGCCGGCCTCGGGTCGGCCACTTGCTCCTCCAGGTCCACGTGCCAGCGCCCCGAGGCGTTGAACTGGCCCAGCAGGATGCGGCGCACGGCATCTCCGGCCAAGGCGCCGCCCAGCACCACGGCAGTGGCCAGCTGGGGCCAGGTATTGATCATTTGCCCCAGCTCGATCACCGAGGCCTTCATGCGCGGGCTCAACGTTTCCACCCCAGTGATGGGGAGCATATAGGGCACTTTCTCCTCGGCGCTCATCGGGCGACGGGCCGCATCGAGGTCCAGATGGTCGATCCAGCCGTGCATCAACGGCCGGTCCGGTTCCCGGTCGAAGCGCTCCACGTCCAGGCAGCCTCGGTCGCTCATGTCCATCACCACCGGAATTCCCAAGGCCTTGGCCTTTTGGCGAGCAAGGATCTTGATGTCCACGCTGTCGCATTCCTCCACTAGGATATCCAGTTTTCCGCCCTCGGTGAAGAAGGCGTCCATGTTCGCCACGGTGAGCCCTTCCGTGAAGCAGATCACGTTCAGGTAGGGGTCCAGCTCTGCGATCTCCCGGGCTGTGGCCACCGCTTTGTTCAGGCCCAACTGGCCGGTACCGGTACGGATCCGGTTCAGGTTGCGCAGGTCCAGCGTGTCGAAGCCGGCCAGGCGGAGCTCCCCGAAACAGCGCTCCAAAGCCATGGTAAGGCTCACGGACTGTCCCACGGAAAGGCCGATGACCCCCACACGCTTGGTGGCCAGCAGTGCCTGCTCCTCGCGGGTGATCTTATTCCGGTTCCGGTCGGTACGCACGATGGCGAATTCCTCCGCGTCCAGTAGGTGGACCAGCTGATTGCGCCACGGGTAAAATACCCATGAACCATAGGCATGCGGATCGCTGCCACACAGGTGTTTATCTATTGCATCCTCAAGTTCCTTTTCAGTGAATTTCACCGTCGGCGCCAAGGCCTTGATCAGCTCGCGCAGCTGGTGGTGGATGCGATCGAGCACCTGCATGCGGGGGCGTGCCTCCAGGAGGCGGGCCAGGGCCGCTTCATCAGTGGGCAGCCGGAAGACCTTGGGGCGGTAGCCCTGGTCATCCTCAGCGGTGCGCGCTAGCACTTCCTTCAACATTTTGCGTTCCATGGAGCCTTGCGGATCACAATATGCGGCAATCGGCACCGAATGTAGAGGATCGGGGCTTATGAAAGATCAACAGCCCGCTGTGCGCAAACCTTTTCCTGCCCTTGCGCGTATGCCATGCAAGCCAACCACTCCGATCCATGCAGCACTTCACCCGCACCGACGTACCAACCGTGCTTTACCTCGATGATGAACGCGGGAACCGCCAAGCATTCGCGGCGGCTTTCCGCACCGATTTCAAGGTGCTCACGGCCGAAAGTCTCGCAGAAGCCTGGCCCTTGCTGGAACAGCACGAGGTTCACGTGGTGATCTGCGACCAGCGCATGCCGGGCATTACCGGCAGTGAGGCGCTGTGCCGGATCAAGGAGCGCTTCCCCCAGGCCAGGCGCATGTTGATCACCGCCTATGCCGACCTGCAGGCCCTGGTGGACGCCTTGAACCAAGGAGGCGTATGCCATTATATCCACAAGCCTTGGGAAGCCGAAGAGGTGCGTAAAGCCGTGAAGGCGGCCTGGAAGGACCATCAGGCTGAAAGCGCTCGTGACGCCTTCACCGAAAGGCTTCTGGAATCCAATCGGCAGTTGGAGTTCGCCCTTCGGCAAAGCTTGTTGTCCTAAAGAACAACCGGCAGTGCTGGGACCCGGTTGCATCGGCGGGTTGGGCGGATCATCAACAGTGATCCAACATTCGTTCAACACGGATCGAACAGGTTGTTCATGATCCGGGACATGGACTGAGCAATTCAAGCGGTTATTACCGTGCATCAACAAGTTTTCCAATGGCCTTCAACAGGATATGCACGCGTAATGAACAAGTTCCCAATACGGGAGGGGCAGCACCTGATCTGGCCTTGTGCTAACAGGCCATCCCCAGGATATGCACAAGTTTCCCATACCTGATCCACAGGTTTTCCCCCTTCGATGCGTCGTGGCCCGGAACGCGTTGTCCACAATCACCGCGCGGCTTCATTGGATCTCTTAACGCGTGCCGACCGCCGCCATCGCCGGGCCGGGGCCATTTTTGGCTCCATGCGATACCTCCTTACCCTCGGGGCCCTTTCCATGGCCGTGCTCCTGCAAGCCCAATGCGACCGTTGGCAGCAGCAGGTGCAATGCGCCATCACGGTGGACCTGGACGTGCGCACGCACCGGTTCACCGGCACCGAGAAGCTCACCTACAAGAACCACAGCCCCGATACCCTGCGGGAGATGTTCTTCCACTTGTACTTCAATGCCTTCAAGCCGGGCAGTGAAATGGACGTACGCTCGCGCACCATCGCCGATCCCGATCCACGGGTCACCGATCGTATTTTCCGCCTTGCGCCCGAGGAAGTGGGCGACCTCACCTGCACGCGGATCGTGCAGGAAGGGAAGGAGCTGGACCTTGAGCCTCTGGGCACCGTGCTGCGCGTAACGCTGGCCAAGGCCCTGCTTCCCGGCAGATCCACCACGTTACACATCGAGTTCAACGGACAAGTCCCGTTGCAGATCCGTCGCAGCGGCCGCGATAACCTGGAGGGCGTGGCCTACAGCATGGCGCAATGGTACCCGAAGGTGGCTGCTTACGACCATCGCGGATGGCATCCGAGACCTTATGTAGGGCGCGAGTTCTATGGTGAATGGGGCGATTTTGACGTGCGCATCACGTTGGACAGTGCCTACACGGTGGCCGCTACCGGCGTGCTGGCCAATGCCCACGAGATCGGGCATGGCTATGCGAAGCAGAGCCGCACGCAAAAGCGGAGCGACGGCAAGCTCACCTGGCACTTCAAGGCGCCAAGGGTGCATGATTTCGCCTGGGCCGCCGATCCCGATTACCTGCACACCACCGCGCAGGTGCCCGGCGGGCCGTTGCTGCGCTTCTTCCGCAAGAACGACCCGGAGCTGGCCGAGAACTGGGATCAACTGCCAGGCTACATGGTGCGCGCGGTGCAGTTCATGAATAGCCATTTCGGCACCTATCCCTGGCCCGAGTACGCATTTGTGCAGGGTGGGGACGGCGGCATGGAATACCCCATGTTGACATTGATCACCGGAAAGCGCCGGTTGGGCAGCCTGGTGGGGGTGAGCGTGCATGAGCTGGTACACAGTTGGTACTACGGTGTGCTGGCCACGGATGAGCTCAGCTATGCTTGGATGGATGAGGGCTTCACGGAATACGCCGGCAGCAAGGTGATGCACGAGCTCTTCCCCGGGTCCACCAAGGGGCGCGTCCATGGCGAGGCCACGGCGGCCTACCTCCGCCTCGCCCGGTCGGCGGAACATGAGCCCATGTCCGTGGAGGCCGACCACTTCGCCACCAACCGGGGCTTCAGCGGCACGGCGTATAGCAAAGGCGAATTCTTCCTGGACCAATTGGGCGCCGTGATCGGCGACAGCACCTTGCAGCGCGGGCTGCGCCGCTATTTCAACGTCTGCGGCTTCAAGCACCCGGACCCCGTGGACGTGCAACGCGTGATGGAGAAGGAGAGCGGCCTGCAGCTCGGCTGGTACTTCAACCAATGGATCCACACCACGCGGCCGCTGGACTATGCGGTGAAAGGCGTGGTGCAGCACGGCGACAGCACCACCATTACGCTGGAGAACAAGGGGCTGATGCTGATGCCGGCCGACGTGGCCGTGCAGGACATGGATGGCGGGGTCCGCCTGGTGCACATCCCGCTCTCGCTGATGCTGGGGAGCCGTGCGGAACAACCGGACCAGCGGAGCTGGCAGCAATTGCCGCCCTGGCAATGGACGGACCCGACCTACAGCTTCACGCTGCCGTTGCCCATGGCGCGCATCCAGCGGGTGGAGCTCGATCCCTTCGGCAGGCTGGGGGATATCGACCGGGACAATGACGGCATGACCATCGGTCCCCACGTGCAAGGCATCCTGGAACGGTGATCGGCCCAGGCTGCCCGCCTAAGCGGACATGCCCCGGGCATGGTGGTCATGCACCAGCCGCTGCTGCAGCTCGGCAGGCACAGGGCGGTACTCCAGGAATCGCTCCCGGTGGCTGCCCCGCCCTTGGGTAAGGCCGCGCAACCGCGTACAGTACCGGTCCAGCTCGGCCATGGGCACTTGCGCCTTGATCACCTGCATGCGTCCGGTGCCTTCAATGCCCAGGATGATGCTGCGCCGCCCTTGCAGGTCGGTCATCACTTCGCCCATGAGGTCCTCCGGCACGCGTATCTCCACCTCCTGCACCGGTTCCATCAGCTGCGGGTCTGCCTGGGTGAAGGCCTCCTTGAAGGCCATCAGCCCTGCCAGCCGGAAGCTCACATCGTTGCTGTCCACCGGGTGCATCTTCCCGTCGTACACGGTTACGCGCACATCGCGGGTAGGCGATCCCGTGAGCGGCCCATGCTCCATCCGCTCGCGGACGCCCTTGAGGATACTGGGCAGGAAACGATTGTCGATGGCGCCGCCGGTGATGCAGTTGAGGAAGGCCAGCTTGCCGCCTGTGGGCAGTTCCACCTCCTCCTGGGCGCGCACGTTCATTCCCGCAGGCGGCGGCATGCCTTGGTGCCAAGGCTCCACGCGCAGGTGTACCTCGCCGAACTGGCCGCTGCCGCCGCTCTGTTTCTTGTGCCGGTACATCGCGGTGGCGGGCTTGCGGATCGTTTCCCGGTAAGGCACGCGCGGGCTGCCGAAGACGGGCTCCGCGCCGGATCGCTCCCGCAGTTTCCACTCCACCACGCCCAGATGCGTCTCGCCGAGCGTGCCGATCAACTGCTCGCCGGTATCGCGCGCATAGCGCAGTTCGATGGACGGATCCTCCGCCTGCAATTCGAGCAGGGCCGCATGCAGTTTCTCCTCGTGGCGGGCATCGGCCGCGCTCACCGTGCGGAACAGGCGCGGCGCGGGGAACGCCAGCCCGGGCAGGCGCACGGCGTGGTCCTTGGCGTGCAGGGTATCGCCCAGGCCCACGGAACGCAGCTTCAGCACACCGCCGATATCGCCGGCCACCAAGCGCTCCACGGGCCTGCGCTCCTTGCCCTCGGGGATGAACAAGGGCCCGAGGCGCTCCACCGCACCGTTGCCAGCGTTCACCAGTTCCATGCCTGCGTGCAGTTCCCCGCTCATCACCTTGAACAGGACGGTGCGCCCAGCATGCGGTTCCTGCGTGTTCCGGAAGGTGTACAGCACGGCAGGGCCGTCCGTGGCGCAGGGCAGTTCGCTGCCTTCCGCCGCGCGTGCCGCAGGCATTTGCACTGCGCTCGGCGCTACATGGTCGATGAAGCCCATCAGCCGGCCGCTGCCCATGTTGCGCAGCGCGCTGAGGCAGAACACCGGGACGCAAGTGCGCGCGATCAGGCCCAGGCGCAGCCCTTCGCACATATCGTCCTCGTCCAGCCCGCCTTGCTCCACGTAGCGATCAAGCAGCAGCTCGTCGTTCTCCGCTGCCTTTTCCACC
>Ga0079224_100008747_pt1 | contig 13737 bp, 11 predicted proteins | sample Stecom2015_FD_80414 | JGI IMG/M metagenome (GOLD analysis project Ga0079224, IMG submission 80414) | Agricultural soil microbial communities from Utah to study Nitrogen management - Steer compost 2015 | ecosystem: Environmental > Terrestrial > Soil > Agricultural land | place: USA: Utah... | reverse complement strand
GGCCTTCATGACGGGTGCGCTTGCCCTGGGTTTACAGTACAGCGCCTACACCTCGGAGGTGTATCGCGCGGGCATTGAATCCGTACCGCTGGGACAGCACGAGGCCGCTCGCGCGCTGGACCTCACACCTAAACGCAGCTTTATGGTGGTTGTTCTGCCGCAAGCCATACCAAGAATTATTCCCGCCCTGGGCAATTACTTGGTGTCCATCATGAAGGACGTGCCGCTGCTTTCAGTCGTTGCGGTACTGGAAATGCTCAATGTCGCCAAAATCATTGGCGACCGGACCTTCAATTATTTAATACCGCTTTCCATGGTGGGTGCTATTTACCTGATTCTCACCCTGGTGGCAGCGGCAGCCATCCGTTATTTGGATAACCGGCTGCCCAAACGAGGAATACCGTTGAAATGAATGACGACGCCATCATCCGTTTCGAGAAAGTGGTCAAGCGCTTCGGCCCTGTCACTGTTCTCGACGAGCTGGACTTCGAAGTCAAAAAGGGCGAAAAAGTCAGCATCATTGGCCCGTCGGGCTCAGGGAAGTCCACAGTGCTGCGCATACTCATGACACTGGAAACCATCGACGAGGGTTTCATCCAAGTTGCCGGCCGGCCCCTTTGGCACGAAGAGCGCAATGGTGAACGCGTACCGGCCAGCGAGGAACACCTTCGCACCATGCGCAAGGAAATGGGCATGGTGTTCCAGCAGTTCAATCTCTTTCCACACATGACGGTGCGCCGCAATGTTACGGAAGCGCCCGTGCACGTGCTCGGACTTTCCAAGCAGGAAGCCAACCAGCGCGCCGAAGAATATCTTGAACTTGTTGGCCTGAGCGATCAGGCGGATAAATATCCCAGCCAACTCTCAGGGGGCCAACAGCAACGTGTCGCGATTGCGCGCGCACTGGCAATGCGGCCCAATATCATGTTGTTCGATGAGCCGACGTCCGCGCTGGATCCGGAGCTGGTGGGAGAAGTGCTGAATGTCATCCAGCGCTTGGCGGAAGAGCACGACCTCACCATGCTGCTTGTCACGCATGAAATGCAGTTCGCCAAGCGTGTATCGGATCGCGTATGTTTCTTCGACAAGGGCAAGATCGTCGAGGAAGGGCCACCCGAGGACGTGTTCGGAGACCCGAAGGAAGAGCGCACGCGCGACTTCCTGAAGAACTTTCTGAATACAGCGTGAGAATTTGGGGCTAGCGCCCCTTTTTTATCGGCCTTCCAGTACCGCGCATACCGAGCGGTCCAGAATTTCCAGCCCCTGCACGAGGATATCTTCGTCGATAGTCAGGGCCGGCTGAATCTTAAGGACTTCATCCTGGCTTCCGGTAGTAAGGGTCACCAGGCCTGCCGCCAGCGCCGTACTGGCCACCGCCGTCGCCACGCCGGAGCGCGGGGGAGTAACCAAACCCTGAATGAGGCCGCGCCCTCTCACTCCCAGACCGAGGTGTGCATATGCTTGCACCAGGTTCTCGAGCCAATCGCGCACCAGTCGTTCTTTGCGCCGAACATGGACGGCAAAGCTGTCATCTGCCCAGTACGCTTCCAAAACGTGTTCAGCGGTGAGCAGCGCCACGCCTGCACGCTCTCCGACCGATTCGGCGTAGTCACGTGGCGCCGGGAGGCCCGGCTTGCACAGCAACAGCGACATGGGCAGGCCGAACCCCGAAAGAGAGCGCGACATTGCCACCATGTCTGCCCGAACGCCTGAGGCCTCGAAGCTGAAAAAACGCCCCGTACGCCCGCAACCGACAATGGTTTCGTCCATGACCAGCAGCATTCCATGCCGCTTGCACAGCCTGTCGAGTTCTCGCAACCAACGCCAGCTGAGTACGTCTATGGCGCCCTCACCCAGCACGGTCTCGACAACCACGGCAGCCGGCTTCTCGTGCGATTGCCGGCAGGTTTCAAGCTGGCGTTCAAGATACGCCATGGTATCGACATCCGGGCCGAAGCTGCCATCGTAGGGCATGAATAGCGTGTCGCCGATGCCCGTGGAGGCCGTCCACACAATGCGGCTGGAAGACTCGCCGCGAAAGGAATCGCAGCGTGTGAAGGACACTACCTTGCGGCGACCGGTTGCATCGCGAGCAATCTTCAGGGCGGCTTCTACAGCCGCCGCTGCAGTGGTGCCCGTGTAGTTGACTTGATAGTCCCATCCACGGGGCTGCAGCAGATAGCCGTCAAAGGCATCCCGGAAACGCTTGAGCGCCCGCACCGGGTCGGGCATGGAGGATTCTTCCTTCAGCCGCCGCCGCAGCATGTGCAGCAGCAGCGGGTTCTCGTGCCCGTAGTTGAGCGCGCCGGCCGCGCTGCTGAAGTCTATATATTGCCGCCCACAGGCATCGGCGAGCATGGAACCGTGTGCACGCGTGAAGAGGCTGGCGTCCGCCCCCCGTGCAAAATCTCTTACATGGGACTGGACGCGTTCCAGAATACTGGGTTCAATCACGGTCTACTCCCCTTGCAGGCTTGGCCTGTGGATTGAGTTGCTCCGTCAAACCGCGATGCCCGATTCCGGCTGTGTGCCGTCCTCGACAGGGACATCGAGCATGGGAGAAGTGGCTTCCACGACGGCAGAATCCACGGACTCGCTGGACTCCATCAGTGCAACAATGCGTTCGAGGGAAAGGGTAATGGTCGCCTGCTCGAGCTCGGGCAACTCATTCAGGGCCTCAGCCAATTTTTGCTGTAACGGAGACGGGGTATCACGCACCAGATTGCGGCCCGCCTCAGTGGCGGACACCATCACGATGCGTCGATCTTCACGGCTACGTTCGCGCAGAACCCAACCTTTATCTTCCAGGCGGTCGAGAATGCCAACCACCGTGCTGGGGCTGACATGAATTTCCCGGCTGATGGCCGTGGTAGTGAGTGGACCGTTCTCGACAACCGCACGCAGGCAAACGAGCTGCGGAGCCGTGATGTTGCTATAGGCCGCGAGCTGACGGGAGTGAAGCGCAATGGCGCGAGTAATGCGCCGCAACGCCCTCAGTATGCGCAGATCGTACTGAGGCGCAGTATCGGTGGACACCATTTTCTACCTAAAAGGAAAGCTGTTCAGAGAGGTACTGAAATGATTCGACGAGCGGAAGATTTCATTACTTCCCTGCCTAGAACTTCAATCGTAGTGGCCCGGCAATTAGAGTGTCAAATTTCTGACATTGTTTGAAGGCGCGTCGTATGCCGGATACGACGTTCCTTCCTAACGAGCTGCCGAGGACCGCCAACGCGCTACGCAGCCCACAAGTGCCCGCAGTATGCGTGTGAAGCTTCAGGCCGTACCGCCAACAGTCAGGCCGTCCATGCGCAGCGTCGGCATACCCACACCGACCGGCACACTCTGCCCTTCCTTGCCGCAAGTGCCCACGCCAGAATCGAGGCGCATGTCGTTGCCTATCATGCTCACACGGTTCATGGCGTCCAGCCCGTTGCCAATCAGCGTAGCACCCTTGACGGGAGCGGTCACGCGGCCATTTTCGATGAGATAGGCTTCTGATGCCGAAAACACGAATTTGCCACTGGTGATGTCGACCTGCCCACCACCAAAGTTGACGGCATAAAGCCCCTTCTTCACCGACGCAATGATTTCCTCCGGCGGCGTATTGCCCGCGAGCATGTAGGTATTGGTCATGCGCGGCATGGGCAGGTGAGCGTAGGATTCACGCCGCCCATTGCCCGTGACCGCCTGCTTCATCAGCCGGGCGTTCATGGTGTCCTGCATGTAGCCACGCAGAACCCCGTCTTCAATAAGCACGCTGGATTGCGTCGGGTTGCCTTCGTCATCAATATTCAAGGAGCCTCGGCGGCCCTCCAAGGTGCCGTCGTCCACCACCGTCACGCCGGGGGAAGCCACACGCTCCCCTATCCTGCCTGAAAAGGCGCTGGACCCCTTGCGGTTGAAATCTCCTTCCAGACCATGGCCCACGGCTTCATGTAGCAGAATTCCGGGCCAGCCCGAACCAAGGACCACGGTCATTTCCCCTGCCGGTGCGGGCTGCGCCTGCAGATTGGTGACCGCTTCATGTACCGCGCGTTCTGCGTAGCCGCGCAGGATCTCGTCCGTGAAGTACTCCAGGCCCGTGCGCCCGCCGCCGCCTCCATGCCCCATTTCCCGCCGTCCAGCATGCTCGGCTATCACGGTCAGCGACAACCTGACGAGTGGGCGCACGTCCGCCGCCATCCTGCCGTCACTGCCGGCGACCAGCACGACGTCGTATTCGGCACCCAAGCCCGCCATCACCTGGATGATGCGCGGATCCAGAGCCCGGGCCATGGCTTCGACCTTTTCCAGCAGCTTGACCTTGTCTGGTGAGGACAGCGAGGCCACCGGGTCAATGGGTGGATATAGAGCATGGGCTTGCAAGCTGGGGGGCGTGAGAATCTTGCGCCTTCCACTACCGCGCTGGCCTATGCTGCGCACCGCTTGTGCGGAGGACAGCAGAGCATCGGCCGAAAGCGAATCTGAATAGGCGAACGCCGTTTTCTCGCCACTGACGGCTCGTACACCCACGCCCTGCTCGATGGAAAAACTACCCGTCTTCACGATGCCTTCTTCCAGACTCCAGCCTTCACTGCGCGTGTACTGGAAGTACAGATCGGCGTAATCGACCCGGTGCGTGAGTATTTCCCCCAGGGCGGAAGATAGGTCGCCATCCGTCAGCCCCCAAGGTTCGAGCAAAATGGAACGTGCCGTTGCCAATGCATCGGCCTGCCCTAAGCCCATGTCAGAAGTGCCATTCTGGCTCGTGTGTACGGCGGAGCTAGCGGAATTCATGTGTGATACTGACTCTTTAGCTGTTTGTTTCGGTTATGCAGATCGTACGATGCTTGAGGGCCGGCAGCGACAGCCGGACTTCGTCCAGGCGGGCACTATCGATTTCGCCAAGCACAACACCCTCGCCCTCCGGCAGACAGGCTGCAACTTCGCCCCAAGGGTCCACCAGCATGGAGTGGCCCCAGGTCCGTCGGCCATTCTCATGCCGACCGCCTTGAGCGGGTGCCAGCACATAACACTGGTTCTCGATCGCTCGCGCGCGCAAGAGCACTTCCCAATGTGCCGAACCCGTTGTGTAGGTGAAGGCAGACGGAACCACAATGAGCTCTACTTCACCCATGGCCCGATACAGTTCCGGAAACCGCAGATCGTAGCAGATCGATAGCCCGACCCTGCCGAACGGCAATTGCACGACCTTGGGCTGTGGTTCACCCGGTTTGATGGACACAGATTCGTCGTAGGATTCTTCGCCCTTACGAAAACCGAAAAGGTGGATTTTGTCGTAGCGGCCGACTGGCATTCCGTCCGGCGCCATTACAAAGCTTGAGTTATAGATGCGGGCGGCTTCCTCGGTTTGCAAGGGCAATGACCCTCCAACAAGCCAAATTCCATGCTTTCGCGCCTGACCCGCAAGAAAATCCTGAATGATTCCGTGCCCGGGCGCTTCCTTGAGTTCCAGCTTATCCGCATCGCGGTGGCCCATGAAGCAAAAGTATTCCGGCAGCGCCACAAGCGCGGCGCCCTGATGAACTGCATCGGCAATTAATTGCTCCGCGCGAGCAAGATTCTTATCTATCGATGCAGCCGACACCATTTGAACTGCAGCGACTTGAAACAATTTATTAAGCGCATTCATGATGGGAATAACTTTTCGATTTTATCCGTGAAAATATCGCATAAGCCGCTACGCATGAACTGGCTACGCGCTAGAATATCAGTGCTTACCAGCCATTCGCTTTTGATTTTGAATGGATCAGAAGGTGTAATCCGCAATCAAGATCAATCACTGGAAAACTCATGACCAAAACAAATTACGCCATGCAGCGTCGCAAGCTGGAGAAAGAAATACAGAAACTCCAGAAACAAGCAGCCGCATTGGAACAAAAACAGCGCGCCCCCATCATTAGTGAAATCGTCCGCAGCATGCGTGAATACGATATCACGCTGGAAGAACTTGAAACTGCATTGACACGCCGTAAGCGTACGGCGGGCAAACGTGCAGCCAAGGGCGTGAAAACAGCTACGCCCCGTGGCCCTGTTCCTCCGAAATATCGCGACCCAGATTCCGGCGCGACCTGGACAGGCCGCGGGCGCGCACCCCGTTGGGTGGTCGAGGCCGAGGCACAGGGTAAGAGCCGCGAAGATTTCCTCATAAAGGATTAACTCCCGCGTGGGCTCCAGGCAATAACCGGCACCTAGTGCCGGTTATTTCTTTTCATCTCGGCAATTCATATTTCACCACCTTGGTCTGTCCGTTATTGCCGGGAAAGTCATCGAAAATTGCCTGCATCAAATACGGCATGACTGCATCCAGACTGTCACTATCGCTGTTATGCACCGCAGTAGCGCGATAAACCTCTTGCTCTTGCATGGCCAGATCGTGAATCACCACCGTCAAGGTATTGCGATACACCTCTACAGGTACATTCACCACCCGTGGCGAATAGAATATTCCGCCTCCCCATCCTCCCCAGCCACCGTAATACCCGCCAAAGGCCGGCCAGCCCGGATAGAAAAAAGGGTCGTCGTAACGTTGAACCCACCCCTGTTTGACCGGATTGCCATATTCGAGCCTTACTTCGAAGCGCGGTTCCGCACCCGGCCCCGCCTCGCGTAGGCCGGTTGGCCCAATTGCCGCTCTAAGCATATCGGCGTATGCACTGAACTGCAGATTGCCTGCCTGATTTTCGTCAGGCACGATGCGGTAGTATTCCCCTTGGACACCCACGGGCCATTGCTGATAAGTAGTCACCCGCGCCGATAGTGTTGAAGCGCAACCACTCAGCAGCAATGCCGCTGACGTCAGCCACAAAAACCAGACTCCGCGTAGCCTTTTCGTTACCGCCATGATGCTCTCCCACGCTCACGCAAAAGAGGCGAGCGTTTCCTTCGAACCACTACAATAGGGGCTTCGAATTTGGCCCATTATCCCATGCGAACTGACCAGTCCCCCACCATTTCACGCCTTGATTACCAGCCGTATCCTTATCGGCTTCCGTCTGTATCACTCCATCTGGATCTGGACGCGTCGCTCACGCGAGTGATGGCCTACATGGAGTTTGAGCGGCTCGCTACCGAGCCGGTTCCCTTGGTTCTCGACGGGCAAGATCTGGGCCTGGAATCAGTTGCCATCAATGGTCGGATATTGGCCGCAAGCGAGTACCAGCTCGACGAAGAAACCCTCACCTTGCATCCGCAGGACGCACGCTTTTCCGTCGAAATCGTCAGCACCTGCCGACCGGAAGAAAACTCGAGTCTGATGGGGCTTTATGTTTCAGGTACGCATTTGTTCACCCAGTGCGAGGCCGAAGGCTTCCGTCGCATCACCTGGTTTCCGGACCGTCCGGATGTAATGGCGCGTTACCGGGTTACGTTGCAGGCCGAAAAATCACGTTACCCCCTGCTGCTGTCCAATGGGAATCTGGTGTCGGCTTCTGAACTTCCTGCTGGGCGTCATGAAGCGGTATGGGAAGACCCGCACCCCAAGCCCAGCTACCTTTTCGCGGTGGTAGCGGGCGATTTCGCGTGCCGCGAACAGCGAGTGAAAACACGTAGTGGCCGCGACGTCCTGCTGCAGGTTTATAGCGACCACGGCACCGAAAACCGCACCGAGTGGGCCATGGATTGCCTGCTGCGTTCTTTGCGGTGGGATGAAGAACGCTATGGCCTGGAGCTCGACCTCGATCGTTTCATGATTGTGGCGGCGCGTGACTTCAACATGGGTGCCATGGAGAACAAAGGTCTCAACGTTTTCAACTCGGCCTATGTACTTGCCGATCCTTCTACGGCTACCGACAGCAGCTATCGCGCCATAGAGGCGGTCATCGGGCATGAATACTTCCATAACTGGACCGGCAACCGGGTCACTTGCCGCGACTGGTTCCAGCTCTCGCTGAAGGAAGGCTTGACGGTATTCCGTGACCAGGAATTTTCCGCCGATATGTTGGCCAGCGGGCTAGAGGGCGCAGCAGCCGCCAGCGCTCGGGCCGTCAAACGTATAGATGACGTATCTACCCTGCGGCTGGCACAGTTTCCAGAGGACCGCGGCCCGATGGCCCACCCTATCCGTCCGGAAAGCTACCAGGAGATCGGCAATTTCTACACAGCGACCGTGTACGAAAAAGGCGCCGAAGTCATTCGCATGCAGCAGACTCTGTTAGGACGCGATGGTTTCCGAGAGGGCCTGGAAGAATATTTCCGGCGCCACGATGGGCAGGCGGTGACCTGCGACGACTTCATCAATGCCATGGAGTCTGTGTATAGCCGCAGGAATCCCGGCCGCGATCTCAGCATATTCCGCAACTGGTACAGCCAGGCAGGCACGCCCAAAGTATCAGTCGAGCTGGAACACGACGCCGCCAGCGCCGCGTGTACGATCACATTGAGCCAACACAACCCGCCCGCGGGTATCGAACTGCTGCAACAGCCACCGGCAGTAAAGCGGCCCTTGCACATACCCGTTGCCATCGGCCTGCTTGCTCCAAATGGCGAACCTGTTTACCCAGAAGGCATCGAAACGAGGCCCGGCAGCTCGCCAGGAACGGTCCTGCTCGAGCTCACTGAGGCGCGCCAGTCGTGGACCTTCCATGGCATAGCGGAGAAACCAGTTCTTTCCTTACTTCGCGAATTCTCGGCGCCAGTGGAAATTGCCTACCAGAGGGAGGACAGCGAACTTGCCCTCTTGGCAGGACACGACCCCGACCCATTCTCCCGTTGGGAAGCGGGACAGGAATTGGCGCGCCGTGTATTGCTGCAAAGGGTGCAGGCAATTTCGGAAGGCCGGCCGGCAGCAGAAAGTACCCTGCTGCGCCAGACATGGGTGGCATTGCTGGAAGATGCTTCCTTGTCGCCAGCTTATCTCGCCCGAGTTCTGACTCTGCCCGCGCAACGTGAATTGCTGGAACTTACGCAACCCATGGTGCCGCAGGCGGTTGTGCAAGCACACCGCGAACTTCAGGCAGAACTCGGTGAGCAGTTGGCCGCTCACTGGCGCAAGCTGTACGAAACTCACTCCGTCGTCGACGTACCCTACTCCCCCGACCCCGAATCTTCTGGACACCGCTCTTTGCGGGGCCTGGCGCTGGCCTACCTACTCGCCGGCCGTCAGCAAGGCGCTGAACAGCTGGCCATGGCTCAGTACGAGTCCGCGAGCAACATGACAGACTGCATGGCTGCCCTCACTGCGCTGGCCAACTGGGGTGGGCCCGAGGCCCGCAATTCCGTCTTCCGTCATTTCTACGATAGCTGGCAGAACGATCCCCTGGTTATAGACCGCTGGTTCTCCGTCCAGGCTGCTTCACACAAGACGTCGGTTGAGGAAATTCAGGCGCTGATGCTGCATCCCGCCTTTTCCTTGCGCAACCCTAACCGGGCACGCTCCGTCATTTTCCAGTTTTGCATGAACAACCTGGCCCATGCGCACTCTGCGCAGGGTTATACATTCTGGGCAGACCAAGTGCTCGCACTGGATGCCCTCAACCCGGAGATCGCGGCCCGGCTTACGCGTGCCTTCGACAACTGGGCGCGGCTCACGCCTGAACTGCGCCAGCACGCTCATGCGGCCCTTGAACGCATCAGTCAGCACCCTACGCTCTCGCGCAATGTCGCAGAGATCGTCAATAAATCGTTGAGCATCCATCAGGAGCACTGAACAATGAAGTACAAATCCCTGACCCAGTATCTGGTCGAGCAGCAGCGCCTCGAAAAGATTATGTCCGCTGAACTGCGCCTGCTGATAGAAACAGTTGCTCGGGCCTGCAAGGCGATCGGCCACGCTGTGGGCAAAGGGGCCCTGGGCGGCGTCCTCGGCAGCTTGGACACCGAAAACGTCCAGGGGGAAGTGCAGAAAAAGCTGGACGTACTCTCCAATGAAATTCTGCTGGACGCCAACGAATGGGGTGGCCACCTTGCAGCTATGGCTTCCGAAGAAATGGAAACCATTCACCTTATTCCCAACCGTTACCCCAAGGGCGAGTACCTCCTGCTGTTCGATCCCCTCGATGGCTCCTCCAACATTGACGTGAACGTGTCCATCGGCACAATTTTTTCCGTGCTTCAGGCACCTTCCGGGGCGTCCGGGCGTGAAATCGAAGAACAAGACTTCCTTCAGCCCGGCGTCCGCCAGGTCGCCGCGGGCTATGCAGTCTATGGCCCCCAAACCATGCTGGTTCTCACCGTAGGCAACGGCGTAGTGGGCTTCACCCTGGACCGGGAAACCGGTGCATGGCGCCTGACCCACGACGACATTCGCATTCCCGAACAGACCAAGGAATTCTCCATAAACATGTCCAATATGCGGCACTGGGAAATGCCGGTGCGCCGCTATATCCACGAGTGTCTGGCCGGCAAGGAAGGCCCTCTCGGGAAGGACTACAACATGCGCTGGATCGCCTCCATGGTTGCCGATGTGCACCGTATTCTGAGCCGTGGGGGCATTTTCATGTATCCCCGCGACAATCGCGCCAGCGGTAAGGCTGGGAAGTTGCGTCTGATGTACGAGGCCAATCCCATGAGCTTCATCGTGGAACAGGCTGGCGGCCTGGCGGTAGATGGTGAACAACGTATTTTGGATATCCAGCCCACTGCACTACACCAGCGCATTGGCGTGGTGCTTGGTTCTCGCGAGGAAGTGGAGCGTGTTCAGCGTTATCACCTGGAATCGCAGAAGAACTGACTCACCGCAACACGCATAACGAATCAACTGAAATGAACCACCTCGAAGAACTGAATACGCCTTGCGCCCTCATTGATGTCGAGCGCATGCAGGCGAACATTCTCCGCATGCAGCAGCGCATGAACCAACTTGGCGTGAGGTTCCGCCCCCACGTCAAAACGAGCAAAAGCCTTCCCGTCACTCAGGCGCAGCTGGACGCCGGAGCCAGTGGCATTACGGTTTCCACGCTCAAGGAGGCGGAACAGTTCTTCGCGGATGGCATCACAGACATTCTTTACGCGGTTTCCATATCACCCGGCCGATTGAGTCAGGCGCTTTCGCTGCGGCGAAGAGGCTGCGACCTGAAGATCATCACCGACAGCGTGGCCGCCGCGAAACATGTTGCAGATTTCGGTCGCACCAATGGCGAAGCCTTCGAGGTCTGGATAGAAATCGACACTGATGACCACCGCTCCGGCATTAAGCCAGGCGCCTCTTCCCTCATCGAGGTGGCGCAGTTGCTGCAGGAGGCGGGCATGGTGGTAGGCGGCGTGATGACTCACGCGGGTGCGAGTTATGGCTGTGATACGCAGGCGGCTCTGGAAGCCATGGCTGAACAGGAACGAGCCGGCGCCGTCCACGCAGCGCAACGCTTACGTGAAGCCGGTTTCAAATGCCCAGTGGTTAGTGTGGGCTCAACCCCCACGGCGCTGGCTGCCCGCCGTCTGGACGGCGTGACGGAAGTACGAGCGGGTGTCTACGTTTTCTTCGACCTGGTCATGCACAACGTGGGCGTATGCAGTACCGATGAGATCGCTTTAAGCGTGCTGACCACCGTGATAGGTCATCAGGAAGAAAAGGGCTGGGCTATTGCTGACGCCGGCTGGATGGCCATGAGCCGTGACCGCGGTACTCAGGATCAGAAGCGGGACTTCGCCCTCGGCCAAGTCTGTACGGCAAGTGGGCAAGTTCTGGAAGGTTACTTGGTGAGCAGCGCCAACCAAGAACACGGCATTATTTCGCGAGTGGGCGAATCTGACACTGATATCGCCCAGCGCTTTCCCATCGGAACGCAGCTGCGCATATTGCCTATTCATGCCTGTGCCACCGCTGCCCAACACCCCGAATATGTAGCGCTGGGGCCAGACGGAAGGTCGCAGACCTGGCCCCGCTTTTACGGCTGGTAGCGCTCCCGGCGGCAAACACCGGGAGGCGCGGTGATCAATCCAGCGTAAAGATGGTGGCGCCAGTCGTCTTTCGCGCTGCAAGCGCTTCCTGCGCTTCAGCGGCCTGATCCAGGCGGAAACGCTGCCCGATCACGACCTTGATATTGCCGTTGGTCACCTGCTCGAACAACTCGTCAGCTGCTGCCTGCATGGCCTGCTGGGTGGGCACATAGTCTCCCAGTTTCGGGCGGGTCACATACAGCGACCCTTTGGTGTTCAGAATACCCAGGTTGACGCCCTCGACCGGACCGGAAGCGTTCCCGAAGCTCACCATCAGACCGCGCGGGCGCAGGCAGTCCAGCGAAGTCAGCCAGGTGTCTTTCCCGACGCCGTCATACACCACCGGCAGCTTGGCCCCGCCAGTCAGCTCCTTGACGCGTTCCACGACGTTCTCGCGGGTGTAGTCAATCACTTCCCAAGCGCCATGCTCCTTGGCCAACGCACATTTTTCGGGACTGGAAGCCGTACCAATCAATTTGACCCCCAAAGCGCGTGCCCATTGGCAAGCGATCAGGCCCACCCCGCCAGCCGCAGCGTGAAAGAGTGTGGTTTCCCCCTCCTGCAGCCGATAGCACTGGCGGAATAGATACCAGGTCGTGAGCCCTTTCAGCATGAGGGCGGCAGCGTCATCGTAGCTGACCGTATCAGGTATCTTCACAACCTTGTCGGCAGGCACGTTGCGCACTTCAGCATAGGCGCCGATGGGGCTTTGCCCATAGGCAACACGGTCGCCCACTTTGAGGTGGGTCACCCCTTCGCCAACAGCCACCACGTCGCCGGAGGCCTCAAAGCCAATGCCATGCGGAAGCGGATGTGGATATAGACCGGTGCGAAAGTAGATATCAATGAAGTTCAGGCCCACCGCCTTCTGCCGGATGGTGACCTGGCCCTGCTCAGGCTCAGGTACTTCAACCGAAACGAGTTTCAGAACTTCCGGCCCACCAGGGGCTTCGATACGTATTGCTTTGGCCTGGTACGTCAAGTCAGTCTCCGTTCAGTGTGTGGGGAAGATGCTGAAAGCCTTGCACGCTGGCGCTTTCAGTTCTCCCTTCGGGTAAAGTAGCAGTCCATTCTAGTGTAAACCGTTGCACCAGCATTCCCACCACTCCTGAGCCTGATGACCCGCAAGAGCGCCCTGATATCCATTCACCTTGCCGCCGTTCTTTTCGGACTCACCGGCATTTTCGGTGAGCTCATCCAGGGTGACGCCGGCTTGATAACTGCCGGACGAGCAGTCTTCGCCGTGCTCAGCCTGCTGCTGTTCATGCGCTGGCAAGGTGCGCCCTTGTTCAAGGGCATCGATTTGCGCAGCGCAGCCGCCCTGAGCGCTGCCGGGCTCATGCTGGCCATCCATTGGGTGACATTCTTTGTATCGGTGAAAATCAGTGGAGTGGCAATCGCCACGCTCGGCTTTGCCAGTTTCCCCGCTTTCATCACCCTGACGGAATGGCTAGTGCTGCGGGAACGGGTGAGCAGGGCTGAGTGGGCCATTCTTTTTCTTGTCACCGCGGGTCTGGTGCTGGTGACCCCGTCATTCGACTTCCGTGACGAGGCTACTGTGGGGCTGGGATGGGCCGTGGCGTCCGGGCTGTCGTTCGCGCTATTTACCGTCATCAACCGCAAGGCAGCCGGACATCTTTCCGCCTATCAGGTTGCCTGCTGGGAAAACTTCATCGTGGCGTTGGCCACATTGCCATTCAGTTTCGGTGGTTTTTCAGAGCTTGCTGCACTGGACTGGCTCTGGCTCGGACTACTGGGGGTTTTCTGCACGGCGCTGTCGCACTTTCTGCTCGTATCCAGTCTGGTTGCGCTCAATGCCCGTAGCGCCGGCATTGTGATCGCATTGGAACCGCTCTACGC
>Ga0079224_100008745_pt1 | contig 13737 bp, 14 predicted proteins | sample Stecom2015_FD_80414 | JGI IMG/M metagenome (GOLD analysis project Ga0079224, IMG submission 80414) | Agricultural soil microbial communities from Utah to study Nitrogen management - Steer compost 2015 | ecosystem: Environmental > Terrestrial > Soil > Agricultural land | place: USA: Utah... | reverse complement strand
GTGATGCCGCGCGTTTCGGCGCTGCGCGAGGGTCCGCGGAGGACCGGCGTACGTTGCTCGACGATGCGCTCGCGCTCGCGCGCGGTTCCGGCTTCGGTCGAGGAGGGGTGGCGTGAGGGAACCGATCATGCGTCGCGTAGCGCGAACGTTGGGGGGCTTGGCGTTCGCGCTCGTCCTCGTGCTGCCGTCGGTCGCTCACGCCGACGCGGTGGACGATGCGTTCGTGCGCGGCAACACGGCGGCCGAGCGTGGCGAGTGGGACGCGGCCGCGCGCGCGTACGAAGAGGCCGCGGCCTTGCTCCCGAAGCCGAGCGCGCTGGTGGCCTACAACCTCGGAACGGCCTACGCCCACCTCGGAGAGTGGGGCCGGGCCGTGTATCACTTGACGCGCGCCACGGATTTCCAAGCGGGTCCGTCCGCCGCCGTGCTCGACGCAGCGCGGGAAAACTTGGAGCTCGTCCGTCGCAGGATCGAACTGCAGGCGACGACCGAGGGCACCGTCGTGGACCGTTCCGCGACCTCTTGGGACCTCGTGCTCGAGAGCCTGCGCGCGCCGACGCTCGGCTGGGTGACGCTGTTGAGCGGTTGGGCGTTGTTGCTCGGAGGCGCGTGGGCGCTGCGGCGTCGTCGCCGCAAGAACGCGCAATCCGGCGTGCTGGGGGCGGTTCTGGTTCTGCTCGCGCTCCTCTACGTCGTCGCCGGGTTGCTCCACGGGTGGTCGCTGCGGGTCGACCGTGAAGCGCCGCAAGCCATCGTTCTGGACGCGGCCGTCGACGTGCGCGACGGGCCCGGCCCCCATCGCCCGGTCGAGTTCCGTCTGCAGGGCGGAAGCCGGGTCCGGGTGGTCGGAAAGAGCCCTGGATGGGCCCAGGTGCGGCTCCCAGGAGGGCTCGAGGGGTGGGTGCCCGATGGCACCGTCGGCCTGCTCGATGCACCGCGCGGGGTGCCCCCGGGGCGTTGACGAGCCGGTCGGGTCGCGATGGCGCGGATCGCCTGCGCGTCTGCAGCGCTCGCGCAACCGAAGCTTGGTCGCCGGACGCACGGAATGTACCGTGCGAACGCGACGGGAGACCCGTGGACGCTTTGGGGTGTGGCGCGTCCGTGGGGCCGGCGATAGTCTATCGGACAGGGTGCTATCGGTCGTCGCCACCAAGATTCGGACGTCGCGCGAGGGCGGCGGGATGATGTCGACGGTGGGTCGGATCTACGAGGGTTTTCTGCTCTCGGAGCCGACGGTCGGGCGCGGCATGGTGATCTTCCGCGATCCGAACGGCCGGCGCATGGTCACGACCACGGTGCGGCGCGTCCTCACGGCGCCGGAAGCCGCCGAGTCGAACGTGCTCTACGTCGAGACCGAGAACAGCGTGTATCGGATCTCGATCCGCAAAGAGACGCCCTCGGTCGCCACGGCCACCGGCTGATCGCCCCTCAACGCTGGTACACGCCCACCCGCAGGTAGTCGCCCTCGCGATGCGCGGGCGCGACGGGATGATCGAATCCCGGGCCCATCCACGCGACGCGCCGCCACCTCCCCGGGAGCTCGAGCGCGATCCGATCGAGGTGTTCGGGCCCGATGTGATGGCTGCAGGTGCACAGCACGAGGTGCCCCTCGGGCACGATGCGGGCGCTCGCGTGCTGGGCCAGGCGGACGAACGCGCCGAGGGCTCGGTCGACGTCGGTGCGGCGCGCCGCGATCTTCGGCGGGTCGAGGACGATCGTGCCGAACTGTCGATCGAGCCGCGGGTCGTTCCACGGCGCGAACATGTCGGCCTGGATCCACTCGACGTCGTCGAAGCCGTTGTTCGCCGCGTTGGCGCGCGCGTACGTGAGGGCGGCCGCCGATTGATCGAGGCCGACCGCGGGCACGCCCAGCCGGCGCGCGTGCAGGGCGAACCCGCCGACGTGACAGCCGACGTCGAGGAGCGGGCCGCCACGGCGCGCGGCCAGGTGCGCGACGACGCGTCGATTGCCGCGCTGATCGAAGTAGGCTCCCGTCTTCTGGCTCGGCGGCGCGGGGACTTCGAAGCGCATACCGTGCTCGTGGAACACGAGGCTCTTCTCGGGCGACGTGCCGCGGTGCCCGGCGACGAAGCCCTCCTGTTTGGCCGCCGTCTCGGGCAGGAGCACGAGCACGCGCTCGTGCCCCCGGGCGTGCAGCCACGCGACGATCTCGTCCTCGCGCGCGGCCATCGGAGCCGTGGTGATCTGCACGATCATCTGGTCTTCGTAGCGGTCGATGACGAGCCCCGGCAGGCCATCGCCCTCGCTGTTGACCTCTCGGTATCCGGTGGTGCCCTCGTCCTCGAAGCGATAAGCGCGGCGCGCCTCGAAGGCGGCGGTCAGGCGCCGGGGGAGCCAATCCGGCTCGGGCGGCGCTTCGCCCCACGCCAGCATGCGCACGCTGATCGACGAGGCGGCGGAGACGAGCCCCCATCCGAGGGTGTCGCCGCGGCGATCGACGATCCGGGCGAGCGCCCACGGATCGGGGGTGCCTTGGATGCGCGCGATCTGCTTGCGCCGGATCCACGGCCCTTGCTGGGGCGAGACACGGCCGATGTCGCGGCGCAGCTCGATCCGGACGTCATGCATCGACGAGGTCTCCTTGGGTGATGCGGAACACGCGACCGGAGCCGCGCAGCGTGTAGCGCCCGGTCGCCGCCGGAGCGATCGCGCTCTGCCCGACGTGGAGCGCCACGTGGTGAGAGGCGGCGCTGGCCGTGACGAACCCGTCGCGACACACCACGATCTCGGGACCCCGCGACGTGCACTCGATCGGGGTGTCGTCGTCGAGCTCCAGCACCTCGAGCGCGAACTCCTGCGCCGGTACGACGAACCGCTCGTGCCCCGGCCCGCACTGCACCGGCGCGAGGACTTCGACCGGCGGCGCATCGAAGTCGAGCACGCGCAAGAGCTCGGGGATGTCGATGTGCTTGCCCGTCAACCCGCCGCGGAGCACGTTGTCGGAGTTGCCCATGACCTCGAGCCCGAACCCTTCCAGGTAGCTGTGGAGTTGGCCCGCGCCCAGGAACAGCGCCTGGCCGGGCGCGAGCCGGAACGGCCGCAGCATCATCGCCGCGACGACGCCGAGGTCGGCGGGGTAGCGCTCCGCCAACCGCAGCGCGAGCCGGCACGCGGAGGCGAGCGGCTCCGCGGCGCCCTGGTGGCGACGGCAGGCCGCGAGCACCTCCGTGACGGCGGCGGTGCGCTGCTCCTCGGGCGTGTGCATCCATGCCGCGAACGCGGGCGCGGGAGACGTGCTCGCGTCGAGAGCCTGCACGAGCGGTCGCACCGCGGGCGTGCCGAGGCCGGCGAACACCGTACGGAGCTCGGCCATCGGGCGGAACCCGCAGAGCGCCTCGAACGGCTCGAGCGCGAAGATGAGTTCGGGCTTGGGGTGCGGATCGGGGTAGTTGCGCGGCTCGTTCGGCGCGCGCGTGGACGCTCGCTCGAGCGCGTGGCCCCGAGCCGCACGCGCGGCATCCGGGTGCGTCTGCAACGAAAGGGGCGCAGCGGCGGCGAGGAACTTCACGAGGAACGGGAGCTCGCGCGGGTACGCCGGGAGGCGATCGGGGCCGAGCCAGAAGTCCGGGTCGTCCGCGATGCAGCGGTCGAGCGCACGCTTCGTTCCATCGACCACGACGTGGGACGGGGCACTCGGGTGTGCACCCATCCACAGCTCCGCCTCCGGCGTGGGGCTCGGACACGCGGCGCCGCGCAATCTCGCGAGCGCGGTGCGGCTGCCCCAGGCGTAGCTCTGGATCGGGTTCTCGAGCAGGAACATGGGCGCACTTCCGACGTTACACACGCACGGGCTCGTCGCCGCGCGCAACGTAGCGCAGCCAGTGACGAGCAGCGCCCAAGGCTCGGGCGAGTTCCTCGCAGGCGCGCTCCGGATCCGTCCGGTCGCCGCAGGTGAACACGTCGCACGCGACGTAACCGCGCTCGGGCCAGGTGTGGATCGAGATGTGGGATTCCGCGAGCAGGCCGAGGGCCGTGACGCCGTGCGGCGTGAATCGATGCACGACGTGCGAGAGCATGGTCGCACCGGCGGACGTGGCGGCCGAACGCAGCGCCGCGACGACGGCTTCGGGATCGTCGAGCCGCGTCGGGGGACACTCGTAGAGCTCGAGGATGCAGTGCGTGCCGAAGATCGCCACGGTCTTCCCCATCTTGGCACGGCTCGGCCACGCGGGGAAGCTCAGGTCGCGACGGCGATGTGTAGCCGGGTCCCCGTCATTTGCCAGCGGTAACTCGCCAGTTGTCGTTTGGCGGGGCCTTTCGTCGGACGTCCGACGTCGTCGAACGTCGAGCCGTGACACGGGCACTCGAGTTGTTGGGTGCCGTTGTTCCACCGCACGGTGCAGCCGAGGTGGGGACACTGCAGCGAGAGCACGCGGAAGGCGTCGTTTTCGATCCGCATCACCAGGATCGGGCTGCGTACGCCCGCCACCTTGAACGCCTCCATGCCGCCCGGCGTCGCGAGGGAAGGATGCTCGTTCAAGTCGAGTTCGATGACGCCTCCATCGGCGACCACCGACGAGGGCTCCCAACGCGACGCCTTCGCGCAGGCGGTGGCGAGCAGGCCGGTGGTGGTCGCCAAGGCCGCTCGGCGGGTCAAGCGGGTCGCGATCGGGGTGCAGGCGCACGGCTTGGGGCGGTCGCTCATGGCTCCGCAATCTAGCGAACCCGCCGGCGCGGAGGCGAGGGCATCGCGCGAAGCTCACCTCCGGCCCGCTCACCCGCCGGCGGACGCTCGTGGTATGGTCCGCCCCACGCTGCGCTCGACCGAAGCGGAGACCCCCGATGAGTTCTTTGTCTCTCCCCAAGCATCCATCCCGCCCTGCCGCCAAAGGCCCCGTGGTCTGCATCGTCATGGACGGCGTCGGAATCGGCGCCGGTGATGCCGGTGATGCGGTGCACCTGGCCCACACGCCCACCCTCGATTGGCTGCGAACGCTGCCCTCCTACCGCACGATCGCCGCGCACGGGGTCGCCGTCGGCATGCCGAGCGACGCCGACATGGGCAACAGCGAAGTCGGACACAACGCGCTCGGGGCGGGGCGCATCTTCGACCAGGGGGCCAAGCTCGTCAGCAACGCGATCGAAGACGGCTCGATGTTCGAGGGCGAAGTGTGGAAGGCCTGCGTCGAACGCGTGCAGCGGAGCGGCCAACCCCTGCACTTCATCGGATTGCTGTCCGACGGCAACGTCCACAGCCACATCGATCACCTGATCGCGATGCTGCGCCGGGCCGCGCGAGAAGGCGTGCAGAAGGCTCGCATCCACGCGCTGCTCGACGGCCGCGACACGCCGGCGCGTTCGGCCCTCACCTATGTCGACCAGCTCGAGGCGGTGCTCCAGGAGCTGAACGCCTCCGGGCGCGACTATCGGGTCGCCAGCGGCGGTGGGCGCATGAAGATCACGATGGACCGCTACGAAGCGGATTGGCCGATGGTCGAGCGCGGATGGAACGTCCACGTGCGCGGCCAAGGGCGCCAGTTCGCGTCGCTGCGGCAAGCGGTGGAGACCCTCTACGGCGAGACGGACCTCGGCGACCAGAACCTCGAAGGCTTCGTCATCGCGCAGGATGGCGCGCCCGTCGGGCCCATCCGCGACGGTGCGGCGGTGATCCTGTTCAACTTCCGCGGCGACCGGGCCGTCGAGATCTCGAAGGCGTTCGAGAGCGACGCCTTCGCGGCGTTCGATCGCAGCCCGCGTCCGGACGTGCTGTTCGCCGGCATGATGCAGTACGACGGCGACGAGCACGTGCCGACGAAGTTCCTCGTCGCGCCGCCGGCGATCTCGCGCACGATGGGCGAGATGCTCGCCAGCAGTGGCAAACGCCAGTTGGCGATCTCCGAGACCCAGAAGTACGGGCACGTCACCTACTTCTGGAACGGCAACCGCTCGGGGATGTTCGAGCCGAAGCTCGAGGTCTACCAGGAGATCCCGTCCGACCTCGTCCCGTTCGAAGAGCGTCCCTGGATGAAGGCCGCGGAGATCACCGACACGTTGATCTCGGCGCTGCGCGATCAGCAGTTCGACTTCGTCCGAGTCAACTACGCCAACGGCGACATGGTCGGTCACACAGGCTCGCTCGATGCGTGCCGCGTCGCCGTGGAGACCGTCGACCTCGCGCTCGCGCGCCTCGTCCCGGTGATCAAGGCGCTCGGTGGTGTCCTCGTCGTCACCGCCGACCACGGCAACGCGGATCAGATGTTCGACAAAGAGAAAGACGGCTCGGTCAAGCCGCGCACGAGCCACTCGCTCAACCCGGTGCCGTTCGCGATCTACGACCCGTCGCTGCCCACCCTCGGGCCCACGCTGCGCAGCGATCAGCCCGAGGCGAACCTCGGCTACGTCGCGGGCACTTGCCTCGAGCTGCTCGGTCTGCGTGCGCCCGAGGATTACCTCCCCAGCATGCTGAAATGAGCCGACCGCCGCCGGGAGGATGCGCGCGTTCGGGCGCGTCCTCCCACGGTCACGTCAGAGCGCAGCCCCCTCGACGACCTCGCGCGCAGCGATGGTCGGGGGCCCCATGACGCGGGCCGGCGCAATGGCGAACCCGTTGCGCCCGCTGGCTTTGACGCGATAGAGGGCCATGTCGGCGGCCCGAAAGAGCGCCTGCCGAGCCTCGTGGATTGGCATCCGCTCGAGGTCCGCCATTTTGTTGTCGGCGATCCCGATGCTCAGCGTCAGCTTTCTGCCCGTCAGCGGGTTGGCGCACGACATGGCATCGCGGATGCGTACGGCCACCCGGGCCGCCCCCTCGGCCGAAGCGCAGGCGAGCAGGAGCGCGAACTCGTCGCCCCCGAGCCGTGCCGCCACGTCGGTCGGCCGGACGCTCGTGCGCAGGACGTGCGAGACGGCGACCAAGGCATCGTCGCCCGCGTGGTGCCCGAAGCCGTCGTTGATCGACTTGAAGTCGTCGATGTCGCATAGGACGAGCGCGACGGTTTCGCCCGTCCGCCCGGCGCGGGCGAGCGCCTGGTCGACGAACGGCTCGAACGCTCGCCGGTTGCAGAGCTTGGTCAGCGGGTCGGACCGCGCCGCGTCCGCGAGCCGGCGAACCTGCCACGCGCGGCCGTGCAGGGCCACCGCGAGGTCGACCAGCGCCGCGACGCGGGCCCGCGCGACCGGGTCGGCGGCGTGGACGAGGTCCACGACCAGGTGCTGCAGCGACTCGCCGTCCCCCGCCAGGGGGGCCCGCAGGTCGCCCCCGGGCTCGCCGGCGTTCCGGAGCTCCGCCGACGCGACCTCGGGCAGCAGCCGCAGGCTCGTGGCAGCTCGCCGGGCGACGGTTTCGGGGTCGGCCGCATCCACCAAGAACTGTAGGATGTGGATCATGGCGCGGTTTTGCGGCGCGTCGTCGTGTTCGGGGCCGAACGACGACGTGGTGTCCGCATGAGGAGCGACCGAGGGGGGCATTCCCACCGAAAAAGCAATCACGGGGCCACTTCGCCCCTTCCGAGGCGCGGCGGTGCGCGATGACTGTTCATTCCCGGGCCCCATTTGATACTTTGCCGCCGGCATGAAACGTCTTTGGCGCTCTCCTTTGGCTGTGATGACCGTCGCGGGGTTCTGTCTGCTTGCACCGGCCGGCTGTAAAGGCGGTCGCCGCGGCGCGTCGGAGTATGCACGGTGGGTCGATCAACCCACCAAGGGCACGACGAACGGCGACACGATCAAGATCCCCGATCTCGGCGTCGAGTTCGTCGTTCCGGATACCCGGTACGTCTTCCGGAGCTGTTCCGAGGCTTCCCATTCGCCGCAGGGCGCGGAGAAGTGGATCCCGGTGATCACGTGCTCGTCGACCAACGCCGGCGTGTTCGATGGCGAAAACGAAAGCGGCGAAGGGTTCTCGTCCGAGGAACCCTCGGCCGACGCGGGCGAGCTCATCGACATGACGATCTACGCGACCAAGAAGACGCGCCCGCTCGACGAGCGTGCGGTGTCCTGGTTCGAGAACCAGTACAAGCAAGCGGGTCTGGAGGTCGAGGACATCAGCTACCAGGCCGACTACCAGAAGAAGTCGGGCATCTACGCCAAGCTCCACGTGATGGAGGGCGGCATGCCGAAACGCGAGATCTTGCAGTTCCTGTTCCCCCGTCAGGACGTGGTGTTCATCGCGCGCGTCGAATACCCGTTCGGTGATTCGCGAGCGATCGAGCAGGACTGGTCCTACATCTTGTGGAACTTCGAGTTCACGAGCCCGGCCGCCGAAGGCGGTGAGTGAGCCGGAGCGGCGACGGAGGCGTCGTCCTCCGTGGCCGTCGTTTCCGAGCAGGGGCCGGCGGACAGCGTGGCATGCCGCGCTGGGGACGCGCCGTGCAGCACCACGCCGACCGCCTCGCACTCCGCGAGACGAACACACAGCACGCGTTCCTCGCTGCCGTACTTGATCCGCACCGTGTGTTTCCCCGGAGCCGCGGTCGCGTGCAGGCTCCCGTCTTCGCTCACCGCGAGCTCGCGTTCGTCCAGCCATGCCCGCGTCGGCGTCAAGCCGGGCTCGCCGCGCACGTCGGGGACGAGATCCAGCGTCGCCGGGAAGCGCTTCGTCCCGAGAGCGTCACGCTCGGCCGCCGTGAGCGGCCCCGCGGGCGGCGCATCCGATGGGCGATACAAACTCGCGAGCTCCGCAGCGGGTTCGCGCGAACGATGGAGCAGGCGCCGTGCGGCAGCGCGACAACGGCCTTCGTCCGGGGCGCGCTGCAGCGTCGCTCGCAGCGTGGCCAACGTGGGATCGCAGGCTTCGGCCCGCTGCGCGACCTCCAGCAACGTCGCGCAATCGGGACCGAGGGTCGTGGGCGCGTCTTCGGAGGTGGTGCTCGGACATCCGCCGAGCAGCAGTGCGCCGAGCAGGCCACGCGCGAGCGGTTTCGTGACGACCGGCGCCGTGCCTTTGCGGGAAGGGTAGGCTATAAGCGGTCGTCGCCGCATGGCTCACCTGACGGACTACAAGATTCAGCGTGTGCTGACGAGGTTTCCGTGGCGTCGCCGGAAGCCCCGTGCGGGCAAGGGGGGTGTACCCCCCATCGAGCTGACGACCCGTGAAGGGCAGCGGCTCTGGGCGGACGCGTTGGACCTCGTGCAATTCTCCGACCCGGGGCCGGCGCTCGTGTGCGTGGCGATGCACGGCGATGGGGTCGGGCACGCGCTGTTGCGTGAGCTCCTCGCCCACCATGCCGAGCAGCGCGGGGTTCGCCTCCCGCCGGATGTCCCGGCGGTCACGAAAGCGGGTCTGCAGTTGCTCGACCGCCTGATGGAGGATGCCGGCCTCGACCCGCAAGAGCCTCTCGGTCCGCATCCGTTGGGCGAGTTGCTCGCGGCCACCTGGGCCATCGCTGCAGCGACGCGAGACGCTGCGTCTGCGTAGTATGCGCGTTTCGAGATCCCTCGCGCATCCGCCCTCGAGCGCGGAGTTACGACCGAAAAAACCTTCCATGACGTCGTTTCTGGCGTCCTGGAGCTGGCTTGCTAAGCGTTCGACGTTCCATTTGAGGAACACGATGAACAGGCGGGTGCACCTTACAGCCTGTACATTGATTTCCGCCGGAGGCCCTCGATGACGAGACATCAGTCGGCATTGTTCCGCCAGCTGTTGATGATCGTGGACGTGCTGATCAGTGCCGGAGCCTTCATGCTCGCGCTCTACCTGCGAGAGTGGCTCCCGACCGTCAAACACGCGTTTCCTTCGTTCCTCGACGGCATCGTCGAGGATCTAGGCCCCGTCGTCGCGGTCGAGAGCTACACGAAGGTGCTGCTCGGCATGGTGCCGCTGTTCCTCGTGGTCTTCTACTACTCGCGGACGTCCGATTTCCGCGTGGGTCTCGGGCGCCTGTGGTTGCGCTTCGCTCGGGCCAGCGGCGCGAGCTTGGTGCTGCTCGTCGTCGTCTCGTTCTGGTTCAAGCTCGATTTCCTCTCGCGCACCTTCGTCTTCATCTTCGGCGCGCTGCAGTTCGCCGGGCTCGTCGTCGGGCGCGTGCTCGTGATGGAGCTGATCAAGCAGACCAAGAAGGTCGACGATCACCGCATCTTGGTCGTCGGGACGGGCGAGCATGCGGTCGAGTTCGCGCGCACGATCCGTGAGCGTTCGCGCTGGAACAACCGCTTCCTCGGGCACTTCTCCGTGCCGGGGGAGGTCCCGAGCGAGTCCGCCGCGCCCATGCTCGGCACGTTGGCCGAGCTCGCGCGCTATCTCGACACGGAGGTCGTGGACGAGGTCGTCTTCGCCGTCCCCGGGCGCTCTCCGGAGGACTTCGAGGCCGCGTTGCAGGCGTGCGACGAACGCGGGGTCGACGTGCTCCTCACGATCCCGCCCTCGGTGCCGCACAACGGCAACGTCGAGATCGCGAACGTCACCGGCTTCAACATGCCGATGCTGGGCCTGACCCGCACGCCGACCGGAGAGGTGCGGCTCGTGGTCAAGCGGGTCATCGACATCATCGGGTCCCTCTTCGCGATCATCTTGGTCTCGCCGGTCATGTTGCTCACCTACATCGCGATCAAGATCGACGACCCGGGTCCCGCGCTGTTCAAGCAGGTTCGCAGCGGCCGCAACGGACGCAAGTTCGTGATGCTCAAGTTCCGCTCGATGTGCGTGGACGCGGAAGCCAAACGCAAGGAGCTCGAGAAGTTCAACGAGATGGGCGGACCCGTGTTCAAGATGAAGCGCGACCCCCGGATCACGCGGGTCGGCCGATTCATCCGCAAGACGAGCATCGACGAGCTCCCGCAGCTGTTCAACGTGTTCGTCGGCACGATGAGCTTGGTGGGTCCGCGGCCGCCGTTGCCCTCCGAGGTCGCGCAGTACGAGCCGTGGCAGCGGCGGCGCCTGTCCGTCCGCCCCGGCATCACGGGGATGTGGCAGGTTTCGGGCCGCAACAACATCGACTTCGACGAGTGGATGCAGCTCGACCTCAAGTACATCGACTCGTGGTCGCTGTGGCTCGACCTCAAGATCTTGTTCAAGACGCTGCCGGCGGTGCTGCTCAACCGCGGTGCGAGTTAGGGGGCGCCATGCGTGCGCTTCGGTCACGGCGACGTTCCTCGCGGGACGTTCGTGTGCTCGGGGCGGTCGCGTGGGCGCTCTGCCTCGGATCGGGGTGTCACCGCCCCGCGGGGCGGTTGACGTACGAGACGCTCCAGAGCGCCGCCGAGCAGCGGGAGCTTCGCTACGGCGTCTACCTCCCACCGGCGTGGGACCGCACGACGCCGCTGCCGCTCGTCGTCCTGCTCCACGGTCGCGGCGACGACGAGACCTCGGCCGATCGCACCTCGCTGACCTCGGCGCTCGACGCTGGCATCCGCGCCGGGACGATTCCGCCGTTCGTCATGGCCACGCCCGAAGGCGAGGTCGGGTTCTGGGCCAACTGGTACGACGGCAGCTACCGCTGGAAGGATTGGGTGCTCGACGAAGTCATCCCCGACGTGGCGGCGAGATACCCCGTCGTCGCGACGCAAGCGGGGCTGCACCTCGTCGGCGTGTCGATGGGCGGTGGCGGAGGCCTGCAGATGTGGCTCGGGGAACCGTCGCGGTTTGCCTCCGCGTCGATCTTGAGCGCGCCGATCATGAACGAGGCCGACACGCGCCGGTTGTTGCGGCGATTCACCTCGGACCGCGTGGTCGAGCGTGTGTTCGGCCCGCCCGGGTCGTCGGCGGGGCACGACCCGTACGTCGTGTTGACGCAACCCGAGCACCTCCAGGGCAGCCGTCTGCTGTTCGGCGCCGCGACGCACGACATCCCGGTGATGCTGGCGTCGAATCGCAGCTTCCATCGGCACCTCTCCGAGATGTCGTTGCCGCACCGATACCTGGAGTTCCCCGGTCGCCATGGGTGGAAAGCGTGGTCCGACGCGATCCCGTATGCGTTGTGCGTGCAGCTGCAGGAGACGTGCTCGATCCCCGCACCTGCGAGTTGGCAGGTCGCCGTCGTCGAACGAAACTGAGCGGCCCTTTTGGAATCCGCACGGCGTGCTCGGTCCGACGGGCGATGCGAACCAGCGCACGGTGGATGGCGGCGGTCCTCGTGGTCGTGGGGACGGCGTGTGGGAGCGAACCCGGCGACGTCGCGAGCGGGGACGAGGACGGCAGCGACAGCGGCATCTCCGGCTCGCCCGGCACGTCGAGCGGCGACGCGGACGCGACCGGCGCGGGCGCATCGGGCTCGACGGACGCGACGACGAGCACGAGCTCGGAGGTCGCGGACGAGGATGCTTCGGGCGAAGCGAGCGGGACGGTGCTCCCCGACCCGGGGGCGTGTGCCGGCTACGCGTGTGGGGACGGCGTCGACAACGACGGCGACGGTCTCGTCGATCTGTTCGATCCCGAATGCACGGGTCCGTGCGACGACGACGAGGCCTCGTTCCGCACCGGGATCCCCGGCGACAACGTCGATTGCAAACAGGATTGCTTCTTCGACGGCAACAGCGGCCAAGGCGACGACGGCTGCACGTGGAACTTGCGCTGCGATCCCGAGGACCCTGGCGCGGACATCGGCTGCGGGTATCGGGAGAGCAACGCGTGCGCGGGCATGGAGACGCAGTCCCAGGCATGCCTGGACGCCTGCACGCCGTACGTTCCGCCCGGATGCGATTGCTTCGGATGCTGCGCGGTCGAACTGGGGGACGACACCGTGCACGTGTTCCTCGGGTCGTCCGACGCGTGTTCGCTCGACAACCTCGACGCCTGCCAATCCTGCACGCCGAGCGCCGACTGCAAAGTCGACTGCGATCCGGACGCATGCCAGCAGTGCTTCGGTGAAAGCGAGCTCCCCGAGGGCTGCGAGACCACGTCGTGCCAATTCGGCGATCCCTGCAGCACCACCGCCGATTGTGGCACGGGCGAATACTGCCTGCTCGGCTGCTGCATGCCGCCGCCCGTCGGTTGAGCAGCGGTTTCGCGCCCTGGGCCGAATGCGTTGTCGGGTGCGTCGCATCGTGGCAGAAGAGCTCGCATCGCATGCGCGCCCTTCTGCTCCTCTCGCTCGTGGGCCCCATGCCGATCCGCGAGATCGAGCCCGTCGAGGGGATCGATCCCGAGCAGGTGGAGCGGGGCATCGAGTTGCGCCTCGGTCCCGCCGCGGAGGGCTGGGCGATCGATCTGCGCCCTGCGGGGGCGAGGGACGTGCTGGTCCAGCTCCGGACGCCGAGCGGCGAGGTGCTGGAGCGGACGATCGCGTTGACGAGCGAAGGCGAGGAGGAGCGGAGCCGGGAGCTCGCCGCGGCGCTCGTCACCCTCGTCGAGCTGCGGACGCAGTCCGAGCCCACCCCGGTGCCCGCCGAGGCACCGACGCCGCCCGAACCCGTGGCGACGCCCACGGCCCCGCGAGCGCGCGCCGACGCGGCGTGGCGGCGAGGTTGGTTGGGCGCCCGGGCCGAGGTCACCTCGGGCTCGCGTGCTCCTCGAGCGGCCGCAGGCGGGGTCGGCCTCTCGTTCGGGGTGTGGGGGCCTCGACAGATCGTCGCGCCGCAGGTCGAGCTCGGATGGCTGAGCGGCGGCGGCCATGGCCTGTCGGTGCACGCCGTACGCCTCGGCGCCGGGGTGCGGAGCCCGACCCGGACCGCCGCCGAGGCGGGCGGGGCCGGGCGGGCCAGCGCGCGCCCGACCACCGCCCGGCCGGGGCCGCCGCTGGGGGCCCGCACGTGCTGGACCGCCGCGGGCGCGCGGCCGGGCCGGCCTGACCTGCCCCGCCCGATTCGGCCCTCCCCCGGGCTGGGCCGGGCTCCCCCCGCCCT
>Ga0079224_100008744_pt1 | contig 13737 bp, 14 predicted proteins | sample Stecom2015_FD_80414 | JGI IMG/M metagenome (GOLD analysis project Ga0079224, IMG submission 80414) | Agricultural soil microbial communities from Utah to study Nitrogen management - Steer compost 2015 | ecosystem: Environmental > Terrestrial > Soil > Agricultural land | place: USA: Utah... | reverse complement strand
GTCGTAAGGACCAGAGTGATGAGCTTGAGCGGTTTGTTCATGATCTCTCCTTTCAGGATGACAGTGTAAATGCAGGCATCTGAATAATTTCACCTCCTTTTAATGCCGACTCGTGCGCCAAAATACCCACGCAGGTAATATTGGCGGATTGCTGTGCATTGGGGTATGGTTGGCGGTTCTCGACTAATGCGCTTATAAATTCGTGTACAAGATGCGGATGGGATCCGCCGTGACCCGCACCTTGGGTAAACGAGAGGTGCTGGTTTTCTTCTTCGTCATATACACCGCCGGTTGTAAAACGCTGGATAGGCTCAGGTAATAGGTGCGCATAATCTGGGCATTCCACTTCCTGCGGTATTTCGGGCTCGGGCTTCTTGGCCGTGTGTACCACAAGTGGCTTGCCCTCAATGAGTGGCCACTCGACCGCTTTCTTGGTGCCATAGACCTCAAAACTCTCGCGATACTGCCGCGCCGTGTCAAATAACGAGCGATATACTTGGGCACTAAGGTCCGAGTCGCGGAACTTGATATGTGCAGTTTCTACGGCAAACGGTGAGTTGTAATGGCTGTGTAGTTCCTCACGGATAGTACCCGATCCAAAGCAAGACACATATTCAGCCTCCTTCCGAAGAAGCCCCAATACCGGTCCCACACAATGGGTGGCATAGTGCATGGGGGGCAATCCGGGCCAGTAGTTTGGCCAACCGTCCATATCCTGTTGGTGGCTGGCTTTTAAGAACTGTACTTTACCAAGCTCCCCGCTTTCATATAGTTCCTTCATATACAAAAATTCCCGCGAGTATAATACCGTCTCCATCATCATATAGGTCAATCCTGTTTCCTTTACCGCTTCCACGATTTGGCGGCACTCTTCCACCGTTGTGGCCATCGGCACGGTACAGGCGACATGTTTTCCGGCACGTAGCGCCTTGAGCGTCTGTTCGGCATGATTCGGAATAGGTGTGTTGATATGTACGGCATCCACTTCCTGGTCTTTCAAAAGCTCATCATAATCCTGATATCGCTTTTCAATACCGAATGCATCCCCAATTCTTTGCAAACTTTCCGCATTCCGTTGACAGATGGCATACATATGAGCATGGGGATGCCGTTGGTAAATCGGGATGAACTCAGCACCAAATCCCAATCCGATAATCGCTACATTAATTTTGTCTTTATTCATAATTTATTTTGTATTTCAGTTTTTCAAACCGACGGAATCCGCAGATTTTTCACTTACGGCATTTATAAATTGGTAAAACGCATTCGTTTGTAGGGCCCAAGATAGGAATTTTTAATGTCAACAAAACACCTATTAGATAACGAATATCGACTTTATTTTATCCTCTATCTGTTTAATATTTTGTCTTCATGGTCCGATTTGACTAACTTTGATCGATAACCACAAGGGTAACCAATTATGGAAACGGTCATCAAGCGGACAGCAGTTCAAAAATCAACAATACCTCAATCCAAGGTATTTTTTATAAGGGAATTACGCGAAAAGCACTTTGACGCTACCTGGCATGCCCATCAGGAATACCAACTTTTTTTGGTGCTCGAAGGCGAGGGTACACGTTTTATCGGCAACACAGTTAAACATTTCGGCAAAGGGGACCTTACCTTCCTCGGCCCGAACATCCCGCATTTATGGCGCACGGAAGATCGAGGTCCGGAATCCCCGCCCCAGAAATCAAGTCATGGATTGGTTATTTACTTTGACGAAACGGTATGGAGCCTATTGATGAATAAAGATGAATTTGGCCAAATCAAAGGCTTGCTGGAAAAAGCTCGCTATGGTATGGACATTCATGGTGAATGCGCAGTGGCGACGTCAACGCTGATGCATGAACTCCTTCATCTCCACGGTACCGAAAGTATTATCCATTTTTTAAAAATCCTCGATCTGTTGAGTACGACAAAAGACTACCAGCTGTTGCACGATGACATCGTCGACAATCCGTTGAAGGAGGTAGAATCCAACCGAATCAACACCGTATACAACTACGTGGCGCAACATTTCAAAAGCAGAATCTCGCTGGAGGAAGTATCGGAACTGCTGAATATGACTCCCACGTCATTCAGCAGGTATTTTACCAAGAAGACCAGCAAATCCTTTTCATATTTCTTGACAGAAGTCCGCATCCGGAACGCCTGTAAGCTGTTGTCAACCCATGAGGTAAAAAATATCGACCAGATCTGTTACGAATCGGGGTTCAATACACTCTCCAACTTCAACAAGCAATTCAAGGCATTCATCGGCATGACGCCGAAAGAATACCGTCAGAAATTCATGACGCTTTGATCAATTGCCGAACTTTTTCCTCAGGGTAATACCAAACGTGGCCGGCCTGCCCAGATGTACAGCAGCAACGCCAACGTCATAGGCGTAGTCGATGTACCGCTTATCCGCCAGGTTTTGTCCCCACACACTTACCTCATACCCTTTAACCTGATAGCTTACATTTGCGTTCAGCAGGCCGTAGGAGTCCTGCCCAATGCTGTTATCGACTACAAAATACTGCTGTCCGATAAATTTGGCGTAGGCGCCCAGCTGAATTTGTTGCCCACTTCGGGGCTGCAGCGGTATGGCGTACTGTGCCCCTAAAAATCCGGTCCACTCGGGGGTGTACACGGGCTTATTTCCTTTCAGCTGAACATTGGCGCCATCCGATCCGGCGGTGTTGAAATCGGTGTATTCAGCATGGGTAAATGCAGCGCTACCCCACAATGAAAGATTCCGTACCACCTTGGCGGCCACCTCCAGTTCAGCACCAAGGCTTTCCATCCGACCTGTGTTTTCCGTAACCGTGATGGCGTCAGGCAGTATCAACGCAGGAACCTGTGCATTGTTCAACCGGGTATAAAAAGCGGTGAGGTTGAGCTGCAGTCGTTGGTCCAGAAGAAAATTCTTACTCCCCACTTCAAAGTTACTGCTCAGCTCCGGATCGAAAGGACGTAAGGGCGCTTCCTCAGGGTTAGAGGATAGCTGCGAGATACCCCCTGCCCGGAAGCCTCTGGCGAACACCCCATAGATTTGATGGGCTTCGTTGAACGCATATTTCAAACTAACCCGCGGAGAAAAAGCGTGAAACCCCGCAGAGGCAGACGTGTCCGGCTGAAGAACCATCAGGCCTCCGCCATCTGGCTGAAATTCGCCGCGGCCACTCATTTCTGCGTGTTCATAATCATATCGAAATCCAGCCTGAATATCCCAGCCATCTCCGAACTGATATCCCAATTGGCCAAAGATGGCTACCCCCCTGTTAAGCGCAGTATTGGTCAAAATACTTGTGGTGCCTGCATAGTCGGCATAATCGGGGCCCATCATATCTGCCACGTTGACACCAAAGTGTGTCCCTTGTCGGGTGGGAGCATGCTGGTGAAAAAGAAACGTCCCGGCTGTCCAGTTCAACGGCTGACTTGCTGAAGGTGCAGATGATAATTTGAACTCTTGGGTAAATACCTTGACGTTATTCCAATCCTTCCCATAGTCGTTCACTATGGAAATCGCGTCCAACGGCGAAAAATCACCGTCTATTGGTACTTTATAGTAGCGGTAGTTCGATTGGTAGGCAGTCTGCGAACTGAAATGAAGACGATTACCAAAATGGTTGATCGAGAGCGAAAGGTTGCGCGTTTCGTCCACCATTTCCGTCTTAGCGTTCTGGTTTAGATGAAACGGATTTTCAAACGCATCATCTACACCCGGTATCAGCGAAAATGCCCCACGGTTACGATTTGAGACGTGCTTAACGTTAAGCGCCATTGCCCATTGAGCGTTAATCAGATACTTGAGGTAATAGTTACCGAATACCGTCCGTTGTAGGTCATAATGCGATCCGTCTACGTCATTGGTATAGAAACCGTCGAGCCCATGGTACATGCCTGATGCCCCAAAAAATAGCTTGTTCTTAATAATCGGTGTGCGTACCCCCAACAAATAACGCTGTTGTCCATGGTTTCCCACATTCACTTCGGCCAATGCACTCGCTTGGTTGGTAGGCTGCCTCGTGACAATGTTGATGACACCTCCCATCGCGTTCCGGCCATACAGTGTGCCCTGTGGGCCCCGTAGCACTTCAATTCGTTCGACGTCATATAAGTAAGGAACGTACGTATCCAATCCAAACTGATTGACCCCGTCCACATAGGTGGCCACGGCCTGGTTATAGGAAGTGGTGGATATGCCCCGGATGGAAGCAACATTCCGGTTATCGCCAGGGTTCGCCAGATTCATATTCGGCACCACACCGGATACGTCCATTATATTCCAAAGGTATTGCTGCTCAACCTCCCGTGAATTAATTACGGATAGGCTGGCAGCTATATCGTGCGGATCACTTTCCATTTTCTGGGCTGTGACGACGGCTTCATCCAATCGGTTTTCGACACTTATCAATTGAATATCCAACGAAACATCCGCCTGTACGGATACCACCCGGTTTTCAGTGGCATATCCCAGTGCACTGACCCTAACGGTATGCAACCCCTGAGGTACGCGGTCGATCCTGAAATTCCCCTGTTCATCCGTGAAGGTAGCGAGGTTGGAGTTAAGTAGCTGAACCGATGCCTTCGGAATTCCGCCTCCTTTTTCCGAAATCACTTTACCAACGATCGCATGTTGAGCCATGGCAGCGGCAGAGAGCATCAATGACACACAAAGTATAAAGAAATAACGCATTGCTTTTTGTTTTTAAGAGCGCCGAAATTACAACTAATTTTGCTAATCGCTGAGTATTTCCCGAAAAATGACCCTTTTTGCATTCAGAGGCGCATCATCGCAAAACGTTTAACGCATCAGGTCAATTCAGACAGCAGGTCTGTCAAATCGAGCGGCCTCGTATACATGTTCAGCGTACCTTCCGGAAGAAAAGGCCAAGCTTCGCGGGGGCGATCCCAATACAGCTCCACACCGTTCCTGTCAGGGTCATCCAGGTAAAGCGCTTCGGATACACCGTGGTCACTCGCCCCGGTCAGGGGATACCCGGCCCTTTGTAACCGATCAAAAATTCGGGCAAGTTCCCGCCTCGTCGGGTACAGAATGGCGGTATGGTATAAACCGGGACTCCGCATGGGAGCCGGAGGTGCGCCCTCACTGTGCCAGGTATTTAGGCCAATGTGATGGTGATACCCTCCGGCGGAAATAAAGGCAGCCTGCCTCCCGTAACGGAGGGTTAGGTCAAAGCCCAGTAGTCCACAATAGAATTCCAGCGATCGCTCCAAGTCGGATACCTTCAGGTGTATATGTCCAATCCGCGTTGCGGGAGGAATTGTATACTGCTCAGCCATATAACAAACTTTGGTAAAAGTAAGAAGTAAAGCAAATTAATTTTGCTCCAGTATCCGGATGCGGTAGCAATTCATGGCCGTAATCCCCAACAGCTCCAGCAGCCGATAATTGGCAACAGCGCCCACCGCTGCGCCGACCACCGGGAGGAGCTGTGCCATTTTAGACAGGTCGATGTAATCACGGTATTCTATCTGAAACGTCCGCCAATCAAAGCTATCCAAATCTTCAGGCAGCGTCTCCGCGTAGTCCGTCCAATCGATGACGCGGTTATAGACGTCGGGACGTTGCATATGACTGGAAAAAGCCAACTGAAATACCGTCAACAGGAACATCCGTTCCTTATAGCGTCTGACGTCAAACCCGTAAATGCCTGCTATTTCGAATAACATTTTGATCTTGATGGCAAGCAGAGCCGGAAAATCGGCCATACCCAGTAAGATTCCACCCGCGCCCGTTATCATACCCTCCAACGATCCTGTCCGTTTATATGACGCAATAAGACGTTTTACATACGCCTCCCGAAGCTGAAAGCTGCCATAAACCTTTGGCCGTTCGGCGGTGTACTGAGCCCCAAAAATCACTCCTTTCACCATTTTCTCAATCGCGAAAGTAATTGCTCTGTGAACGTTCTCCGGAAGGAGGTTATTTAGCCTCGTCTGCAGTCTTTTTGCCCATACGTTTCCCATTGATGGTTTTCGGGTCATTCTATATTTCCAAAACGCCAATTCAATATCAAGTTTCTTCCTGTAAAGAGGAGACATTTGCGGAAATCTGTATTTTTCCATAATAGATTTAGACGGGTCCGGAAAGAAATTGTTTCTACATTTTGTTATATCGAAAAATCTACTATTTTTGTAGACTACAAACAAAGGAGGAACAGCTATGAGTTTACGACTAGGAGATACCGCGCCTAACTTCAAAGCGGTAACGACGATAGGCGAAATTGACTTCTATGATTACACGGAAGGAAGCTGGGTAGTTTTATTCTCGCATCCAGCTGACTATACGCCGGTTTGTACAACCGAATTGGGACGTACAGCTCAATTAAAAAGCGAGTTTGAGAAACGGAACGTAAAGGTCCTTGCGGTCAGCGTTGATCCTGTGGAAGATCACCGCGGCTGGGTGAAAGACATCAATGAAACACAGAACTGCGAAGTGGACTTTCCGTTGATTGCAGATCCTGACCGTAAGGTTGCCGAACTCTATGACATGATTCACCCCAATGCATCGGCTACTGCTACGGTTCGTTCGGTATTCATTATCGGTCCGGACAGAAAAATTAAACTGACACTTACTTATCCCGCTTCAACCGGACGTAATTTCAATGAAATTCTAAGGGTCATCGATTCGCTTCAGTTAACAGCGGATTACAGCGTAGCTACGCCAGCAGATTGGAAGCACGGCGAAGACGTGATCGTAGTTCCGGCAATTCCAACGGAAGAAATTCCCTCGAAATTTCCGAAAGGACATACCATTGTCAAGCCGTATCTGCGCACCACACCCCAACCCAACATTTAACGAAAAAAAGCGATTGACCCTAGCCAATCGCTTTTTTTATTTCACAAAAAAACCCTAATAAACTTTCACTAAGTAGACGTAATCCTGAATTTTCTTGATCTGTTCGGTACGTTTCAACCCGGCCAATAAATTCTTACGGTTAATGGTCAGCTTGCTGTCAAGTGAGTCCATGGGAATGGCCGATAAAGATTTCAGCAGTGCGCCGGTTTTTATAGCAAAAGACGCACCATCAATCCCCGTCTGTTTACCACTGATGATACCGATAACCTGTCCCCTGCTGTCGATAACCGGCCCCCCACTGTTGCCCGGATTAACAGGAATGGATAACTGATAGGCCGTCGTGTCCCCAGCATAACCGGTGCGGGAACTGAGGTAACCCTGTCCATAAACCACCTCGTCCCGTGGGAACCCGATGGTGTATACGTCTTCGCCGAGGTCTGACTCCGTTTCCTTAAACGTGTATGGAATATGTTTCGTCGGGGTAAAGGTACTATCACTAATATGGAGCATCGCCAGGTCGTGGGTTGGATCGATGTAAATCACATCCGCACGGTACAGCTCTCCTCGTGTATTCTGCAGATGAACGGAGTCAGCATCTTTTACGACGTGATAATTGGTGACCACATACCCATTGGGAGAGATGGCGAACCCTGTGGCACCGAAATGACCGGTAGACCGGGCTCCATTTTGCTTCTCACTGCTGATCGTGCGGATGACGGCATTCTGAGCATTCACATTTTTCTTGACGGTATTCATATCCCTTCTCAGGGCACTGTAATTGCTGGTTGTTTTCTCTATCGTTTTATAATAGCCTGATAGCCAAAGCGTAGAGAATACAGCAATTATCGCTACACTTGCAGCAACCAAAGAGTTGACTTTAAAACGATTCCACAGCGCCACCAGAACAGGCTCCCGGGGCACAACGGTTGGCGGGGTAGCTGAAGAACGATGGTATTGCTCCGCGACGGAAGCCAACGTACGCTTGAAAGCCGCACGTTCTGCATGCCGTTTCAACTGCTGTAAAAAAAGTCTATGGGTTTCCAATTGTTCAGCGGCCGATGGATTTTGTCCGCAGTATTGTTCAAAGGCCATCTTTTCCGCAGGGTCCATTTCACCATTCAAATACCGGTCGGCCTGTACCATAAATTCCTGTTCACTTCTCATATCCGTTTCACGTTGAAGAAAAAAATAATCGCTTTAACCGTTGCAGACATTTATACTTTTGGTTTTTGGCGTTATCCGAACTGGTGTATCCGAATTTATCGCATATTTGCTGCATCGATAAATTGAGTATGTAAAAATCATGAATGATCGTCCGGCATGGCTCGCCCAGCTTGTTCAACGCCTGCTCCATCAATGTCAGCTGTATCTCCGTCTCTCTATGTGTCGCCAGATCATCGCTCACAGGAATCACTTCCTCGAAACCGCTTACGTCGTGAAACGCCCGTTCCTGCGCCCCCAGCTGTTTAAGCCATAATCTCCGGCAAACCGAATAGAGATAAGTTTTTAATTTGCTGCTCAGCTCAAACTCCCCTTGTCGGACTTTATCGTACAACACGATGACTGCCTCCTGGAATAAATCTTTTGCTTCTTCCTCAGAACCGTTGTTCCGGATTACCATGTTCAGCACCATTGGATAATAATCTCGGTATAAGCTTTCCAAAACAGTGGTATCACCCCGGGCAATTCCGTCGACGGCTCTTAAATCCGCTTCCGATACAACCGATCTATTTACCTTACTCACTTATTAATACGCTTTTGCCAAAAATGTAACCCTTATCGTTCACCCAAACCTAACATAATTTTTTGACTTACGTAATACGAATGTCACAGCTTAGCGCAGACTGAACCGTCGTCTTCTATTGATCGTTTCTTACAACATGGGTAAGAGAGACCAATACGGTAATCATCAAGCCGAACAACCCGACCACTGCATACGAATAGCGGAGATTTGCCAATTCGGCGATATAACCGATTAGCGGAGGCCCGATCAGAAAACCCAGGTAACTCACACTGGACACCATGGCCAGTGCAACTCCCGGAGAGGCCTTCGTGGATCGGCCGGCAGTACTGTAGATAGACGGGACCACACAGGCTACCCCTAGGCCAACGAGCATGAAACCCAGGGCTGCCGTAGTTATAGTGGGTAGAAGCACCGATACCGTCATGCCTACGAAGATGAAGCAACCACTTATCTGGAGCAGTGTGCGCCGGCCGATACGGCGGATGGCCCAGTCCCCTACAAAACGACCTCCTGCCATCATGATCATAAACGATGCATATCCCACGGTCACCAATGAGGATGGAGCCTGCACGATGTCTTTGAAATATATGCCACTCCAGTCAAACATGGCTCCTTCCGTAGCCATGCTGCAAAACCCGATGATGCCCAATTGTACCAACATCTTATCCGGCTTCATTAAAAAACCGGCATTTTTTTGCCTAGTAGCCACATGTTCCACCAGGAATCTTTCGTTGAATGCTGTATTGATGATGACCAAAAGTAAAATGATCCAAAAATGTGTATACGTGCCGACGTGAAAGTTAATAAGCAACATCCCAATCAGGGCCCCCGTAAAACCGGCAATGCTCCAAGCTCCATGAAAAGAGGTCATAATGGAACGCCCATACAATTGTTCTGCCGCCACCCCCTGTGTATTAACGGCAATATTGCAAAGATTGCCTACAATGCCAAAGGCCAGAAGTGCCATTCCGAGTTGCCAGCCTGTGCCCGCCAGAGCTATAAAACTGAGCACCAAGGCGTACAGCGGCGCGCCTGCACGCAACACGCGCCGACTGCCGTACAGGGTTACCAATCGACCAGATAGGGGCATGGTGATCAACTGGCCCAAAGGAAGGGCAAAGAGCAACGTCCCTAACTGTGCGTCAGAAAGATTCAACGCGGCCTTGATATCCGGAATACGACTGGCCCAGGAAGCAAAAGAAAGACCCTGAAAAAAGTAAAACAACGCTACGGCTAATCGAATCCGTTGCCTTGAAATTGGGTGGTTAAAACTTGGCGTAGGTTCCGGCGCTGGACTTTCGATCGCCGGGGCGGAGAGAGGCTCCTCAACTAATGTTTTCAACGTATGTCTTCTTGAATTTTTGCAAAGGTACGACAAATCTCCTGCCAATTCTCAGGGTTTGGTTGTCATCGTTTCGTCAATCATTTCAGGAGATATTCCTATCTTAGCAGTCAATTTCAACACATGACGAACGAAACCTCGAAATGGCAACCCTACATCGATAGGGCCTTAGCGGAACTTAACATCCCGGATGTTCCGGCAACCTTGTACGAGCCTATCCGCTATATGATGGCACTCGGGGGCAAACGGGTCCGGCCCTTGCTTACGCTGATGGGGGCCGATCTTTTTTCGACTGAAGATATCCGTCAAGCTATTCCCGCCGCAATGGCCGTTGAGCTTTTCCATAATTTCTCGTTGGTGCATGATGACATCATGGATCAGGCACCTTTGAGACGTGGCCAACAGACAGTTCATGAAAAATGGAACACGAACGTGGCTATCCTCTCCGGTGATAACCTGCTGATCATGGCCTATATGGAGCTAGCTAAATGTCCGCACGACAAACTGCCCACCGTGTTACGGACGTTCAACACCATGGCAGCGCAGGTGTGCGAGGGCCAGCAGCTGGATATGGATTTTGAAAGTACTCCCGCGGTGTCTATTGATGAATACCTGCGGATGATCCAGTTGAAAACGTCTGTGTTATTGGGTGCGGCCCTGAAAATCGGGGCTATTTTGGGGAGCGCTCCGGAACAGGATGCCCAACACCTTTATGATTTTGGTGTCAACGTAGGCATCGCCTTCCAGTTACAGGATGATCTGCTCGACGTATACGGCGATCCTGAACAGTTCGGTAAGCAGCGCGGCGGCGATATCCTGGCCAACAAGAAAACATACCTGTTGCTAAAGGCGCTTGAAATAGCGGATGCAACGACTACCGCGGAACTAAACCATTGGATGGCGGTACGGGAACAGCCTGAACAAAAAATCAACCGGATTACCGAAATATACAATACCCTTGGCATACGACAGACAACGGAAACCACGAAGCAGGTATATGCCGATAAGGCCTATGCGGCACTCGACGAAATTCGTTGTGAACGTGAGCGGAAACTCCCGCTGGTAACCCTGGCAAAGCACCTTTTGAACCGCTTCAATTAAATCTTTGGCAAAATAATTGCAGCGGTAATCGCTGCCGTTTGCTTTTAGATAATTTTTATTAACTTGTGCTGATTTGCAAGTTACCAACGGGATACCATAGCTCATGGATATGGATGCACTAAAGATTACCACGTTTCAAGCTTATCTTTTTTGGGAGAACATCGACAAAAATCTCAGCAATTTGTCGCTCAGGCTTTCCGCCATCCGCGAAAAAACCGACCTAATCATCCTGCCTGAAATGTTTAATACGGGCTTTACGATGAACGTGGAAAAGTGCGCCGAAAAACCGGACGGAAAAACCATGCATTGGATGCTGGAGACTGCTCAAAAATACGATTGCGTCGTAGCCGGCAGCCTTATCATCGAAGAAGAGGGCCACTATTTCAACCGGTTTGTCTGGATGACCAAAGAAGGCGACTATATCAAGTATGACAAGCGACATCTTTTCGGGATGTCCGGTGAAGACAAGGTGTTCACTCCCGGCAATCAACGGGTGGTCGTTGAACTCAACGGCTGGAAGATATGTCCCATGATTTGTTACGACCTCCGGTTTCCGGTTTGGTCGCGTAACCTCAACCATGCATATGACGTTCTGCTCTATGTGGCAAGCTGGCCCGATAAGCGATCAGCCCACTGGCGGAGCCTAATTCCTGCACGGGCTATTGAAAATCAATCCTTTGTAATTGGTGTAAACCGGGTAGGGCACGACGGAAACGAAATTTACTATTCCGGCGGATCCATGTGCATTTCGCCAATGGGCGATGTTGTATACTACAAGCCCGAATACGAGGACCTCTACACCTTCACGATCTACAGAAAAGACATCGAAGACACACGGAATGGACTCCCTTTCCTAAAAGATATGGACGATTTCAGTTTGGTTATCGACCGAAAACTGTAGGTGAACAAACTGGCTGAGGTTACTGATAAGGCCGTTCGAGAATGGCCGATTTAATCACCGCGTCACGCAGGTCAAACACAGCACGGGATCCTCCGTCTCCACCGATGCGTTCTTCGATCTCCACCCGTAACGGTGAAACCATAGACTTCCGGGATGCCCGTGCGCGCGTTACTTCGTCTGTATCCAAAAACCCCGAATAACCTTCATATTCCTGATGATACTTCGGAACGGGTTCAGGCAACGACCGGGCAGGCTGCCGAGGCGCCTCAGCGCGGGGAACACCCCGATTTCGCTCCGCATTATCCTCGGGCAACGGCGGGGCCGACGGCTTGCCCAAATTCCGCTTACGCGCTTTCTCCTGCTCCTTCTGAAAATTGGAATAAGCCTGGAAGGCAAACGCTGCAAGCGCAACAACTATGGGAATAAGGGTTTCCATACGATAAAGATACATAATTTTGTAACATAAAACCAGCAGTGGCATCAAATGATGGTAATAGCCGTTCATGAGTAATCAGCAACAACTGTTTCAGCAACTGTTCGAAGAAAATTCCAAGAGGGTATACCATCTTTGCTACGGGTATACGGGCGACAGCGATTCGGCGAACGATCTGATGCAGGAAACGTTCATAAAGGTCTGGCAGAATCTAGATAAATTCCGCAACGAAGCCCAGTTTTCTACCTGGATATATCGCATTGCGACAAATACCTGCCTCTCTTACCTACGTACCGCAAAAAGACGGCCGACCGACGAACTGAACGACACCATTATTGAGAACTATACAGAAGAGCCCTCAGAGAAGCAGGAACAGATAGCACTGCTATACAAATCCATTTCACAATTAGACGAAAATGAACGGATTATAATCACCATGGTACTGGATGAGATACCCTACCCTGAAATCGCCGAAGTGTCGGGGATATCAGAAGGGAACCTGCGGGTAAAAATTCACCGGATTAAACATAAGCTAACAGAAATATATAACAGCAATGAAAGGCTTTGATGAGATACAACAGCTTTGGCAGGGGCAGAAACGGGAGCCAAACGTTAGCTTTGACACCATCTTAAAGCGTCTCAAGAGCGAGCGATCAGCTTTACTGGGGAGGCTACTCTGGCAAAGCGTAGCTGTAGGTGCGGCGACTATCACTGCCCTTTGGATCGGCATTACGGTGAACTTTTCAACATGGACAACCTACTTTGCACTCGCCATTATGGTGGGCTGCATCGCCTATTATTTCGGCAACCAGCTAAACGACTACAGAGATATAAGCCGCAATAGCCATCTGTTGTCCAAACCACAGGAATATATCCACTATCTACGAAAATTTCAGGAAAAACGTAACCGCTTTAATACCCGGAATTACCAGGTATACGAAGCGTGTATCGCTGTGGCATTTATTTTATACGGCATCGAGATGTATTTTATTCTTCCGATTTGGTCCTTGATTGGAATCTTCATTTTCGTAATATTCTGGTTCCTGATCTGCCATTTCGTGTTCATGAAGCAGTTTATCAAAAATGAAAACTTACGTATCGAGGAAATGATCGACAACCTTGAGCGGATAAAAAATCAATTCGACTGAATCCGCGCGCTTATCAATTGGTATAGCGACATCAGTTCCGGCCGGTCGGCCAATAACGCCAGATGTTTTTCCATCGTTCCGGAATCGTTCCGCACAGCCGGACCGGTCTGGACCTCTCGTGGCTGATAGGTCAATACCTTTTGGGCCGTCTCCAGGATTAACGGCCTAACCAGGTCAAACGCCAAGCCATGCCTGTCAAGAAGATCTGCCCCAACGGCATATAGATGATTGGTAAAATTACATACAAAGACGGCTGC
>Ga0079224_100008741_pt1 | contig 13740 bp, 11 predicted proteins | sample Stecom2015_FD_80414 | JGI IMG/M metagenome (GOLD analysis project Ga0079224, IMG submission 80414) | Agricultural soil microbial communities from Utah to study Nitrogen management - Steer compost 2015 | ecosystem: Environmental > Terrestrial > Soil > Agricultural land | place: USA: Utah... | reverse complement strand
CCGGCGGCGAGACTACGGCCGCGTGGCGTCGCGGATCACCAGATGTTCCCACGAAGGGCGCTGGCGGGCGATGGTCTGCTCGTTGGGCCACGGGTTGGCCACGGTGCAAGCGTAGTGCACGCCCTCCCGCCACACGGCCCGGGCCACGATGCGCTGCCGGATGCGGCGCCTTTGGGACTGGCAATCCTCCAGTTCGCCTTCCCAGTCTTCGATGGCCAGGACGGTAACGTCCGCCGGCCGCCCCACGCCCAGCGTCCCGATGCGGTCGTCCCAGCCGATGACCTGGGCCGGCCGGATGGTGGCCATGGCCACGATGTCCGCCAGGGGCACCCCCAGGTGCAGCAGGCGGGTCATGACCGTGGGCAGGTCGTAGGTGGGGCCGTAAACGGTGCCCGCGTGCAGGTCGCTGCTGATGGTGAAGGGCAAGAGACCGTCGGCCATGGCCAGCTCCGCCACGGTCCAGTTGAAGGAGCCTTGGCCGCTGCCGATGTCAAAGACAACGCCCCGCTCATACGCCTCCCGGACGGCGGGATCCACCCGCCGGGTCGCGGGATCCAGGATGGTGGAGGCAAAACCGTGGTAGCAGTGGGTGTAAATGTCTCCCGCCCGCAGGCGGCCAAAGCACTCGGCGTGGCTCAAGGTGGAAAAGGAGCGGTGCACCATGAGGGGCCGCTGCACCCGGTCCGCGAGCTCCAGCGCCCGCCGCAAGCCTTCCCCCTCGTGCCGGCCGTCGTGGGTCAGGTTGCTGGACAGCCGCACCTTGACGCCCACGATGATGTCGCGGTTTTCCTCGATGACCCGCTGGGCGCCGTCCACGTCGGCGAACTTCAGCGACTCCAGCTCCCCGGGCAGCGTGTCGCTGCCGCCCAGCCCCGCCGCGGCCAGGCCCACGCTGCTGATGTTGAGCAGGGCCAGCACCCGGCACTGGCTGGTTTCGGCGATGAACCGGCGCAGTCCCGGAAACGTCAAGTACCCGGCACTGCCCGCGTCCACCACGGTAGTGACGCCCCGGCGCAGGCAGTGCTCATCCGCGTTGATGCCCAGGGGCGTTGCATGTTCGTACACGTGCACGTGCAGATCGATTAGGCCCGGGGTCACGATCTGGCCCCGGGCGTCGTAGATGCGCTTGGCTTGGCTGACGGGAATGTCGGGCGCGATCTTGGCGATGACGCCGTCCTTGATGGCCACATCGGCCACCTGGTCGACGCCGTTGGCGGGATCGATGACCCGGCCTCCCCGGATGAGATAGTCATACTGCTGCACTGGGCCAACCTTCCTTTCCCTTTTGCCCGCTGCCTGCCCGTGGGCCGGACCCCTTCCCTCCGTCGGGATGGCGCCAAGCCCCCCGTCCGGAAGCCCGGCCTACAGTGCAGATATCAGGCCAGGTTCAATTCGGCCAGGTAGTCCCGGGCCAGGATCTCCTCGATGGCCTCCTCGCGGATACGGGGCAGCTTGGTGCCCTCCAAAAAGTCGTTGATGCGCCGCAGGCCCGCGTCGGCCTCCGCCGGGGTCGAAACCGGATAGTCGCTGCCGGGCAAAAGCTTGTGCATGACGCCGTACTCCTGGCACAGCAAAAGGGAGTTGTACAGCTGCCACGGCCGGTAAAAAAGCCCCGACAAGTCCGCATAGAAATGGGGCTGCTTGCGGATGAGCACGATGGTTTCGTGCTCCCACGGGTGGCCCAGGTGCGCGATGATCACGCGCAGCTCCGGAAAGGCCAGCGCCACGTCTTCCAGCATGGCCGGGTGCGCGTACTTCAGGGGCGCGCGCCGGGGAAAGGTGGCCCCTTGGTGGATCAAGATGGGCAGACCATGCTGCTCCGCGAACTTGTAGACCGGCAAGATCCGCTCGTCCATGGGGTGAAAGGCTTGGTAGATGGGGCTCATCTTGATGCCCCGCAGGCCGAGGTCAAAGTAGGCCCGCTCCAGCTCTTCCATGCAGTTGGCCTCGTGGGGGTCCACCGAGAGAAACCCGATGAACTTGTCGGGGTCGGTGCGCACGTACGCAGCCACGTAGTCGTTGTCCACGTTGAAGCCCAAGTGCGTGCTGCGGAAGGCCAGGACGATGGCCTTCTCCACGTCCTGCATGGCCTGGCGATGGGCTTCCGGGTCCACATCCATGGTCACCGTGGCGTCTTGGCGCATGAGCCGCGCTTCCCGCAGAAAATCCTTGGCGTTGGCGTAGTGCTCCTGCTCTCGGCCGATGTGGGTGTGGTAATCGATTTTCAAAGGCCCTGCCTCCTTCGGATGGCGGATCCAAACCGGTCGCGCGGGCCCCCGCCGGCCCGCGGGCGCCCGCGCCTTTCGCTCAGGCGGCCTGAAGCCGGCGGCCGCGCCCGGCGTCGTGGAGTTACGGGCAGGAATTGGCCGGCGCCCCACCGAATTCCTCCTATAATTGCAATCGAAGTTCATTTAGTGAACACGGGCCGTGGACGCCGGGCGCAAGCATGATCCCGTCGGGCCCGCGGAAAATCGGTTTCATTGGGAGGCATGAGCTTTGCTGCAAGAACAGACGCGCTCCAAGAAGCTTTTTGAGCGCAACCGCCGCGTCATCCCCGGAGGCGTAGTCTCCATCAACCGGCTGGTGCAGCCGGAACTCGCCTTCGGCAAGGGCAAGGGCAGCCGCGTGTACAGCCTGGACGGGCAGGAGTTCATCGACTACCACGCCGCGTTCGCGGCCTACGTGCTGGGCCACAACGATCCCGACGTCAACCGCGCGGTGCGGCAGGCCTTGGACGAAGACCTGACGCTGATGGGTTCGGGCACCAACGAGTGGGAAGGGCGCTTGGCGGAGCTCATCGTGCAGCACGTCGCGTCGGTAGACAAGGTGCAGCTCACCAACACCGGCTCCGAAGCCACCTTCCATGCCCTGCGGCTGGCCCGGGCCTACACGGGCCGCGACGGCATCATCGTCATGCAGGGCGGCTACAACGGCTGGCACAACGACGTGGCCGTCAATCTGATGACGCCCCTGGACCGGCTGGGGCCGCGGGTGTCGCCCGGGGAGTACCCCATCTTCCCCATCTCGGCCGGCATCCCCGCCAACGTCCTGGAGAACGTGCACGCGGTGAACTTCAACGACGTCGCGTCCGTTGAAGAAGTGATGAAGAAGCACGACATCGCCGCGGTCATCCTGGAGCCCATCCTGCAGAACATCGGCGTCGTCAAGCCCCAGGAAGGCTACCTGCAGGCCCTGCGGGAAGTGTGCGACAAGTACGGCGCGCTGCTCATCTTCGACGAGGTCAAGACCGGCTTCCGCTATGCGCTGGGCGGCTATCAGGCTATCGCCGGCGTGCGGCCGGACCTGTCGGTATTCGGCAAGGCGGTGGCCAACGGCTATCCCATGGGCGTCATCGGCGGCCGGGCCGACATCATGGATTATTTCGTCCACCCCGACGAGGACAAGCGGGTCATGATCGCCGGCACATACAACGCCCACCCCCTGCCCACCGTGGCTGCCATCGCCACCATCGAGAAGCTGGCCGCCGATGACGGCGCGGTCTACCGGCACCTGGAGCAGCTGGGGGCCGCGATGCAGGCAGGCCTGGAAAGCATCTTCCAGGAACTGGGCGTCACGGCCACGGTGTGCCGGCAAGGGTCAGCCTTCTGCGTGTACTTCATGGACCACGCGCCCGTGGACTGGCACGATCTGGCCAGCCACCACGACTTCAAGGCCGACGCGGAATACCGGCAGCGCCTGATCCAGCGGGGCATTTACCACTTCCCGGTCCCGGTCAAGCAGGGCAGCATTTCCTACGCCCACACCCAGGAGGACATCGACCGGACGCTGGAAGCGACCCGGGAAGTCATCAAGTCCATGCAGGACGACGGATTCTTTAAGTAGGAAATAGAGCGGCAAGGCCGCCGGCTCCTGCCTGGCGCGCCAGGGGCCGGCGGCTTTGCCATGGGCAGGACGCCGGCCCGCAGGCCGCGGGCCCAATCCATCCAAGAATGGCGGTGACCGGTTTGCGGCGCGACCTTTACATGGACCTGGACACCCCGTCGCTCCTGGTGGACTTGGACATCATGGAAGCCAATCTCCAGTCCATGGCCGAGCTCACCCGCGCGCACGGGGTGAAGCTGCGCCCCCACATCAAAACCCACAAGTCGCCGTGGATCGCCCAGCGGCAGATCGACTACGGCGCCCGGGGCATCACCGTGGCCAAGCTGGGCGAGGCCGAAGTGATGCTGGCGGCGGGCATCGACGACATCCTGCTGGCCTACCCCGTCATCGGCCGCCACAAGGTGGAGCGGTTCGCCAAGCTGTTGGCCCAGGCCGACATCAAGATCGCGATCGACTCGGTGGAAGCCGCGGATGCTGCCTCCTGGGCCGCCCGCATGACGGGCAAGACCGTGCAGGTGTACTTGGACGTGGACACCGGCCTGGGCCGCATGGGCCGCCCCTGGGGCCAGCCCTCGGTGGAGCTGGCCAGGGAGATCGCGAAGCGGGACGGCGTGGAGATCATGGGCGTCCTGACCCACGCCGGCCACCTTATGCGGGCCCCGTCGGAAGACGCCTTGCGGCAGGCGTCCATGGAAAGCGCCCAGCGCCTGGTGGACACCGCCCGCCTGCTGCGGGAGGCGGGCATCCCGGTGCGGGAGGTGAGCCCCGGATTCACCGCGGGCGCCCGCTTTGAAGCGGCGGTGCCCGGCGTCACCGAGATCCGGCCCGGCACCTACGTGTTCAACGACGCCAACGAAGTGCACGCATGGGCGGCCAGCGTGGAAACGTGCGCGGCCTTCGTCCTCGCGCAGGTGGTATCCCGCCCGGCACCGGACCGGGCCGTCATCGACGCGGGCAGCAAGACCCTCACCCAGGACCGCAGCATCCGGGAAGACAGCGGCCACGGCATCGTCATCGGCCACCCCGAGGTCAAAATCGTGTCCCTGAGCGAAGAGCATGGCGTATTGCGGGTGCCGCCCGAGTCGGATCTGGCCGTGGGCGACCGGCTCCTCATCATCCCCAACCACATCTGCCCCGTGGTCAACTTGTTCGACGTCATGTACGGGGTGAGAAAGGGCGCCATCGAGCGGGAAATCCCGGTGGCGGCGCGGGGGATGCGGCAATGACCATGGAGCGGCTTATTTTCACCTATCCGTGGGACGTGGAGCGGGAAGGCGTCGATCACGCCCTGGATCGCATCCAAGGGGCGGGCTGCACGGGCCTCCTCTTGAACGCGTCGTACCATGGGGGCCGGTTTCTCCACCCCCGCTGGACCGGCGGCGTCTTCAACCAGCGGGGCGGAGCCGACGTGTCCTTCCAGCCCAACCTGGCGGTGTACGACGCGGAGGGCGCGCCCCACCCGGCCGTCGGGGAGCTGGCCGCCGCGGGCGTGCACCAGCGGGTGCGGCGGGCCGCGGCGGCGCGGGGAATGCGGTTTGGCCTGTGGATGGTGGCCCTGCACAACAGCACCCTGGGCGACCGGCACCCTGAGCTGGTCCAGCGCAACGTCTTTGGCGACCGCTACCGCTACGGGCTGTGCCCCGCCCACCCGCGGGTGCGGGCCTACGCCCGGGCCTTGCTGCGGGACGCCATCGATCAGCTGCAGCCCGACAGCGTGGCCCTGGAATCCCCCACGTACCTGGGCGCGATCCACGGGGAGCACCACGAGCTCATTCTGCTCAACATGGACCGGGTCACCGAATTTTTGCTGGGCCTTTGCTTCTGCGACAGCTGCCGGGCCCGGGCCCAAGAGCAGGGCATCGATCCCGCGGCGGTGCAGGCCACCGTGGCCGCGGCCGTCCGGTTTCTCTTGGAAGAGGAACGGGGCGCCCTGGACGTGGCCTTCCGGCAACAGGAAGTCGCGGCCTTCCTGGTGGAGCACCCGGAGGTGTACGCCTACGTCCGGGCCCGCCTGGCAACGGTCAAGGGCCTGCTGGAGGAGCTGCACCAGATCGCGCAAAGGGCGGGCGTGACCTTGGAAACCACCTCGTCCATTTTCGCCCGGCCCATCACCCGGGCGTGGGAGGAGGGCACGGGCCTGCGGGAAACGGCCCAGGCCGTGGACAGCGTCAGCATCGTGGCCTACCACCAGACCCCGGACGAGGTGCGGGCCGACGTGCGGTGGTTCAAGCTCATGTGCCCCGACAAGCCCTTTACGCTGGCCCTCAACGCCGGCCACCCCAACGCCCTGTCCGCGGACGACCTGGCCCAAAAGGCGGCCGTCGCCGCGCAGGAGGGGGCGCGAGCCGTGGCCTACTACAACTACGGCCTGCTGACCCACCGGCGGCTGGAATGGGTGGCCCGGGCCAACGCGGTCTTGAAGGGCCTGTAAGAAGGACCGGCGGGAGGTTGCGACGTGGCCCAAGGTGCACTGCGGGTGCTCATCGTCGGCTGCGGCATGATGGGCGCGCTGCACGCGGCCGCCTGGCATAAGGCGGGCGCGGTGGTGGCGGGCTTTGTGGATGAACGACTGGAGCGGGCGCGCGAACTGGCGAGCCGCTACGGGGCCGGCGCGTGGGCGGACCTGGACCAAGCCTTGGCTGGAGCGGGGCCCTTGGATGCGGCCAGCATCTGCACCCCGCCCGCCTTTCACCTGGACGCCATGCTGGCCCTGGCCGGCCGGGGCGTCCACTTGCTGGTGGAAAAGCCGCCCACCCTCACCGCGGCCCAGTGCCGGGAGGCGGCGGCCCGTGTGGCCGAGGCCGGCGTCAGCTGCATGACCGGCCTCACCCACCGCTTTTACCCCGAGATGCGCTTCGCCAAAGAGTGGATCGCCAGCGGCCGCCTGGGCGAGATCTTGCACGTGTCCGATCGCATCGAGGCGGACCCGGCGTCCCTGCCCCCGTGGTATTTTGACTCCGCCGTGGCCGGCGGCGGCATCTTGCTCACCAACGGCATCCACGCCCTGGACCGCGTCGGCTGGGTCATGGACCGGCCGGCCCGCCGGGTGGTGTGGGCCGCCACCCGCAACGTGTTTCACCCCGCGGGGAACGTGGAAGACTTTGCCGCGGTGTCGGTGGAGCACGACGGCGGGCTGCGGTCGCAGCTGACGCTGTTGTGGGCCCCGGGCGCCGCGACCCGCTCGGTGGTGGAGGTGGTGGGCACCCGGGGCGTCCTGCGGGTACACAGTTGGCAGGGCGTGACGGTGCTCACGCCGGAAGAAAAGATCGAGCGGTCCTTTTACCCCGAAGACGCGGACTTCCTCCAGCGCACGCTGGTGGGCATCCAGGCCGAGGTGGAGTCCTTCCGCCGCCACCTGGCCGAGGGCCATCCCCTGGAAGGCTCCCTGGCCGAAGCGTGCCGCACCATGGCGCTCATCGAAGACGCCTACCGCCTCAGCCAAGGGTGAGCGGCCCCTCCGGCTGGGGGCCGCCAGCGCCAGGGCGCACCCACCGTGCTGGCGGGTGCGCCCTGTTGCGTTCTGCGCTCGTCCAACGTCTAGTCCAACGCCCGCCGCACCCGGGGGTCCAGGCGCTCCCGCAGCCGGTCTCCCAGCAGGTTAAAGCCCAACACCGTGGCAAAGACAAAGGCGCCCGGCGACAGAACGTACCAGGGTGCGATGCGGATGTACGTCTGGGCGCTGCGCAGCAAGTTGCCCCACGAAGGCGTCGGCGGCTGCACCCCGAGGCCCAGGTAGCTGAGGCCGGTTTCGATCAGGATGGACACGGCCACGGCCAGGGTGGCCTGGACGATGAGGGGGCCCATGGCGTTGGGGAGAATGCCCCGGAACAAGGTGCGCAGGTGCCCCGCGCCGATGGCCCGGGCCGCCTCGATGTACTCCTGCTCCTTGATGACCAGCGTGCCCGCCCGGGCCAGCCGGGCAAAGCGGGGGATGTAGGCCACCGCGATGGCCACCGTCACCGTCTGCATGGACGAGCCCAAGGTGGCCACCAGCAAAATGGCCAAGAGGACCATGGGGAACGACAGCAGCGCGTCCTGCAGGCGCATGATGATCGAATCGACCGGCCCGCCGAAATACCCGCTCACCAGCCCCAAGGGAATGCCGATGATCATGGCGACAAGAACGGCCACGCCGCTGATGGCCAGGGAAATCCGGGCGCCGTACAGGCACCGACTGAGCAGGTCGCGGCCAAACTCGTCGGTCCCCAGGGGAAACCGCCAGCTGGGGCCTTCCAGGATGGCTTCGATATGCATCTCGTTGGGATCGTGGGGCGCCACCAGCCCCGGAAAGACGACGATCAAGAGCAGCAGCAGCCCGACCCCGAGCTTGAGAATGAATGACCAACGGCGCAACAAAACCCGCGTTCCTCCCGTGGCGCGGCGGGCGTTGCCGTCCGCCCGCGGCCCTTTCCCCTCACGAATCGACCCGCACCCTGGGATTCAGCAGGGCGTAGCCGATGTCCACCACAATGTTGATGACGGTGAAACCGACGGCGATCATCAGAACGATGGCCTGGACCAGAGGGTAATCCTGGTTGTTGACGGCCTGGACGGCCAGCCAGCCGATGCCCGACCAGCCAAACACCTGCTCCACGATGACCACGCCGCCCAACAGGGAGCCCAGTTCCATGCCCATGATCGTCCACAGGGATGTCAGCGTGTTGCGCAGCCCGTGGCGGATGGCCACCACCGGCATGGACAGCCCCTTGGCCAGGGCGGTGCGGATGTAGTCTTGCCGCAGCGTCTCGATCATCTCGGCCCGCAGAAACCGCGAGAAAACGGCCAACAAGTAAACGGCTAAGGTCACGGCGGGCAGGATGAGGTGGCGCAGGTTGCGGACGGGGTCTTCGAAAAAGGGCACGTAGCCCGACGAGGGCAGCCACTGCAGCTGCACGGCAAACAGCAGGATCAAGGTCATTCCCAGCCAAAAGCCCGGCACCGCCACGCCGCCCACGGCAAAGATCATGAGCAGGCGGTCAAACATTGATCCGCGCCGGAGGGCGGCGATGACCCCCGCGGGCACCGCCAGCAGCAGCGACAGGATAAAGGCGGCCGCCACCAGCTCCAGGGTGGCGGGGAGACGACCGAGGATGAGGTCCAGGACAGGCAAGCCGCTGCGGTTGGAGGTGCCGAAGTCCAGGCGCAAGACCCCCGACAGCCAGGTCACGTACTGCACCAAAAACGGCTTGTCCAGGCCCATTTCCGCCCGCAGGCGCTCCAGGGCCGCCGCGTTTTCGGGCCTGGCCGCGGCCTGGCCCATCAATAGCGCCGCCGGGTCGCCGGGCGCCAGATGCATGGCGCCAAAGACGAGAAAACTGACCAAGAGCACCGTGGGCACCCCGTGCACCAGGCGGCGCACCAAAAACCGAGCCATTCTCCCACAACCACTCCCGGGCGATGGGGCCGGGGGCCCGCCGCGCCCACGCCCGGCCGGCCTCCGGCCCCCACCCACTGCTAGCCTGTCCTCAGCGCATCTCGACGCGCTCGAACATCACTTCGTTGCGGCCGTTGATGGGGAAGACCGTCACCGCCGGGCTGGTGACCGCCAACACCGGCTGCGTCTGCACGATGAGCACCGGCGCGACTTCCTCCACCGTCATGCGCTGCAGCTGCTTGTAGATCTCCGCGCGGGCCGCCTCATCGGAAGTGCGCGCGCCTTCGAGGATGAGGTCCAGCATGGCCTGGTTGTCGTAGACGCTGGCCAAAAGCGGCCGGAAGATGACGTCGAACATGGAGTTGGGGTCGCCGGACACGTTGAAGGTGTTGATGATGAGTTCGTAGTCGTGGTTGACGTAGCGATCCAGCCACACCGGCAGGGCCGACCGCCGGATCTCCAGCTGGACGCCGGCCTGGGCCAGGCCCGCCTGCCACACGGTGGCCAGGTCCTCCATGACCTTGACGTCGCTGATGACGTCCACCGTCAGCGTCAAGCCGCTGCCGTAGCCGGCCTCCGCCAGCAGCTCGCGGGCCCGGTTGGGGTTGAAGTCGTAGCCCGCCTGCGGCTCATAGGCCCAAGAGAAGGGCGGCAGCGGGCTCCAGATGGCCTCGCCCTCGCCAAAGTAGGTGGTCCGCTGCACCACCATCTTGTTCAAGGCATGGGCCAGGGCTTGCCGCACCCGCCGGTCGGCCAAGGGGCCTTCGCTGGCGTTGATCTCCACCAGGAGGATGCTGCCGCTGCCCGCGGGCCGCTGCCACACCACGTTGGGGTCCCGGGCCACCGACTGGGCTTCGGCCACGGGCACGTCCCAGACCGCGTCCAGCTCCCGGCCTTGCAGGTTGGCCAGGGCCACCGTCGCGTTGGGCATGACGCGAATGACGATGCGGTCCAGCTTCGGATGGCCCGCGTTCCAGTAGTCGGGGTTCTTCTCCAAGACGATGCGGTCGTTGGGCAGCCACTCCACAAAGCGGAAGGGCCCGGTGCCCACGGGGCGGCTGCGCAGTTCATCGCCGGCGCCCTTGGGCACGATGGCCACTTCCACCAGGTCATCCAGGAAGGGCGCCCACGGGTGCTTCAAGTTCACCTGCAGGGTGTAGTCGTCCAGGACCTGCCACGATTCCACTGTGGCCAGCTTGGTCGCGAAGGTCATCTGGTTCTCGATGGTGCGCTCGAAGGAGTAGGCCACATCCTCGGCGGTAAAGGGCCGCCCGTCGTGGAAGGTCACGCCCCGGCGCAGGCGGAAGATGTAGGTGGTGTCGTCGGGCTGCTCCCACGACTCGGCCAGCTCGGGGATGACGCGCATGTTCTCGTCCAAACGCACAAGGCTGGAAAACACCGTGTTCCGGATAAAGGTGCGGAAAGCTATCAACTGGTTCCAGTGGGGGTCGAAGTTGTCGATGTCGCCGACGACGCCGATCCGCAGCGTCTGGGCATCCGCGATGCCGGCGCCGGCCAGGCCAAAGGCCAGCAGGACGGCCAGGCTGAGGGCCGTCAGCACTGCTTTGCGCATGGGTTCCTCCCTCTCTCCGTGTGGATTCCCCGTCTTCCTTGTCATCCAATGCGCCGGGTCGCTGGGGTAGGCCTTTTCCCATCCAACGGACAACGTTTCACGGAAACCGGTCTTCTCGCCGTTCTTTCTCCCGCGGTGGCACCATCCCTCCCGTCCGCTCCCACGGCGGTTTTCTTTTCAATGAATGAAATGCTATGTCATTCTTCAACATCATGCCGTTGATTCCTCCACGCCTCCCCAGGGCTCCCGGCCTTGCCGGGCCGCGCAGGGCCAGCCGGCGGGCCTTTGGCACGGAGACCAACGGGAACGCCGGCGGTCCCGGGCGGGGCGGCGGGCCAAGGCCCGCCGCGCACCGCCGGCCACGGGGCCTAGAGCCATCTCCCGGGGTTTCCGCGTCTCGAATAAAGGATTCATTTGTCGTATGCTGAAATATTGTTTGTTAAAAGCGGCTGGCCACGGCCAGCCCGACGGTGCAGGCAGCATCAACACAATGCGAAAGGTGGGATGCCCTGGGGGTTCGAGGCAATCGGCGGGACCGGCAAGCGTGACGGAGTTTGCGACGGACTTTATTTGCAAGGGAGGCAAGCTTTCGTGCGGAAGCGGTCCTTACTGCTGGTGGCCATTCTGCTGGTGGGCGTGGTGCTGGGCGCGGCGTACGCCGCTATGGCCCAGGAGCGCCCGGTGACCATCCGGTACTGGGCGGATCCTCGCTTCGTTAGCATGATCGGCATGGAGGACATCACCAAGGAGCCGGGGGACTACGAGCGCCTGCAGGCGCAGCGGTTTATGGAGATGTACCCCCACGTCACCGTGGAAGTGCAGTCCCTGGCCTGGGAAGACTTGCAGCCCAAGGTCGTGGCCGCCATCATGGCCGGCAACCCGCCGGACGTGCTGAAGGACTACCTGGGCCGCACGGCCCAGTACGCCCACGCCGGGCTCTTGGAAGACTTGTACCAGATCTTGCCCCCGGAAGTGCTGGCCGACTACAACCCCAGCTTCCTGGACCTGTACACCATCAACGGCGAGCTGCACGCGCTGCCGTCCCACGCCTGGGCCGCGGTGATGGCCGGCAACCGCCGGGTGTGGGAAGCCAAGGGCGTGGCCCACTTGCTGCCGGACCCGGACAACCCGCGGTGGACCATCGATGAGTTTACGGAGGCGCTGCGGGCCGTGGCCGAGCCGGGCGCCCTCTGGCCGCTGGGCATGTACTTCTCCCCCGACGGCCAGGGCGACTACCACTACCTGGCCTTCTTCTGGGGCTTTGGGGCCAACCTGTACAACGACGACTTCAGCGCCGTGGCCCTCAACAGCCCCGAGGGCGTCCGGGCCCTGGAGTACCTGGTGGAGCTGGCCCGGGAGGGCCTCATCCAGCCCGGCTCCACCACCGCGTCCGCGGCGGAGCTGGAAAACATGATGTGGCGGGGCCACGTGGCCATCCAGGGCGCCACCCTGGGGATCTGGAACACCCTGGAAGTCGCCCGCCAGGACGGGCGGGTGCTGACCGACGTGGAGCTGTTCTGGGCCCAGCACCCCCACGTCCCCGGCGTCGACCGCGGCCTGGCGGTGGGCCCCACGGGATTTGCTGTCTTTAAGCAGACCGACGACTACAAGCGCTACTGGATCGGCAAGTTCCTGGAGTTCATCGACAGCCCCGAGTACCAGCGGGAGTACGTGCTCAACTCGGGCCAGTTCCCCACCCGGCTGTCGGTGGACAACCCGCTGGTCAACGACCCGCACTACGCGGGCGTCAACCGGATGCTGCAGGAACTGGGCGCCGAGGACCTGGGCCTGACCTCGCCCAAGTACAACGAGGTCCGGGCGCTCCTGGCGCCCCAGCTGCAGGCGGCCATCCTGGGCCAAAAGACGCCGGCCCAAGCCTTGGCCGACTTTGAGCGGGAGGCTAACCGGGTCCTGCAGCAGCCCTAACCGCAGATCGCGGCCGCCGCGGCCCGGGGGCGGGCTCCGCTCCCGGGCCGGCGGCCCTTTCTGGCAAGGGAGGGATCGTGTGGTCAAGGGATTTTTCCGCCGGGTGTACAAGGGCCGCTGGGGCTACTTTTTCATCCTGCCGGCCTACTTCTTCTTTGCCTGGTTCACCCTCATCCCGCTGTACGAAGGCCTAAAACTGAGCTTTTACCGCTCCACGTTGCGGGGACTCACCTACGTCGGCCTGGACAATTTCCGCCGCTTGCTGAGCGACGAGGCCTTTCACTATGCCCTGCGCAACACGGTCATCTTTGTCCTGATCGTGGTGCCTTTGGTGCTGGCCATCTCCTTGATGCTGGCCTTGGCCATCTTTCCCATGAGCAAGCGGTGGCAGAGCGTGTACCGGTTCGCGTTTTACCTGCCCGCGGTGGCCAGCAGCGTAGTGCTGTCCATGGTGTGGCTGTGGATCTACAACCCCACCTACGGCTTGCTCAATTACTTGACGGGCCTGATAGGCATCGAGCCCATCGCGTGGCTGGGCACGGTGGAATGGGCCCTGCCGGCTTTGGCCCTGGTGGTCGTGACGTGGACCATCGGCCAGCCCGTCATCTTGTTCATTGCCGCCCTGGGCGCCATTCCCAACGACTACTTTGAGGCGGCCAAGATCGACGGGGCTACGGGTTGGCAGACCTTTTGGAAGGTAACCCTGCCCCTTTTGCGGCCCACCGCGCTCTTTGTCCTCATTACCCAGACCATCGGCGTGTTTCAAGTGTTTGTGGTGGTCTTGCTGCTCACGCGCGGCGGCCCCGCCCACTCGACCCAAACCATCGTCTACCGCATTTATGAGACGGCGTTTCAGTTCTTTGACTTCGGGTACGCGGCCGCGATGTCCGGCGTCCTGCTGGTGCTGGTGGGCCTCATCGCCGTGCTGCAGTACCGTTTTCTGGGCCGCGAGGTGGAGTACTAGCCAGCCGTCCGCCGGAGGCGTCGCCGCCGGGCGGCGGCGGGAAGAAGGTGATGCAAGGTG
>Ga0079224_100008740_pt1 | contig 13740 bp, 12 predicted proteins | sample Stecom2015_FD_80414 | JGI IMG/M metagenome (GOLD analysis project Ga0079224, IMG submission 80414) | Agricultural soil microbial communities from Utah to study Nitrogen management - Steer compost 2015 | ecosystem: Environmental > Terrestrial > Soil > Agricultural land | place: USA: Utah... | reverse complement strand
TTGGAGGTGCCATTTGTCTATTGAAGCGCAGAATGTCCAAAAAAACAAATATGCCGGAGCCGCCAGCTTCAGCAATCTTACCATCCGATAATCTTAAACGCGATCTCGCCATTGCCCAGCCAAACACCAATCAGAAACTTCCTCACATTGGAGTGGTTGGAGATACGTACACCATCCTTCTCACCAGTAAAGACACGGCAGGCCGCTTTTGCCTGATCGACATGCATATACCCCCGGCTGGCGGGCCACCTCCACATCGTCACGACTTCGAAGAAACTTTCATTATGCTTGAAGGCGAACTTGAGACTACCTTTCGCGGCACGAAACGTGCCGTGCGGGCGGGTGAGACGATCAATATCCCAGCAAACGCGCCGCATCAGTTTCACAACTCCTCCTCTCAGCCTGTGAGAATGCTTTGCATATGTTCACCGCCCGGTCAGGAGGATTTCTTCATGGAGGTTGGTGTACCGGTCGCAACCCGCACAACGCCTCCACCTATGCTTGATGAAGCAGCACAAGCAGAGTTCAAAGCGAAGGCCGCAGCACTTGCTCCGAAGTATCGAACCGAGCTACTCGAACACGCTTGATGGAACAACGATACCCTTCAGCAGCTTGACGTCATAGTGGTTCTTCTTGTATCTCTTGAGAGTCAAATGTTATCGAGTCATGACCTTCGTATTGACGTTTAGGCTATCTCCAGCGAATCATAACGTATGACATTACCTAGTTAAGGCCTAAAAAGCGGCACAAAGTTGAGCACAAAAAGGAGGGGGAAGAGTGTTTTTATTCCTTGTCTATGAACTCGTCTGGCGACGGTGGTTCTGGGTTGAGTCCCTTTCTCTTCCTCACATCTGCAACCAGTGTGCGGAATATAGAGTTTGGAACTGGCTGCCAAGCCTTAAAGTAGGTGTTCCACATCGCCTTGCCGGCTGTGGCTCCTCTCATCTTTTCAGAGAGGTCGAACGTTTCTGAAGCAGGTACCTCACCCTGCATAATTGCGATGATTCCCTTTTGCTCTACGTTGAGCAGCTTTCCTCGCTTGCCCGAAAGTACAGTCGACACTGCGCCGATTAGATCCTGCGGACACTTGATCTCGATGCCAAGTATCGGCTCAAGCAACACAGGGTCTGCGATAAGCATCGATCCCAGCATGGCTCTCCTTGTAGCAGGCATCAGCTGAGCAAGACCTCTGTGTGCAGGGTCTTCGTGAGGCACAAAGTGGTGCAGCACAAACTTGACTCCCCTGACTGCTTCATGTGCTATTGGGCCGTTCCTGATTACGTCGTCAAAGCCTGACCTGATAGAATCCATCGATTCTTGAAGGAACTGAACACCCTTGGTCTCGTCTACCAGCATGTTGCCGCTGACGTCTATTGCAGCAACGCTCCTTGCCTCGTCTGCGCTCCAACCCTTGTCCCTCAAGAGCTTTGCCATCTCCTTCTTGTCCATGTCCTCCTTTATCTTGCCAGTCCTGATCATGTCAAGGATATCGTCTGGCAGGGGCTCGACGCGGAGGAATATCTTGTTGTGTTTGTTGGGCGACTTGCTCATTATAGGTCCGGCCTTTGAGCGGATGGTTTCACGGTAGTTGATGAGTGGTTGTGTGGTGACAATATCAAGACCCGCTTCCTGCAGGAGCGAAGTTGCGATCTCCAAGTGGAGTACTCCCATACCGGCCATCAGAGTCTCGCCGGTCTCCTCGTTTATCTTGACTATCAGGTTGGGGTCTTCTACAGTGATCCTGCGCAACGCTTCTACTAGCTTGGGCAGGTCCTTGGGGTGCTTTGGCTCAACTGCAATAGTGACCACAGGTTCGGATACGTACTTGATCGATTCGAACGGCTGTACGCCCTTGACAGTTGATATGGTCTCGCCTGCGACTGCATAGTCAAGTCCAAGCAGCGCGGGGATGTTGCCTGCTGGCAGAACGCTCACTATTTCCCTGGTGTTACCCATGTAGATGTTTACAGATTGGACTCTCCCTGTCCTCTTTGCGTCGACAAGATATACTTCATCACCGTCCTTTATCGTTCCAGAGTAAAGCCTGCCTGTTGCAACCCTCCCAGCCTGAGGGTCAACGTTGATGGTGGTTACCATCATTAATGCTGGACCCTTTTCATCGCATGCCAGCAGCGCCCTGCCGGTTTCAGAGTCGAGGTCACCCGGCCAGATTTTTGGAATCCTGTATTTCTGGGCAACGTGGGGCGGCGGGTGGTGTTCCACCACCATGCCAAGCACTGCGTCTGACAGAGGCGATCTCTGTGAGAGCGACTTTATGAGCTCAGGATCATTCTTTGTATAAGCGTCATAAACATCCTTAAAGTTGATCTTCGTCTTTTGTGCCATCTTGAAGTTAAAGCCCCAGCGATCTTTGGCAGAGCCAAAGGCGACACTGTTGCCCTGAATGCTGACCTTCCACTTGTCCTTGAGTTCCGGCTCAGCATAAATGTCGACGAGTTGGTTAAAGTGGTTAATGATGTTCATGAGCCACTTTTGCATTTCTTCTGGCCCCAGCTTTAGCTCCTTAACGAGTCTGTCTATCTTGTTAATGTAAAGTACCGGCCTTACGCGCTCTTCAAGTGCCTGTCTGGTAACGGTTTCTGTTTGGGTCATGATGCCCTCCACAGAGTCTGATACTACGACCACCCCGTCAATTGCGCGCAGCGCACGGGTCACTCTGCCGGTGAAGTCGATGTGGCCGGGCGTGTCGATCATGTTAATGACGTATTCCTTGCCGTCAGTTTCGTAGAACAGCGTGACGTTTGCTCCCCTGATTGTCATCTGGCGGTTCTGTTCTAACTTCATAGAATCGAGGGCCAGTGCCTGACCTGCTACCGAGGGGGAAATGATGCCCGACGCGGCGAGGAGGCTATCGCTCATGGTCGTCTTGCCGTGGTCTACATGGGCAATGACGCCAAAGTTTCGAATTTGATCCTTGTTACCAATTATTCTCAATATGTCTTGGGTTGACTTGAACTTCGGCATATGCTACAATCGGAAAAAGTTTTTCGCAGGACTATTAAATGTTCGGTTCTTTTTTGATCGAAGAAAAAAAGAGGGTTTTACCTCTTGTTATGGCGATGGTGTCGGCTTTGATAATTCGCGAGCTGGTATTGCGGTAACTTGATTGCTGATGCAAAGAACTTTTTCCAAGGCGACTGCCGCCGTGTCAGAAGCGCCGTACTCCCAGATCGTCCCAAAGCCATCCGTATGTTTTGGATATACCCTGAGCTCTATGCTAAACGAGCACTTGTCGTGGGGCCCGAGCATTTCATCAAATGTCTTTGAACTGGACTGTTTCGCGTTTGTAGAGTCGAGCGGACTTGGAATTGGTGGTATGCCCGCAGGCGCATTTGTAGTGCCGGTCTCAAGAGTCACGTTCGGACCGTTGAGTCCTCTGGGGTACCACAGGTGATAGCTACTCATGAAGCCATTGACGTGGAATGCATACATGCCGACAGAAAAGTTGTCCGTTGCGCACCCTGCAATGAACTGGCACTCTGCAGTTGATGGAACACCATTCTTGCGGAAGTCCACGATGTCGCCGTAGCACTTGATATTGTCGACATGGAACATGTGCGTCAGTGCAGCAAAGTTCACAGTTGTCGTGTTTTCTTCGTCGATCCAGCGCCTGAAAGTGAATGGTTTGGCAATATCACTTCCAGGTGCTCCATTTGGTTTGAGCCTATTGCCATTTGCGTCAAAAATTTCTACAATGACAAGGTGCTTGGTGTTGTCGTAGGCGGTCGTATTCCATGTCTGATGGTACTGGAACCAGAGCCATCCAAATGGTGCATCAGCTTCATACGGTATCAAGTAAAGTGCGCTTGTTCCGTTGGGTGCTACTAGTGGACCAAGCGTAATCGCCTCTGACTTGATCTGACCGCCAACATTGATCCAGCGTCTCCATGCCACAGGGTTTGTCAGGGGCTGTGGAACCGCGCCCGACTCAGGATCTCCGCTAGAGTTGGCCTTGACAACGCTAACCCGGTAATACTTTGCTCCGAGCGCCTTGAGTCCCTCACTGAACTTGAGTCTAAAATGAAGTGTCTTGCCCCATGGCTGGCCAATTTTCGTAAGACCGTCGGCAGGATTCGCACTTGATACGCCTAACTCGGAATCCTGTGTCGGGCTGGCAAGTCTCCAACTCGGAGTAGAGCCAATGTTTTCCAGCATTACAAAGTCGCCTCCAGGGTTTATTCCTCCTTCTGGCCGGCATGCAAGACCCTTCCACGTGCGCAGATGAGCATCGTCTGAGGCCTTGAAATACTCATTTGTGGTCAAGCCATCGTAAATGTAGACCCACTGGTTCTCCTGCCACTGCCTCACCTTGTAGTAATACGTTGTCTTGCAGCCGCTTTTTGTCAGTCCTCTAAAGTAGCAGAGGCTGAATTCGCCGTCTTCGTTTACAGGGGTCTCGCCAACTTTTCTAGAGCTGCACGTGCAGAATATTGGGTAAAGGTAGTCGCGCGCATTGATATAATCGAGTCTCTTTTCAGGAGGCATTGTGGAGAGTGTTTGGTAATCCGCTACAAGCCTCTCCGGCATGATGCCAAGCGGAATTTTGGTTGTGCTTGCCTGAGCCAGCTTGGCAGTCTTTGCAATATCCCTTCCAAATGGAGCCGGATCGGGTCCGGGTATCGGGCCGATTGGACCTTCCGGATCTATCGGAGGTATCGGAGGAATCCTTTCAAGCAATTCCCGAATCCTATCCAACAAACTATCTATGTCAAAAGGACGAATTGTGCAGCAACACGTTTTTTCGTAGACTTCAACGACGGCATTGCAGACAGGCGCGCAAATCGGAAAAAGTTCAGGGAATTTTGGATAGAGCGGGTCAGAGACGCCCTGGCCAATCTTCAAGGCAGAACTGCTAGTCACTCCTGAATTTGCTGTGAGTTTTTTCGTCGCTGCAATGGTAATGATTGGTGGAAGGATGAAATGACACCGGTGGACATCACCGTGGACGCATGTTATCGGCATGATCCAGTCACGCCATTTTGGAGTGATTTCAATAACACCAGTGTCTGCCCATTCCCGGATCTTTTCCTTTGGTCTAAATGTAAATAGCAGATCCTTTCTTACTTCGGCCTCGCCAATATCAGGTCCAAATCCATAGCTGACACCTTCCTTCACATTACGTGCCAATTCCGAAAGACTGATCTTGTTGCCTTCAAGAGATTGCAGCTTTCTGACCGAGGTTATGCCGCCCTTTGTATCTATTGAAAACAGGGCCACCTTTGGCTGCGAATCTTGTGCTGTGCTTCCCAAGAACCGGAGTTGCAGAATCTTGTCCTGATTGTTGTCGGACCTTCTCTCCATGCATATCGGAATAAAGTGTCCATTATAAAAGAATTCTTAGTACATTTCCCTCTTCTAGAGTCATTTTATAGACATATATCCCATAATATTTATGATAATCTATTGCTCTCCCATAACGGAGATTTTTTGGGTGGCAAATGTTTGGAGATCCTCAAACGATGATTTAATAGGTACAAGAATCGGTTGAAAGTGAGTCATGGAGATAACGCTTGGGCATACGCCGGACGCGGACGACGCGTTCATGTTTTATGGAATCGCGTCTGGCAATGTCAAGTCCGGCTTCGCAGTAAAGCATGTTATACAAGATATCGAAACTCTGAACCGCCGCGCGCTCAAGCATGAGCTGGACGTGACTGCAGTGTCTGCTCATGCCTTTGCCTATCTGCAGGACTATGTCATCTTGAAAAGCGGTGGCAGTTTTGGGCTAAACTATGGTCCTATAGTCATCACAAGAAAGGACAGCAAGATGTTGCCGGAACAGTTGCAAAAGGCCATCATCGCTATCCCCGGGAAGATGACATCTGCAAACCTCTTGCTAAAGCTGGCAATCGGGAAGTTCAATGAAAGGGAGATGCCCTTTGAGGCCATACCGGACGCAGTGGCAGCGGGCAAGGTCGATGCAGGGCTAATCATTCATGAAGCACAGATAACCTACGACAAGGCCAAGTTTGCTGCATTGCTTGACCTTGGCAGTTGGTGGTCGGAGAACATGGGCGGGCTTCCGGTACCACTTGGCATTAACGTTGCAAGCACGAGGACAATGAGCGACAAGCAGATAGAGGAGTTTAGCGATGTCTTTACAAGATCTGTGAAATATGGTCTTGACAACATCGATGCTGCAGTTGACTATGCTATGCAGTACGCGAGAGGACAGCCGAAAGAAACGATCACAAAATTTGTGAAAATGTACGTCAACGAGCTGACTGTTGACATGGGCCACGACGGCAAGAAGGCAATAGAAAAGATGTTTGAAATGGCCAGAGAAAATAAGATAATCGATGCGGATGTCGCAGTAAGAGTAGTCTAATCTTTTCTGAATGACGGATAGGTGCTTTGCCTCCAGTGTTTCAGCAAGATCCTTCGAGCAACAACCGTTGCATTACACCGTGACCGCCACGTTGTCTCCTACCGACGTCTGCTCTTCCATGGAATAGATAATGCCCTCCATCGTCATAGCAATATTGTGTAAATAAAGCCCACAACCTTCAGAGTAGATCAGACTCTTGTGGTCTTGCAGAGTGTCAGCGATTCTCTCTCCGTTCCTGATTGCATCTATGTACAAACACAAATTCTTGTGCCAGATCAACAAATGCCTTTGGAAGAGGGAGTAGAGTAGTCAAGAGGACGAACATGTTTCTATCCTGTATATTTCGGTCTCTGCAAGAGTGTATCTCTGGCGCCTTCTTGTGATGTGCGGGTGCATGGGCAGCAGTAAGCCATAAAAGAATCGCAATAATGCCACTGGCAAAATTTCTTGGTCTATTTTTCAGCAGCGAAAGCAGTCAAAAACAACGCCTTACTGAAATATGCTAATTCACCTACGCAGGGTGATTCTAGAATCTCCGGATGATGTTAAAGAATGTGTCCCGCTGGGCCGGCTCTCGCTTGATCTCCTTGATCAAACTTGCAAGCTCCTGAATTGAGGTGCCGGTCTCTTTACCAGCTGCTTTGAAAATCTCCTCAGAGAAGGCAGTCCCAACCATGTCGTTCCCGCCATAAGAGAGCGCCACCTGAGCCACTTTCTTGCCAAGTGCCACCCAGTACACCGAAATGTTGTTCAGCACATTTGCCAGTAGCAAGCGCGACACCGCAATGACACGAAGATCATAGGATGAAGGGCTTTCCGCAGTTACCAAACCCTTTTGCTCAAGCTCGGTGTTTTCAAGGCTGAATTTCAGCGGGATAAAAGTTGTAAAGCCCTTTGTCCTTTTATGAAGATCTCTTAGTTTCAGCACATGGTCGACGATATGTTCTGGCTTCTCGATGTGGCCAAAGAGCATCGTGCAGTTACTCTTTAGGCCCAGTTCATGCGCCTGTCGTGCAGTGTCTAGCCACTCTTCACCGGAACATTTGCCAATCACGATTTTCCTGTGGACATCAGGATGAAAGATTTCAGCTCCCCCTCCTGGCAATGAGTCAAGTCCTGCAGCCTTGAGGCGCAAGAGCACCTCCTTTACCGAGTTTCTTGTCACTCGGGAGATAAAGAATATCTCTGCGGGAGTGAACGCCTTTATCATCACTTTTGGGAATTCAGCTTTTATTGCCCGCATCATATTTTCATAATAGTCAAGTCCGAGTTTGGGATGGAACCCTCCGACTATGTGAAGCTCGGTGGCACCCATCTGTTCAATTGCAATCCTTGATCTAGCTACTATCTGTTCGCTTGAAAGAGTATAGGCATCGTTCTCGTTGCCCTTTCGGTAGAATGCACACAGAGGACAGCTGGCCGCACAAACGTTGGTGTAGTTCAGATAATAAGACGCGACGAATGTGACGACGTTGCCGCAGACCCTGTTCCGGATCTCATCTGCGGCTGCACCAAGAAGGAAAAGGTTTTCCTCGTTCATCAATTGCACTCCGTCGTTGTACGAAAGCTCCTCGCCTGCAAGCGCCTTCTCTAGTGCCGGTGTTCCCCCTGTGATGGTGTCGCTCTTTTGCAACTGCAGCTGCTTGCGTCGGAGGCGGTTATAAATTGTTGTCAATCCAGCTGTATCGCAATAACAGTGGAAGCATCCCGTATGATACCAACCAGCCTTGCTTGGAGTCCATATCTTTTCTTGCGCAATTGTATTACCCGCTCTGCTTCAGTGCCCTCCGCAAACCTAGCCTTTCCTTTCATCCACTCGCCCTTGGGTTCTCCCCTGAAGCCGCTTGGCATAATGCGTACCACAGGATTGTTGCGCAGGCGCTTGACCTTTCCAGTGTCAGCGCTAGTCACGACATAGACCAGATTGTTATCGATCATGAACCATACAGGGGTTCTGACGGGCTGACCATTCTTCCGGTAAGTCTCAAGGTTTATGTACTTGTGCTTGGCAAGTTCGGCGAGCTTGTCAGCAGTCACAGTCAGCTGATCGCAGGCTTGTATCTTAAGGTTGTGGCATATAACGAATAAATACCATTGACGACCCCACAACCGCGTTAATACTTGCAAAACAGGCTGCTCACAGATTTTCTAAAGAAGTCAGATATCAGCGACATTCTTGAAGGAGTGCTTGCGGGTAAGCGGCCCGGCCTCGAAGACTGCATCAGGTTGATCAAGTCAGACGACATCCATTCAATGGGCCTTGTTGCAAACGTCCTCAGGCAGCGACTGTTTGGTGACACCATCACCTTCATCAACAACATCATACTCAACTACACCAATGTCTGTGTCACCTATTGCAAGTTCTGTGCATTTTACCGCCCGCCCGGTCACGAAGAGGCTTACACCGTTCCGATAGAGGACATTGTCAAGCGCGTGGTGATGTCAAGAGAGATGTTTGGCATCACGCAGGTTCTGATTCAGGGCGGTCATAATCCAAACTTGAAACTGGAGTATTATGAAGACGCGTTCAGAGCTATAAAGCAAAAGTGCCCTGATGTTGGGATAAACGGGCTGTCGCCTTCTGAGGTCGACATGATTGCCAATGTTGAGCATAGCAGCACAAAGGAAGTGCTCGCCAGACTAAAGGCGGCGGGCATGGACACGTTCGCCGGCGGCGGAGCCGAGATCCTAGAAGATCGTGTAAAGCAGGAGATCAGCCCCCTCAAGATAAAGAGCCACGAATGGCTCCGCATAATGGAAGAGGCGCACCAGCTGGGCCTCAAGTCGGTCGCCACAATGATGTATGGCACTGTCGACACAGAAGAAGAGAGGGCAAGGCACATCATGAAGATAGCACAGCTGCAGGAAAAAACTGGTGGCTTTCTTGTCTTTATCCCATGGAGCTTTGAGCCAAACAAGACCCAGATCCAATCAGAGGGCAAGATCAAGTATCCAGCTGGCGGACTGTCATTGTTGAAAATGATTGCAATTGCAAGGATAATGTATTACGGCCTCATCGATCATCTCCAGTCATCATGGCTTACAAACGGAATAGGCATGGCCCAGCTTGCACTAAACTATGGGGCAGACGACTTTGGCGGCACACTCATTGGCGAAGAAGTAGTGAGCGCGACAGGAGCTCGGTCGACAGAGCTGACATCAGACAAGATAATCGCCGCCGTAAAACAGGCTGGCTTTAGGGTCGCTGAGCGCGACAATTCCTACAAGATCATAAAGTACCATTAAAGTACTCGCGCCACTTTTTGTCAACGAGCGCTTTTGTTTCTTCGTCGACAACGGCTAGCTGTTGGATTTCCCGCATATATCCTTCCTCCCTAGTCTTGGTAGTAGCGTCTATTCCAAGCTTTGATCCCAGATTGACAAGAGGTGAGGCGGGGTCGAGTGTGTCTGTTGGAGTATTGTTGATTATGACGGTGTCGCGCGCAGGGTCTGCACGGGTAGTCACTGCCCATATAACGTCGTTCATGTCATGTACATTGATGTCATGATCGACTACGATAAACATCTTGGTCAGTGCCAGCTGCCCCATACCCCACAGACCCATCATGACCTTTTTCGCCTGCCCAGGATACTGCTTCTTTATTGATATTATCGCAAGTCCTTGGAACCAGCCGGCACCAGGCATAGAGAAATCAACCACCTCTGGATGGAACATCTGAATGAGTGGAAGGAATGAACGCTCGATTACCTTGCCAATATAGGCATCTTCCAAGATGGGCTTGCCGACCACCGTTGTAAGGTAGATAGGATTGTTCCTCCTCATTATGCCTGTCAGTGTAAAGGTTGGGAACGGCTCTGCCGGTGTGTAATAGCCTGTATGGTCGCCGAAGGGCCCCTCCATCCTTATGTCGTTGGGATCCACATAACCTTCCAGAACGATCTCAGAGTTTGCAGGTACTTCCAAGTCGACTGTCCTGCACTTGATCAGCTTTACTCCCTTCTTCCGGGTGATGCCGGAAAACAGGTACTTGTCCATTCCCTCCGGAACCGGCGCGACTGCGCTAAAGACAGTTGCGGGATCGGCCCCGATTACAATTGCCACTTCGATCTTTTTGCCCTGTTCTTTTAGCATCTTGTAGTGCTGGGCCCCTCGCTTGTGAGTCTGCCAGTGCATTATGGCGTGTTTGTCGTCAATAATCTGGATGCGATATACTCCGAGGTTGCGGATCTCTGTTTCAGGATGTCTTGTCACTGTCATCCCAAACGTGATGAACCTTCCTGCATCGCCTGCAAACGATTTCAGGACAGGCATCGAGTTGAGCGATGCCTTGTCAGTTTCGACGATCTCGGTGACCGGCCCGCTGTCAACATACTTGGGACCGTATTCGCTTATCTCGGACAGCTTGGGCAGCATCTTTAGTTTATTGAGCATGCCGGATGGCATTTTCATCTTTGTCAGCTCTGTGATGCGTCTCCCGATCTCGGTGAAATCCTGCATTTCGAGCGCGATTTCAAGTCTCGTCATGCTGCCAAATGCATTTCCAAGCACAGGTATGCCATTGCTGCCTTCGACGTTCTCAAACAGAACCGCCGGCCCGTCAGAATACATCAGCCGGCGCATGATCTCAGCTATTTCCAAATTTGGACTAACTCTTGACTTAACCCTCTTTAGCTGTCCTGCCTGTTCAAGTGCATCGATGTATTCTCCGAGGCTTTCAAAAGGCATGTTTTATTATGCCATCTTCTTTGGCTACGAAAAATATACCTTTGTATTGTTGCATAATCAGTAAATAGTCCTTGATGCCGCGTGAGCCATGTCAGAAAGTAGAGAGTACGAAGAAGGCGCGGCAGGTACTGAAAAAGAAAGAAGCGAAGATCCAACCAAAGAATATCGTGAAAAGGAGCCCATGACCCCTGCCAAGATACAGGAACACGAGCCGACAGCTGTCAAGCGTGAAATGACCGAACAAATAGTCGAGAAGGGCCAGGAAGGAGGAAATCCCGAAGAAGCACGCGAGATCGCCAGAAGCAAAGGTATGGCAAAAGGAACAGCAGGAGCCGGGGAAACTGGTGATCAGTACGAGCAGGGTTCTGCCGGCACGAACAAGTAAAAAGCCGCCCTTTTCTTTATTTTTCAGTCATGGCCAGCAAAAGATTCCCGGAAGTGCCAAAGGAGGCAGTAGTCAAGAGGGAGGACGAGAAACCGCCCAAAACAGTGCTCAGGTCTGAAGAGGTAGAAAGCAAGGAGGAAATTGAACAAAAGGAACTGCATGCAGTAGACAACGACATGGATGGAGACGGAAGCCCTGACATAAAGTAGTTGTAATAAGATACGCAATGTTGTATCCTAACGATATACTAGAACTTGCCAAGAAGCAATAGATGAAGAGAGATCGTCGGGACGCATGCATCTGGAAAATTTCCAAACACCGTGAACGGATTTATGTTTTCAAACAACCAAGACACCATGTTCCCCATCATGGAAGGAGGGGTATCGTCGCGGGCGATGTCATGAGAGGTAGAGAGATCAGTCATGCGCCACAAGAGAAACCCGAGGCGTCAGGAAAGCACACCACATCAGGATACTCATTGATGAAATAAACCGCTTTGTTACACGATCTCTCGACAGGATATCCCGTGGCACATCAGATAATGCGGGAGGCGATCAGAACGGTGGCAGGAAAATAAGGACGATCCTTTCACCACCCAGCAGTTCGAACACCAGGGGTCCGGCCGAATATGAAGACTCGGGCATACACAACGCCCAATCTGGATCAGTCTGAGTTGGCGACGTTACCTCACCCTATGCAAAAATGAAAGCACCAGAATGCACATTGCCGGTCCGATATGGACGACATAGTCCTAGTCAAATAGGCTCTCATCTGATAAAGATGGATTCCCAAAGGCACAGATTGAGGGTTAGACTAGTCTAGCCGCCATGCAGGAACTTGCTGGTGTTCTCTCTAACAAGTGGGATTATCTTTTTCATGATCACTTCATGGACATTCTCTGCGTCAACATCAAAGGACAGGAGGAGCACGTAGGACAGCCTGCTGTTCTCATCGGCTATCGGAATTGTTGCCCTTATCAGCTTGGCATAGTGGGACATTGCATAGTTAATCTTTCCCAAAAGGTATTCCCACCTGAGGCGGGTGTATTGTCGGGTGGCCGCGGTGATGGCATACTGAGCCCGCTCTTCCGCGGACAGGAGTGGCTTTAGCCCCTTCCTTTCAGCAGTTGCCACGAGCTTTCCGTCTTCGTCGGCAATGCCTGCAAACCTTACCGACTTGTCAAGCGTGATCACGTTGTCGCAAAACTCTTGGAAGAATGGGTTCATTCAACTTCTCTCTTCATATGCTGGGTATATTTGATTTTCGTGTACGAGCGGGGCTCCGTCAGCTTGGAACTATGCACGCATATACCTATTGGAGCCTCTCTCAAGCTTTTTGCCCATGTCATCATCATTAACCCACCATCAGGGAGAAACAGAGGATAGGTAAGAGGACGCGTCAGCAACGGCAATACTCATTTGAGGAGTTCAAGTTCTATAGAATGTCAAACGTCATGTAGTACACATATACCCGCCACCAGAAGGCGTGGAGCCAGGAGGATCATACACCATCTCTTTGTACGAAACCACAACGTTACAAAGGATGAGAAAGCATTCATCATCCACAAGCACCTGATGTCAAAAAAGATGACGCCAAACCTCAACAAGGCAGATGGCTAGGGTAACAAGCCCTTAAGGTCGGCTGTCTTGACCAACAGCCGTTCCGATTCAGGTGTAGATGACATGTTCAGAAAGGCACGCAGGTTCCTCACGCAACATAAAAGCGACTTCAGAACTTGGCCTAATTGAGATCCTGGTATTTCTCTTTCGATACGCCTCTCATGACAAGTTTGACTAGAGTTCTATTGAAGAAGAGGACAACGAGTCATTGCAAATGATGGAACAGTATCGCAGGCTCTGTTAACTTAGGGTAATGCGTAAAGCTAGGACTGTCCTAGCTTTTTTCATTGGGATATGAATAGAAAGAGGACAGACCCAGCTGTAGTCACATATGGACTGTACTTGTGTATTTCAATTCTAGGAGTTTCAGGCTGGCAGCCAAATCCTTGGCACCAATCAAGAGAAGGAGCCATGTAGCTGTCTGGAAATGGGTACAGAAATACGCGGATTGTGCAGATAGATATCGTACAGACAGACGCCTCGTCAGGGCGATATTTGTCGACGAAACCTTGCTTCAGATAGACGGTCATGACTACTGGCTGTGGATTGCATATGAACCTGCAATCGATACGTGTTTAGCCATGCACCTCTCACGCGAGAGGACCGTTTTAGTGTGCTACCATTTCTTCAAGCAGTTGCGGAGGATGTACGGAAGGAAGCCAATATTTACAGACGGCGCCAGGTGGTACAACGAGGCTTG
>Ga0079224_100008739_pt1 | contig 13742 bp, 15 predicted proteins | sample Stecom2015_FD_80414 | JGI IMG/M metagenome (GOLD analysis project Ga0079224, IMG submission 80414) | Agricultural soil microbial communities from Utah to study Nitrogen management - Steer compost 2015 | ecosystem: Environmental > Terrestrial > Soil > Agricultural land | place: USA: Utah... | reverse complement strand
GAAGCATTCAGCGGCGGTCGGGGACCTCCGAGACGGGGGCGATCCGTGCGGCGACCTCGTCGTCCGTGGCGGTGCCCTCCCCCGCGAGGCGGGCGTCGATGTATCCGCGGTAGGCGGCGACCTCGCGGCCGACAGCGGCCTGGTCCCAGCCGAGCTCGGGCGCCATCAGCGCCGCGACCTCGTCGGCCGCGGCCACGCCGCGATCCCGCACCTCGTAGTCCAGCCGGGTGCGGCGCTCGAGCACGTCCGCGAGGTGGCGGGCGCCCTCGGCGCGGACCGCGTAGAGCACCTCGGCGCGCAGGTAGCGCGGGGCGTGCTCGAGCGGGGTCGCGAGCGAGGGATCCTCGTCGATGAGGGCGAGGACGTCGTGCAGCAACGTGCCGTAGCGGAACAGGAGCCGGTCGGTGCGGATCTCGTCGAAGCCGTACTTCGCCGCGAGCTGCGCCTTGTCCCGGAGGAGCGCCTGGTAGCCCTGCGCGCCGATGACGGGCACGGAGCGGGTGAGGCTGGTGCGGCCCGGCTCGGTGTCCTTCAGCGCGAAGTCGACGACGTCCTCGGCCATGACGCGGTAGGTGGTGTACTTGCCGCCCGCGATCGCGGTGAGGCCCGGCTCGACCTCCATCACGGTGTGCTCACGGGAGACCTTCGTGGAACCCTTGCCCTCGCCCTTCTTCAGGGGCTGCAGCAGGGGGCGCAGGCCCGAGTAGACGCCGATGACGTCCTCGCGGGTGAGGTCATCGGCGAGGACGGCGTTGGCGTGCTCGAGGACGTAGTCGATGTCCGCAGAGGTGGCGCCCACGGCGCGGGGGTCCTGGGTCCAGGGGGTGTCGGTGGTGCCGATGACCCAGTACTCGTCCCACGGGATGATGAACAGGACCGACTTCTCGGTCTGGGTGATGATCCCGGTGTCGGGGACGGCGGGGATCCGCTCGCGGGACACGGTGATGTGGATGCCCTTGGAGGCGAGGACCTCGAGGCCGGCGTCGGCCCCGGCGAGCTCCTGCTGCTCCTGGGTCCACACGCCGCCGGCGAGGATCGTCTCGCGGGCGTGGACGTCGAACTCCTCGCCGGTCTCCTCGTCGCGGACGCGTGCGCCGATGACGCGGGTGCCCTCGTGGAGGTAGTCGACGACGGTGGTGTAGTTCGCGACCGCGGCATCGTGCTGCGCGGCGGAGCGCACCAGCATCATCACGAAGCGCGCATCGTCCATCTGCGCGTCGTAGTACTCCAGGGCGCCGACGGCCTTCTGCCCGTCCAGGCCCGGGAAGACCTCGAGCATCTTGCCGTGCATCAGGTGGCGGTGGAAGGGGACGGCGCGCTTGCGGCCGATGGACTGCATCGCGTCGTAGAGCATCACGCCGGAGCCGATGAAGCCGCGGTCGATGACCTTCTTGAAGAAGGGGAAGACGAACTTCACGGGCTTGACCAGGTGCGGAGCCGTGTGCTCGAGGAGGAGGTCGCGCTCGCGCAGCGCCTCGGCGACGAGCTTGAAGTCGAGCATCTGCAGATAGCGCAGGCCGCCGTGCATGAGCTTCGAGGAGCGGGAGGAGGTGCCGGAGGCCCAGTCGTGCGTCTCCACGAGGCCGACGGACAGGCCGCGGGTCGCGGCATCGAAGGCGGCGCCGGCACCGTTCACGCCACCGCCGACGACGAGGACATCCAGCGGGGTCTCGGCGGTCGCTCCGCGCAGGCGGGCGAGGTGGGTCGCGCGCCCCTCGGGGGCGAGGGCGGATCGCTGAAGATCGGACACGGGCTGCTCCTTCGCATCGGCGCCTGCTGACCCCCACCGGCTCTGTGCCAGCTCCACCACGGGGTGAAGCTCAGCGGGGACCCGTCGCGCGCTTACGGCGGGGTTGGAGCCATCCTGGGACGGTCGTGCAGTACGTCGCAAGCTGAGTGCACGAACGTGCAACACTGGGGGTATGGCTCGCGAAACACGCCTCGACGCGCTCTACGTCGTTGCACGGATGTACTACGACCAGGGCCGCACGATGGAGGCGATCGCCGGGGAGCTGGACGTGTCCCGCTCGACCGTCTCGCGCATGCTGCGGGACGCTCGCGCGGAGGGGCTCGTGGACATCACGCTGCGTCCACCGGAGGCGCACCGTGTGGGCGAGCTCGCCCGGCGCATCACCCACCAGTACGGCGTGCGCATCCACGTGGTGCCCGGACCGCCCGACGGCGACCAGCGCGACCGGCTCACCGCCGTGGTGGGCACCGCCGCGGAGCTGCTGGACGAGATGCTCGAACCGGGTGGCACCCTCGGCGTCGCCTGGGGCACCACCGTCGCGGCGCTGCTCGGGGCGGTGCGGCCGCGTCCCGTGCCCGGGCTGCGGATCGTGCAGCTGAACGGCGCGATCAACGTCGAGGGCACGGGCCTGACCTACATCTCCACGGTGCTCGCTCGCGCGGCCGAGCGCTGGGACGCGACGGTGCACCAGTTCCCGGTCCCGGCCTTCTTCGACTATCCCGCCACGCGCGAGGCGATGTGGCACGAGCGGTCCGTGCAGCGCGTCCTCGAGACGCAGGCGCAGGCCACGGTCGCGATGTTCAGCGTGGGCGCCTTCGACGCCGAGGTTCCCAGCCACGTCTACACCCACAACTACCTCACCGGCGCTGACCTGCGCTCCCTGCGGGCCGACGGCGCGGTGGGCGATGTGTGCACCGTCTTCCTCCGGGCCGACGGCACCTTCCGCGACATCGCCATGAACGCCCGCGGCTCCGGCACCGCCCCGGACCGGCTCGCCCGCATCCCGCGCCGCCTCCTCATCGCCTCCGGCTCCCGCAAGGCCCTCCCGCTCCGCGCCGCGCTGCGGGCCGGGGTCGCGACCGACGTGGTCATCGACGAGCACCTCGCCGCCGCCCTCCTCGCCCTCCGCTGACGCGTGCGGCGCTTACCCCACCGCGATCGTCAGGATCTGACCCGTTTCGGCGATGCAACTGGGTCAGAACCTGACAATCCCGGGCCGCTCAGGCTGGCACGGCGTACTCTCTCGCGATCGTCAGATTCTGAACAGTTCTGGAGGCCGATCTGGGTCAGAACCTGACAATCCCGGGTGGCTGTCGGCGGCTCAGCGGCCCGGGGACAGCGCGGGCGGCGGCTCAGGCGATCGCGCTCAGTCCTTTCCGTCCAGGCGCAGCGAGGGACGGTCGACGTAGAGCTGCCCTGCTGTCTCGCGGAGCTTCTGCTCGCTCGGCACGTCGAGGCCCCGTTCCTCCAGCGACCCGCGCAGCCGCAGGAGCACCCGCAGCGGCCGCCGGAGATCGCGTCCGGTCGACCGAGCCAGCGTTCACCCCTGGGCGGCGAGCTCATCGCGACGGGCCTCGTCCTGCTGCCACTGGTCCTTCGACGTGCGATGCCCGTCACCGTCGTACTCGAGACCGAACTTCACGTCCGGCCAGGCCAGGTCGATGTACCGGAGCTTCTTGGTCCTCGGATCGCGGACGGGATAGTTGGGCGTCGGCTCCGGATACCCGGCGGCGATGAGGACGAGTCGCATCACGGACTCACCCGGCGAGCGCACGTCCTCCCGTGCGAGCGCCAGCGCACTGCGGAATCGCTGCGTTCCCGCGGTGCCTCGTCCGTCCTCGAGGGACCGGCTCAGAGACTCGAGCGTCTCCCCGGAAACCGTGGCCTCGGGCCCGATCACCGCCTCGACAGCAGCGACGACGTCCCAAAGAGGCATCAGGGTCGCGAGCTCGCGGAGCGTTTCGGCGACGGTGGAGACCACGAGCGTGCCTCGTCGTGCCGTGGCGGCTGGCCGTTGCCTGTGCACGATGACGCCGCGGCCCACACGGGAGCTCGCCCGCTCGCCGACCCTGCAGTGCAGGATCGGCAGCGACGCGTCGACACCCAGCGTCAGGCCGGGCGGCACGGAGGGGAGGACGGGATCCTCGGCACAGAGCGGGAGCTCCCCAGATCGGAGCATTCCCACTCCATCTTCAAGCCGCCACGGCAGCGGAACGCCCCAGAGCAGAGCTGCCGTCGTATGGCTGAGGACGCTGCCCGGGCGCACCTTGTTCTGGAGAGTCCATGCCAGCGCGTTGAAAGATGCTGGATGTTCAGTGAGGGTCAGGTAGCCGGGGAACACGGTGGTGAAACGGCTGGACGCGAGGTCCCGAGAGTGCAGGCCGAGGCGGGTCCACTGCGAGCGGTGCAGCAGTGCACCTCTCAAGCGCGCGAGATCCGGAGGCATGGGCCGACAGTACGAAGCCCCGAGCGACGGGGTCCGCGAGCAGCCAGCTCATGTGGACGACCGCGCCCTGGGGAGGGCCAGCTGCTGGCCCCACGCGTCGCGTCCCGGGATCGTCAGGTTCCGACCCAGATTCGCGCCGCACATGGTTCAGATCCGGACGATCCGAGGGGCGCGCAAGGGGCGGCGGGGCGCCGGGGTCAGCCTTCGGCGGTGGTGAGGTCGAGGCGCTCTGGGTGGGTGTAGAGGTTCATGCGGCCGTCGCCGTCGTCGTGCGCGCGGGTGAAGCCCGCGAGGGTCTGGCCGAGCTCGTCGGCGGTCTGGACGGCGAGGGAGCTCGCGGCGGAGACGCAGGCCAGCAGCGGAATCCCTGCCATGCACGACTTCTGGACGATCTCGAAGCTCGCGCGTGAGGACACGAGCAGGAAGCAGTCCCGCAGCGGGAGACGGTCCTCCATGAGCGCCCACCCGATGACCTTGTCGACCGCGTTGTGGCGGCCCACGTCCTCGCGGACCACGAGCAGGGTTCCGTCCAGACCCACGAGCGCGGCGGCATGCACCCCGCCGGTGCGGGCGAAGATCTCCTGCTGCGCGGTGAGGTCGCGGGCCGCGCGCAGGATCACGCGGGGGTCCACGGTCCAGGACTGCACGAGGATGTACCGGCTCTTCTGCCGTACCGCGTCGATGCTCTCCGCCCCGCACACCCCGCAGGCCGAAGTGGTCGTGAACTGACGCCTGACCTGCGGCAGCAGCTGCGGCCGGGTGGTCGTGAAGTCCATGACGTTGTAGGTGTTGCGGGGGAAGCCGGACTCGTCATCCACGACGGCGCCGTCGCAGTAGCGTGCCTCGGCGACATCCTCGCGGTGCTGGATGAGTCCCTCTGAGTGGAGGAAGCCGTGGATCAGCTCGACGTCATGGCCGGGTGTGCGCATCGTGAGCGAGAGCTGCTGCCCGTTCAGGCGGATGTCCAGCGGTTCCTCACCTGCGACGTGGTCGCCTTTCCGCCCGGCGTACAGGACCCCGTCCCGCACCCGGACGGTGCGGATCCGTCTGCTCTCAGTGACCCTGCCCATTGTTCGAGGATAGTCCGCTCACCTGCGGGCTCACGCTCAGTTCTCCGGCTCCGGCTCGGACTCCGCCGCACCGGCCGGAGGGCCGCGGCCCGGGCCGCCTCCGCCAACTCACCCGCCGGCTCTGTCTATTCGCCGGTCGGCTGCTCGGCTGCCCCGGGCTTGCCCTTCTCGGCGAGGTCCTTCGCGACCTGGAGCTCCTGCTCCCAGCCCTCGAGGTTCTCGAGGTAGTTGCGTCGGCGCACGTCCTCGTCGAGGCCCAGCCGTGCGAAGCCGCGCTCGCGCACGGTGAGGCGCACCTGGTTGCGGGAGGCGGCGCCGGCGGGGTCGATGATGAACTCGACGGTGTTGTTCGGGGCGTCGGAGATCTCGCCGAGGCCGCCGCCGAGCCAGCGGAACTGCACCCGGTTCGGCGGTTCGTTTGCCTCGATCGCGATCTGGAAGACGCCGTGGACGGGGTCCTCGACGCGGGTGACCGTGCCGTCGGTCGTGATCGTGTGCTCGCGGTACTCGCCGTCGTTGATGAACCAGCCGGGCTCGCGCACCACGGCGAACACGCGTTCGGCGCTCGCGTCGATGAGGACGCTGCGCTCGATCTCGTCAGGGACCGGGGCGTCGGCAGGGAGGGTGGTCTCGTCGGCCATGACTGTGCTCCTCAGGGTCGGGGAGGCGGCCTCGTTGCCGCCTGGTTCGAGGGTCGCAGACTTCGCCGCCCCGCGGGGAGGACCCTGCCGCGATCGTGATGATCCGCGGCGCCCGGCGCGGCCCGCTGGAGCCGCGGGCCGCAGCGCGCCCGGACCGTCGCGGTTCAGCCCTTCGTGACCGCGGCGGCCAAGAGGTTCAGCGACTGCTCCAGATCCTGCTCGGGGATCATCGGGAAGCGGATCTGCTCGAGCAGCTCGGGATCGGTGACGTCGGACCAGCTGTAGGTCAGCGACACCTCGGTCGCGTCCGAGCCCTGCGGGGTGAGTTCGTAGAGCCACTCCCACCCCTTCGGGCCCTCGGGGGCGCTGCCATCCTCTCCCTCGGGAGCGGGCTTCCAGCCCACCATCTTGTTCTCGTCGTATGCGGTGACGAAGTTGTGGGTGCGATAGTCGCCGCCCATGTGGTCACCGTGCATGTTCATCACGAACTTCTCGCCCACAGCGGTGATCCGCTCGGTGTCGTCGGCGGCGCGGACGAAGCCGGAGCCGTCGAACTCGTGGTGGCGGGCGGGCAGGGTCAGCACCGCGAACACGTCCTTCGCGGGCACGTCGATCGTGCGGGTGACGGTCAGATGGGTCTGCTCTGTGCTCATCCCTCCACCCTGCCTCGTGAGCTGCGCGATGTCACGCCGCCACGACCGGGCGGTCGAACTGCCTGGTCACGGAAGGGGCGGCGGGCGCAGCGAGGGGCCTACGGACGAATCCGTCGGCCGCTGCCGTGCGGTCCGGTGCTCCCACCCGCCACGCACTCAGGCGTACTGCGCTGGGCGCACAGAGCGTGCGGCGGACTCCTCCTCCGGGCAGGCGGAGCCGAGCTCGGTCATGCCGTCCACGAGCCAGCGCACCACATAGTCCGCGAAGGAGGCGCGGGGCAGGATCCGCCAGGTCTCCTCGCCGCTGCGCACGATCACGACCGGGACGGTGCTCAGCAGCGTCGCCTCCGCCCGGCCCACGCCGAACACGCGCGGGTGCAGGTCGATGGCGACGCTCTTCTCGAGCACCTCGCGCGCACCAGGCCCCTCGAGGACGAGCACGGTGCGGTTCGCGGAGAGGTCCACGGCCTGGCCGGGCAGGCCCTCGAGCGCCGCCTGGTACGGCTGCTCGACGCCCGGCGCCTGGCGCTGGGAGACGTCCACGGCGAGGAACTCGTCGGGCGCGAGGCTCAGCACGTGCAGGGCATCCAGGTCACCGGTGACCTCGCCGTGGGCCCTGGGAAGGGACAGCCCGAGCACGGTCTCGAGCGCCTGGGCGCTCGGACTGGCCACCTCGGCGCGAAGCCCGAGCTGGATCGCGAACTCCTGCTCACGCAGGGTCACGCCGCGCGGGCCGGTGACCGCGGCGCCGGCCATGAGGTCCGTGAGGTGGCTGGCCGGGGTCGCACGCAGCGGCTCCAGGGCGTCCCGGGAGGGGAGAGAGGATTCAGCCGTCACGGCGAGCCCCTTCTGGGTCGACGAGCACGGGAGAGGTGATGGTCAGGTCGATGATCCGGTCGCCCTGCGGGGAGCGGACCGTCTCGCCGAGGCGACTCAGGCCCCGTCGATCAGGGCGAGCGCGAAGGGCTGGCCGAGCTCGGCGGAGAGATAGGAGGAGGAGACCCAGCCGATCATCGGCACGGGCCCGTCCTCGGGGGTGATCGGGGTGTCCGCCGCGACGATCTGCGCGCCCTCCTCGAGACGCGTCGTCCCGTCGGCGCTGAGCAGTCCCACCAGCTGGCGGCGATTCTCCCGCACCGAGTCCGGTCGATCCAGGGACCGTTTGCCGAGGAAGTCCTTCTTTGTCGGGCCGACGAGTCGCAGCTGCAGGCCGGGAACCCCGTGGAGGCGGCGCGCGACCTCCCCACCGATCTTCCCGGTCGCGCCGGTGATCACCACGAGAGTCACAGCAGATCCTTCTCGGTGAGCCACTGGGTGGCGATGTCCGCGCTGGAGGCCTGGTCGACCACGCTCTGGCGGTTCAGCTCGACGAGGTCATCGGCGCTGAGCTGGCTGATGACCTCCTCGATCGCCGCGGCGGCGGTGTCGTCGATCTTCGCGGAGACGACGGGCACCACGTTCTGCGGCAGGATCATCGAGTCCGGGTCCTCGAGCACCACCAGGTCGTTCTCGGCGATGGTGGGATCGGCGGTGTAGATATCGGCGAGCTGCACGTCCCCGTCCAGGAGCGCCTGCACGGTGAGCGGGCCGCCGGAGTCCTCCACCGGCACCACCGAGATGTCGACGCCGTACACGGCCTTCGCGCCCTCGGGACCGTAGGGGCGCTTCTCGAACTCGCTGTTCGCGGCGATCTTCAGGTCCTCGTCCACGCCCGCGAGGTCACCGATCGCGGTGAGGGAGTTCTCCGCCGCGAAGGACGAGGTGGTGGTGTAGGAATCCTGGTCAGAGGCCTCCGCGAAGGCGAGCACGCGCAGTTGCTCGGGCAGCGCCTCAGCGAGGGAGTCGCTGATCTCCTCGGGGCTCGCGGAGCCGGCGTCGGGCTCGTAGTGCTGCAGCAGGTTCCCGAGGTACTCGGGCAGGAGGTCCAGCGCCCCGGACTCGAGCTCGGGCATGTACACCTCGCGCTGGCCGATCTGGAACTGCCGGTCCACGGTGAACCCGGCCTTCTCCAGCACCTGCGCGAACAGCTCGGCGATGATCTCGTTGGAGTAGTAGGCCTGGGAGCCGACGGCGATCGTACCGCCCGATGCGCCGCCCCCGCCGTCGGAGCCGCCTCCGCCGGCGCCGCTGTCCCCGTCGGCGAAGGGGTCGGAGCTGCCGCAGGCGGCGGCGCCGAGGACGAGGCCGCTCGCGCCGAGCGCTCCGAGCAGGTGGCGGCGGGTGCTGTGCACGGTCATGGGGTTCTCCCGGGTGAGAGGGCGGTGGAGAGGTCGGGGTGCGGGGCGGCGGGCGGACTCGTCGCGGCCGACGGGCGGGCTGCGCCCGCGGCGCCGTCGGGCGGGAGCGCGGGCTCCGCGGGCGGGCTCATGGCACGGCCGTTCCGCGCGGGGCGGTGACGCGCTGGAGGAGCAGCAGGGCAAGGTCGAGCACGAGGGCGAGCGCGATGACCAGCAGGGAGCCGGCGATCATCTCGGGATAGTCCTGGGAGCCGAGGCCCTGGAAGATGTATCGGCCGAGCCCGCCAGCGCCCACATAGGCGGCGAGCATGGCGGTGGCGACGACCTGCACGGTCGCGCCGCGCACTCCGCCCACCAGCAGCGGCATCCCGAGCGGGATCTCGACCCGGGTGAGGATCTGCATCTCGGTCATGCCCTGGGCGCGGGCGGCGTCCACGGTCGCGGGATCGGCGGATTCGACGGCGGAGTAGGCACCGGCGAGCAGGGAGGGGATCGCGAGGATCACGAAGGAGAGCAGCGGCGCGGTGAGTCCGATGCCCACGAGCAGGGCGAACAGGGTCACGAGGCCCAGCGTGGGCAGGGCCCGGGCGACGCCCGCGGCGCCGACGGCGAGGCCCTTGAAGCGGCCGGTGTGGCCCACGTACAGCCCGATCGGCACGGCGATCAGGGCGGCGACGAGGACGCCGAGCGCGGTGTAGCCGAGGTGCTCGACGGTGCGGGCGGGAATCCCGGCCGGGCCGGACCAGCGCATCGGGTCGGCGAGCCAGGCGAGGGCGCCGGTGAAGGGGTTCTCGTTCACGGCCGCTCCTCCCTTCGCCGGTGATGCCAGGGCATGAGGGTGCGGCCCAGCAGGACCAGCAGTGCGTCGGTGAGCAGGGCGAGGGCGGCGGTCGCGACGATGCCGGCGCCGATCTCGGCGACGATGCCGCGCCGCACCCCGTCCACGAACAGCATTCCGAGGCTCGGCACGCCGAGCACTCCGCCGACGGTGACCAGCGAGATCGTGCTCACCGCGACCACGCGCACGCCGCCCAGCAGCACCGGTCCCGCGAGCGGCAGCTCGACCTCCCAGAAGCGGGCGGCAGGCGCGAAGCCCTGCGCGGTTGCGGAGCCGAGCACGTCGCGGGAGACGGAGCGGAAGCCGTCGGAGGCGGTGGGGACCATGAGCGCGAGGGCGTAGAGGGTCAGCGCGATGATGATGTTCAGCGGGCTCCGCACGCCGGTGCCGATCAGGCCCGGCAGCAGTACGAACAGCGGCAGAGACGGGATCGCGTACATCAGCCCGGAGGTGGTTGTCACGCCGGTGCGCAGCCAGCCGCGGGAGTTCGCGAGCTTCGCCAGCGGCAGGGAGAGCACGAAGGCGAGCGCGATCGGCGGCAGCGCCTGGAGCAGGTGCGCGCCGGTGTATCCCGCGATCACGTCGAGGTTGTCGAGGACCCAGCTCACCGGGGCGGCTCCTGCCCGGCTGTGCTGGCGCTGGTCCCGTCGGCGCGGTCCTCGTCGGCCCCGCCGCGCGCGGGGGCCGCCGAGAGGACCCCGGCGGCGCGCCCGTCGGCGTCGACGATCACGTCACGGCCCTCGATCCGCTCGATGTGGAGGGTGCGGGCGCCTCGGTCGGCGCCCACGAAGCTCGCGACGAAGTCGTCGGCCGGGGCGGCGAGGATCTCCTGCGGGGTGCCGACCTGCGCGATCCGCCCGCCGGGTCGGAGGATCACGACGCGGTCGCCGATGCGGAAGGCCTCGTCGATGTCGTGGGTGACGAACACGATCGTCTTGCGCAGCTCGCGCTGGAGGCGCTGCAGCTCGCCCTGCAGCTCATCGCGCACGATCGGGTCCACTGCGCCGAAGGGCTCGTCCATGAGCAGGATGTTCGGATCCGCGGCGAGGCCGCGGGCGACGCCGACGCGCTGCTGCTGCCCGCCGGAGAGCTGGGCGGGATAGCGCGTGGCCAGCGCAGGGTCCAGGCCCACGATGTGCATGAGCTCGCGGGCCCGTTCGCGCGCGGCGGTCTTCGAGGTGCCGCGCAGGACGGGGACTGTGGTGATGTTGTCGAGCACGGTGCGGTGGGGCAGCAGGCCCGAGGCCTGCATGACGTAGCCGATCGAGCGGCGCAGCGCGACGGGGTCCATCGCGGCGACGTCCTCGCCGTCGATCGTGACGCGCCCGGAGGTGGGGTCGACCATGCGGTTGATCATCCGCATGAGGGTGGTCTTGCCGGAGCCGGAGGTGCCCACGAGCGCGATCGCCTCGTGGGAGGCGATCTCGAGGGTGAAGTCCTCGACGGCGAGCGTTCCGCCCGGGTATTCCTTGCGGACGTTCTCGAAACCGATCACGGGGCCTCCCGACGGGGCGCTCGACGTCGTCCCACCCTAGCGCGGGCGACGGTGGACGGCGGGAGACGCCCCGTCCTCGTGCGGAGCGTCCTCCTCCGGACCCTCAGCCCGCGACGGGCAGCGGCGGGTGCTCCTCGACGTGCAGGGTGCCGCGGTGCACGGTGAGCGCCGCGCCCTGGGCGAGGGTCGCGAAGCCGGGCTGCGGATAGCCGGTGGAGGAGACGAGCATCCGGTCCGGCTCGGCCCGCCAGCGCAGGTCGTACACCTCCGCGGGCTGATCGGTGGGGGCCTGGGCGGGGTCTTGCTGCGCGAAGGCGATGAGCCGGCCCGGGGTGGTGAGCAGGCAGTTCAGCGACTCCGGCGGACGGCCGAAGAGCTCGTTCGTCAGCGCCGTGAGCTCGGCCGCGGCGTGCTGGACGGCGAGCGCCCAGTCCACCCGCTCCTCCCGCGGAGGCAGCTCGGCCGCCCACGCGGTGATCAGGGAGAGGAACAGCTCGGAGTCCGTGGTGCCGACGGGGGTGCGTCCGCCACGGGCGAGGATCCGCTCGCGCAGCTGCTCGGAGAGGTCGAACTGGCCGTTGTGGCTGAAGGTCACCGGCCCCTCGACGAAGGGGTGGGTGTTCTCCGGCGTGAGAGCGAGGCCCACGCTCGCGCGGCGCAGATGCACCACAATCACCTCGCCGCACGCCTCCGCGACCGCGTCGCCGTACGCGTTCGAGGCGAGCGCCGTGTCGGTGCCGCGGCGCAGCAGCGGCGACAGCGGCGCGGGGTCATCCCCGCCGTCGGCCCCCGAGCCCGAGGGGTAGGAGGCGACGCCCCAGCCGTCCTTGTGCCGCTCGGACAGCGCCGTGAACAACGGCAGCTCGTCCGGGACGACCTCGGGCAGCGGCCGCTCCCCGCGGGAGACGACACCGAGCAGACGGCACACGACAGTCCCCTTTCTCAGGACGCGGCGGCGCGGGCCTTCATCCGCGCATCCAGCGCGAGCGCCACGCGGGTGAGCAGGAAGTTGATGACGATGTAGATCAGCGAGACCACGAGATAGGTCTGCACCAGGTAGCGCGTGATGGACACGAGCGTCTTGCCCTGGAACTGCAGCTCGTTGTAGCTGACCACGTAGCCGAGGGTCGAGTCCTTCAGCAGAGTGACGAGGGCGAGGATGAGGCTGGGCAGCACGAGCCGCACCGCCTGCGGCAGCACCACGGAGAGCATCGCATCGCGTCTCGAGAGCCCGATCGCGGCGGCGGCCTCGTGCTGGCCACGATCCACCGCGTTGATCCCGGCGCGGAACACCTCCGCGGTCGAGGCCGAGGAGACCAGGATCATCGGGATCACCAGCATCCAGAACCGCGGGAAGGTCACCCCGAAAGCGGGCAGGGCCAGCAGGAACGCGTAGACGACCAGCAGCATCGGGATGCCGCGGTAGAACTCGATCCACACCGTCGCGATCGTGCTGAGCAGCTTCACGCGGGACAGCCGCGCCAGCGCCAGCAGGAGCCCGAAGGGGAAGGCGACCAGGGCCGCGAGCGCAGTGACCTTCAGCGTCCCCCACAGGCCGCGGCCGAGGAAGGCGAGGTAGTCCACCCGCAGGTAGACGATCCATTTGTTCGGGTCGAGCTGGCCGTTGATGTGGAACTGCCACACCGCCGCGGCGAGCAGCGCGAGGATCACCACGACGCTGAGCACGGACAGCAGCAGGATGCGCCGGCGACCCTTCGGGCCGGGCGCGTCGAAGAGGACCTGAGTGGCGGTGGACGATGTAGAAGTCATGCCTGCGCTCCTGCCGTCACATCGAGCGCGGCACCGGCCTTCGAGCGCTCACGCCCGCTGCCCGGGGAGACCGCCCGCTCGATCACGCCGCCGATCGCCGCCCCGCCGAGCGACAGCACCAGATACGCGGCGCCCGCGACAAGGAACATCAGCACCGCCTGCGCGTAGCGGATGTTCAGCGTCTGCGTCACCCAGGTGACCTCCTGCACCGCGATCGCGGAGCACAGCGCGGAGCCGATCACGGTCCCGATGAACACGTTGACCAGTGGCTGCACCATCGAGCGGAACGCCTGCGGCAGCACCACGTAGCGCAGCGTCCCCACAAAGCCGAGCCCGATCGACCGCGCCGCCTCCGCATGCCCGATCGGCACCGTGTTGATGCCGGAGCGGACGTTCTCGCACACGAACGCGGCCGAGGACAGGGTCAGCCCCAGCACGCCGCACCAGAAGTACGGCAGGCGCAGCCCCACATCCGGCAGGCCGAAGGCGATGAGGATCAGCAGGCTCAGCAGCGGGATGTTGCGGAAGATCTCGACGTACACGGTCGCCGCCCAGCGCAGCGGCGGGATCGGGCTGACCCGCGCCACCGCCATCGCTGTGCCGACGACCAGCGCGAACACGTAGCCGAGCACGGTGAGCGCGACCGTGGTCCCGATGCCCTGCAGCAGCAGCGGGATGTTCTCGCGGATGGCGTCCATCAGGGGCCTCTCGTTGCGGTCGGTGGGTGGTGGACGGGCGGCCGACGGGGCGGCGGACCGGGTGGTCGCGCCGGGAGCCCCCGTCGGCCGGAGAGCCCCGCCGGCCGGGGTCTGTCGCGGCTCAGGCGGGGAGGTCGCCGGGGG
>Ga0079224_100008738_pt1 | contig 13742 bp, 12 predicted proteins | sample Stecom2015_FD_80414 | JGI IMG/M metagenome (GOLD analysis project Ga0079224, IMG submission 80414) | Agricultural soil microbial communities from Utah to study Nitrogen management - Steer compost 2015 | ecosystem: Environmental > Terrestrial > Soil > Agricultural land | place: USA: Utah... | reverse complement strand
GCTGCGCGGCGGGGTGAAGCGAAGTCACCACGAGACCTTACTCGGGCGCGATGCCCAGAGGTAGACGGACCCCGTGGCAAATCACCGAGGCGGACGCTAGCCTGATCGAGGTGTCCAAGCCCGAGCCCGAACGCAAGCGCCCCGATCCCCGCCGTCGCGTGCTCGCCGGGGCCGCGCTCGTCGGGTTCGTGCTCGCCAGCTGGGTGCCGGGCCGCGGCCAGGCCTCGACCGTCGCCGAGCAGCGTGCCCGGCTGCCGCCGCCGGCCGCCTGCAAGGATCCGATCGCCGGGATCTGGAAGTCACACTCGTACGACGCCATGCACCGCGACTGGACCATCTTCACGCTGGAGATGAAGCGCGTCGAGCAGGGCCGCGACGAGTTCGAGGGCCGGATCACCAACGACAGCTGGATCGCCGAGCCGCACGAGAGCTCGCCGCCGCCGTGCCGCGGCGAGCTGCGCTACATCATCTCGATGGACGCCAGGGGCGAGGTCCGCGACGGCGAGATCCACTTTTGGGGCGTCGGCAGCTGGAACCTCGACGAGGTCCCGTGTGGCTACTGGAACATGGGCTACAACCTCGATCACTTCTCCGGCAAGATCGACCCGGATCTGATGGAGTTTCAGTCGGTCAACAACGACGGCGGTCGAGCGGTCAATGATCCGGTCGTGTTTCGCCGGGTCCACTGCAACGACGGCGAGCAGCTCGATGAAGAGCCGCGCATCGCCGTCGCGCCGCCGCCCTTTTATCCGCCCGAGGACCAGGGCGGCTGCGGATTCCGCTCGTAGTCGCCTGATCGGTGTACGATCGGACGGATGTCCGACTCGCCGAAATTCTGGGGCACGATGTCGATCTGGAAGGTCGTGCTGGTGTTTGCGATCTGCAATGTGGTCATGCAGCTGATCGGCGTGACGCTGCGCGAGGGGCTCGGCATCGGGCTGGTCACGCCGGCCGGAGCGGCGGCCGGTGGCAGCGTCGCGGCGGTGTTGATCGTGACCGCGCTGGCCAACAGGCAGCGAAGCTCGAGCGCGGGGTCGTGAGCGGCGTGGGTCGAGGCGCGCGGGCGATCGTGCTCGGGCTCGCGGTGCTCGGGCTCGCGGCGTGCCCGGCAGCGTCGAGCAAACCCAAGGGGCCGCCGCCGATCGTCGACCGCCTCGAGATTCGCGTGGACGCGCCGGGGATGTCGGCGACCAGCGTCGAGCAGCTCGTGGTGGTGCCGATCGAGCTGGCGCTGGTCGGCAACTCCGACATCCGCGGGCTGCTGTGCGAGGCCCGCGAAGGTCGGGCCCGGATCGAGCTCTCGTTGTCGCGGCGATCGGAGCTGGTCGCCGTCGAGGTGCTGCAACGCCTGACGGAGATCCAGGCGCAGCTGCCGGAGGACGCCGAGCCGCCAGTGCTACGACCGCGGGATCCGAGCGCGACGACGATCCACTTCGAGCGTAGCGGCGACCACGGCGAGTCGGCGCGCGCGATGATCGAGGCGCTCGAGCGGACCGCGGGCGTGGTCGAGGTCGCGCGCTGCGGGATCGAACAGGTGATCATGATCGAGCTCGATCCGGCCGCGCTGCGCCGGCTGGGACTCGACGTGGCGGAGGTCGAGCGTGTGGTTGGATCGCAGCTGCGAGCGCAGCCGGCCACCACGATCGAGGCGCTGCTCGAGCTCGTGGTCAGGCACGTCGAGGGCAGCGCGATCATGCTGGCCGACCTCGCCGAGGTCCGGGTCGAGCCGGCGAGCGGCGGCTGTCGAGCGTACTCGGAGCAGGGCGCGAGCGCGGGGATCAGCGTGACCGTGAGGGGCCCCGAGGCGCGCGAGCGAGTCGACGCGCAGCTGCACGCGGCGCCCGGTGTCCGCCGCTTCGCCGCGCGCCTGCACGTGTGGCTGGACCCGGCGCTCGATCGCGAGCAGGCGCTCGCGCTGATCCGTGGACACGCTGGCGCGGCGTACTTGATCGAGGTCGGCGTCGAAGCCGATCCGTGCGCGGGTCCGGGCTCGCTCGCGCGCCTGCACGTGCCCGACGGCGCGGCGATCGAGGCCGTCGCCGAGGCGCTCGCGGCCAGGCCCGGCGTGCTGCTGGTCGAGCGCCCGGAGCAGCCGCGGAGCCGTCGGTGGTTGCTCGGGCCCGATCTCGAGGCGCTGGCGGGTCACGGCGGCCAGGCGGGCGTGACCATCGGCGGCGAGGCGACACCCGAGCTGGTCGTCGAGCTCGATCGCCAGCAGCTCGCCGCCTTCGGGATCACCCACGCCGACGCGATGACGGCGATTCGGCTCGCGCTCGCGGGGGTCGAGATCGGCCGGCTCGTCGATGGCGGCGTGCTGCGTCCGGTGATGTTGAAGCTCGGAGACTTCGAGGAGCACGAGCTGGCCCAGCTGCCGCTGTCGCCCGACGGCGTCTCGCTCGGTGCCGTCGCCGAGCTTCGCCGCGAGCGCTCGCCCGTGCGGATCTGTCGGCGCGACGGCGAGCGTGGCGTGGCGGTGGTCGATGACCGCTCAGGTCGGCGGAGGGACGGAGGCGAAGGTTTGATCCCAGTCGATCGCCAGCCCTTCGTGGCCGACGACCGGTAGGATCGCTCGCGCCTCGAAGATGTCCGGCGGGGCAAACCCGGCGCCCTGGTGCCGGTAGATCGTCACGACTCGATCGATCGGGTGCACGAGCCAGTACTGGCCGACGCCGTGGCGCTCGTAGAGTGCACGCTTGCTGACCTGATCGCGCCCGGCGGTCGACGGCGACAGCACCTCGACCACCAGGTCGGGCGCCCCTCGACAGCCGCGTTGGTCCAGCTTGGAGACGTCGCAGACGACCACGATGTCGGGCTGCACCACCGTCTGCACCTCGTCGTCCGGCTCGTCCGCGTGGGGCAATCGCACGTCGAGGGGCGCGGGCAAGACCTGACAGCCATGCTCGCGGAAATGGGCAAAGAGCTGAGCGGCGAGAGCCATGATGACGCTCTGGTGATACCAGCTCGGCCCCGCCATCGCGTGGGGCTCGCCGTCGATGAGCTCCCACCGCGTGTCGTCGCCCCACGTCCGAATCTCGCCGTACGTGTGGGGCCGCTGCTTCATCGGGCTCGTCGCGTGCATGGCCCAATCATGATAGCCCGGGTCGCCGTTTCGATCAGCCTTCGTCGTCCATGCCGAGGGTCTCGAGCGCGGCGTCGGCCGATGCCTGGGCGCGACCGCCGACACCGTCGAGCGTCGTGCAGATCCACGTGGCGAGATCCAGCAAACCAACCGGGTCATGCCGAAGCCGCACACGCTGCAGTCCGCGAGCGAGCTCGGCTGCGCCGCCGGCCGGGCGTCGCCGTGGATCGCGAGCCAACGCGCTCCGCAGCAGCGCGACCAGCTCCGGGCCGAGATCGCCAAAGTCGTGATCGTCGGCCAGCTTGGCGTCGCGGATCGCCTCCATCAGCTGCATCGGATTGTCACCGTCGAAGGGTCGTCGTCCGAGCAGGAATTCGTGCACGGTCACGGCCAGCGAGAACAGATCGGCCGCCGCGGTGATCGGCTCGCCACTGACTTGTTCCGGGGCCATGTAGGCATACTTGCCCTTGCGTACCCGGCCCCAGGTGCGGTCGTGCTCGGCGGTCACCTTGGCGATGCCAAAGTCGCTGAGCTTGACCTCGCCCGCGCGCGAGCACAGCACATTGGCCGGGCTGACGTCGCGATGGACCAACCCGAGCGGTCGCCCGGCCGCGTCGGTCAGCGCGTGGACGTAGGCGAGCGTGGCCGCGAGCTGCTCGGCGATCAGCAGCGCGAGCGGGCGCGGCAGCGGCTGCCTGGCGACCAGCGCGGCGAGGTCGGCCCCGTCGACGTAGTCCATGCACACGTAGTAGTTGCCGTCGACCAGCCCGAAGTCGTGGACGCCGACCAGCCCCGAGTGGGCAAAGCGGGCGCCGAGCCGGGCCTCGGCGATCAGCAGCCGCTCGAGCTCGGGCTGGCCGCGCTGCTCGGCGCGCAGCCGCTTGATCGCTACCAGCTTCTCCCAGCCGCTCGCGCCGAACCGTCGGGCGAGGTGGACCTCGGCCATGCCGCCGGCGCCGATCCGGCGCAGGATTTCGTAGGGACCGAAGCGCTCGCTCATTGCCCGTCCACGATACCGCGGCGCGGGTCGTCGCCGATCTCGAGCTCCGGCAGCGCGTCCCGGAGCCGGCGAAGCTCGTCGGCGCCGAGCTGGCCATCGTCCAGATAGAGCCGCCGAAGCTCCCGCAGGCCGTGCAAGGGCGACAGATCGCGGACCTCGGTCCGACGCAGATCGAGCTCGACCAGCCGGCCGCACCCGCGCAGCGGCGCGAGGTCGGCGACCGGGCTGTCGGCCAGCGACAGCGAGGTCAAGCGCGGGAGCTCGGCGAACACCGACAGATCACGGATGCTCGAGTCCGAGCAGCGGAGCCTGCTCAGCCGCTGGAGCGGTCGCAGCAGCTCGAGATCGTCGTCGACCAGCGGCGCCTCGTTGCCGAGGTCGAACTCGATGACCTCGACCAGGAAAAACGCCCGGCGACGGAGCAGGCTCCGCCAGTGTCGGTGCAGACCGAAGGCCTTGTGAACGAAGCCGCCGCGCCAGGTCAGCCGAAACCACGAGCGCTGGCCGAGCGCGTGTTGGTATGCGCGCATGCTGGCCTGGATCAGCTCCCGGTCCACGCCCTCCGACTCGTCGGCCATCACGCGAATCAGCAAGGCCTGCGGATCGCCGCGGGCCTCGAGCCAGTCGGCGTACACCAGATAGTGGTCGTCGAGGTCGGGCTCACGAGCGAGCGCGGCCTCGAGCGCGGCCTCGCGTGGCTCGTCCGGGGCTCCGCTGAGCGTCGCCGCGAATTGCTCGACCACCGCCGGTTGCAGCGAGGCACAGACCGCCCCGGCGTTGTAGGCGATCACCAGCTCCCAGGACCACGGCAGCTCGGGGTTGGCCTCGGCGACGCTCAGCGCGACGTTCCGCGAGAGCCGCTCCCAGTGGCCGGGCGTCCAACGCTCGCGCATGAACTCGATCATCTCGATCCCCGGCGCCCGCCGGTCCGACAGATAGTCGAGATTCCAGTAGTCGGCGTAACGCCGTAGGGTCTCGAGATTCAGCGTCAACTCGGGGTTGCTCGACAGCGATTGCCAGTCGAGCTGGCCGGGATCGTCGAGTGAATCGATGAACCATTCGAGGTGCTGGTCCCAGGGGAAATCCGGGTTGCGGGCGAGCATGTCCAGATCGAGCCGTGCGCGGTGGTCTTCGAGGAACGGCCGATCCCAGATCTCGCAATTGCGAAAGCAAAGCTCCGACCACGACAGCAATCCGCGTGACGCCAGCAATTCGACCAGATCCGCGGGCCACCAGGTTGGCTGGCACTGGGCCAGGTTGTGCCAATCCCAGCGGTGCTCGAAGGTCTCGAACAATTCCAGGCTCCACGGCAGTCCGGGGTTGCAGCTCAATTGCTGCCAGTCGAGCCGGTCCTGGTGCCGGGCGATGAATTCGATGGTCCAGGGGAAGCTTTCGATTCGAGCGAACCGATCCCAGCGCAGATTCTTGCAGCGCTCGACCAGCTCGGGCGCCCACTCGTCGGCGTCGGGGCCCCAGTCCACCGAGCAAGCCCCGTAGTAGTCGTGCCACTGCTCGAGGCACGACGCGAGCAGCTCCGGGTGCTGGAATGCCCAGGGCTGTTGCAGATCCATCCACGTCCACTTGCCGAGCCCGACGTAGTGGCGGATGAGCTCGATCGTCCACGGCAGCCCGTCGTTGTTGCGCAGGTACTGCCACATCCAGCGGTGCTCGTACGCCTCGATCAACGACCGGTCCCAGGCGAGCGCCCGGTTGCACTCAGCGCCGACCAGTCCCAGACCGCCGGGTACTCGGCCAGCAGCCGCGGCGGGATCGGATAGCGGCGCGAGAGCAGGTCGACAAAGCAGTCTCGTCGCTCGAGCAGCTGTGCGAGGTGTGATGCCCGGGTCATCGACGGCCGCCCACGGCGGACGGCAGGTGTAGCGGCTGCCCGTGAAAAAGTCGAACCCCGCGCGGCGACCCGGCGCTACTCTGATCGCATCGAATCCACGGCCACCATCGCGACGATCGCCTCCGACCACCCCGAGCACCCCGCGGCCCACGGCCGGGCTGCGCGGGTGCAAGTGGTGATCGTCGACGGGCCCGACATGGGCCGGGCGGTCGCGCTCGGTCGCGCGCCGGTGGTGGTCGGCACCGATCCCAGCTGCGATCTGACGCTCGCCGATCCCCGGGTCTCGCGGCGGCACCTCGAGATCACCGCCAACGAGGCCGGCTTCGAGGTCCGCGATCTCGAGTCGAAGAACGGCACCTTGTTCGAGGGCGCGGCGATCGGCGCGGCCACGGTCGGCGCCGGGGCGACGCTGCGGCTCGGCAACAGCTACCTGCGGATCCAGCCCGAGCCCCACGGCCTCGCGCTGCCGCCCAGCGAGCGCCGGCGGCTCGGCGAGCTGGTCGGCGAGAGCCTGGCGATGCGCGAGCTGTTCACGATCCTCGAGCGCGCGGCCGACAGCGAGGTCACGGTCCTGCTCGAGGGCGAGACCGGCACCGGCAAGGAGCTCAGCGCCCGGGCGATCCACGAGCTCGGCGCTCGCCGTCGCGGTCCGATGGTCGCGCTCGACTGCGGAGCGCTGCCCGAGGGCCTGGTCGAGAGCGAGCTGTTCGGCCACGTGCGCGGGGCCTTCACCGGGGCGATGCAGGCCCGGCAGGGCGCGTTCGTGCGGGCCTCGGGCGGGACCTTGTTTTTGGACGAGGTCGACTCGCTGCCCGTGCCGCTCCAGTCGCGATTGCTGCGAGCGCTCGAGTCTCGCCGCGTGCGTCCGGTCGGCGGCGATGACGAGGCCGAGGTCGACGTCCGGGTGATCGCCGCCTGCCAGCGCGACCTCTCGCTGGCGGTCGCGCGCGGCGAGTTTCGGCCCGATCTCTATTATCGGCTCTCGGTCCTGCGCGTGGTCCTGCCGCCGCTGCGAGCTCGCCGGGAGGATCTGGTCGCGACCATCCGCGAGCTGCTCGCCCGCCGCGGGTTTGCGGCCGACGCGATCACCGGGCCCAACTTCGAGCGGCTGCTCGCCTACCCGTGGCCGGGCAACGTCCGCGAGCTTCGCAACGTGCTCGATCGAGCGCTGGCACTGTCCCCCGGCGCGCGCAGCTTCGCCGAGCTGCGGGTCAGCCTGCCCGGTGAGGGCGCGAGCGACGATGGCCTGGCGATCCGCACCGATCTGCCCTACGCCGAGGCCAAGCAGCGGCTGCTCGATGCGTTCGAGGCCCGCTATTTGGCCGAGCTGCTCGCACGCAACGACGGCAACGTGTCGGCGGCGGCCCGCGAGGCGGGCATCGATCGCAAGCACCTGCGGACGCTGCTCAAGAAGCACTCGCTGATCGGCTGAGGTCGAGTGCTCGAGTGGCCCAGACGCGCTACCGTGAGCCCGTGTCGAGGCTCTCCCCGCTCGGATGCTGGTTGTTCGCCATCACGCTCGCGGGCGGGTGCACGAGCCACCATGGTGACGAGCCGATCGAAGCCGAGCGAGAGCGAGAGCCCGAGCCCGAGCCGCCGGTCGAGGGTGTGACGCCGGCTTCGGTCGAGCCCGAGCCGGTCGTCCGCGGGCCGATCACACCGCTGACCCACAAGCCCTTCACCGGAGCGGTCGGCGACGTGGACGGCGACCACCAACCCGACGTGGTCGCGCTCTGCCATGATCCCGAGGCCGCTGCACTGATCGTGCTCCGCGGAGCGCCCGACGGCACCTTCGTCGAGGGCGAGCCGCTGATCGTCCAGGCCAGCGGGGTCGTGCTCGGCGACCTCGACGGCGACGCGGATCTCGACGCGCTGCTGACCAACGCCCGCGGCAGGCCGGCCTATCGGGTCGCGCTCAACGACGGGACCGGGAGTTTCAGCCTGTCCGACGAGCGCACGATCCCCGGCCGCTACGGCGGCGAGCTCGACGGCGCAACCCTCATCGATCTCGACGACGACGGCCGGCTCGACGCCGTGATCCCGCTGTGGGACAGCATTCACGTGCTACCGGGCGACGGCAGCGGCGGATTCGAGAGCTCGGGTCGTGCGCTGACGGTTGGGCGCGATCCTTTCGATACCGCGATCGGCGATCTCGACGGCGATGGTCAGCTCGATCTGATCGCAACCAGCGGGGCAGCGCCTGCCCGCGATCGCGACAGCTACGAGTCGAGCGGCGCCTCAGTGTGGATCTTTCGCGGCAACCAGCGGGGCTTCGACGACCCCGTGCGCGTCGAGATCGCCGGCGCCAGGGAGGTCGAGCTCGGCGATCTCGACGACGACGGCAAGCTCGAGATCGTGGTCAGCGGCGCGGCCGGACTGACGACCATCGACGAGCCGCTCGGCGAGCTGGAGGTCGAGCGCATCGAGGTCGCGACCGACGGCCCGCTCGCGATCGCCGACATCCTCGTTCCCCCAGGACCGGAGTTGATCACGTCGAGCTACATGCAAAGTCGCATCCACGCGCTCGCCGGACCCGACGGTGACAAGACCTCGTTCGAAGCGGGCAACTTCGTCGTCGGTCTGTACCCGGCCGACGTCGCCCGAGGCGGCGGCCGGCCGGACGTGATCGTGCTCAATGCCGGACCGTCAGGCGGCCCGATGGGACCACCTGCGCCATCGATCGAGGTCCTGTTCGCGGCCGAATGACCCGGGGTGTCGACACCCTGGTCCGCACCCGCTCGGGGGGTGCCGACACCCCACCCGCCCACGCGATCTCGCACACTTGCCCGCGGCACCACCCTCGCATTGCTGCGGGGGCATGAGGCTCACCCCCTGCAAACTCGCGTCGGCGCCCTCGACCTCGGGCTCCGGCACCGGACCGACCCCCTCCGCCGGCCGCACGACGATCCGCTGCTTCGGTCGCACGATCACCGGCCGACGTCGTCGCAACGAGGACGCGTTCTTGCTCGCGCCCGAGCTCGGCGTGTTCGCGGTGCTCGACGGGATGGGCGGCTACGCGGGCGGCGACGTCGCAAGCACGATCGGCGCCGAGACGATCGCCAACTTCTATGCGGCCATCGCCGCCGATCCCGAGGCGACCTGGCCCTACGCCGTCGACCTCCACAGGTCGCTCGCGCAAAACCGGGTCGACGCGGCGATCCGGCTGGCCAACCGACGGATCCGCGATCGTCGCGACGAGCAGCTCGGCGGCATGGGCTCGACGGTCGCGCTGCTGAGCGTGATCGGATCGAAGATCGTGCTCGGTCACCTCGGCGACAGCCGGATCTACCGGCTGCGCAACGACGAGCTGATCCAGCTGACCTGCGATCACTCGCTCTACGAGCAGCTGCGCGAGAGCGGGCTCGAGCTCCCGCCGCTGTCCGAGTTTCTCCACGCCAACGTGATCACCCGCGCGCTCGGGCCGATCGAGGACGAGCGCCCGGAGCTGGCCGAGCTCGAGCTCGAGCCCGGTGATCGCTTCTTGCTGTGCACCGACGGGCTCAGCGGCGTGCTCGAGCCCTCGTCGATCGCCGCGCTCTTGCGGGTCGATGCGTGCGAGCAGGCTTGCGACGCGCTGATCGACGCGGCCTACGCGGCAGGATCGCGCGACAACATCACCGCGGTCGTGGTCGACGTGGGCTCGCGCTGATCACCGGAATGTCAGACCTCGAGCTCGCGTAGCCTGGTTCGGTGAAACCAGCGACGGATCGCCTGCGGTACTCGAGCGCCTTGGCGCTAATGTTCTTGGCTTGTGGCCACACGCAAGCCCGGCCCGACTCGAGCGCGGCCCGGTCGGCGGTCGGCGAGCCGCGGGTCAGCGAGCCGAGCAACGCCGAGCCGAAGCAAGACCCCGAGCCGAGCGCATGCCCGCCCGCAGATCGGTTCGAGAGCGTCGACGCTTATTGTGAGGCACTGAAGATCGCTCACTCGCGCGACTCGGAATTGGCCGAGCAGGACTTTGATTGCCGGCTCGTCGACGAGGACTTCGAGCTCGAAGTCGAGGGCACTGGACCCGGCGAGCTGCTGGTCGTCGAGGAACAAGACCCCGACGGCCTGCCCTACTGGACCCACCATCTGCTGCTGCGACGCGACGGCATGCTCGAGCCGCTCGGCCGGATCGGCACCAACGTCGGCCGCGGGTGCTCGGTCGGGTTCGTGGAGATCGAGCAGGCCCGATGGCTGACCGGCGCCGACGTTCGCCTGGTCGTGGAGCTGCACGCGGAGGGCGAGTACAGCTGCTACGAGAGCAGCCCCTGGGACGACTGCATCGCGGCCGCCCAGGAGGCCGGCAAGCCGGAGTCGACCTGCGACGGCGTCAGCCAGGATTATCCGATCGACATCACCGACGTGCGCTATCGAATGATCTGCGCCGAGCTCGACGGGCGCCTGCGCTGCTCGACGCCGCCGGAGTTCCCGGGCCAGGAAGCCGAGGCCGCCGCCGCGCGCTTCGATCCGCTGCCGACCGGCAGCGCGCTCGCGTCCGCGCTCGGCTGCCCGCTCGAAGACTCGGACCGGCAAGCACCGTGACAGCCCCAGGGCGACCATGACACGATGCCGCCGATGCACTCGCTCCGCCCCCTGCTGCTCGCACTTCCGCTGGTCTGTGCTCCGCTCGCGCTCGGCTGCGACGAGCGAGACGACAGCAAGAAAGAAGACAAGAAAGACGCGGCCAACAAGACCGATGGATCCGCCGAGGTCTCGGGCCCGGCCGGCTCGCTGAAGGCCAAGTCCGGCGACGCCGAGGCCAAGATCGGCCCGGGTGGCATCGAGGCCAGGTCCGGCGACGCGACGGCTTCGGTCACCGCCGAAGGCGTCGACGCCAAGGCCGGAGGCGCGAGTGCTTCGGTCACCGCCGCAGGCGTCAACGCGGCCGACGGCAGCGGCAACACGGCCAAGGTCGACGCCGCGGGAGTCGAGGTCAAGTCGGCCGACGGCACCACGGTCAAGGTCGGCGCCGACGGCAAGGTCATCATCGGCGGGAACTGACGGGCCGGGCCGCTCGTACCGACTGCGATGGTCCGCGGACCCCGGCCCTGCTAGCCTCGGCCGAGCCTCGCCCCCTCGTGTCCCGCTCGCCCAAACCCTCGCTTCGACGCCGCAACACCAAGCTCGCGCGAGCCTGGGACGCGAGCAAGCGATTCATGACCCGGGCGATGGGCCCGTTTCCGCTCACGCCGCTCGGCTTGTTGGTGCTCGGCGGCTGCGCGTTCGCGTTGCTCGAGTACGGGATCGAGCGCATCGATCTCGTGCTCTTGGTGATCGGCGCGGTCGGCCTGGGCATCGGCGCGTTCGGGCTGCTCGCAACCATCACCGCCGCGCTGATCCTGTGGGTGCGCCAGCGTCGGCGCGCCAGGTCGGGTCAGGGTGAGTCGGGGCTCGACGTCGAGTGCGGCTATCCGGTGCCGACCGGCTTTTGGCTGCCGCGGCTGCGCTACGTCCCGTTCATCGCCATCCGCTGGCGCTGGCTCGAGCCCGAGGCCCAGGTCCAGGTGGTCCCCAAGGGTCGGCAGCTGCGAGAAGAAGTGATCGCCGCCCGGCGTGGGCGGGTCGGCGCGGTGGTCCGCGAGCTCGAGGTCGGCGACATCTTCGGGATCTCGCAGATCCGCATGCGGCTGACCGAGCAGCGCAAGGTTCGGTTCGTGCCCTCGGTCGGCCAGCTCAAGCGCGTCGACGTGATCCGGGGGATGGCCGGCGGCGAGGACATCTCGCACCCCGACGGTCCGCCCGACGGCGAGCTCTACGATCTGCGCCACTACAGCCCCGGCGATCCGATTCGCTTCGTGTTGTGGAAGGTGTTCGCGCGGACCCGGCAGCTGGTCGTCCGTGCGCCCGAGCGGGCCCTGAGCCCGGTCCGCCAGACCTGCGCGTACCTGGTCGCGGGCGACGGCGACGAGCCGGCCGCGGGCGCGGCCCGGCTCGCGGTCGAGCACGGCTCGTTCGGCACCGACTGGGTGCTCGGAGCCGACGGCAGCCGCGAGGACGCGACCCGCAAGGATCAGGCGATCGATCTGCTCGCACGCTCGGCCGACGTCGAGCAGCGCAGCGGCGGCAAGGGCCTCGGCGAATTTCTCAAGAGGCGGAGCCAGGGCAGCATCGGTCGCGCGGTCGTGTTCGTGCCCGGCCGCGCGGGTCCATGGCTCGACACCGTGATCGAGCAGAGCAAGCAGCTGGGCGGCCGCGGCAGTCGCATCGAGTTCGTGGTCGGGACCGACGGCATCATCCCCGCGCCCAGGCGCAGGTGGCTGGCGCGGGTGGCCTTGCGCGACGCGCCGGATCCGGTCACGCCCGGCGCCACCGCCCCGGTCACCACCGAGCAGGTCGGTGAGGTGGTCCGGGTGCTGTCCACCATCGGCCGGGTGATCGTGGTCGATCGCGCCAGCGGTCGCGTGTTCGCGGGCGGCCACCTGGCCGCGCTCAACAGCCAGGGGACCGACAAGCCGCGAGCGGCCTGAGGAGCAAGAACTCGAGATGGGTCGACGAGAACTCAAACTGGAGCTCGAACGGCTCGAACGGCTCGAACGCGAGAGCAGCGGCAAGCGGCCGGTCAGGCCGCAGACTCCGGGTGAGCGGCTCGGCAGCTGGGCTCGCGCGCTGCGTCACCCGATCCGCGCGGCCGCGATGGCCATGGCTGCGCTCGCGCTCGCGTGGGGCATCGCGACGTCGGCGGGTCTGCTCGCGGCGATGCTCGGCGCGGTCGCGGGCGTCGCCGGCGGCGAGCTGCTCGCTCGGACCAAGACCCGCCTGCTCGCGCTGGTGCTCGGCGTGCTCGCGCTCGGCGGCGCCGGCTGGTGGTTCGCCGACTTCGTGACCGAGGTCCGCTTCGTCCCGGCGCTGGTCGGCCCCGGCGCGGCGCTCGGGCTGAGCTCGGTGCTGCGCTTCTTCGTGCTGGCGCTGGCGATCGTCGGGACCTTGCGAGTGATGGCCGCGCGCCACAAGGCGCTGGTCGGTCTCGAGCTGGCGGCGGTCGGAGCCGCGGTCGCCACGATGTTCGCCAGCCACCGCGACGGCGTGATCGCCCGCCCGCTGTGGCTGTCCGACTGGGCCTGGCAGCACGGCTACGATCCCGCCGACATCCTGCTGACCGTCGGCGCGCTCGCGGTGATCGTGCTCGCGACCTTGCTGGTGGCCGAGTCCGATCGGCGGGTCAGCCTGGCCTCGATCGGCGGCGTCGGAGTCATCGTGTTGCTCGCCCTGCTGCTTTTGCAGGTCGAGGGTCTGCCGCAGCCGCAGGCCAACAGCGATCTGGGCCTGACCGAGTCGCAGATGGGCGATCCGCCGCTGCCGACCGAGCAGGGCGGCTACGGCCCGGGCGGCAGCAAGCAGCCCGATCAGGGCCAGGGTCAGCAGCCCAACGATCCCAATCAGCAACAAGGCGGCGGCGGCGGCCAGGGCCAGCAGCAACAACAACAGCAGGGCGGCGGCCAGGGTCAGCAGCAGCAACAGCAACAGCAGGGCGGCGGCCAGGGCCAGCAGCAACAGCAGCAGGGTCAGGGTCAGGGCCAGCAGCAACAACAGCAGCAACAGGGCGGCGGCCAGGGCCAGCAGCAGCAGCAACAACAACAGCAGCAGGGCCAGGGTCAGGGCCAGCAGCAGCAGCAGCAACAGGGCGGCGGCCAGGGCCAGCAGCAACAGCAACAGCAACAGGGCGGCCAGGGCCAGCAACAACAGCAGCCCAACCTCGACCAGCAGCCGTCGGAGGGCACCAAGCCCGCGCCGATGGCCGTGGTCCTGCTCGGCGACGACTACAGCCCGCCCTCGCAGGCCTACTACTTCCGGCAGGACGCGTGGTCGCACTTCAACGGCTCGCGGCTGGT
>Ga0079224_100008736_pt1 | contig 13744 bp, 11 predicted proteins | sample Stecom2015_FD_80414 | JGI IMG/M metagenome (GOLD analysis project Ga0079224, IMG submission 80414) | Agricultural soil microbial communities from Utah to study Nitrogen management - Steer compost 2015 | ecosystem: Environmental > Terrestrial > Soil > Agricultural land | place: USA: Utah... | reverse complement strand
CTTTTGCTGTTTTGATAGACACCTTGCTCAGTTCACCCGATGTATCAACAGACTGAACTTCGGATTTCGTCAGGATATTGATTCCCGCTTTTTTCAGTGACTTCTCGAGCTGTTTTGATACTTCTTCGTCTTCCACAGGTACTATCCGGTCCATAAATTCGACGATCGTTACCTGTGTGCCTATGGCGTTGTAAAAGTAGGCGAACTCTACGCCGATTGCACCCGAGCCAACAACTACCAACGATTTGGGTTGTTTGGGAAGGTTCATTGCCTGACGATATCCGATAATTTTTTTACCGTCCTGCGGAAGGTTCGGCAACTCGCGGGAGCGGGCTCCTGTTGCTAAAATGGTGTGTTTGGCTGTATATTCCTTGACAGCTCCGTCCGCTGCTTTCACCTCGATTTTTCCGCCCTTCTTGATCTTGGCCGTTCCCATGATGACGTCGATCTTGTTCTTTTTCATTAAGAACTGAATCCCCTTGCTCATGCCATCTGCAACGCCGCGGCTTCTTTTAACTATGGCTGAAAAATCAGCCTCACCACCTTGAACTTTAATACCATATTCTTCGGCATGGTTCAGATACTCGAATACCTGCGCGCTTTTTAGCAACGCTTTGGTCGGGATACATCCCCAGTTTAAGCAAATTCCACCTAGTGCTTCACGCTCGATAATGGCTGTTTTGAAGCCTAATTGAGATGCACGGATAGCAGCGACATATCCTCCAGGACCACTACCGATTACTATGACGTCGTAATTCATATCTAAATAATTATTTTATTCATTTGTGTATGTTTCCAAAGGTATTATGCGTCCTTTGGCGGTATGCGTGTATGTATTCTTCGGAATAAGTAGAGCCGTTAGGCCCGATTTCTTTTTTTTAAGGTCATATGGAATACGCATGTGTGTTTGCATCTGTTGATTACTGTTTAACTTCCAAAGGAACCCATAGGCTCGCCGCAGGGGTTTTCAAACATGGACATTTCATATGTCATTATCTTCTGGTTATGTGTTATGTCGTTACGGTCACTGCCAACGGCTATCACATTTAAACATTTGTAGTTAAGACTATTCTTAAACCGAACTCTCAAAAATACATATTTTTTTGGGTAAGAAGCAACCGTTTTTTTGAAACGGCTTCTTTCTACCTTTCCCGCTCTCCATTTTTTTTCGCTCCGTCCTTCCCATGTCAAACTTTAGTCAATAGATCGATTAAATGCTATTTTCCGGACTTAAGACTGTATGTTTGCTGCAATTCTTTTTATTATGTTACGGATATTTCGACAGATTGCTTTGTGGGAGGCGATTTCCACGGTTGTATTATTCTTCATTGCGATGCCCCTAAAATATGCTGCTGACATTCCCGAGGCAGTGAAGGTCGCGGGATCAATTCACGGATTTTTAGTTGTTTTGTTTGTGATTTTGCTGGTGATGTGCTGGAACGAATACAAGTGGTCCGTAGGGCGGGTGGCAAAATATTTTTTTCTTTCACTTATCCCCATCGTCTCGTTTTGGGTCGAGCTTGACCTTAAAAAGCAAATAGCCTCTAGTCGATAGAAGCTATTTGTTTGTTTTTTCGATTCCCATATAAGCGTACGTAATTTCCGTCTTATTGTGCGGAGTCGGGTTTCCGTCTGTGTCGAGGTTGACGAATACCAGCTTTTCGATGGAAAGGATGGTCTTCCGTGTTATTTTGTTGCGTACTTCGCAGCGTAGGGTGAGCGAGGTACGCCCGAAGTTTACAGCTTCGATGCCCATTTCTATAATGTCTCCCTGCTTAGCGGAACTGACAAAATTGATCTCGGATATATACTTTGTAACCACGTGGGGATTACCCAGCTGTACGATGGCGTAAATAACAGCCTCTTCATCAATCCATCGAAGCAGGGTGCCGCCAAACAACGACCTGTTGGGATTTAGATCCTCCGGTTTTATCCATTTTCGTGTATAGAAATTCATTGAGTAACGAAATTAAAAAGGCAAGATCATGATCTTGCCTTATGACTGTGTTATGCGTGAATTGCTCTGTTTGCTGTAGCTGCCAATGCAGCTTCTTTAAAAGCCTCGGTAAATGTGGGATGCGCATGGCAAATCCGGCCCACATCTTCAGCAGATGCGCGGTATTCCATAGCAACGACTGCTTCCGCGATCATATCCGCTGCGCGCGGGCCGATCATATGAACGCCCAAAATTTCGTCGGTTCCGGCATCAGCCAGTACTTTAATGAAACCGTCCGTGTCTCCGGAGGCCTTCGCACGTCCCGATGCTTTAAAAGAAAACGATCCTGTTTTATATTTTATGCCTGCCTCTTTTAGTTGTTCTTCCGTTTTTCCGACAGAAGCAACTTCGGGCCATGTATACACAACCCCAGGGATCAGGTTGTAATCTATGTGTGGCTTTTGTCCGACAATATGTTCTGCAACGTAGATACCTTCGTCTTCTGCTTTATGCGCTAACATTGCACCTCTCACCACGTCGCCGATGGCATATACACCTGCAACAGACGTTTCCATGTGCTCGTTGACGGTGATTTTGTTTCCACGTTCTTCGGTCTTTATGCCTATGTTCTCTAAGCCGAGACCTTCCGTGTACGCCGTTCTGCCGACAGCAACGATACAATAGTCGCCTTCCAACGAAATTTCCTGTCCTTTGGGATCTTCTGCGGTAACGGTTACCGTCTTTCCCTTGGTTGTGGCGCCGGTCACCTTATGTCCCAGGAAGAACTCCATACCAAGGTTTTTCTTCAGCACGCGCTGTAGTTCTTTACCAAGACTTCCGTCCATCGTTCCGATAATGGATTTTGCAAACTCGACAACGGATACCTTAGCCCCGAGGCGGGCGTATACCGAACCGAGCTCCAGCCCGATTACGCCTCCTCCAATAACGATAAGGTGCTTCGGTACCTCCTGTAAGTTTAATGCTTCGGTCGATGTGATAATACGCTTTTTGTCGATAGGTAGGAAAGGGAGGGCAGTCGGCTTGGAGCCCGTGGCGATGATAATGTTTTTCGCTTTCAGTTCTTCGGTGCTACCATCCGTTTTGGTTACCTTAATGGTGTTCTTGTCTACGAATGATCCGACGCCTTCGTAGGTCTCTATCTTATTTTTCTTAAACAAAAATGTGATACCGGCAGTGTTCTGCGCAATGACCTCATTTTTGCGCTCGATCATTTTTTTAACGTCTATCTTTAAGTTGCTCAGGCCGATGCCGTGGGACTCAAAGTTGTGCGCTGCATTATGATAATGTTCGGAAGTATCCAATAATGCTTTTGATGGAATACAACCCACATTTAAGCAAGTACCACCAAAAGTGCTATATTTTTCAATAACAGCTGTCTTTAGTCCGAGTTGGGCACAGCGGATAGCGCCAACATAGCCACCGGGACCACTTCCTATAACGATTACGTCGTATTGCATAAAAATAGTATAATAGTTTCGGTCTCAAATTTAGTCAATTAAATAAACTTATTTGTATGTAAGTTGTAAAAAACGGGTTGGCAAGTCAAAAAAAACGCACGCGCGAGGCGTGCGTAGCGAGAACGATACTTCTATATCTTATTACCTATTATTCGGCAACAATCTTACCCTGCATTACACCATAGTGGCCGGGAAAGCTACAAATAAAAGTGTACACTCCTTTGTCCAACGTAAATGTAATTTTGTCTTCCTCTCCTGGTCCCAACAGTTTGGTGTGAGCAGCAATCGAAGAAAGAGACGTTTTTGGTATATAATCGTTGTCAGCCGCAGCGGTTGCTTCGCCTGCAAACGTCGCGACATCCACTCCCGGTTTTAGGACGATCAGGTTGTGACCCATAGATTCCTTGGGAAGTGTACCAACGTTCTTTAACGTAAGTGTCACGGCTTCGCCAGCTTTCACACGTCACAACTCTTTGTCAAATTTCATCTGGTCGTTAGACTCCACTGTAATGTTGTTCGAAACCTCCACGTTTTCGATGCCGGGAACTGTTTCTGTTTCTACGGTCTCTGAAGAAGAAGTGGTCTCGGTTGTTGTCGTTGTACTTTTATTTTCTGAACCTCCACAAGCCGCGAACGACAATGCCAGGGCAACAGCAGGTAAAACAAATAATTTTTTCATGTTAATATTAAAATATATGTGCTCCCACAAATTTAACAATATATTTTTATAACCCACTGTGCATTATGAATAAAATTCAATAGCAAAGACAGTCCCGCGCATCGCCAAAAGTTGGGGGAAGCGACGGACAAACGAAGCCGCGGTGGCAGGATCATCGCCGTGTAGCGCTATCATGCCCCTTATCTTTCTGCCATTATCCCCTCCACACGTCTATTTTTATAACTAGGTTAAGTTCTTTTTGGAAAGGAGCTGCGTTATTTTCTGATGCAGGTCGAGCGGATCAAATGGCTTCCCTATGACAGAATCGGCTCCCACCTCATAAGCCCGAGCCTGTTCGTGTTCGAGCACTGATGCCGAAATTGTGATGATGGGTATATACGCCTTTTGGGCCGAAGCATTTTTTTTGATCTCTTTGATCGCTTCGAATCCGGACATCACCGGCATATGGGTGTCCATCATAATCAGGTCGTAATCCTGCTGACTCACGTTTTCCACCGCCTGTCGGCCGTTCTTCGCGATATCAACCCGGCATCCCCACGATTCTAACATATGGGCGAGCATGAAACTATTTAAATCGTTGTCTTCTGCGACAAGAATACGTACGTTGTGGAAGCGTTCGAGCTTCGAGAACACCGTTTTGTCTATCTTTTCTTCGTTCGGAAAATCTTCCACGCGTTGGAAGGTCGCTTCGAATGAAAATTCTGATCCCTTGCCGTATACGCTTCTCGCTTCAACCTTTCCGTTTAGCAGATCGGCTAGGCGCTTTACAATAGCTAATCCCAGCCCCGTGCCGCCAAATTTCTTGGTGATGCCGTCATCCCCTTGCTCAAATGCCAGAAAGATTTTTTCGATCGCCTCATCTTTTATTCCGATGCCGGTGTCAATCACCGTAAACCGGATCGTATATTGGTCGTCCACGTGCGTTACAACTTTTATTTTCAGCGTAATCTTTCCGGTTTCTGTGAACTTTAAGCTGTTTGATATAAAGTTGTTAATAATCTGCTGAATACGAAGAGGGTCGCTATTGATGTATTCGGGGAGCGCTGGATCGATGTCCATCTCGAAGATCAGGTTTTTATCGCGGGCCCGCAATGTGAAAATGTTGTTGATGTCAATCAGCTTTTTACGGATCGAGAAGTTCTCATTTTCAATTTTCATCATGCCCGAATCAATTTTGGAGATGTCCAGAATGTCGTTAATGATCAAAAGTAGAGAACTTGACGCGCTGTCCAGCCGATTAATCCAGTCGCGCTGCTCATTGTTTAACTCCGAGTTCCGCAACATATGAATGATACCCACTATTCCGTTTATGGGTGTTCGGATTTCGTGGCTCATGTTGGCGAGGAAACTCTCTTTGGACTTGCGCGCTTCCTCCGCTTCTTCCTTGGCCACTATCAACGCCCGTCGCGACTCTTCCAACGCGATATTTTTTTGCTTGATTTCTTCCTGTATATGGATCTGCTTAACAAAAGAGGTAACCTTGGCAACGGTGATCTCCGGATTAAGGGGTTTGTAGAGATAGTCGACCGCGCCGCTCTCCAGCCCTTTAAGCAGGTATTTATCCTCTTTGGAGATGGCTGTTACCATGATGGCCGTAATGTGATTGGTTCTCGGGTTGGACTTCAGTAGGGAGACAAATTCAAACCCATTGATCTCCGGCATCTGCACATCCACTAACGCAATTGCAATATCATTTTTCCAGCATCTTTTCAGCGCCTCATTAGGGTCCGTCGAGCTGATGATGTTGATATGCGGAATCTCCGATAGAAGGGCGGCCAGACTAATGATGTTCTCTTCCTTGTCGTCCAGAATAAGAAGATTTACGTTTTTCATATGTAAATAGTTATTCATTCGTGTTTGTTTTCAATGGCATTCTTGAGCTTACTACGTTCGGTTGTTCATTGTGTTCGTTTTTTCATGTAGCGCCTGATTCCAATTTGCCCGGCTTATGCTGCTTCGGCGGCTCAATGGCGTTCATGCGGTCACTACGGATGGAATGTGGTGTTTATTTTTAGTTCAGCGATCTCAACCGTTCCTCGTGGCCGTCGTGGACACGCCCTATGCAGATAATGCGTTGCAGGCTTACAAGCCCAAATGTTAACTGGTTCGTGTACGTAATTCCGGAGTCCATGCATCTGCCTGGTTAGCTTCCAAATTAAGATGTTCATCATATTGTTACGTTAGCTTCCTGAAAAAAGAGATGATCTGCTGATCATCATAGACGTCACTTTCTGCGTTTGTCTGAATCGCATACGTCGGCATTGTTGCAATAAGGGCGTCGTCCGGCGATTGTATGATCGCTTTTCCCCCATTTCGCGGACACGTCGTATACCGTCGGCTCCATCCTGATTTGCACCAGACAGAAGAAAAGCTGTACATCGGTCTTGATACACCTCTGCGGCTGTGTCGAACAGCACATCAATGGATGGACGCGAAAAATGGATACGTTCGGAGACGTCGACCGAAAAAGTCCAATCGGGCTCCACGAGCAAATGGTAGCCGGGCCCGGCGAAATAAATGATATTCGGAGCTATGGCTGTCTTGTCCCGCGGCTGTATCACGCTGCGCCTAAGTTTTATAGATAATGTTTCTTCTATCTTTGTGGTAAACCTAGGGTTCCGGTGGATGACGATGGCAATGGCAGCATCAAAACGCTGGGGTAAGGCTTCCAGAATCTGAACAATCAGGGTGTATGACCCGGCGCTGCCACCGATTAATACGATGTCTTTTGCCTTATTCATCATTTTATCTTCTGATAGATGTTAAACTCCTTGTTGACAACCTTAAATTTAGATCTTATCTCATGATTAACCATCGTCTCTTTTGCTCCAAGACATAAAAAACCGAATTCGCTTAGCGACTCATAGAACAGTTGAAACACGCGCCGCTGTAGCTCTAAGTCGAAGTAGATGAGAACGTTCCGGCAAGAGATAAATTGAAACTCGTTAAAAACGTAGTCTGTGGCCAGGTTGTGTTGGGAGAACAGTACGTTCTTCCGGATATCGGCACGGATGATGGCTGCGTCGTACATGGCCGTATAGTAGTCTGACAGGCTATTGCATGTGCCAGTTGCGTTATAGTTTTCGCTGTAAATCTTGAACCGTTTTAGGGGATAGATGGCTTTTTTCGCCGTCTCCAGTACGTTGCTGTTGACATCCGTCCCGTAGATAAAGCTCCTTTTGTAGAGGTCGGCTTCAGCCAGTACAATCGCTAAGGAATATACTTCTTCTCCCGTGGAACACCCCGCGCTCCAAAGCTTCAGTCTTGGGAATGTTTCCAGATAGGGGAGGACATCTCCGCGGAGGGCCATATAGTACCTCGGATCACGGAACATCTCCGTCACGTTGACGGTTACTTCGTTTATCAGGTAAGTCTGGAAGCCCTCAACGTTCACGATGGCGTTCTTGAGGTCTACCACGTCCATCTGTTCCAGATCCAAAATCCGTTGGATCCGCCTCTTTAGCGATGATTTGCTATAACCGGATAGATCAAATCCCGATACTTTTCCCAGTAGCTCTACAATGTCCTGCAGCTCCTGGAACGTGATATGTGAGGACATTAGCTTAGCCATACGCGCATTAATGAGATTAATTTATCCACATCGATAGGTTTGCTGATATAGTCGCTGGCGCCGATCTGCATGGATTTCTCGCGATCGCCCTTCATCGCTTTTGCCGTAACGGCGATGATGGGCAGCTCGGCGTATTTCTTCTGCTTTCGTATGTTTTCTATAGCTTCATAGCCGTCCATTTCGGGCATCATGATGTCCATCAGTACGATATCTATCTTTTTGCTGCTGTCGTTTATTATATCCACGGCTTCTGTCCCGTTATTGGCAACATCTACCTCCATATGATATTCCTGCAGTATGGTGGTCAGTGCATAGACGTTACGCATATCATCGTCTGCGATTAACACCCGTTTGCCATGAAGACTATCGGTCTTGTTGATAATCTGCTCTAATTTATTGAGGTTTTTGATCGGGGAATAGTTGTCGGAGCTGATTTTGTTGAGAAACAACGTGACTTCGTCGATTAAACGGCTGTTGCTTTTTTCTGATTTTAATACCATGGCCTTGGTGTGTTGGGAGATGCGATCTATCTGGCTTTGTGAAAGATCATAGGCCGTATTGATAATGATCGGCGTATCTTCATAAGCTGGCATTGATTTGATCTGATCCAGGATATCGAGTCCGTCGGCGTCGGGAAGCTTAATGTCGAGGATGATACAATCGATATTTCCTTCTTCCTTCAACTTAGCCATAGCCGATTTTGCGGAGAAGGCTTGCAGCGTGTGTATGTTCTGTTCGGCAAAAGCCAGTTTGATAATGTCGCTCTGGAACTCCTGATCTTCGATAAGGAGAACCTTTTTTATACTCTTATTGATGCTTAGATTAATGTTTTCGAACACTTGTTTTAAGGCATCCCCCGACACCGGCTTAGGCAGGAAGCCGATTGCCCCTTTTTCGATGGATTCCCGCTGGTTAAACGTAGCGGCCGACATCATATGAACGGGAATGTGCTTGGTCTCTGCAGACGACTTTAGATTGCGGAGGACTTCCCAACCATCTGATATTGGCAGCATGACGTCGAGGATAATCGCCTGAGGCTTAAATTGACGGGCTTTCTGTATACCGTCCGCCCCATCATAAGCGATCACCACGTCAAAGCCGTAGGATTCCGCGAATTCACGCAATATGTCGGCAAAATTGATGTCGTCCTCCACGATGAGCAACGTTTTTGATAGGCCGTATACTTCTTTACGGGAATCCTCAGATGGAGCTTCGAGCGTCTCTGCGGATGTTTGCACCGCGTGTTCCGGGGTAGCTGTCGGGGATGGAGCGGCCGACGTCCTAAGCGGCCCTGCTTCTGCTGCCGCCGGCTTTAGGCTGTCCGCACGCTGATAGGGAATGATGAGCGTGAAGGTGCTGCCCTTTCCCAGTTGGCTTGTCAACGTTATTCTGCCTCCTAAAAGCGAGGCGATCTCCCGGCTTATCGATAAACCAAGGCCGGTTCCTCCATATTTCCGGCTCGTGGAGCCATCCTCCTGCCGGAATGCTTCGAAAATAAGCTGCTGTTTTTCCGGAGATATTCCTTTGCCGGTATCCGCAACAGTGAATTTTAGATTGTCGCTGTCGGCCTTAACAGCAAGCTGTACCTGTCCGTTGCGGTCGGTGAACTTAAATGCGTTGGATAAGAAGTTCTTCAATACCTGCTCGAGCCGATATTCGTCGGTCACGAAAGTTTCCGGAACCTGATCTTCGATGACGACCTCAAACCGTATACCCTTTTCCTTCGCCGTCGCACCAAAGAGATTGTCGATATTATTTCTGAAATCGGAAGTGTTTATAACATCCAGGTTAAGCTCTACTTTTCCGGCTTCTATTTTCGCCAGATCCAGGAGTTCGTTGATAAGCTGTAACAGGTCATTTCCTGCGCTATGAATAACCGAGGCATACTTTACCTGATCGGGCCTTAGGTTTTTAGTCTTGTTGTCCTGCAGTAACTTCGCAAGGATCAGAATACTATTGAGCGGGGTTCGGAGCTCATGGCTCATGTTGGCCATGAATTCCGACTTATACTTGCTCGCCAATTCCACCTCTTGGACCTTTTCGGCTACAGTTTTATGGGCCAGATGAAGTTCTTCGTTACGGACTTCCAGCTGTTTTGCCTTTTCTTCCAGTTCGGTATTCGCTTGCTGCAGCTCCTCTTGCTGTACGCGCAGCTCCTCTTCCGAGGCCTCAAGAAGGTGTGTTTTATGGATAAGCTCTTCGTTGGTTATACGCAGCTCCTCCTGCTGTGCTTCCAGCTCTTCCGTCTGCTGCTGTGTCTCTTCTAACAGGCTTTCGACCATCGTGTGGCTCTGCCCGAATTTGATGGACATGGCCAGCGTCCTACAGACCCGCTCTAAATATTCGCAGGTCCTTTTTAAGCGGGGACCTTTGAAATCGCCGCCGATCTCCAGTAGTCCCCACGTTCGGTTCTCATAAACAAGCGGCGCCAGGATAATGGTCTGTATCTGATTGGCCTGAAGAGAGGACGAGGAACTTAAGATTTTGTCGGCTTGTTGCTCGATAATGCGTATCTCCTTGCTTTCCGCGATATGTCCCATAAGGCCTTCGCCTTTAGAGAATGATGGAGGTACCGCATGGTCTTTGTCTACGCCGATGTGTTGTTTCAGTACAAACTCCTGTGAATCCATGCGCCGGATATAAATCGCCCCGGCGTAGAACTGAAGCGACTCCATAATTGATTCAAACCCCGCCTTTGCGATCAGGTTTTCGTTGTCAATACCGCTGATATTTTCGTTAAGTTTGCTTGCCTCTGCCAGCACCCAGTTGGTATCTTCGATGTTTTTCTTGGCCGTTTGGATCTCCTCATTTAAAAGGTGCGTTTCTTTCGATCGGCGGCTTAGCTCACGGATGACCTTGATGATTCTGTTAATGATGAAAAGTATAAACAACAGCGGCAGCCCGATAAATATATAAGCCGTGGTTTTTAGTGACTGGACGGTGGTGAAGAAGTGCTGTGAAACAGCTTGTCTTTCATGGGACAACGCTGTCCGGATACCGTATATCAGGTCATTCATTTGGCCTTTCTCCTGTAATAGAAGCTCGTTCATTTCATCAGACGACGCGGCTTTTTTCTCCACGATATTATTGATCTGGAACGCTTTTTTGGTTGCAGCCTCCAGTTTGTTAATTTCTATAACAATGTGTTCGGTGCCGCTATAGCCTTCGCGTAGGCTTTTGAAGGATGAGGCAAGCTGCTTTTGCAGCGTGGCTATTTTTTTGAGGTCCTGCGTCTTGTTCTGTAACAGATAGCGACCCTTTGCCTGCATGGCGTCGAATATTTCTTCATCTGTCTTTATCAGCAGGGTGGTTTTGTTCTGTATTCTGTCGCTTGCTGCTTTCACCTGCTCCGCTTCTTCGCCGAGTGCGTGAAAGAAATAAATAGCTGCACCTATAATCATTAGGTAGGCAAAAGTTATCCCAATGAATAGTTCCCATTTCAGGATAGCGTCTTTCCTCATAGTAATGTGGTGTTTACAAAATCAATTTCAAATATCAGTTAGCCCCTTGTATTTAGTCATACATACCCCAATGTAGGCCAATCCACAGATGTTTCTCCATCGGTAAAGCTCTCCACGGCGTCTGGACCGTCCACCGCTTACTGTGTAGTAGACAGTTGCGCAAAATTAGGGATTAATTATGGCACATTTTATCCGTTGGCGAAAAAATCGGAACGTTAGCGCTTGACATCTGCCCGGACACGGGGAAAAATCAGAATAAACAAATTTGTTAGGCGAAATGAGAAAAATAATAATATCTTTAGGGAAATAACTAAAATAAATATGGAACCAGGAATTAGCTTAATTCTTATTATTGTCGGAGGTGTAATCGCCTTTTTTTTACTAATGTATTTGCTCCCTATTAATTTATGGTTTACGGCCCAATTGTCCAACGTGAAAATTAGCCTTTTAAACCTTGTTCTTATGCGTTTGCGGAAGGTGCCACCCTCTTTGGTTACGAATGCCATGATCACATCTACTAAAGCCGGGCTTCGCATTACAACGAACGAAATCGAAACACATTATCTGGCGGGGGGAAATGTCAACAAAGTAATAAAGGCTTTGATATCTGCCGACAAGGCGAATATCCCGTTAGATTTTAAATTGGCGACAGCGATTGATCTCGCGGGAAGAGATGTCTTTGATGCGGTTCAGCTTTCGGTGAACCCGCAGGTAATCAATACACCGCCGGTTGCTGCCGTTGCCAAAGACGGTATTCAATTGATTGCAAAGGCCAGGGTGACGGTACGCGCCAATATAAACCAGCTTGTCGGCGGTGCCGGGGAGGACACGATCTTAGCCCGCGTCGGGGAAGGTATTGTTACGACAATCGGATCCTCAGCGCATCACAAAGAGGTGCTCGAAAACCCTGACCGTATTTCGAAGACCGTACTTTCAAAAGGACTGGATTCCGGAACCGCCTTTGAGATACTATCCATTGATATCGCGGATATAGACATCGGCGAAAACGTGGGTGCGAAACTACAGACAGACCAGGCGGAAGCTGATCTGAAGGTTGCCAATGCCCGTGCCGAAGAGCGTAGAGCCATGGCAGTTGCTACGGAGCAGGAGATGCGCTCGAAGACGCAGGAGGCAAAGGCGAAAGTTATTGAAGCAGAATCGCAGGTGCCACTGGCCATGGCGGAAGCGTTCCGTAATGGAAATCTAGGGATAATGGATTACTATAAAATGCAGAATATTCAGGCGGATACCGATATGCGTACGTCGATTTCCAAGCCTCCTGCTGGGGACAAAGGAAAATCCTAGGCTTTGGTAAAAAATAAAATACACAACCGATTGATACGAAAATGTTCAATCGGTTTTTTGTTTATATAGTCGGCTTCTTTGCATATTGGTATCTTATTTTAAAACCTTTATGGAAAAGAAACGATACAAAAAAGTGGTGTTCCACGTGTGTGTAGCGGTCGGCGTGTTGTTTACCTATGCAGCAAACCTACATGGACAGCCTACACAGCAGGAAGCGATGACCATTCCTATTTCGGGAAACACGTGGCAGCGGCCGTCCGAAACGCATATGCTTGATCGTACAATGGGTATTCTTGGAGGCGAACCGGGAGTGTCGTTTGATACGTATGTTCGGTTCAAAGAAAAAGGGGCTATAGGCGTAGCTCTTCAGCTTGGGGCCGTTCAGGAAGAATCGATGCTTTGTCTCTCGGTGAATGGCGACGAACGTCGTTTTATCGTTACACCGGCACGTGCTAATCAACTTGTTTCTGCTGGCACGTTTCAAGTTGCAGACACAGGCTATGTACGCATGACCTTGACATCGTTGCAACAAGGGAAATTACCGGCAGTTCGCTCGTACCAAATCGAAGGTGAGCAATCTGTACTAGGCGGGCTGCAGTTTGTCCGGGACAATCAGGATAACTATTACTATTGGGGGCGGAGGGGACATCTGTGCATCTTTCCTATACGGTTCCTACTGAGACGAATGTTGAATATTATTACAATGAGCTAACGGTGCCGAAAGACGAAGATGTGATTGGGTCATATTTCATGGCTAACGGATTTAGCTAAGGGTATTTCGGGATACAAGTCAATAGCGAGCAAGAGCGTCGTATCCTTTTTTCGGTATGGAGTCCATTTCATACAGACAATCCCCGGGAGATTCCGGAATATCAAAGGATTGTTTTGACAAGGAAAGAAAAAGGCGTGTCCACCGGCGAATTCGGAAATGAAGGATCCGGCGGACAGTCCTTTTTGCGCTATAGTTGGAAAGCAGGGCATACCTACCGCTTTCTATTAAAAGGGAGGCCTGTTCACGGTAACTATACCGAGTTCACCGCTTGGTTTTATGCTCCGGAAGAAGGCGAATGGCGCCTTATCGCACAGTTTTTGAGGCCACAAACATCCACCTTCCTAACAGGCTTTCATTCCTTCCTAGAAAATTTTATACCTTCTCAAGGGAATCTTGAACGACAAGTTTTGTTTGGAAATCAGTGGGTTAGGGCTGCTTCCGGACAATGGGTAGAATGCGTCGATGCACGATTTACCGCCGACGCAACCGCGCGTAAAGGTTTTAGGTTAGACTATGCCGGTGGTGAAAAGAACGGGCATTTT
>Ga0079224_100008735_pt1 | contig 13744 bp, 11 predicted proteins | sample Stecom2015_FD_80414 | JGI IMG/M metagenome (GOLD analysis project Ga0079224, IMG submission 80414) | Agricultural soil microbial communities from Utah to study Nitrogen management - Steer compost 2015 | ecosystem: Environmental > Terrestrial > Soil > Agricultural land | place: USA: Utah... | reverse complement strand
TCGCGCGCCGCACATCCGGGCGAATCGGAAAGTCACGCTGGTCCTCGATGTCTCGAGCCTGAGCGTCGAACGGACTCAAGTGTCGTCAATCCGGCCTGGCGCGGCGTGCCCGAAACGCTCTCTGAGCATCTGCGCGGGGTGCCGCAGACAGCAGCAGCCTACTTCGCGGCCTGCTCGACCATGTATCTGACGGCGCCGATGACTTCCTCATCTGAGAGGTCGAGGCGCCCGCCCTTCCTCGGCATGATGCCGGTGCTGCCGGAGTATCCGCCGAGCGCATGATCAAGCAGCGTTTCCATGCCTTGAGCGATGCGCGGGGCCCAGGCTTCGCCGTCGCCGAGTGCCGGTGCGCCGCCGAGGCCGGGCGGATGGTGGCAGGCGATACAAACGGCGTTGTAGACCTCGGGCCCGGTCAGAGGCGCGGCCGTGTCGGGCGTTGAGCTCGGCGCGCGCGGCCGGGGAGCGAGGTCCTCGGAATCTGCCAGCGCGACGTGCCGGATCGGCGTGATGACCACACCGATGACGATTCCGAGGACGAGCATAAAGCTGCAGAACGGTCGCTGCTTTGGGTCGCGCAAGGTGCCGGTCCTGAGTTCGAGGCGGCGATTATAGCGTAGCCCGCAGGATGGCCCGCTCGAGCCGGCGGGCTGCGGCGGTCGTTCGTCCCGCCCCTGCTACAATTGATAAGAATTCTTAATAGCCATCTTCACGGCTCTCCTGATATACGCCGACGCCTAGAAAATTGCGCTAATCTGTCTTGCGCAAGTACGGGAATTGAAAAGCCCAAATGCCGGGGGGACTGGTTCCATGCGTATGCACGATCGGTTGCGCGTTCTTTCCTTGCTCGTTCCGGCCTTTTTCACGGTCAGCGGTTACGTCGAGGCAGAGGAGCCGGGTCCTTCGGCCGTCAAAGGAGGGCTGTGGTCCGATGCAACCACGTGGTCCGGCGGGGCGGTTCCTCAGGAAGGTGAGATAGTCACCATCGGCGAGGGCATGGAGGTCGTCCTCGACGTCAGCCCGCCGGCGCTGCACGGTGTGAATGTCGACGGCAAGCTGAGCTTTGCCGGCGACAAGGATCTCGAGCTCACCACCGAGTGGATCCTGCTGCGCGGAGAGCTGCAGATCGGTACCGAGCAAGCTCCTCACACGCGCAACGCGACGATCACGCTCACCGATAGCGTCCCCGATGAGAACATCATGGGCATGGGGGACCGCGGGATCCTGATTGCGGGCGGGACGCTGAACCTGCACGGCGATCGGAAGAACGCCTGGACGAAGCTGGTCAAGACGGCCGAGCGGGGCGACGACAGGATCGAAGTGCTCGACGCGAGCGAGTGGCGGGTCGGCGACGAGATCGTCCTGGCATCGACGGATTTCAACCCGAGGCAGGCCGAGAAGCGGCGCATCGCCCGTATTCGCGGCAACGTGATCACCCTGGATCGGCCGCTCGAGTGGATGCATTTCGGCGAGATCACGTACGGCGTCGATGAGCGCGGCGAAGTCGGCCTGCTGACGCGCAATATCCGTATCCAGGCTTCCGCCGATGCCGAGGAGTCGTGGTTCGGCGGGCATATCATGGCGATGGCCGGCAGCACGATGACGGTTTCCGGCATCGAGCTGTATCGCATGGGCCAGCATCTGCAGCTTGCGCGTTACCCGATCCATTGGCATCTGATGGGCGACGCGAGCGGGCAATACATCAGGAACTCGGCGATCCACGACACCTACAGCCGCTGCGTGACGATTCACGGCACGGACAATCTGCTGGTCGAGAACAACGTTGCCTACAACAACGTCGGGCACTGCTTCTTCATGGAGGACGGCATCGAGACGGGTAATCGAGTCGTACGCAACCTGGGGATTCAGACCAAGTGCCACCCGGTGCTGCCCTGTCAGCCGACCAACCTCGTGCTCGCGTACCAGTCCACGGAGGGCCAGAGATCCCCTCACATCCTGATCCCTTCGGACAACACCGTCTCGACGTTCTGGATTACGAACCCCGACAATAGCTACCGCGATAACGTGGCCGCGGGCTCCGACCAGATCGGCTTCTGGTTCGCTATTCCCACGCATCCGATGGGGGCCTTCGAGGGCACGGAGATCAGCGCCAATACCTGGCCCGGACGGTCCAGGCTGCGGGAGTTCAAGGGCAATGTCGCCCACTCCAATTTCGACGGCATGATGCTCGACCGCGGCCCGAGGCCCGACGGCACCTTCGGTATCGCCGGTCCGAACCTGATCAGTCGCGCGGATCCTGCCGATCCGAACAGCGAGGTGCTGGTGGCGCACTTCGACGATTTCACCGGCTACAAGAACCGCAACGGCGCGATCTGGGGCCGCGGCGAGATGCACCTGTATACCAATCTGAAGCTGGCCGATAACGCGATCGGCTTCACTCATGCCTCCGGTCAGCCCGGCGCCGCGCCTTACACGTCACGGGTGGTCGACTCGCTGCTCGTCGGGGAGACCGACAACATCGGGAACCCGACCAGGCCCGAGGAAATCGCTTACGGCCGGAGTCTGCCGCACGATGCCCCGGACTTCCCGATTCGCGGCTACGAGTTCTATGACTTCCACCACGAGCTGGAGAACGTCACGTTCGTGAACTTCGTGCCGAACGAGCTTCGCGATGCCGGCGCGCTCTCGTACCTGCTGTTCACCAGCTTCGGGATGAGCACCGAGAACCAGGTCAAAGGCATGAAGTTCGTCGCCGCGAAGCCGGTCAGCTTCCCTTCGATGCAACGCCGCTGGGCGTCCGATTGGGGACGCAGTGCCGCCTACAAGAGTGCGGCATTCCATGATCTGGACGGCTCGGTCACGGGAAAGCCCGGCGCCTACGTCGTCATCGACAACGGCATTGCAGCAGACGAGGACAGCTGTGAGATGAAGCCGTCCTGGAACGCGGCCGTTTGCACCGGGGATATGGGCCGCCTGGCCATCGCCGGCAACTTCAGCGGCTTCGAGACGAGCCCCATCACCAATCCGATCATCCTCCAGCGCAACGGCAAACGGTTCGAATATGTCGGGGGTACCACGATCGGCAGCGGCGCCGAGCTGAGGGTCGAAACGGCCAGGGAGACGCTGACCTTCTCCTTGCAGGAAATGGACAAGGGCGCTTTCGTGATCTTCGAGCTTCCCGAGTTCGCCACCGCTGACAGGGGTGTGCAACAGAAGAGCCTGGATGCGCTGCGTGCCGCCACCGAGACGGCGTACTACCGCGACGACAAGTCCCTATGGGTCAAGCTCGTGGTCGCGGATGCCGGCCCAGCCCCGCTCGACGGCCCCGGCGGTCCGGGCTCGGGGGGGCCGGGCGGCAGGACCAGTATCACCGTCAGCAGGTAAAATCAGCTCCGCTGAAGGAACGGAAGCCCCCGGCGCAAGCCGGGGGCTTTCGTCTTGGAGGCGGCCTCGACGTCGATCTGCAAGCACTTCGGACTTCGGCGCTCGGGATCTCGCGATCCGGGTCCTCATTCGAAGTCCGATCGCTCAAAATGAAGGCCTGATGGCGCGAGACTGCCCGCACGGATGCGGGCGAAGGATTCGATCCCACCCGAAGTGATACGACGGGACGACAGCGGCGACGACATCCGGGTGCTGTACGCCGACGAATACCTCGCGGTCGTCGATAAGCCGGCCGGCCTGGCCGTGCACGGCAGCCGCTTGACGCGCGGTGAATCCGCGTTCCTGGTGGACTTCTTGCGGGCCCGGTTCGGCCGCCGTGTGCACCCGGCGCACCGTCTGGACCGTGCCACCAGCGGCTGCCTGCTAGTGGCGTTCGACGGCACGACGGCCGCGGCGCTGGGCGCGCAGCTCATGTCGCGGACGGTGACCAGGCAGTACCTGGCGGTGTGCCGCGGCTGGCCGGCGGAGGAGTTCACCGTCGAGCATCCGCTCGACGGCGGCCCGGGCAAGAAGGAGAAGAAGCCTGCGCTGACCGACTTCGTGCGTCTCGCCACCGTAGAGCTGGACATGCCTTCGAAAGGTTTCAGCACTTCGCGCTACGCGCTGCTGCGAGCCGCGCCGCGGACGGGCCGCTTCCACCAGATCCGCCGCCACCTCAAGCACGCCTCGCACCACCTTATCGGCGATACCAGCTACGGCGACGGCCGCCATAACCGCAACTTCCGCATGCTCGGTATCCACCGCATGCTGCTGCACGCGTGGCGGCTCGAGTTGGACCACCCCCATGACGGCCGCAGGCTCGCGGTCACGGCGCCGCCGGATGCGGAGTTCGGCAAAGCGCTGCGGCTTTTCGGCGTGGAGCCGGAAAGGCTCGCCTGATGCGGTAGAAGTCGTTCCTCCGACCGATCAGCGAGGAAGGATAACGAGCGATCCGGCGTGCGGGCGCACGGTGCCTGCCTGCCGCCGTTCCGGCACTCGCGCCGGAATACGAAGATCCGCGGGGTCCTCGATAGAATAGTCACGGAGGCTGCGGCGATTATCGCGTCTGCGCAGTCGGTTGAGAATGCCGCGCGGCGCCTGGGTACGATGGGAGCAAAGAGAATGCGTATGAGCGTATTGTCGTGGCTGGCGTTGACGCTCCCGGTCTGCGCGAGCGCGCAAGACGGCGGCGAGCTTCGATCCGCCGCGCTGGCGCTTTTCGGCACGGTAGCTTCGGTCACGGACGAGGAGCGCCGCGATCCGAAGGTCGTCCTGGGGCAAGCGCTCTTCTGGGACGTGCGGTTGTCGGTCAACGGCAGCGTGGCCTGCGCGAGCTGTCACCTGCCGGAGGTCTGGGGCGCGGACGATCGCCCGTTCTCGATCAATGCGCGCGGAGAGGCAACCTCCCGCCACGCGCAGACCGTTTTCAACTCGCAGCTGGCTCAGGCGGGTCTTCGCTGGGTGGCCGATCGGCCCACGGGAGCAGCGCAGGCGGTCGGCTCGATTACCGGCTCCATGGGATTCGAGGATGCCGGCGACATCGTTCCGGTGTTGCGCCGGCACGGATACCGGCCGCTGTTCGAGGCCGCGTTCCCAGACGATTCCGATCCGGTCTCGATCGAGCACTACGGGCGCGCGCTTCAAGCGTACGAGGAAACGCTGCGGACTCCGTCGAGATTCGACCGATGGCTCCAGGGCGACGATGCGGCGATGACCGACGAGGAGGTGAGAGGGCTCGGGCGGTTCATGGAAATCGGTTGTGCCGGCTGCCACAATGGTCCGCTGCTCGGCGGCACGATGCTGCAGCGCTTCGGGCAGGTGGAGGAGTACTTCAAGCACACGGGCTCGTCGGACGCGGACGTCGGCCTGATGAAGAGCACCGGCAACGAAGCGGACCGATACGTCTTCCGCGTCCAGCCTTTGCGCAACGTCTCCCGCACGGCTCCTTACTTCCACGATGGATCGGTCGCCGATTTGAGATCGGCGACGCGCATCATGGCCCGAGTGCAGCTGGGACGAGAGCTGAACGAGACGGAGCTGGATGAGTTGATTGCGTTCCAGGCGGCCCTGGCAGGTGACGTGCCGACGAATTTCCGAGCGCCTCGGTGGGACGAGCTCTTCGATGACGACGGCGGCGGGAGAGTCGATTGAGCTGAAATAGGAGAACTCGCGGCAGCGATCGAAAGCGGCACCCGAAGCGCTTCTTCGTCAGGGTCGCGACGCCGTTCGTCGTCACGCACGGGCGGGCAGCAGGCGTTTGGCGGCCGAGCCGTTTCGCGAAGCCGCCGAGCGACGGTGTTACCAGCTGACGCGCAGACCGGCCGTCCACGCCCAGCCGCTGTAACCTCCGCCGTCGCGGACACGATCGTTCATGTCGGCGTATTGCAGCCCGCTCTGAACCTTCAGCTTGTGACCGTACAGGTAGTAGTTCAAACCGACGTAGAGCTCACGGTAGTCATCGCCGCGGCCCTCGACGACCTCGCTTTCGTAACGCGCAAAGCGGACTCCGTTCGGGGCGTCGCTGCGAACCCGGGTATAACGCGCGACGAGCTGCAGGGCATCACCAAAGTTGTAGCGTGGCATGACCATGAATGCCTCGAGGTCGCTCTGACCCAAGTAACCCCGCGCGGAGGAAAAGTCCGCACCCAGGCCCCAACGGCCGGAATCGAGATCGACCGTCAATGAAGCGATGTCCTCGAGAGGCCGCGTGAAGCCGTTTCGCGCGTCGGGGTCGTTGTGGACGAGGTTCAAGCGCACCAGCGCCTTATCCGCCTTGAGGCGCGTGCCGAAGTCGTAACCGACGGTGCCGAGCCAGAACTCTCCCCCGTTCGAATCGCCGAAGCCTCGGTTGCGTTCACCCGAGGAGTAGACGCCCAGATGGTAGGTCCATTTGTCGATATCGCCCGCGACGCTGACGCCGGGGATGTACTCTTCCGTGAACCAGATGTTGTTCGCGAGGTTGCTGCGGTCGATCGTCGTGAGCTTCGTCGACGAGGTCATGCCGTCGAGCGTGAACGGCGCGCTGTGCTTGCCGGCGCGCACGTTGACCGCTTTGCTCGGTTGCCAGCCGACGTACGCCTCGGTGAGCCGGGTGTAGACCGGATGTCCGTCCGCCCAGTCGTAATCAGCTTCTGCAGCGAGCACGATGTCGTTTCGGAAAGCGATCTCGGCGCCGAAGCGGAAGCGGCGCAAGTTCGTGTCGGAGAACTTCTCGTCGTTCCCATACACGGCGGCCTGGTCGAGCTGCAAGCGGCCCCGGAGCCGCACGCTTCGGACGGCCCCGGCGGGCTGCCCGGAGTACACCTCGGCTAGCGACCCGAGCTTGTCGTACCGGCTCTCCTCTCCCGCGGCCGGGAGGGCGGCCAACGCGCAGGCGAGGGCGGCCGCGCCGAGCCGCGCACGGTTCGGAAGCCTGCACTGGGAGCGTGTCGTCATGCAGTTGCGGTCCTCGCGGGAGCCCGATCCTCGAAGGCACCGGCCGATATGTGGCGGAATGGTTACCGAACGGTGAGCGCATTGTTACGGCCGATTGTTACGAGGCCGTGACACGAGGTCGTGCGCGGGTTCAGCGGGGCATAGGGCAGAGCAGGCCGTCGAGCGATGCTGACGAGGAAGGGAGCGCGCGAAGACCAGTTACCGGCCGCCCATCGCCGACTGCATGCGTTGCTGCTCCAGGAGCAATTGCCGCTGACGGCGCGTCTCCTCGATGTCCTGACGGCGCTGCTCGTCGAGCGCCACGGACTCGGCCGTCCCGGCGGATCGCGACGGGTCGCAGCGCAGGATCGGGATCCGTGACCCGACAGGGGCTTCGCGTCGGCAAACGACGGCTTCTTGCTCCCGCGAGGACGCGTCGACCTCGAGCTGGGCCGTGAGCCGGGTCGCGGATGCGTCGGCCGCCGAGGCGGTTGCCGAAGTTGCCGACGACGCCGGCTGAGAGGCGGACGAGGCGGGAAGCGGCGCGCTGGTCTGCGAAGCCGCGCAACCGGTCAGGAGGATCCAGGTCGCGATGGTCAGGATTCTCACGCTCGCTCCCTTTGCACAGATGTGATCGGCGCGATCGACGGTGATCGTCTGGAAAAGCAATCGCGCGTCTGGGTAGAGTACAACGCTATCGAAATGATGACCACGCAAGAAGAAGCGTTGCTCTGCGCGGATTCCGTCGGGATCGTAAGGCGCGACGAATCATGATTCGCCTGCTCCTTGTGGTTGGCGTCATCGCCCTCGTCGGCTGCGAGCCCGCGCTCGAGCCGCAAAGCGGCGGGCCCGTCCTCGACGAGACCAGCGCCGAAGGGCGCACTCGACTCGCCCTTCAGCGGATCGAGGAGCTGAATCCCCTGCTCAACGCCGTGATCGCGGTCGATCCCGGCGCGCTCGAGCAGGCGCGATCGCTGGATCGCGGGGCGGCGCCGCGCGGACCGCTCCACGGCATGCCTATTCTGATCAAGGACAACATCGAGACCGCGGGTCCGCTTCCGACGACGGCCGGCAGCCTCGCGCTGATCGACAACGTGACGGGGCGGGATGCGCCGTTGGTGGCCAAGCTCCGCGAGGCGGGAGCCGTGATCGTCGGCAAAGCGAATCTGTCCGAATGGGCGAACATCCGCGACTTGAGCTCGATCTCGGGCTGGAGCGCGGTCGGCGGGCAGACCCGCAACCCGCACGCGTTGAACCGCAATCCTTGCGGCTCGAGCTCGGGCAGCGCGGCGGCCGTCGCGGCCGGAATGGTGCCGGCGGCGATCGGCACCGAGACGGACGGCTCGATCACGTGCCCGGCCGCGATCAACGGGATCGTCGGCATGAAGCCGACGGTCGGCCTGATCAGCCGCCGCCATATCGTGCCGATCAGCCATAGCCAGGACACACCCGGGCCGATGACGCGGACGGTGCGGGATGCCGCGTTGCTGCTGACGGTCATGGCCGGCACCGATCCGCAAGACCCCGCTACCGCCGAGGCCGACATGCGCCGCGAGGATTACGCCGCCCGGCTGACGTCCGATGCGTTGCAGGGTCAGCGCCTCGGCGTGCTCCGCTTCGCGTCCGGCTTCGGCACCGACGAGCCGTTCGAAGAGGCGCTGCGCACGCTTCGGGCGCTCGGCGCCACGTTGGTCGAGATCGAGCAGTTTGCCGGGCGGCAGGAGATCGCCCGCAATGAGCTCATCGTCCTGCTCACGGAGCTGAAGCACGGCATCAACGCCTACCTGGCCGCGACGCCGCCGGCAGTCACGACGCGGACGCTGGCCGAGCTCATCGCCTTCAACGAGGCCCATGCGGACGTCGAAATGCCGTTTTTCGGTCAGACACTTTTCGAGCGGGCCGAGGCGACGAAGGGACTCGACTCGCAGGAGTACCGCAGGGCGCGTGAGATCAGCCTGCGTATGGCGGGCGAGCTCGGTATCGACCGGCTGCTCGCCGAGCATGACGTCGTCGCCCTGGTCGGACCGACCATGCCCGCGGCCTGGCTCATCGACGCGGTGCATGGCGACGTGATCACGAGCGGCGGCGCGGGAAGCCTGCCCGCCGTGGCCGGTTACCCGCATCTCACCGTTCCGATGGGGCACGTGCGCGGCCTGCCGGTGGGCCTCAGCTTCATCGGTCCGAAATGGTCGGACGGGCTGATCCTCGCGCTCGGCTATGCGTACGAGCAGGCCTCGCAGAAGCGGATCGAGCCGCGCTTTCTCGACGCGATCGAGTCGCACCCCGACGTGGCGCGGCGTCTGGAACCGGCGGTCCGAGTTTCAGCCAGTTCTCGTCGCCCTCATCTGTAACGGGCCAGGGACCCGAGCCACTCCACGACGCCAGCAAAGAACGCCGTGTCGATGACGGCCCAGTGCACGACCTGCTGCAGCACCAGCCAGCCGGCGCCGATCCACGTGTAGAGGCCGATTCTGCGTTGGCGGCACCACTCGTGGACGATGATCGCCAAGGCCATCGCATCGAGCGTCACGTACATCGCGACGACGGGAAACGTCTGCAGGCCTAACGGCACCATGTACAGGCGGTGGATGCCGGGCGGCAGGAGCGGCAGCATCGCGAACAGGATCAGCCGCCGGTGGACGTCCGGCCTGCGCGTATTGCGTATCGCGAGCGTGAACAGGAGCCCGAAACCCGTGACCGCCGCGATGCCGAGGTAGATGCCGTGGGCCGCGCCGGCGCTCGCGCCGGACGCGCCGAGGATCGTGATCAGCGCGCCCATGAAGATCACGGCGGTCGCGAGCGCAATGCCGAACATCCCGAGGCTGCGGTGCAGCGCCACGTTGCGCACGTTCACGAGCGTCGCCTGCGCGATCAGCAGGATCATCCAGCCGAAGCAGGTCAGGCCGTGCAGGTGCACCACCGGGGGCGCCGGCGGAAACGTGCCGGCGGCCAGCGGATACCAGTAGGTCATCCCAAAGCCGCCGAACACGAAGAAGGCCATCAGCAGGACCATCCAGAAGTAGAACGACGCGCGGAAAGTCGTCGACGCGGTGGCGGGGTGCGCGGCGGCGCTCGTGCTCATAGGACGTCTCTCGTACGGGGCTCGTCTACAGGGCTCGTCAACGTGCGAGCTCTCGGCATCCGGCATCGGCGCGCCCGCGGCACGAGCCGGGCGCCGAGCGCCCTGGGTGCGCGGTACTGCCCATCCTACCATGCGGCAGAATGCCCGCTCGGCCCGGGTCTTCGCTGTTTTCCCATGCCGCATCATGCTACTTTCGCACGCGTGCCATGCACGAGGGCTCCAGCTGCCGAGGTCGACATCATGGTTTGGGTATCCAGGTTCTCCGCCGTATTGGTGCTCCTGCTCGCCGGCGGCGCCGCGTACGCGCATCACTCGGCGCCGGCCTTCTACAAGGTGGACGAGCGGATCACGGTCAGCGGCACGGTCACCGAGTTTCGGTTCAGCAATCCGCACGCGATCGTGAAGCTCGAGGTCGTGGGCGAGGACGGAGAGAAGCAGGAGTGGACGGCCGAGACGACGTCGCCGTCTGTCTTGCGGCGGCGCGGCTGGAGCCAGCAAAGCTTCACGCCCGGCGAGAGAGTGACACTCGAGGGGATGCCGTCGCTCGACGGCAGCTATCTGATCCGGATCACGCGCGCGTTCCGCGAAGACGGCACCGAGATCGGCATACCTCCGGGAACGAACAACTGACATGCGAGCCACGAACTTTTTCTTCGCGCTCGTCGTCGGCGCCGTCGCGCTCGGGGCGGCGTCGGAGCGCCTTCACGCGCAGTCGCCTCAAGGTCACGGCATCGCGGGCTTTTGGACGCTGGAGCCGGGGCCGATGCCGCCGCGCCGTGCACCGACGCCGGCGGAGGCCGAGCTGATCGCACATTTCCCCGAGGGCACGGTGCTGCTCGCCGACGCGGGCGCCTTCGAGTTTCCTCCCGGCGACTACGGCGGGCTCGATGTGCACGAGCACTTACGCGAGGCGGCGAAAGGCTACGATCCCGGCGACCAGACCGACGTGTCGCTGACCTGCCGCCCGCCGGGCGTGATCTACTCGATGCAGGGGCCGTTCCCGATCGAGATCTTCGAAGGCCGCGATCTGATCGTGATCAAGCTCGAGTACTTCGATCTCGTCCGCGTGATCTTCATGAACGAGACGGAGCACCCGGACGACTGGCCGCACTCGCACACCGGCCACTCGTACGGCAGCTGGGACGGCGACACGCTCGTGGTCCACACCGCGAAGCTGCTGCCCGGCACGCTGTTCAACAACGGCGTCGATCACACGGAGGACGTGCGTCTGCTCGAGCGGTTCCGCCTCGCGGACGAGAACACGCTCATCGTCTCGCAGCAGTTCGAGGACCCCGGCTCGTTCACGGGCACGGCGGCGCGCGTCATGTCGTTTCGCCGCGGCGACGACCACGTTTATCCGTACGACTGCGACCCGACGTACGGGCTCGCGATCGAATCGCGCCAGGGTCCCGAGTAGTGCAAGCGGAGATGACGATGTCAGAGTGTGCAAGGCGTCGCTCGACCCTGCCAGTGAAAGGCATCGAGCAGGGCGGGGGCACTCGGCTTGCACTTTCGGCTGCGCTCGCAGCCGCGATGCTGCTCTCGCTGAGCGCATGCGGCCCGGGGCCGACGGACGCGGGCGCCGCGGAGGCGGGCGGGAGCGGCGCCGCGGCGGCCTCGACGTCGGCGACCCTCGGCGACTGGGGCATCGATCTCTCGAGCCGCGACTCGTCCGTGCACCCCGGCGATGATTTCTTCCGCTATGCCAACGGCGGCTGGCTGGCGCGCTTCGAGATCCCGGCTGACAAGAGCCGCTACGGCGTCTTCGACCGGCTGCGCGACGAGTCCGACGAGCGGGTGCGGCAGATCATCTCGGATCTCGTGTCCTCGGAGCCCGCTCCCGGCTCTCTCGAGCAGAAGATCGCCGATTACTACACGAGTTACATGGACGTGGACCGGCTCAACGCGCTCGGCATCGAGCCGCTGCGGCCGCAGCTCGCCGTTATCGATGCGCTCGGCACGCGGGCGGAGCTCGTCGCGGCTTTCGGCCGCGCGAGGCGCGACGGCACCGGCGCTCCGTTCGGATTCGACATCGGCCCGGACCGCGTCGATCCCGACCGTCATCAGCTCAGCTTGTCCGTCACCGGCATCAACCTGCCCGACCGGGACTACTATCTCGAGGACCGCTTCGGCGAGATCCGCGAGGAGTACGTCCGTCACGTCTCGCGCATGCTTGCGTTCGCCGGTTTCGCGGAGACGGAAGCGATGGCGCGCGCCGTGCTTGCCGTCGAGACCCGCATCGCCGAGATCATGTGGCCGCGAGATCAGCGCCGCAACCGCGACCTGACGCACAACCCGATGACCTACGAGGAGCTCGAGGCGGCGTATCCCGGCTTCGACTGGGCGGCCTTCTTCGCGGCAGGCGGCATCGAGCACCTCACCGACCTGAACGTCAGCTATCCGAGCGCGATGGCGCCGATGATCGAGCTGATCGGCGAGGTCGCCATCGAGGACTGGAAGAGCTACCTCGCCTATACGCTGATCGCGAACCACGCGGATCTCCTCTCCGAGGAGATCGACGACGAAGCCTTCCGCTTCTACGGCACGGTGCTGAACGGCGTTCCCGAGCAGCAGGAGCGCTGGAAACGCGCCATCGCGCGCGTCGGCGCGCTGAACGGCCTCGGCGAGGCGCTCGGTCAGCTTTACGTCGCCCGACACTTCCCGGAATCGTCGAAGCGGCAGATGGAAGACCTCGTCGAGAACCTGCGTCTCGCGCTCGCCGAGAGCATCCGGGAGAACGACTGGATGGACGACGCAACGAAGCGCGAGGCCATGCGCAAGCTCGAGTCGTTCCGGCCGAAGATCGGCTTCCCGGACGTCTGGAAGGACCTGTCGTCGATCGAGATCGCTCCCGACGACCTCTTCCGCAACGCCCGCAACGTTCGCGATTTCTTCTACGCCGACATGATCGCGCGTCTCGGCCGGCCGACCGACCGCGAGGAATGGCGCATGACGCCGCAGACCGTCAACGCCTATTACAACTCGTCGTTCAACGAGATCGTGTTCCCCGCCGCGATCCTTCAGCCGCCGTTCTTCGACCCGAACGCCGATCTCGCGGTGAACTATGGCGCGATCGGCGGCGTGATCGGCCACGAGATGGGGCACGGCTTCGACGATCAGGGCTCGAAGTCCGACTATGCGGGCGTGCAGCGGAACTGGTGGACGGACAGCGTCCGGGCCGCGTTCGAGGAGATGACCGGCGCGCTCGCCGAGCAGTACGCGGCCTACGAGCCGCTGCCCGGGCACTTCATCGACGGGCACTTCACGCTCGGCGAGAACATCGGCGATGTCGGCGGCCTCTCGATCGCCTACCGCGCCTACCGGCTCGCGCTCGGGGGGGAGGAGGCGCCCGTGCTCGACGGCCTCACCGGCGACCAGCGGTTCTTCCTCGCCTGGGCACAGGTGTGGCAAGGCAAGATCCGCGACGAGGCGCTCATCTCGCGGCTGAAGTCCGATCCGCATTCGCCGGCGGAGTTTCGCGTGAACGGCGTGGTCCGTAACCACGACGCATGGTACGAGGCGTTCGACGTGCAGCCGGGCGATGCGCTGTACCTGCCGCCCGAGGTGCGCGTGCGGATCTGGTAGGTCGGCGACTCTCCGGGAGGGAAGAACGTGATACGAGCATTCAAACCGCTACCGCGGACGGCTGTTGCCGCCTCGGTCCTCGCCGGTCTCGCGGCCCCGGCGCTCGCGCACCACGGCTTCGGCCTCTTTCAGATGGACCAGGAAGGCACGTGGTCGGGCACGCTGACGAAGATGAACCTCGTCAACCCGCATTCGTACATGGAGTTCGACTCGGTCGACGAGAACGGCGAGGTCGTGCACATGCGCTGCGAGATGCGCGCCGCATCGCTGCTCCGCCGCGCG
>Ga0079224_100008733_pt1 | contig 13746 bp, 12 predicted proteins | sample Stecom2015_FD_80414 | JGI IMG/M metagenome (GOLD analysis project Ga0079224, IMG submission 80414) | Agricultural soil microbial communities from Utah to study Nitrogen management - Steer compost 2015 | ecosystem: Environmental > Terrestrial > Soil > Agricultural land | place: USA: Utah... | reverse complement strand
TCCGCTGCCTTCGCGCAGGCGCTGGGCGGCGAGCAGGGCGAGCTCGCCGCCCAGGTGGTCCGACAGCACGCGGAGGCGGCGCGAAAGCTCGTCTCCGCCCACGTGCGGCTCGCCGCGGACGACTGGACGAGGCCGATGCTTTCCATGCGCGAGCAGCTGAACCTATTGCTCGTCCTGTTGCTCGCCTTCGGCGTGATCTTCGAGATCCCGGTGGTGGTGGCGCTGCTGGCCGCCATCGGGCTGGTCGACGGGACCGAGCTGGCGCGGGCCCGTCGCTACGCCATCGTGGCCAACGTGGTGCTGGCCGCCATCATCACCCCGACCGGCGACCCCTTCAACCTGGCGCTCATGGCCGTGCCGATGATGCTCTGCTACGAGATCGGCATCCTCGCGGCGAAGGCCATCTCGCGCCGCCGCCGCGCCCGCGAACAGGCCGCGCTCGCCTCCTGATTCAAAACCGATAGCCCGCGCCGAGGATCCAACCGAAGGCCAGGTGCGCGATCAGCACGGAGACGGGCGTGCGGACGCCGTAGTTCAGGGCGAGAAAGCCCGGCGGTTCGAGCTGCCGTACCACGGTGGGGCCGTGGTGCTCGCTCGCCATGCGCGGATGCAGGCCGGGGAGGAACTGCATTCCCGCGGTCAGGACGAAGCTCGCGTGCACGAAACCGATGCCGAGGCCCAGCCACCACGTGGCCCGACCCAGCGCGTGGAAGGCGGCGACGTAGACGAGCGAGAACGCCCAGCCGTTGAGCAGGTGGACGAGAAAACCGACGAGCTTGGCGCGATCGCGGCTCGGCGTGAACATGGTCCCCAGCATGAAGGGGATGTTCATCCGCGTCAGCCGCATCCCCTGGCTTCCAGCCATGATGGTGGTGAGGACCACGGTTCCGACGAAGCCCCACAGAAGCCAGCTCGACGTGTTCACGAAGCAGCGCCTCCCTCGGAATCGGCGGCCGGGATCCCCCGGTGGTGAGGCGTCCTTCCCCGCAGGCGATGGGAGAGGGTGAGGGCGGCGTTGACCAGGCCGACGTGGGTGAAGGCCTGGGGGAAATTGCCTGCGGCGACGCGGCGGACCGGATCGATCTCCTCGCCGAAAAGCCCCACCTCGTTGGCGTAACCGCAGAGCGTCTCCAGCAGGTCCTGCGCCTCCTCGACGCTTCCGCCCCCGAGGGCGAGGTACTCGGCGCCCCAGAAGCTGCAGATGCCGAAGGCTGCCTCACCCGGCGAATCGGCGCTGCGGTAGCGATACAGCAATCCGCCTCCGGCGCCGAGCGCCTCGCGAATCCGCGCGTAGGTCAGGCGCATTCGCTCGGAGTCGGGTGGCTCGAAGCCGTACCAGGCGATGAGGAGCGCGGAGGCGTCCACGGTTTCCCCCTCGAGCTCGGAGACGTAGGCGCGCAGGCGCGGATTCCACGCACGCGTCTCCACCTCCCGACGGATCCGATCGCGGGTCCGGGCGAAGCGTTCGACGGGGATCCCGGCGAGGTGGCCCTGATCGTGCAGACGCAAGAGGTTGTCGAGCGCGACCCAGCAGAGAACCAGCGAGTGGGTGTGGTGGCGACGACCCGAGCGGGGCTCCCAGATCCCTTCGTCCGGCTCGGTCCAGCGGCGGCAGACGTAGTCGCCGAAGGAGACGAGCATCCGCTCCGTCTCGAGATCGAGCCGGCCTCCCCGCCGCACGAAGTGGGCGACCGCGTCCACGACCTCGCCGTGGACGTCGAGCTGGAGCTGCTCGTCGGCGGCGTTGCCCACGCGGACGGGCCGCGAGCCGAAGTACCCGCCGAGATGGTCCAGCTCGCGCTCGCGAGCCGGAGCGTTTCCGTAGACGTCGTAGAGGACGCGCAGGCGTGGCTGGGTGAGTCGGGTGCTGTGCAGCAGCCAGCTGACGAAGGCCTCCGCCTCGTCATCGAAGCCCAGTCCGAAGAGAGCGCGCACGGTCAGAGAGGCGTCGCGCAGCCAGCAGTAGCGGTAGTCCCAGTTGAGATCGCCGCCGACGCGCTCGGGGAGGGAGGTGGTGGGGGCCGCCACCACCGCTCCCGAGGGCGCGTAGACGAGGAGCTCGAGCGCCAGCGCGCTGCGCTCGACCGCCTCTCGCATCGGGCCGTGGTAGCGGAGCTTCGAGACCCACCCGCGCCAGAAGCGCAAGGTGTGCTCGTACAGCTTTCGGCACGATTCGCCCGGCGCGAGCACCGCCGGGGCGTCGGCGGCGAAGACGAGGGAGAAATACAGCTCGTCGCCTTCGCGGAGGAGCTTCCTTCCGCGGATCTCCTCGCCGTCGACGATCGCGAGCGGGACGCTGCCCCGCGCGATCATCAGCCCCTGGTCGGTGTGGATGCGGACGCCGAGCTTTCCCGCGTCGCGGATGCGGAAGGCCCCCTGGGCGTAGCCGGGCCGCGGGCGAAGGACCGATTCGATCTCGACTTCTCCGCCTTCGCACCGGACCAGGCGGAGGATCTCGTGCTCGGCGAGGAGGAGTTCGTGCTTTTCCTCCTCCGAGACGGCGGGCATGAAATCGGTGACGACGACGCTGCCCCCGGCGGTTCGAAATCGCGTCTCGAGGACGTTGGTGCCCGGGACGTAGCGTTGGCGGCTCGAAAAGGGCGCGGTGGGGTGGAGGCTCCAGTGCCCGGCGCGGTCGTCGAGGAGCGCGCCGAAGATGGAGGGGCTGTCGAAGCGCGGCCAGCAAAGCCAGTCGATGGTGCCGCGCCGCGAGACCAGCGCCGCCGACCGGCAGTTTCCGATGACGCCGTGGTCGTGGATCTCCTCCATCGCCGCCGCTCGGTCAAAGAGCCTGCCGACGTCGGGGCGGTCCGACACCTCCCCTCGAGGGGGAGCGCAAACGGAGACACCGCGCGGGGGGCGCGAGCACCGCGCGGTGTCTGGGAGCCTGTCGTATTGACCCACCCATTGCGGCGACGGATGCGGGCGGCCGGCGTGCTCGCCTTTCGCTCCTCGACGTGACGACGGCCACGCCTGCGTCGCTCGTCGCTGCACGAGGGGAGCCTTGCCGCCGCGAGCAACGAAATGCCGCCAGGCGCGAAGCGCCCTGCCGCCCCCCGCCGCCCCGCGACGGTCGATGAGAGGCTCCTTGGCTGCGGTTCGCTTCAGCCCGCGGAGAGCACGGAGAAGACCTGCTTTCCGTGGCGGCGAATGGCGGGGACGAGGCCGCCCTCGCGCGCCAGCGCCTTCACCACCTGTGCGGGGGGCTCGGCCTGGAAGCTGCGGGCGGTCGAAACGTGGGTGATGGTCCCGCTGGCCAGGTCGACCTCCAGCTCTTCGCCTTCCTGCGCCAGCTCGTAGAAGGCCTCGTCGCGGACGACCAGGTAGGGCAGTGCCTCGTTGACGAGGTTGCGCTTGTGGATGAAGGCGTAGCTACGGGCGATCACGCACTGGACGCCCGCGCCCTTGAGGGCCCAGACGGCCTGCTCGCGCGAGCTACCGGAGCCCCAGCCCTCGCCCGCGACCACGATGGTGTGGTTCTCCTCGCGCGCCTTCCGCACGAAGTCGGGGCGGACGTAGTGGAAGCACTTGCTCCCGATCTCCTGGAGGTCGGTGAGGTGGCAGAACTCGCCGGGGATGATGGCATCGGTATCCACCGAGTCGCCGAAGCGCTGCACCCGAGCGCGCACCACCTTGCCGTCGCCGTCGGCGGCGCCGGCCACGCCCTGCGCCCGAGCCTCGGCGACCTGGATCTCCGGCTCGTCGATGCGGACCTCGACCGGCCGGCGCTCGTCGCGGCCGAGGATGCGGGCGTAGCGGTCCTGGTCGACCTCGGCCAGGTAGGGCCGGGGATCGGCCACGCGGAGTTCGAGGGCGGAGGCGGCCACCGTCGCCGCCGAGGCGAGGTAGGCCAGCGAGCCCTCGCCCATGCGATTCTTGAAGTTGCGGTTCTGCGAGGTGATCCAGTGCTCGCCGCGGCCCGCCTTCTCCGAGGCGACGCCCAGGCACATGGAGCAGCCCGGCGGGCCGATGCGGAAGCCAGCCTGCTCGTAGACCGCCAGAAGGCCGGTGTCCCGCAGCTTCGCCAGGATGGAGAGGTCGCCGGGTACGACCAGGCGGTTGCGGGTGGGGACGGGCCTTGCGCCCTTTTCGAGGGCGCGCTCGAGAACCAGCGCCGCCAGCACCAGCTCCTCCTCGGTGGTGGTGCAGGCGCCGATGAACGCCCCTTGAAGCTCCATCCCCAGGCATTCCTCCACGGGGAAGACGTTGTCGGGCGAGAAGGGCTTGGCGATGCGCGGACCGAGCTTGGACAGGTCGATGCGGAAGCGCTCGACGTAGGGCGCGTCCTCGTCGGCGCGGAAGTAGCGGGCTTCGTCCTTGTGGCTGTCGCGGCGGGCGAGCCACTCGGCCACCACCTCGTCGGGCTCGAAGATCCCGTTGAGGCCGCCGAGCTCGGCGGTCATGTTGGCGATGGTGAAGCGGACGTCGGTGGACCACTTCCGGACCGCATCGCCCCGGTACTCGACGCTGCGCTCCAGCGCCACCGTGTTGCGACCGAGCTGCCCCAGGGTCTCCAGGATCACGTCCTTGCCGCCGATGCCGAAGGGAAGCTCCCCGACGTAGTCGACGGCGATGGCGTCGGGAACCTCGATCCAGGACTCTCCCAGGACCATGGCGGCGGTGATGTCGGCACCGCCCAGGCCGATGGCGAAGGCGCCCATGCCGCCGTGGGAGGAGGTGTGGGAGTCGGCGCCGAGGACGACCTGCCCCGGCTGCACGAGGTCCCGGTAGAACTTGGTGTGCAGGATGGTCTCGTTGGCGTCGTAGAAGTGGCGGATGCCGCTTTCCTTGGCGAAGTCGCGGGAGAGCTGGACCAGCCTCTGGGTGCGGGCGTCGTTCGCCAGCGTGACGGGATCGACGGTGTGGTCGATCGCCAGGTAGAAGCGCTCCCGGTCGTAGACCGGGGGCTTGCCCAGCGCCTCCCAGGTCTTGGCCATCCCGTTCCAGGCCAGCTCCGAGGCGATGGTCCAGTCGACGCGGATGCGGATCACGTCGCCGGCCTGCACCCAGGGGCGGGTCAGACCGATGGCGTGGGCGGCCAGGATCTTCTGGGTCAGGGTCATGGGACGGCGCATCGGGCTACTCCTACGCGGTGTGAGATCTTGCTTCTCCAAGTCAGGGCCGGCACTCTAGCTCCCATGAAAAACGTCTTCAATCGGGCGCTTCGGCGCAGAGTCCTGGTGGCGCTCCTGGCTCTGGGGATCTTCGAGACCGGTTGCTTCGGCTCCTTCAGGCTGACGCAGGCGGTCTGGAAGTTCAACAAGAGGATCTCCCACGACAAGTGGGTCCAGTGGCTCTTTTTCCTGGTGCTCGTCATCGTCCCCGTCTACCAGCTCGCCTCGCTGGCGGACGCGCTGGTGATCAACTCCATCGAGTTCTGGACCGGGAACAATCCGGTGACGGCCGACGGGGAGCGCTGGGAGAAGGAGATCCGCCTGGCCGACGGCACCACGGCCCGCATGATCGCGGAGGACGCCGACACCTTGCGCGTCGAGCACGGCGAGTCCCTCATCCGCCTGCGGCGCGAGGCCGGGGCCATCGTGGCCCTGGACGAGGAAGGCCGGGTCCTCTCCATGGTGCGCGAGGCCGACGGCGGTGCCCTCGAGCGCGTCGACGCGGAAGGCCGCGTCCATCGCATCGAGGCCTGGCAGCTCGCCGCTGCCGGCACGGATCTCGACGCGCTCGCCGGGCTCGCCGAGGCCCGTTGACCCGGAGGTTCGCGGCGCGCACAATCGCTCCTTTCCCGAAACCGACCACACCGAGAAAGGAGCATGCGCGTGACGCGGATCGCGGTCATCCCGGGGGACGGCATCGGCAAAGAGGTCGCCGAGGAGGGGGCCCTTCTTCTCCAGGAACTCTCGGAGATCCGCGGCCTGGGCTTCGAGCTACGTCACTTCGATTACGGTGCCGACCGCTACCTGCGGGACGGCACCACCCTCCCGAAGGAGCAGATCGAGGAGTTCCGCCGCGACTATCGGGCCATCCTCTTCGGCGCCGTCGGTGATCCGCGGGTGCCCGACGGCCGGCACGCCCGCGAGATCCTCCTCGCCCTTCGCTTCGAGCTGGACCTCTACGTCAACCTTCGTCCCGTGAAGCTCTGGGCGGATCGCTTCACGCCGCTCCGGGGGAAGGGGACGAAGGAGATCGACATGGTGTTCTTCCGGGAGAACACCGAGGGCGTCTACGTGGACGTCGGCGGGACCTTCAAGCAGGGCACGCCGGACGAGGTGGCCGTCAACGAGGACGTCAACACCCGCAAGGGCGTGGAGCGGATCTGCCGGGCGGCGCTCGAGTACGCGCGGAAGAAGGGCGTGCGCACGGTGTGGATGAGCGACAAGTCCAACGCCATGCGGCACGCGGGCGGGCTCTGGCAGCGGGTGTGGAAGGAGCTCGCCGCCGAGTATCCCGACCTCGAGCTTCGCCACATGTACGTGGACGTCCTGGCCATGCAAATGGTCCTGCGCCCCGAGATGTTCAAGGTCGTGGTGACCAACAATCTCTTCGGCGACATTCTCACCGACCTCGGGGCGGGTATCGCGGGTGGTCTGGGCTTTGCCGCGAGCGCCAACCTCCATCCCGGCAAGATCGGCCTCTTCGAGCCCGTGCACGGCAGCGCCCCCGACATCGCCGGCCAGGGGAAGGCCAATCTGATCGCCACCTTCCTCACCTGCGCGCTGATGCTCGAGCATCTGGGTTGCGAAGAGGAAGCGAGGATCGTGGAGCGAGCGGTCGAGGCGGCGGTCGCCGAGAACTGCCTCACCCCCGACGCGGGTGGCGACAAGACGACCCGCCAGGTCGGAGATTTCGTGCGCGCGCAGGTGCGGAGGATGGCGACCACGTGAACGTCGACACGCTGCGGATCCTGCTCGTCTTCGGCCTTCTCGGCCTGGTGGTGGCGCGAAATCTCCGCGGCTTCGTGCACTTCGTCTGGCCGGGCGCCATCCGCTTCTCCGTGAATGCGGCGCCGGGGCTGGAGCATCCGGCGGTCCGCCTGCTCGGACGGGAGCTGCAGGAGCTGGGTTTCGCCCCGGCGGGGCGGGTGACGCAGCGTCGGCCCCTCTCGCGGCCTCAGGAGAACACGGTCTTTTTCGACGAGGCGCACGGCGACTGGGCGGTCGCCTTTCCCGTGGGGCGGGAGGCGTGGCTCTACTTCCTGTCGGAGCCGCGGCGGGGTTGTTTCGTCCTCACCGCCGACCATGCCTTTCCCCGCGTCGAAAGCGGGGATTTTCTGACCGGCGGCCTTCCCGGCGCGAGCCCGCCGGAGGTCCACGCCGCCCACCGGCGCCAGGTGGAGCGGATGGCGCGAGGCGGCACCGAGACGTCGTCCCGCGACCTCGGGGCCTTCGTGGACGCGGCGCAGCGCTTCTTTTCCCGCGGACCGGGGCGCGCGAATCTGCGCCGCCAGTCGGTTCGCGGCTTCCTCTTCGCCTCCGCCGCGCTGGTGTGGGGCGCGATGACGCTCTGGCAGCTCCTCTTTCGATAGGGGACCGAAACCGATGAAGTACGCGACCAAGACCGAGATCGTCTTTCTCGCCGCCAAGCGGACGCCTTTCGGCACCTTCGGCGGCACGCTCAAGGACCTTTCGGCCACCGACCTGGCGGTGGTGGCGGGCAAGGCCGCCCTCGAGCAGGCAAAGGTGGCGCCCGAAGACGTCGGGCACGTGGTGGTGGGCAACGTCGCGCAGACCTCGCGGGACGCCATCTACCTCGCTCGCCACGTGGGCCTGCGCGCAGGGCTTCCGCAGCACGTGCCCGCGGTGACGGTCAACCGCCTCTGTGGCTCGGGATTCGAGGCGATCGTCCAGGCGGCGATGCTGATCGAGATGGGCCAGGCCGAGGTGGTCCTCGCCGGTGGCACCGAATCCATGTCGCAGTCGCCGCACGTGCTGCGCGGGGCGCGGTGGGGCATGCAGCTCGGCTGCGACGGCGTGCTGGAGGACCAGCTGTGGAGCTCGCTCTACGACCCCTATGCCGGCCTGGCGATGGGCGAGACCGCCGAGAAGCTCGGCGTCGAGTACGGCATCACCCAGGACGAGGTGGACGAGTTCTCCGTGCTCTCGCAGCGGCGCTGGGCCGAGGCACAGGCGGCGGGCCGATTCGCCGACGAGCTCGTCCCCATGGAGCTGCCGGGGAAGAAGGGCCAGACCATCCGCTTCGACCGCGACGAGCATCCGCGGCCCGATACCACTCGCGAGGCGCTGGCCAAGCTCCCCAAGGTCTTCAAGAAGGACGGACTCATCCACGCGGGTGCCGCCTCGGGGATCTGCGACGGCGCCGCCATGCTCGTTCTCGCCTCGGCCGCCTACGCGGAGAGGAAGGGCCTTCGTCCCATCGGCCGGCTGGTGAACTGGGGCGTCTCCGGCTGCGATCCGACCATCATGGGGATCGGTCCGGTCCCCGCCGTGCGGCAGGCGCTGGAGCGGACCGGCACCCAGCTTTCCGACTATGCCCTCTTCGAGGTGAACGAGGCCTTCGCGCCGCAGTACCTGGCCGTGGAGAAGGCGCTGGGACTGCCGCGCGAGCGCACCAACGTCGACGGCGGCGCCATCGCTCTGGGCCACCCGCTCGGGGCCTCGGGCGCGCGTATCGCCGGGCATCTGCTCTACGAGCTTCGGCGGCGCGGTGAAAAATTCGGTATCGGCTCCGCCTGCATCGGTGGCGGCCAGGGAATCGCCGTGGTCGTCGAGGCCCTGTAACGCCGGCGACCCTCGGTCTTCGCGCGGGCGGGAGTCCTGCGGGGCTTCCGCCCGTTTCACTTTCTGTAATAAGTCCGCGCCCCTGCGGCTGGATTCCCGCTCCGATCCTTGGCAGAGTTGGCAGGCACTCTCCAGCTTGCAAGGAGTACGCTACATGGAGCGTGGAGCCGTGGACCGCGAAAACCTCATCCACGACTGGAATCGAAGCGGAAACGCACCCAGGAAGTTCGGCAACTTCGACCTCTTCGACGAGTCGCTGCGAGACGGGCTCCAGTCGCCCTCGGTGATCGATCCCCCCGTCGAGGACAAGATCCGGATCGTCGAGCTGATGGCGGAGCTGGGCATCGAAGCCGTGGACGTGGGGCTGCCCTGCGCGGGCCCGCGCGCCTTCTCGGATGTCCTCGCGCTCGCGCGCCACATCCGAGATCGGAAGCTCCCGCTCTCGGTTGCAGCGGCCGGTCGGACGGTGGTCGGTGACATGCAGGCGATCGCCGAGGTGCAGCAGAAGGCGGGGATCCCCATCATCGCCTACGCCTTCATCGGCTCCTCTCCGATCCGCCAGTACGCCGAGGGCTGGACGCTGGAGCGGATGCTGAAGACCTCGATCGAGGCGATCAGCTTCGCCCGCAAGGAGGGGCTCGAGGTCTGCTACGTCACCGAGGACACCACGCGCTCGTCGCCGGAGACGCTGCGTCAGCTCTTCCTCGCCGCCATCGAGCACGGCGCCTCGCGGCTCTGCGTCTGCGATACCGTCGGGCATGCGACGCCCGACGGCGTGCGCGCGCTCATCGCCTTCACCAAGGAGGTGATCGCGGAATCGGGCGCCGACGTGAAGATCGACTGGCACGGCCACAACGATCGCGGCCTCGCGCTGATCAACGCGCTGGTGGCCCTGGAGGCGGGCGCCGACCGGATCCACGGCACCGCCGCCGGCATCGGCGAGCGCGTGGGCAATACCCCCATCGATCAGGTCCTGGTCAACCTCAAGCTCGACGGGGTCATCGACCGCGACCTGACGAAGCTGGTGGAATTCGTGCGCACGGTGGCGAAGGCTACGGGGGTGGAGATCCCCGCCAACTACCCGCTCGTCGGCGACGACGCCTTCCGCACCGCCACCGGCGTGCACGCCGCCGCCATCATCAAGGCAAAGCGCCGCAACGACGACTGGCTCGCCGACCGCGTCTACTCCGCGGTTCCGGCCGGCGAGTTCGGCAAGTCGCAGACGATCGACGTGGGCCCGATGAGCGGCATGTCCAACGTGATCTACTGGCTCGAGCAGCGCAAGGAGCCGGTGGACGAGGAGCTGGGTCGCTTCATCCTCGACCGGGCCAAGGCGTCGAACCGCACGCTCTCCGACGCCGACATCTACCAGGCCATCGCCGAGTTCCGTTCGCGCGCCACCGCCTGAGCCCGGGCAAATGACCTGCGACAGGCTCTCCCGGGAGCCTGTCGCAGGTCGGCTCGGTCCCCTCCGAACCGCTTGCACGCCGCCTCGGGAGCGTGGACAATATTTCCATACACTTTGCTCGAAACGGGTGAGCCCTGTGGGCGGAGATTCTCGATTTCCCCGGTCGGGGGCGAGATGCAACCTCGGCATGGGCCGCTCCGCAGCGACCGGGCGAGATCCGCGGCTCCACGGGGAGATTTGCCCCGTCGCTGGTCGGCTGGTGTGGGTGACGGGCGACGGTGTCGGAGGCAAGAATGGCGCATTTCACGGGCGTTAAGGTCTTTTCCACCACGATGGCGCGCGATCGGGAGGCGATGGGCGATACGATCACTCGTTGGTTGCGGAGCAATCCAAATATTGAAATCGTCGACAAGATCGTAACGCAATCTTCCGACAAGCAGTTCCACTGTCTGACCATCACGCTCTTCTACCGCGAGCGCCCCGTCGACCGCTGAGGGCGCGGATTCTCGCCGAACTCGGGAGTCGGGCATCCGGGCCCGGCGAGATGCCGGGCCCTTCACCGCGGCTCGTCCGTCGAGTCGCGGACATCGAATGGCCGGATGGCTCCGGGGGGGTGCCGGGGTTATCCTCTCCGAGGCGAGAAGCTCGGAGGAAAGCGGTGCGTCCGGCACGAGTTGCAGGTTGGGGAGGCGGCTACGGAGGTGGCTACTACGCGACCCGTCTGACCTTCGTGATCGCGGGGATCTCGGTCCTCGTCGCGCTGGTGGGACGCACGGACGGGGGGAATTTGCTGCACCACCTGCTCTTCCGACCCGCCAGCGTGATGCGGGGAGAGGTCTGGCAGCCGCTCACCTACGCGCTGGTCTACCCGCTTCACGTCCAGGGCATCTTCGGCTTTCTCATCTCCCTCTACTTCCTCTACGTCATCGGCGGCCAGGTGGAGTCCGTGCTGGGCTCGAAGCGCTTCCTCCGCTTCTTCTTGGCCATCCCCGTCCTCTCCGCGCTGATCACCATTCCCTTCGCCTATCTGCTGGGCTTCGAGGGGAGGGCCCAGCCGGGGCTCTGGGTGGCGCTGGGCGCGCTCACCATCGTCTTTGCCCACCACTTCGCCCACCAGCCCATCTACCTGATGTTCTTCCTTCCCGTGCAGGGGCGGGCGCTCATCTGGATCTCCTTCGGCATCCTCGGGCTTTACGCCATCCTCGGGGGCATCGGCTCCGTCTTCCCCGCGCTGGTGGGGATGCTCCTGGCGCTGGGCTGGGCGCGCGGACTGCTCGAGCCGCGCAAGGCGTGGCTGCGCTTCCGCGCCCGGCGCATCGAGCGTCAGCTCCGCCGGCGCGCCAGCCGCTTCTCGGTGATCGACGGGGAGCGCAAGGACGAGCCCTTGATCCGACGGTCGAACGGCGACCGCGGGCCCTGGCTGCACTGAAATTCCCCGGCACCGCAACGCCGGCGCCGGTTGCATGCCGCGCGCCCGGCCGCGATACTGCCGGCCGATGTCCGCCCAGAAGGGTAGCGCCGCGCCCCACCTTCGGCTGGTTTCCGCCCGGATCGGCCACCGGCCCGGCCAGCCGCTCTTGCCTCCCCTGGACTTCGAACTCTGGCCGGGGGAGTGGCTGGTGGTGGCGGGGCCGAACGGCGCGGGAAAGTCGACCTTCGTCCAGAGCCTGGTGGGGGCCCTTCCCCTCCTCGGGGGGAGGCGGGAGATCCTCACCCCGGGGCTGCGGTTCGGTTACGTCCCCCAGCGCCTGAGCTTCGATCCCATCTGGCCGCTCTCCACCCTGGACGTGGTGCGGATGGGGATCGCTCCATGGCTCCCTCCCTTCGGGCGCAGCGCGTCGGCCTCCGCCCGCGCGCGCGAGCTCCTCGACCAGGTGGGGCTGGGTGGCCTCGGCGACACGCCCTTCCGCTCGCTCTCCGGGGGCCAGCGGCAGCGGGCGTTGATCGCCCGCGCGCTCGTTGCCGGGCCCCAGGTCCTCGTCCTCGACGAGCCGGCCAACCACCTCGACCCTCCCGGCGAGCGCGCGCTGGTGGAACTTGTCTCCGAGCTTCGGGAGCGAACCGGCGCCGCGGTGGTCTGGATCAGCCACCGCCTCGGAGCGTTGGCGCAGCGGCTCGATCGCATCGCCTTCCTGCGCGCGGGGGCGATTCGGGTGGGCAGCCTGCAGGCGCTTTCCGCCGAGGGCATCCTCGAGGGCTTTTTCGAGCCGGGAAAGGAGGCCTTCCGGTGAGCGAGGTCTCCTTCTGGGAAGCCGCCTTCCTGTGGCGGGATCCCCTGATCGCCGCCAGCCTGGGCGCCGTCCTCTGCGCTCTTTGCGGCGTCTTCGTGGTGCTCCGGCGCTCCGCCTTCGTCAGCGCCGCCGTGGCGCAGGCCTCGAGCCTCGGGGTGGTCCTCGCCCTCCTCGCGCCCCACGTCATCGGGAGCGAGATCCCGCCGCTGGCGGCCGGCGTCGTGGTGGGTGCGGCCTCGGCCGGACTCTTCGCTCTCTCCGGACGCGACGCGCGCATCGGCGTGGACGCCTCCATCGCCCTCGCCTACGTGCTCGCGGGCGCCGCCTCTCTCGTCCTCGGGACCCTGCTCCCGCACGAGTACGAGCGGGTGCATTCCCTCCTCTTCGGCGACGCCGTGGCGGCTCCGATCGAGGAGATCGTCGCGCTCGCCCTCTGCCTCCTTCTGGCGGTGGTCTTCTTCGCGGCGCTCTTTCCCCGGCTGGTATTCGCCTCCTTCGACCCGGAGGCGGCCGGCGCCATGGGGATCCGGGTGCGGCGCCTCGACGCGGCGCTCTACTTCGTCCTCGGCCTTTCGATCGCGGTGGCCACGCGCGTGCTCGGAGCGCTCACGGTCTTCGCCCTCACGGTGATCCCCGCCTCCGGCGGCCTTCTGGCCGGCCGGCGATTTTCGGGCGTGATCGCCTGGGCCGTCGCCTCGGCTCTGGTCGCGGCGGCCGGAGGCTACTACCTCTCCTTCGTCTGGTCGCTGCCCACCGGCGCCACCATCGTCCTCGCCCTGGGGGCGACGCTGCTACTGGGCCTGGCCGTCGGTCGGCTGCGGCGCTGATCCCTTTGCGGGCTCGGCGGCCTCGAAGCCGGCGGCGAGGCGGCGCAGCAGATCCTCCATGAACGAGATGTAATCGCCATTTTCACGGGTAGAACCCACGTCGCCCGGGATCACCACCAGAGGCACGCCCGCCTTCTCCGCCACGGTCCGGGCGATGCGCTGGTTGTGCCAGCGCTCCGCGACCACGACGGGCCGCGGCTCCCGCTTGCGCACTTCGAGGATCAGGCGGGCCAGGTGCGAGGGAGAGGGCGCGATGCCAGGGACGGGCTCCACCGTGGCCACCTCGGCGAGTCCGAGCCAGTCGGCCAGGTAGGTGAGGCTCTTGTGGTAGGGGACGAATCCCCGGCCACGGTGGGGCCGCATCCTTTCCTCCCAGGCGGCGATCTTTTCGTCGAGTCGCTCGACGAAGCGCCGGGCGTTGTCGCGGTAGGCGGCGGCGCGTTCCGCATCGAGGGAGGCGAGCCGCTCCGCGATTCCCAGCGCGATCTTCCGAGCCCTTCGCGGATCGAGCCAGACGTGGGGATTGCCGCGGGGATGCACGTCACCGAGGGCGCGGTCGACCTTTTCGGGGACCTCGAGGAGCG
>Ga0079224_100008732_pt1 | contig 13746 bp, 8 predicted proteins | sample Stecom2015_FD_80414 | JGI IMG/M metagenome (GOLD analysis project Ga0079224, IMG submission 80414) | Agricultural soil microbial communities from Utah to study Nitrogen management - Steer compost 2015 | ecosystem: Environmental > Terrestrial > Soil > Agricultural land | place: USA: Utah... | reverse complement strand
GAGCTTACTCCAAATTTATCAATACGAGTTCTAAGAATATTAAATGAGCGATCGATTGCACTTTCAGCTTCATTTTTTAAGAAACTTAATACTTCAGCATCTGTGGATCTTTGGGTTACTAAAGCTGCATTATCTTTAGTAGCGAAAAAAGAAGCGAGAGGTTTAGTTGGTTCAAGCTTTTTGAATTCTTCTCCGAATAAGCTTACATAGTCTTTCTGACTCTCTTTGCTTAGCTGCTCTGCATTTGCTAAAGCTTTGTTGAAATTTTCATCTTTAGGGTTTTCTGCTAGGTTCTGGATTAACTCTTGTAAAGAGATTTCCATTGTAACGTTCATTCCCCCTTTTAGGTCAAGGCCTAAAGCAATTTCGCGTTCCTTAGCTTCTAGGTATGTGAAATCAATAAAACCTAAATTGTAAACCGTTTGGTCTGCAATTGAGTCTAAATATGCTCTTTCTTTAATGGGGTCACCATTAGCATATTCAACTGCTTGACGTTCTACTTTGCGCGTAACAAATGTGAATGATATAGAATACAGACACGCAAGCGCTAACAGTATTGTAAAAAATTGAATCAGACCTTTCCCTTGCATAATTATTTTTTGTAAATTTTTCTTTCCTTAAGTATAGTTTTTCGTTAAGAACGGCAAATCTATGAAAATTTTGAATATTTGAGTATTAAATTTTGAATATTGGTTATTGTAGTGAATTTATTTGCTAATCAGTGAGTTGATCCTTGAGAATTAATAAGAATAGTTAAAGTGTTTTATTTTTTCTCTCATAGATCATAAAGTTGTAGTCGTACGGATTTTTCTCATCAGCATTGTGATAGGACTCTGAAACTAAGTTCCAGAGGTCTTGCAGAATAGGAGGAAAGAACGCATCGGCTTCAAACTCCCCGTAAATTAAAGTGAAATAGATACGGTCGACTTTATCCATGGCTAGGGTATAAATCTCTGCTCCACCAATAATAAAGTTTTCTTCTTTACGATCACAGAGTGCTAGTGCCTCATCTAAAGAATGGACTACTTCTACACCATCTATTTTATAGTCCTTTTGCCGCGTAATAATGATGTTTCGTCTATTAGGCAATGGCTTTCCGACTGACTCAAAGGTCTTTCTGCCCATGATGACCATATGTCCGCTGGTCGTTTTTTTAAAAAACTTTAAGTCTTCTGGCATATGCCAGAGCAGACCGTTTTTGTTACCTATTGCATTGTTTTGAGCGGCTGCTACAATAATCGAGTTCATATTGATTGTATTATTTAAACCGCCACTTGAGCTTTAATATGTGGGTCGGGGTTGTAGTTTTCTAAAGAGAAATCTTCAAATTTGAAGTTGAAAATATCTTTTACGTCCGGATTTATTTTTAATTGAGGCAGAGCTTTCGGAGTTCTTTCCAATTGAAGTTGCGCTTGTTCCAAGTGGTTACTATAAAGATGCGCATCCCCTAAAGTATGCACAAAATCTGCTGCTTCCATATCACAAACTCGAGCTACCATCATCGTCAGTAGTGCATAGGAGGCGATATTAAAAGGCACACCTAAAAAAATGTCTGCACTTCTTTGGTAGAGCTGACAAGAAAGTTGCGGTTTCGTTTGGTTCTTAGAAGGATCTGCAGGAGCAACGTAAAACTGGAAAAAAGCATGGCAAGGTGGAAGAGCCATGTTTTCAATTTCAGCAACATTCCATGCTGAAACAATAATCCGTCTGGAGTCAGGGTTAGTTTTTAATTGTTGAATGACTTGGGAAATCTGATCGATATGTTTCCCGTCTGGCGTTGGCCATGAGCGCCATTGTGAGCCGTAAACAGGACCCAAATTGCCTTCTTCATCTGCCCACTCGTCCCAAATCCTCACTTTGTTTTCTTTAAGGTAATTGATGTTAGTTTCCCCACTTAAAAACCAAATGAGCTCATGAATAATAGATCTCAAATGCAGTTTCTTTGTAGTGACTAAAGGGAAGCCCTTTTTTAAATCAAACCTCATTTGATAACCGAAAATACTGCGTGTACCTGTTCCCGTCCGATCGTGTTTTTCAACACCTTCATTATACACTTTCTGCATTAATTCAAGATACTGCTGCATTATATTTTTTATTTTGTCAATTTGTAAAGATAAGGAATTTTACGAAAGAGCTTATACTCTTTTGATATTTGAATATTAGATGAAAGTATAAAACTTCCCTTCACATCCTTGGACACTACCGATTTCAAAAGTTTAGTTATAAGGTCGCTATGTATTATAGCACATTTTTAATTCCGTCTAAAATAATTTCTAAAAAGCTCCCTATGTTTAGTCCCTTTTTGGAATTATAGTAAAGATAGATTCCGAAAAGAATGATTGCAAGCCATAGAAAGCGTTTAAACAATAGGGTTAAGATGAATAGAGCGATTGGGATGAGTAATAACAGAAACCAGCTTATTTTATAAATTTCAAGGCCGTCATCGTTTTTTGAGGTATAAAATAAATTGGAATGCGTTCCACTTTCATTTTTATGCTGAAGATAGACAAAGGTAGAGTTTTCGATCTCATTGGGCGTAATTGCTACTCCATCTTGAAATTTCAAAGGGGTATTGAATCCGTTTATTGTGAATTGGAAGGTGCCATTTATTTTCTCTAAGGGCCTTTCCAATGAGTCACAAGCTAGAATGGCTAACTTGTTATTTTTCACTAAGGTTTCTTTGACAATAAAATTATTGATTTGCATCTCGTCTTCCTGTTGGCCATAAGCAACACTACTGGAAAGAAGTAGAATTAAAAAGAAGAGCTTTTTAAGGAGACGTATTTTCATCAAAATCAAAATCAATACAAACTTTTACAATGTTAGTAAAAATACCTGGAAATGATAGCCTGTACTTCGCTGTTTCTTTACTGAATTTGCTTGTTTGAATGGCTTAAACCTACATTATGCAATTAGTTTTCATGTTTTATTAGGCTTAGGGCGATTTGATCTGGATAACTAATGAGGAAAGAGATATGGATTGTTGTGCAGGATAGAGCAGGACGCCTTCGATCATATTAATTTATAGATTAGTTATTGAATAGAAAATACAAACTAATTATGATTCGTTCCATATTCATTTTGCTTTTTTTGTTGACTGCTTCTTACGGAGTAAAAGCTTATGAACCCGACAAGCCAATTGAAATTTCTTTGGCAGGTCAGTGGCAGTTTAAACAAGACAGAGAAGATATCGGAATTGACCAGCAATGGTATAAGCAGGTATTTACTGAACATGTTTCTTTGCCCGGATCTATGACGGAAAATGGACGTGGGGATAATATTACATTAGAAACAGTCTGGACGGCCAGTATTTACGATAGCTCTTATTATTTTAACCCTCGCTATGAGAAATATAGACAGCCTGATAATATCAAGATCCCTTTTTGGCTTACACCCAACAAATATTATGTAGGTGTTGCTTGGTATCAAAAGGAAGTGGAAATTCCCGCTCATTGGAAAAGTAAAGATGTACAACTAGTTTTGGAGCGCGCGCATACTGAAACACAAGTATGGATTGATGGCGAGTACGTAGGTAAGCAAAATAGCCTAGCAACACACCACGCTTATAATCTTACTCCGCATATGAAGCCAGGGAAGCATACAATAAGTGTCAGGGTTGATAACCGCCTTAGTACCATAAACGTAGGCCCCGATTCTCATAGTGTAGCGGATCATACGCAAGGAAACTGGAACGGCTTAATAGGGAAATTGGCATTAACGGCCGTTGATCCTGTCTATATAAAGGATGTTGATATATTCCCTGATATTGGAAAGAAAGAAGCCGTAGTTGTGCTCAAATTTTTGAATACGACGAACACTGCATTCCGGGGGAAAATTGAATTGCAAGCGAAAAGCTTTAACAGTGATGTGGCTCATCAAACTGCACCCTTAGCGGAAGGGATAAACTTGAATGCAGGGGAAGAAAAATCGGTTACATTAACACTGAAAATGGGGGATAAGATGCAGACTTGGGATGAGTTCCATCCTGCCTTATATATGTTAAGTGCAAAACTAGCAGGAAACAATTATCAGCATTTAATAGAAAGTCAGTTCGGAATGCGGGAATTTAAGATTGAAGGAAGACAATTTAAAATCAACGGCAGGCCGGTGTTTCTAAGAGGAACTCTACATAATGCTGAATCCCCGCTAACTGGCTATCCGGCGATGGACGTTGATTCTTGGAAGCGGATCTATGAAACTGCCAAGGCTCATGGACTCAACCATGTTCGATTTCATTCTTGGTGCCCTCCGGAAGCTGCGTTCATTGCCGCCGATTTGGTAGGTATATACCTGCAGCCCGAGGGGCCTAGCTGGCCAAATCATGGTGTTGCGATCGGAAGAGGTGAACCTATTGATCAATATTTGTATGACGAAACCAACAGGATGGTTAATCAATATGGCAATTATGCGAGCTTTGTCATGTTGTCTGCTGGTAATGAACCCGCTGGTAATCAGGTTGCTTATTTAACGGACTTTATTAATTATTGGAAGGATAAGCAGGATAAGCGCCGCGTTTATACAGGGATGTCAGTAGGCGGGAGTTGGCCGGTAATCACAAATGCAGAATTCCAGGTACGTGCCGGTGCTCGTGGCCTGACTTGGGATAAAAAACAACCAGAAAGTATATCAGATTATAGTGAAGGAATCGCTCAGTTTAACGTCCCTTTTGTCGCCCATGAAATGGGGCAGTGGTGTGTTTTTCCAGATTTCAAGGAAATTGAAAAATACACTGGATCCTTTAGAGCAAAAAACTTTGAGCTCTTTCAGGAAGATTTAAAAGATCAAGGAATGGCTGATCAGGCCGAGCAGTTTTTAATGGCTTCCGGAAAACTTCAAGCGCTTTGTTATAAACATGAAATTGAAAAAGCTTTAAGAACTCCAGGATATAGTGGTTTTCAATTACTAGGTCTGCAAGATTTTCCGGGTCAGGGAACGGCCTTAGTCGGTGTTTTGAATAGTTTCTGGGAAAGCAAAGGCTATATTGCTGCACACGATTTTGCGCGATTTAGTAATGCGATTGTTCCTCTGGCAAAATTTCCAAAATTTGTCTATGAAAATGATGAACACCTGAAAGTAGCTATTGAGCTTTTTAATTCTGGGGCGCATCCTTTAACGAAACCTGCCATCCAATGGTTTGTTAGAGATCAGGGAGGAAAGGTTTTAAAAGAAGGACAGTTTGATCCCGAGAAGGTAGAAATAGGAAATGGTCAACCAGTGGGAATGGTTGAATTTGCGCTCTCCGAAATAAAGGAGGCGACTCATTTAAATCTAGAGGTTAGTTTGGCTGGGACTACATTTGTTAATGATTGGGATTTTTGGGTTTATCCAAATGAAAAAACAAATCTGCTCGCTCAAACAACGGTTTATTACACCGACACTTTAAATGAAAAAGCAAGGGAAGTATTAGCTAAGGGTGGAAAAGTGTTTTTAAATGGAGCTGGTAAAGTGGAAAAAGGAAAAGAAGTTATTATGTATTTCCAACCCGTATTCTGGAATACCTCTTGGTTTAAAATGAGACCACCCCATGTTACGGGAATGTATATTCAGAAAGAAAGTAGGGCCTTTGGAAATTTTCCAACGAGCTTTCACAGCGATTTACAATGGTGGGAAATCGCTAATAGAGCACAAGTGATGAATCTAGAAGATTTTTCTCCAGGTTTCCGCCCACTTGTACAACCAATCGATACATGGTTCTTAAATCGTCGTTTGGCTTTGATTTATGAAGCGAAAGTAGGGAAGGGAAAAATTATCGTTTCAAGTGCCGACCTAAGGCCTGATCTTGAAAATAAACCTGCCGCGAAGCAGTTATTTTCGAGTCTGATGACATATATGGAGTCAGATGCATTTAATCCCAAAGAGGAAGTAAGTCTGGAGTCTATTAATGCCATATTTACTGCCCCATCTAGAGAGCAGTTTGACGCTTTCACAAAAGGAACTCCTGATGAGTTGAAGCCAGTAAAATAGACGGATTAATTAAGGTTTTTATACCTGTCCGCTAAGTTAAAGCTCTATAGTTGTAGTAATCTAAACAAAAAGGGAGGCAATACTGCCTCCCTTTTATAATGAATGAAGGGATGGTATTATAGAGCAAAACCTACAGAAAAGGATAATACTCTATTGTTTTGTTTATAAGAACCAGATCCATCAGGGGAGATGTCTGATAATCCCAACCCGTAACCTGCTCCGATTGTTAAACCACTAGATAACTGGTAACCAGCTAGGAAATTTATTCCGGCATCAAAACTTTTTTGATCTTCATCTTTTCCGAATTTGAAATCACCTAAGTCATTGCTGTCGCCACCGGAAGTCACTTTGTTTTTTCCCGATAGTCCAAAAGCAGCGTAGGGGCCTGCGCCAATATAAAAGTTTCCTGCATTACCAGTATGGAATTTAGCAACTGCATTCACAGGGATTTCTAACCACATCGTATTCTGGGTGATTTGATAGTCGTCACCAAAAAATTCACCTTCCGCAAATTTTGCACCCTTACCTTGAAGTGAAATTCCTGGTTGGATATAAAAGTTTGATGTTATAGGCGCGTCTAAATAACCAGTGATATGAAAATTTGTTGATGATTTTGTGTCAAAGTCATTATTGTCATTACTGAAACTGTAATTAGGTAAATTAACACCAGCTTTAATTCCATATCCAAGTGGAGTTTGTGCGAATACTCCTAAACCGAATAAAACTGCTGAAGCAGATAAAATTAATTTTTTCATGATTTTTAATTTAGTGTTCTATTTTTTATAACACTTGGATATATGCAAGGGTCAAGCCAAAGTTAAAAGAAGGTGTAAGATGTTGTTTTTTAGGTTAGTACTGGAATTAGACGTAAACGTCGATTGTACTTAATATAATACATATTAACGTTTATAAATGTATTGAAGGAAAGATATGTATATCGACTAACGGGCATTGATACCGCTCGTAAAAATTATTTTACTCAATAGAGGCAAAGGAATCGTGAAGCCTGATGGATTTGAATAATAATATATTGAGAGCGGTAACGAAGGTTACGCTCTTTGGGAAGAGAAAGGGATGTTTAAAAGGACTTATACGCTCCGGGAAACTAAATAGAGATCACCGGAGCTTATAAGTTCTAGATTCTTGAAAAGAATCGCTTTTTAAATGAAATCGTTAAGGATTTCACTCTTAGCTATTGCGCTAACTTTACTCGTACTGCATTTGGACCTTTTAGTCCTTTTTCAGTTTCAAAAGTTACCTTATCGTTTTCTTGTACCTCGTCTAAAAGACCATTTATGTGAACAAATACACTTGCTTGAGATTCTAGATCTTTAATAAAGCCATATCCCTTTTCTTTATTGAAAAAGGTGATTATACCTTTTCTTATTAAATCAGCTGGATCTGGAGCTTCTTGTTTAGGGATCCCAATTTCGATGTTTTCGGCCTTGATGACTGCTTTTTTCTTGGTTGGATCAGGTGGAGTATCTGTAATGTTGCCATATTCATCAACATAGGCAAGCATATCCTCAAAGCTAGTTTCTTTTTCAGGAGCATTTTTGCGCTCTTCTCTCTTTTGCTCTTTGTCTTGTCTTCTTTTTAATCTCTTTTTTTCTTTTTCTTTTTTACTAAATGTTTCTTGCGACTTGGCCATATTTTATTTAAAAGTTAATTTATTGTACGATCTTTTTGCCTTAGACTCCATAATCTTTGATTCATAGGAATAAGAAAAGGCCCATGGAGGGCCTTTTAGTGATGTGTGTGGAGTCGGAGAGATTCGAACTCTCGTCCAGACATAGTACTGTTTATGCTTTCTACATGCTTAGCATCCATTTAATTGTCGAGAAAGGGTAGGGTGGCTGCTTCCCTATGCCGTATTCCGTACCTACTTTTTCTCGCAGGTTGATCGTAGTATCTCAACCTTGCCAGCTTTGTGGTTCGATGCCCCGGTTACTCAAGCTACAAAGCAGAACCTAAGTGGGACAAAAGCTTGTCTAATTCTAAATTAGGCAGCTAAGGCGTAGTTATTTTCGCCATTTAAAAGTTGAAAGTTCAGATTAAAGCGCTAGACTAACAACGCGCTGCATGCTTACATAACCGTCTCCATCCTGTCAATTCCGGTCGACCCCATGTAAACTTCTACAAAGATACAAAAAATCCATGACAATAAAGAAGATTTTAATTTACAAAATATTCCACAATCTCCTGTAAACTATTCTTTTATTATAAGTTGAATTGCATCCATCCGTACTCTTGCGTTTTTAATAAACGATGCTAATGTTATCTGCTCTTCAAGCGCGATTTGAATTTCTTCAGGTCGGATATTTTTGTTTTTTTTCTGTAGCGTTTTTAGTCTCTCTATTTCATGATTCAGCGTGAAGTTCATGTTTTTCAGTCCTTTTGCTATTTCTTTTGCGCTCTGTTCTTTAGCAATCTTTGTGGCCGCTGAAATCATTTTGGGCAATATTATTTCTACCAAGTTTTTATTATCTAGCAAAGGTTCTATTTTACCCGGAATCAATTTTTTGTCGAATGTTTCAAAAGAATACATATCTGTTACTTCGTTACCATTGAGATCTACTACAATTCTTAGAGGTGTATCAGGAAGGAAACGATCTAAATATACGCCTTGGTTTTTTGATGTTTCAAGAACAAAAAGTAGCTCAAGTAAAAGACCCGGACTGTTGGTGTTTCGTAGAATTCCAAAACTGGCACTTCCAGTCCCTGAGCTTAATACCATGTCTATGCAATCAGTTACCATGGGATGATCCCAGCTTAGAAAACTAATGTCTTCCCTACTAAGAGCGTGGTTTCTATCGAATGTAACACTTATGCCTTCACGTGGAATGGAGGGGAAAGCCTCGCTGATCACAGAAGTGGGGTGCAAAAAGTAGGTTCGGGAAGCAAGGTCTTCCATTTCCACATTAAAATGCCTAAAGACGTCCGTAAGATAGATTTCAAGACTTTTATCGCGATCTTGTGTTTGAATTTGTTCAACTATTCGTTCTGCTACCTTAGGTCTAAAAGAATTCATTTCCAGTAGTTTATCGCGTCCATCGGCAAGGGTTTTTTGAAATTCTTTTTGAAATGTGGAAGTCTTGCTAATCAATGCTTCGAGTTCTGGATCAGCATCTGTTTCAGAAGGAGACTTGGAAAGATTTATCAATTGTTCCCCAAATAGCTTGAAAGTTTTATAACCGTCCTCAATGTTTTTTTCAAACGCATTCAAACCTTCATGAAACCACTTTATGAGTTTATGCTGCGGGGTTTGAGGAAGATATGGAATATGAATGTGTATATCTTCTTTTTGGCCTATCCGGTCCAGACGTCCTATTCGTTGCTCTAATAATTCTGGATGAAGCGGTAAGTCAAATAGGATGAGGTGATGTACAAATTGAAAATTTCTCCCTTCACTTCCTATTTCAGAACAAAGGAGAATTTGAGCACCATCTAATTCAGTGAACCATGCCGCGTTCTTGTCTCGTTGTACAATAGTTAGATCTTCATGAAAAACGCCTGCTTTTAGATTGTTACGCTTCGCTAAGATTTTTTCTAATGCCAGAACTTTTTCTTTGCTTTTGCAGATAAGCAACGCTTTCGCAGGATATATTTCCTTCAATGTAGTTAGAAGCCAATGAACACGAGGGTCTTCTTCAAACCAAAATTCTGGCTTATTTGCTGCTTCTTTTGACTTCATATCATGGGCAAACTCATTCGTCAGACGCTGAATCCACAAGCTATGATCTTTTGTTACTTTTAAGGGAATTAATTGTGCCTTGCGCTCTGGGAAATTTTTCATTGCAGATCGGGTATTTCGGAATAATACACGCCCTGGGCCATGTTGATCTAGTAAATCTTCAATCAGATTATCCTTCGCTAAATCGTCGCCTTTAAGTATCGGCTGTATCCGTTCTTTGGAAAAAAGTGACTCTAAAATTTTGATGTCCTTAGCCTGCAAGTCTGTTCCGAGGTGCAGTTTTTCCACAATATTAGCAATGTTTTTATGGTCAGAAGACTCGTTTATGAATTCATCATAGTTTGCATATCGGTTAGGGTCTAGTAATCGGAGCCGTGCAAAATGACTTTCTTCACCTAATTGTTCTGGGGTAGCGGTGAGAAGGAGTAATCCTTTTGCCACTCTACTTAATAGTTCCACAACACCATACTCTGGGCTCACTTTGTCAACAGACCATTCCAGATGATGTGCCTCATCAACAACTAGGATATCCCAACTAGCAGTTAGTGCTTGACGGGTTCGTTTTGCTGAACCCGCTAAAAATTCAGTGCTGCAAATAATTAATTGATTGTCAAGAAAGGGATTTCCATCAGGTGCGCTGTCCTCAAGGGATGCACAACGTGGTTCATCAAAAATATTAAACCACATATTAAACTTTCGTAAAACTTCTACAAACCATTGATGCACTAAGGACTCAGGAACGAGGATAATCACCCTCGAAATTCGCCCACTCAACAATAAATGATGTAGGATTAGGCAAGCTTCAATGGTTTTTCCAAGCCCAACCTGATCTGCAAGCAAGACACGAGGAGCATATCTTGTACTCACTTCATGTGCAATATATAGTTGATGCGGAATAAGGTCAATACGGCCACCTACAAAGCCCTTTATCGGAGATATTCTCCTATTATACTCGTGATGTAGTGTCTTTCTACGCAAAAAAAAGGCATGTAGAGAATCCACATCACCCATGAAAAGTCGATCATCTACCCCGTAATTTACGGAGATATCGCCAAGCTCTGCTTCAGATATCTTTGCGTCTTTCCCGTAGTACATATATAGACCATCTTCTAACTCAACCCTCTTGATCAACAAGGATTGATTATTTGAATCTTCGATGGTGTCGCCCGGCTTAAAAATAACGCGACGTAAGGGTGCACTTTCTAATGCATACATCCTTGTTTCATTGGACATGGGAAAATATACTTTTGCCTTTTTATTGCTGGTTTCTATTAAAATACCAATACCTAATTCAGGCTCACCCTCGCTTGTGTATCTTTGGTTAGGATAAAAAAACTCCTTATTTTTCATTGTTGTAGTATCTTCTATTGTCAATTTTTTTCTAATTCTTGAATTTATTTTACCGTTTGCTGATGTTCAATATACGAAAAGTGATGTTAGATTCGTTATAAATGATAAACCGTTAGCAGCTTTGAAATAGTCTCGTTCGATGAATTACTCTACGATTTTTCGCAAAAGAGAAAGCCACTGACAGGCAGTGGCTTTCATCAAAAGATAAAGATATGAAAAACGAACTAGGATAGTTCTAGTCTTTTACAATCGTAAATTCATCAATAATATGTGACGCTCCAGCAAATTTATCGATAATGAACAAAACATATCTAATATCAACACTGATTGTTCTTTGAAGTTTAGGGTCGAAAATAACATCACCTGCCATAGCTTCAATATTACCGTCAAATGCTAATCCAAGCAATTCTCCTTTAGCATTAATTACTGGCGAACCTGAGTTTCCTCCAGTAATATCGTTGTCAGATAAGAAGTTAACAGATATTTGTCCGTTTTCATCAGCGTATTGACCATAATCCTTTGCTTCGTAAAGGTCTATCAGTTTTTGAGGCAAATCAAATTCCGGATCATTCGGTTTATACTTTGCAATTGTTCCTTCTAGCGTAGTATAGTTATTCACTTTAGCATCATTTCTTGAATCTTTAGGTAAGCTTCTTATTTTACCATAAGACAATCGAAGTGTGCTATTTGCGTCCGGATAATATTTTTTGTTGGGATTAGCTTCTCGCATCCCTTTTACCATTAAACGGTAGGCACGCTGAAAATCTGCATCTTTTTGTTTCTGCTCTTCAGATACGAAACGGTAATGATCAAGTAGATCTTTAGAAAGGAGATATAGTGGGTCGTTTTCTAAAGTTTGAAGATTAGGATTTTTCACAAAGTTCAAAAGGCTTTCCTCATTTTTAAAGATACTCGTTTTGAACGCTTTATTTATATAGGTGGTAAAGTCTCCTTGATTACTTTTTGCCAACTCTGCAACATATGGCGCTATTAAATCCTTTCCGCCCTTTTGCGAGTATAGATTTAGTTGGGCAATCATCATTTCTATTTCTAGAGGTATGTAGAGACCTTGGTAACGAGTTTTAATCTCTTCTTCTAACTTAGGCAATAATTCTGCTTTCTTTGCATCATTTTGCTGTAAGTAATAGACCAATCCAGTTCCAATTATTGAAGGAATCGGACTTAAAGCACTGGAACGCAAAAGTCCACCACTTAGGTAATTGTCGTGACGAGCTTTTTCATCAGTCTCAGCATAGTAGCTATAAATAGTATTCATCACTCCACCGTAGGTTTCGCGATTTGTTTTTTTATTTGCCCACTTGATGAATTTTTTCTCTTCCTTTTCTTTCGTTTTTACTGTTTTATGGAATTTTAAAGCATCAATCATTCCTTGACGATTTTTCCAATAGTTTGCAATTCCAGCGTACTTAGAAGCATACTCTAGTTTTACAGCTTGGTCTTGATCCATGTATTTTTTCAACACATCCATACCAACCTTAGAACCTTCTACCCACGCAGGATAAGCATATTCTACGTTTTGAGCAATTCCAGCAGAAGGCATCCAACGATTGGTACGGCCCGGGTATCCTAATATCATAGCAAAATCGCCTTCCTTAAAACCATTTAGGCTTATAGGTAAATGATATTTAGGTTTTAAGGGAACGTTATTTTTTGAATACTCCGCTGGGTTTCCATCTTTATCTGCATAAACTCGGAACAAGGCAAAGTCCCCCGTATGGCGTGGCCATTCCCAGTTGTCTGTATCTCCACCAAACTTTCCAATGCTATTAGGAGGAGTTCCTACTAAGCGGACATCATTAAAGTCCTGATATACAAAGTAGTAAAATTCATTTCCATTGTAAAAGGATTTTACTGAAACAATGTATTTTCCACCTTCATTATTTTCGTTTTCTATAAGAGCAATTTCTTGATTGATAATCACTTCTCGCTCAGCTTCTGTTAAGTTATCGTTCACTTTGCTTAGAATACGTTCCGAAACATCATCCATGCGGACGAAAAATCGTACTGATAATGATTTCGGTTTTAGCTCTTGGTCGCGAGTTGGTGCCCAATAGCCATTCGTTAAATAATCATGCTCCGGAGTAGATAAACCTGCGATAGCTCCATATCCACAATGGTGGTTAGTCATAACCAGTCCAGTTTCTGAAACCATCTCTGCGGTACAGCCTCCTCCAAATTGAACAATAGCATCTTTTAGGCTTGCATTATTAACGCTGTAAATTTCTTCCGCAGTTAATTGTAAACCCATTTTTTGCATGTCACGTTCATTCAAACGATCGATATGCATTAAAAACCACATTCCTTCATCAGCTCTTGCTGAAAATGTTGTGATTGCTAATAAGAAAAATATTAGTAATTTTTTCATGTGTTAATTTTGATTTTTGTAATTTTCTTGATGGATTGTGATGTATTATTTAGAATGTTGCAATTTGCATTAAAATTCGGGATATGTCAAGAAGATTTAAATAGAACTGTATTTCTTAAGTAAAATGAACCCTGAAGTAGTAATCGTAGCGAGGACAGCAGTGGCAAACCATAGATTGTTAAAACCAAAATTTGCTGCGATCTGGGTTCCTAAATAAGGAGATAAGATATGGGCGGATGAAAAAGCTAAGCCGTTTAACCCAATATATGCGCCTTGACTTTCTTTACTTGCTCTTTGTAAGGATATTGAAGCCATAAAAGGCATTGCTAAAATCTCCGAAATACTTAAGAAG
>Ga0079224_100008731_pt1 | contig 13747 bp, 12 predicted proteins | sample Stecom2015_FD_80414 | JGI IMG/M metagenome (GOLD analysis project Ga0079224, IMG submission 80414) | Agricultural soil microbial communities from Utah to study Nitrogen management - Steer compost 2015 | ecosystem: Environmental > Terrestrial > Soil > Agricultural land | place: USA: Utah... | reverse complement strand
GCGTACCTTTACCGCGACGTAGCGGAGCTCGACGACCTGCTGATGCGCCTCCGTTCAGGCCTCGTCTATACCCGGTACGCCGTTGAAGACCGCCACGCCTTGCTCGTACGGCGCTTCGACATGCTTCTGGTCGTCCGCCGCATCGATCGTATCCTCCAGTCAATCCATCAACGCCTCCTGAGCCTCTACCCTGACGTCAGTGCCGAGCTCGTCGAAGAGGTGCGTGAGGTACATTCGACCCTCCGTTTTCAGCACGAAACCACCGACGGAGATCCCTCCCTCGACGACCTTGCCCTCCTCGTCGAACGAATCCTGGACCTCGGTGAGTGGATGCGGCGCGAATTATGATTCGAAAAGCTCCGCAGGCGCTTTTCGTGCTGAAGGAGTCGTTGCTGCGCCGTATTTTAAGCAGGTAATCCCTGCGTGAACCGCCTTTTTTCTGCGATTTTTGGAGAACAGTGGGCGGGGATAGGCGTTCAATTTCTGCTTTCAGGATCTTGTTTTTTGTAGACTAACATATCTCGTATCGGCGTGCGTACCGGTCGAGACAAGAGCATTTTATGACTGTAGAGGAAAAGGTAAAGTCCAACGGATACGGCGCTTCGAGCATTCAAGTCCTCGAGGGGTTGGAGGCTGTCCGGAAACGCCCGGCGATGTACATCGGTGACGTCGGAATCCGTGGACTCCACCACCTGGTGTACGAGGTCGTCGATAACTCGATCGATGAAGCCCTCGCCGGCTTCTGCGACCGAATAGACGTCGTGATCAACGAGGATGGATCGGTAACCGTGACGGATAACGGGCGCGGCATACCGGTCGACATCATGGAGAAGGAGGGACGCTCGGCGCTCGAAGTGGTCATGACCACCCTCCACGCGGGCGGGAAGTTCGACAAGAACACCTACAAGGTGTCCGGCGGCCTGCACGGTGTCGGTGTTTCGTGTGTCAACGCACTCTCCGTCTCGATGATTGTTACCGTCAAAAAGGACGGTTACATCTGGCAACAGAAATATTCCCGTGGCCATCCGATAACCCCCGTGGAACAGCTCAGGCCGATGGAAGAGGGTGAAGACACCGGTACCACGGTGCAGTTCTGGCCGGATCCGACGATCTTTCAGACGACCGAGTTTCGCCTCGACACCCTCGCCGACCGCCTCCGCGAGCTCGCCTTCCTCAACAAACAGGTCTACATCACCATTGAGGACCGCAGGGAAGAGGACGAGCAGCTTCGTCGCGAGGAGTTCCACTTCGAGGGTGGCATCGTCGAGTTCGTCACCTATCTGGACGAGACGCGCAACTCCATTCTCGACGAGGTGATCTACATCGAAGCGTCGGATGCCGAGGTGCCGGTCGAGCTGGCCATGCGATACAACGACGGCTACACCGAGAACGTCCTCTCCTTCGTCAACAACATCAATACGCACGAGGGCGGCACCCACGTATCCGGTTTTCGTCGCGCCCTCACGCGCACGCTTAAAGTCTACTCCGAACGAAACAACCTCCTGAAAAACAACAAGGTGGAGCTTTCGGGTGACGACTTCCGCGAAGGGCTGACGGCGGTGCTCTCGGTCAAGGTGGCGGAGCCTCAGTTCGAGGGGCAGACCAAGACGAAGCTCGGCAACTCGGAAGTGCAGGGCGCCGTCGAATCGCTCGTGAACGAGAAGCTCGCTCAGTGGCTCGACGACCATCCCCGCGAAGCCAAACGTATCGTGGACAAGGTCATGCTCGCTGCCCAGGCTCGTGCGGCCGCTCGGCGGGCACGTGAGCTCGTCCAGCGGAAAGGCGCTTTCTCCGGCGGCAGCCTCCCCGGGAAGCTGGCGGACTGTTCGTCGAGAGATCCTGCCGAAAGCGAGGTCTTCATCGTCGAGGGTGATTCCGCAGGCGGATCGGCCAAGCAGGCCCGCGACCGCCACTTCCAGGCGGTCCTCCCGCTACGCGGCAAGATCCTCAACGTCGAAAAGGCCCGCCTGGACCGCGTCCTCGAAAATGAGGAAATCAAAAACATCGTGACCGCACTGGGGGCCGGCATCGCCACCAGCGATGACGACCTCGACCTGTCCCGCATCCGGTATCACAAGATCGTGTTGATGACCGATGCCGACGTCGACGGCGCGCACATCCGTACGCTGCTCCTTACCTTCTTCTATCGCCATCTGCGGCCCCTGATCGAGAAGGGCTACATCTACATAGCCTTGCCGCCCCTCTATCGCGCCAAACGCGGCAAGGAAGAGTACTACGCTTGGACCGACGATCATCTGCAAGAGATCCTCACGCAGATGAACGTCGACGGGAAGGGGAAGGTCGCCATCCAGCGATACAAAGGTCTTGGCGAGATGAACCCCGAGCAGCTCTGGGAGACCACGATGAACCCCGAGACGCGGCGTTTGCAGAACGTGACCATCGACGACGCGGCCGCCGCAGACCGCATCTTCAGCACGTTGATGGGGGATGCCGTCGAGCCCCGCCGGAAGTTCATCGAACGTAACGCCAAATACGCCACCCTCGACGTTTAATTCCTGGTACCGTGAATCGCCCTTTGCAGGAGTACCTCTCCGCTGATCCGGTCCTTCCGCTTAAACGGGAAGGGCCGGACCTCAGCATCGTGGTGCCCGTCTACGACGAGGAAGAGTCGCTCCGCGAGCTCGCTGCCAGGATCCGCTCGGTCTGTACCGAAAACGGCTTCTCGTTTGAAGTTTGGTTCGTCGACGACGGCTCCCGCGACCGCTCCTGGAAGGTCATCGAAGCGCTTCACGAAGAAGACGACCGGTTCGCAGGCATACGCTTCCGCCGCAACTACGGCAAATCCGCCGCCCTCGCCGTCGGGTTCGAAAGGAGCTCTGGACGCTACGTCGTCACGATGGACGCCGACCTCCAGGATGACCCCGCTGAAATCCCTGATATGGTCCGGATGCTCGAAGAGGGCGCCGACCTCGTCAGCGGCTGGAAGCGCAAACGGAAGGACCCGCTGGGCAAAACGATCCCGAGCCGCTTCTTCAATGCCGTCACGCGCGCGATCTCGGGAATACCCCTCCACGATTTCAATTGTGGCCTGAAGGCCTATCGCCAGGAGGTCGTCAAAAGCGTGCGCGTCTACGGCGAGCTGCACCGCTACATCCCGCTGTTGGCCAAGTGGGAAGGCTACGTGCAGATTGCGGAAAAGCCGGTGCTGCACCACGCAAGACAGTACGGCCGCACGAAGTTTGGCCTCGAGCGCTACATCCGCGGATTCCTGGATCTGATCACGGTGTTTTTCCTGACCCGTTTTGCGGCGAGGCCCATGCACTTCTTCGGAACGCTGGGCACCATCTCGTTCGTTCTGGGATTCATCATCAGCCTCTGGCTGAGCTATGAAAAGATTGTCCTCGGTTATCCACTCGGAGATCGGCCGCTGCTGCTCCTTGGATTGCTGATGATCCTGCTCGGCACGCAGATGTTCACCACCGGTTTGCTCGGTGAGATGATCATCAGGCCGCGAATGGAGCAGACGTCCACCTACCAGGTCGTAGACGTCGTTGAGCCGCCAGGCTCGCGGCACGATGGGCGCTGACCAGGTTTCGCACTCAGCCGCTTTCCCTCACGCCTCATGAAGATTGCACTCGTCGGTCCCACGTATCCGTATCGAGGGGGTATTGCGCACTTTCTCGAAACGATGTACCGGGGGCTGGGCGCCAGGGGGCACGAGACTTTTGCCGTGACGTTCACGCGCCAGTATCCTGAGCTGCTCTTCCCGGGAAAGACGCAGTATGAAACGGCCGAGGTGGAGGATCCGGTGCCGGCCAGGCGCCTGCTCGACACGGTAAACCCGCTGACCTGGATCCGAACGGCGCGGCACCTGGCAAAGCTCAAGCCGGACGTCGTCTTGTTCAAGTTCTGGATGCCGTTTTTTGGACCCTCGTTCGGCACCGTAGCCCGATATCTCAGGCGGAAGGGCATAAAATCGGTCGTCGTCGTGGACAATGCCATTCCCCACGAGCCGCGTCCCGGCGATACCCTGCTGAGCCGGTACTTTCTTAAAGCCTGTCACGGCTACCTCGTGATGTCGGATGCGGTCGAGAACGACCTGGCAACGCTTGGCATCCGCGAGCGCATCGCGAGAGTGCCACACCCGGTCTACGACATCTTTGGTCCGTCTATGTCGCGTGAGGAAGCACGCCGCGGGCTCGGGCTGCCGGACGATTCGCCGGTTTTGCTCTTTTTCGGATTTATTCGGCGGTACAAGGGACTGCACGTCTTGCTCGATAGCATGCCGCGCGTGATCGAGCGGATTCCGAACGTCCGACTGGTGGTGGCAGGGGAGTTCTATGAGGATGATGCCCCGTATCGGGAGATCGTCCGGCAGCACCGTCTCGAAGAAAACGTTCGTTTCGACGCCGACTACATTCCAAACGACCGGGTGGCACAGTACTTTTCCGCCGCCGACGTGGTGGTGCAGCCTTACGTTTCGGCCACACAGAGTGGCGTAGCGCAGATTGCTTACCAGTTCGACCAGCCGCTGATCGTGACGGACGTCGGTGGCCTTGCCGAGGTGGTGCCCGACGGACGAGCCGGTTTCGTCGTTCCGCCCGAGAATCCGGAGGCACTGGCCGACGCCATCATCCGGTTCTTCGAAGAAGATTTGCGTGACCGATTCCGTGAAGGAGTGCGTGAGGAGAAAAAGAAGTACAGCTGGGACCGCCTGTACGACGCACTTGAAGAGCTCGTAGCGAAATGATGCCCCCCGTCATCGTTCTATGTGGAGGGTTGGGGATGCGCCTCCGGCCGGTCGTCGACGACCGGCCGAAAGTTCTCGCTCCCATAGCCGGGTCTACCTTCCTCGACCACCTCCTCAGGTTTTTGAAAGGGCAGGGTGTTTCGGACGTGGTGCTGAGCACGGGCTACCTCGGTGAAATGGTCGAAGCCCATGCCGGAACGGGCGAACGGTACGGGCTTTCCGTGCGGTATGCACACGAGCCGCAGCCGCTTGGGACCGGTGGCGCCATCCGGTACGCGCGCGATCTGCTGGGGATTGAAGGGCCCGTTATCGCCATGAACGGGGACACGTTCTTTTCCGGGTCACTCGAGCACTTGCTTCACTTTCACCGGTCACGTCCGAAGGCTGCCGGTACACTGTCGCTCGTCAAGGTGCCGGATGCAAGCCGGTATGGGTCGGTCAGTATCGACCCGGAGACGGGCGAGGTCGAACGATTTGTTGAGAAAAACAAACGTGCAGCCACATCGTGGATCAACGCCGGCCGGTACATGCTGACGCCTGAGCTGATCGACTCGATCCCGCCTGGCAGGAACGTATCGTTAGAGCGGGACGTTTTCCCCGCCTACGTTCGCCGTGGGCTGTATGGATGTACGTTCCCCGATGCCCACTTCCTCGACATCGGCACGCCGGACGATTATGCACGGGCTGCCGATGTGCTCTCCCGGTTTTGACCGGCCCCACTATTCCGTAAGTCTCGGTGTTAGGCAAAAAAATCATTCGCGCGCGAGCACCCTTGCGCCTCAGCTTCGGCGGAGGCGGGACCGACGTGCCCCCTTACGTCGATGAAAGGGGCGGCCACGTGCTCAACGCAACCATCAACCGGTACACTTACGTCACCCTCGTCCCGAACGACACGGGCACGATAACGCTGAGGTCACTCGACTACGGGGACACCGTCACCTACTCGGTTGAGGACGAAGTACCGCCGTTCGACTTTCAGATGGACCTCGCCAAGGGGGTCATCAAGCGGCTCGGCGTCGACAAACATCGGAAGGGTTTTGACCTGTTTACGCACACCGATTGTCCTCCGGGTTCCGGTCTGGGGGCTTCGTCTACTGTCGTCGTCGCCCTGATCGGCGTTTTTGACGCCTGGCTTCGGCTCGGGTTGAATCGGTACGAGGTCGCGCGGCTCGCCTACGACATCGAACGAACCGACCTTCAGATCAAGGGCGGCAAACAGGATCAGTATGCCGCGGCCTTCGGCGGCTTCAACTTCATGGAGTTCGACCGCGACAACGTGCTCGTAAATCCGCTGCGCGTGCCGCCGGAGTGGGTCGCCGAGCTCGAGTACTCGCTCGTCCTTGCCTACACCGGCCAAAGCCGCCTCTCGTCCGACATCATCCACGATCAGATCCGGAACTACCAGGAAAACCGCCCCGATCCGATCCGGGCGATGGACGAGACGAAGAAGCTGGCGACGGAAATGAAGCAGGCTTTGCTCCACGGCTCCTTCCGACGGTTCGGCGAGCTGCTGCACGAGGCGTGGGTGGTGAAAAAACAGATGTCCGACAAGATTTCGAACCCCAGGATCGACGAGCTGTACGAAGCGGCGCGTGCCGAAGGGGCCCTCGGCGGAAAGATATCCGGGGCAGGCGGCGGTGGGTTCATGTTCTTTTTTACCGGGTTCGACCGGCGGCATCACGTGATCGAAGCCCTCGAGGCGCACGGGGCTGAGGTCGTACACTTCGGATTCACGGATACGGGGATGCACACATGGACCAGATGACGCCGGACGAAGTCACCGCCTGGATCGAGCGGCAGATCGACGAAAGTATCGCCGTCCAGCAGGCCGTTCGGGCGATGGCGCCGCAGCTTGGTTCGATTGCCCTGAAGATTGCCGGCGTCCTCGACGGGGGCGGCCGCGTGTTCATCTTCGGGAATGGGGGCAGCGCCGCCGACGCCCAACACTGGGCCGCCGAGCTGTCCGGCCGGTTCTACCTCAGCCGTCCGAGCCTGCCCGTGTTCGCCCTCGGGACCAACATCAGCCAGGTCACCGCCGTCGCCAATGATTACGGCTTCGAGGAGGTGTTCGCCCGGCCGCTGGCGGGAATGGCAAAACCGGGCGACGTCGCCATCGCGATCTCCACGAGCGGGCGCTCGCGCAACATCATCCGTGCGCTCGAAACCGGCCGGGCGATGGGGCTCTACAACGTGGGATTCACCGGGGCGTCGGGGGCCGAAATGGCACCGTTTTGCGACGACCTGATCCGCATTCCCACCGCCGACGTCGCCCGCATCCAGGAAGGGCACGAGCTCTGCGGGCACGTCATCTGTGCCGTGATCGAGCGTACGCTCTTTGGCGCTGCCGGCCATGATCGATAAAAAACGCCCTGCCGTCTTCTTGGACAGGGACGGCACCCTGAACCGGGAAGTGAATTACCTGCATCGGATCGAGGACTTCGAGTGGATTCCCGGTGCACCGGAAGCCGTTCGCCGGCTCAACGACGCAGGCTTCCTCGTGATCGTCGTCACCAATCAGGCCGGTATCGCCCGAGGCTATTACTCCGAAGACGACGTGGAGCGGCTCCATCACCACATGCAGCAGCTGCTCGCAGAAGCGGGCGCCCACGTGGATGCCTTCTACTACAGCCCCTACCACCCGGAAGGTACCGTCGAGCAATATCGCCGCCAGTCTTCCTGTCGAAAGCCCGGAACGGCGCTCTTCGAAAAAGCCGTACGCGAGTGGAACGTCGACTTGCAAAAATCCTTTGTCGTTGGCGATAAAGAGTCGGATATTCAGGCCGGAAAGGCGCTCGGCATACCGACCATACTCGTCGAGACCGGTTATGGCGCCGCGATGAGATCGACCACGAGCGCCGACTACGTCGACCCGGACGTCGGCGCGGCGGTATCAAGAATCCTGAAATCATGCAGTACGACCCCATAAAAGACCGGCTCGGGAGCATCTTCAGCGCCCGTCCTGCCATGCAACGGCTCTTCTACCGCCTGCTCGACCTTTTCTTCCTGCGGTCGTGGTACGTCCGGCGCGAGATCCACCGGATTTTTGCTTCCTTTCCGCCCGGCCGGACCATCCGGGTGCTCGATGCCGGCACGGGCTTCGGCCAGTACGCCTATTACATCGCCCACCGCTTCCCGAGCGCCCGTGTCCATGCGGTCGACGTGAAGCAGGACTATCTCGACAACGCCCGCCGATTCCTCGACCAGACCCCGGAAGGCAAACGTGTAACACTCGCCGTCGACGACCTGACCCGGCTCGAAGCCGAGGGCCCCTTCGACTTCATCCTCTCCGTCGACGTAATGGAGCACATCGAAGACGATCGGGCGGTCTTCAGAAACTTCGCCCGGGTACTCCGCCCGGGTGGCCTCGTCCTCATCAACACCCCCTCGGATCTCGGGGGGTCTGACGTCAGGGAGGAGGGTGAGACCAGCTTCATCGAGGAACACGTCCGCGACGGGTACAACCTAGAAGAGCTCCAGACCAAGCTCCGGGATGCCGGGCTCGAACCCATCCGGTCGATTTATACCTACGGTGATTACGGCTCGCTGGCGTGGCGTTTGTTGATCAAGTATCCCATGCTGGCGCTCGGGAAAACCCGCGCATCGGCCGTTGCTCTTCCCCTGTACTATCTACCGGTGTTTCCCCTCGGGATGGCGCTCAACGCCCTCGACGTCCGCTCCAAAAATGAAGCGGGCACGGGTTTGCTGGTGGTCGCTCGAAAGCCTTTCGAGCTGCTCGCGTGAATTCGTCAACTACGGGGAACGAGTTGCTCACCGGAGCTTCTTATTTCCTTGGTTGATAAGCCCGCAACCCTACCGTATTTTGAGCAGGCATTTCTTTGCCTGTCCCACCATCCGCTGCGAATCACCCTAGACACGACGGATCGGTTGCAGGACGCCTGCTTCGACGGAAAAACCACCAGTACCGTGCAGACCAAATACATTTTTGTTACCGGAGGGGTTACATCTTCCCTGGGAAAGGGGATCGTCTGTGCATCGCTCGGCCGCCTGCTTGAAGCACGCGGGCTACGGGTGACGATCCAGAAATTCGATCCGTACATCAACGTCGACCCCGGTACGATGAACCCCTACGAACACGGGGAAGTCTACGTGACCGACGACGGGGCTGAAACCGATCTCGACCTCGGACACTACGAACGCTTTCTCGGCCGTCCGACGAGCCAGGCCAACAACGTCACGACGGGCCGCGTCTACCTGGAAGTGATCACCAAAGAGCGGGCAGGCGCCTATCTGGGAAAGACGGTACAGGTGGTTCCCCACATCATCGACGAGATCAAACGATGGATGTACAAGCTTGGGGAGACCGGCGAGTACGACGTCGTCATCATCGAGATCGGCGGCACCGTGGGCGACATCGAAAGCCAGCCCTACCTAGAAGCAATTCGGCAGATTCGGTACGAGGTCGGGCGCTCGAACGCCCTGGAGATACATCTGACCCTGGTGCCCTACCTGAACGCCGCCGGTGAGCTCAAAACGAAACCGACGCAGCATTCGGTAAAAACGTTGCTTTCCTTCGGGCTTCAGCCGGACCTCCTGGTGTGCCGGGCAGAGCATCCAATCGATCCGGACATGCGCCGGAAAATCGCCCTCTTCACCAACGTCGAACCTCGCGCCGTCTTTGCTTCTCTCGACGCCGAATCGATCTACGAGGTCCCGCTCTTGCTCAAGGAAGAAGGGCTCGACGAGTTCGTCGTCGAGCGTCTGAACATCGCCGCGGAGAAGGGGGAAGGCGCGCTCGAACCGGAAGCCCGGCTCGACGAATGGATCGACTTCCTCAGGAAGCTGAAAAATCCACAGGCAACCGTCCGCATCGGCCTGGTCGGGAAATACGTCGAGCACCAGGACGCCTACAAGTCCATCACGGAGAGCTTCATCGTGGCCGGCGCCGCCAATGGCGTTCAGGTGGAGCTCGAATACATCCTCTCGGATAACATCACCGAGGAGAACGTCTCCGAAAAGCTGAGCGACGTCGCCGGCATCCTGGTCGCACCCGGTTTCGGCGACCGGGGAATCGAGGGCAAGATCACCGCGATCCGCTACGCGCGGGAAAACGACATCCCGTTCTTCGGCATCTGCCTGGGCATGCAGTGCGCGGTCGTCGAGTTCGCCCGGAACGTCTGCAACTGGGAGGATGCCCACTCGACCGAGTTTAACCCCAAAACGAAGCACCCCGTCATCGACCTGATGGAGGAGCAGAAACGGCTCTCCGACAAGGGCGGCACCATGCGGCTCGGCGCTTACGATTGCTACCTCGTCGATGGCTCCCGCGTGCGGGAAATGTACGGCCGTGCCGAGATCCGCGAGCGCCACCGCCATCGCTACGAGGTGAACAACATCCTGCGCTACAAGCTCGCCGAGCACGGCATGAAGTTTACCGGCATCAACCCCGGGCGCGACCTCGTCGAGATCGTCGAGCTCCCGGAAAAACGCTGGTTCGTCGGCGTCCAGTTCCACCCCGAGTACCAGACCGTCATCGGCCGGCCGCACCCGCTCTTCGACTCCTTCGTAAAAGCGTGTGTCGCCTTTGCCGGCGAGCGCGACATGATGAAGTCGCCCCGGCAGTCACGCCGTCAGAAGCCCGTCCGCCTGGCTACCGCCAAGATGTGACCGGGGCGCCGGTTCCTATCGCCGCAGCATAAACCCGGCCGCGACCGCAGCCAGACCTGTCCCGGCGAGCGAAACCCAGCGCTTGTTCTTGTTGAGCCACACCTGGGGGCTGTACGACTTCGCACGGTCGTCGAACACGCCGTGCGCCCCGGGATTGGTATCCACCGGCTCCCACAGGTTGGACGGCCGGTTCGGGTCCTCGGGCTCGTCGATCATCTGGCTCTCGTACCCGGTCTGCGAAAGGTACCAGTCCGCAAAAGCCGGCGCGAGCTTGTTGCCGACGATGGCCTTCAGGCTCGGAAATCCGACGACCATTTCCCGCTTTTCGTTGTACGCCGCCCACATGATCGCGTCTGCCATGAGCTCGGGCTGGAATATCGGCGGCACCGGCTGGGCCTTCCGGGGGAGCTTGCTCAACACCCACCGAAACTGCGGTGTGTTCACGGCGGGGAGGTGGACCATGCTGATCCGCACGTTGCTTTTTGCGTGGAGCAGCTCGGATCGAACCGAGTCGAACATGCCCTGAATGGCGTGTTTTGCCCCGCAGTAGGCCGACTGCAGCGGGATGCCCCGGTAGGCCAGCGCCGAGCCCACCAGCACGATCGAGCCCCGGTCCCTCGGCCGCATCCGCTTCAGCGCCGCCATCGTCCCGTACACCGTCCCGTGGTACGTCACGTCCGTCACCCTGCGGTACTCCTCCGGGGTTATGTCCTTGAACTCCGCGAAGATCGACGTCATCGCGTTGTTGATCCAGATGTCGATCGGGCCGAAGCGGTCCTCCACCGCCTGCGCCGCCGACTCGACGTAGCCGGCATCCGCAATGTCGCCCGGCAGAACCAGCGCCTCGCCTCCGAGCGCCTCCACTTCGTCGCGTGTGGCTTCGAGCCCTTTCATGCCCCGTGCCATCAGGCCGATCTTTGCCCCCCTGCGCGCGAACGCCTGTGCCGTCGCCCGGCCGACACCCGCCGATGCCCCGGTTATGACCACTACCTCTCCCTGTCTGCTTTCCATGTCGAATCTCGCCTCAAATCATTCACACTGGCCAAAACTTCGGCACATACCACACGACACGTGGAAAGGTTGGATGATTCGGTGTAACGATCTCGGATATACCCGATCGTTGCAGAAGAGCTGGGACCTCTAGTACCGGCGCAGGAGGGCAAGCACGCGGCCGACGGCGTAACAGGCGGGATTCCCCGGGACGAACGTCTCTTCCGAATACGTCCGGTCCGAGGGGAGCAGGTGGATGCGTCCGTTGGCAAACGTGTACCGACGGACGACGAACAGATCGCGTACGAGAAATGCGCCGAGCTCCCCGTTGTGAAGCTCCCGCCAGGGGATCTCCTCCACGACGATGAAATCCCCTTTTCGGATGCCCTCGTTGTTCATCCCATCGTCCTCTGCCCGGCCGACCAGGCACCGGTCCGGACCGGCGGCGCTCTGGATGAATCGGTAATCGATGCTCAAAAAGCCGTTTGGACGAACGCGGAGCTTTTCGGGCTGATCGCTTGGCGTCCGGCTGATGATGATCAGGTTGGGGACCTCGACGTCGAGCGCGAACGGATCGCGATCGGGCTCCACCAGCGTCAGTCCCCGCGCGGCGTGGCGCTCCCGCGTGAGGTACCCTTTGTTTTCGAGGGCGGCCAGGATCTTGTGAACGCCGTTCGTCGAGCGGATCTCGAGCGCGGCGCCGATCTCGTTCAGCGTCGGTGGCTTCCGATGACGCTGCTGGTACGACCGGATGTACTCGAGCGCCTGGTTCTGCCGTTCCGTCAGGTGCGTTCTCATCGGCCGCGTGCGCTTTAGAAAGGATAGACGGCTGTGGGTGAAAATATTTTCACCCACATACAATAATAGGTGAAAATATTTTCACTTTCAAGCATCGCCGACCGAATTACCTCGATTTCACCAATTCATCATCCCTTCTTTCCGCGGAACGTGTATGAAAAAAAGAACCTTTCCGGCAAAAATCCTTGACATTCAATGCGAATGCTGTACCTTAGGGGATAGGTGGGGAAATGTGGGGAAAATGCCCATGAACCTCTAGCAATCCATCGTATCCGCCCGCTCCGGATCACCCCAACATGGCTGGCTTCAAAGGACAAGCCGAGTATTCAGTAGACAACAAAGGCCGGGTAGCCATACCGGCCAAAATGCGTAATGTACTAAACCCCGAGGCAAAGAACACGTTCGTCCTGACCCGCGGCTTCGAGAAGTGCATATTTATTTATCCACTTGACCGGTGGGAAATGATCGAAGCCCAGGTCAGCAGCCTGAACATGTACAAGGGTGAGGCCAGTGACTTCGTGCGGATCCTGATGATGTTTGCAGACGAGGCCGTCCTCGACGGCCAGGGGCGTGTGGGCATCCCGAAAGCGTTGATGGATTATGCGGGGATCACCGAAAAAGCCCTGATCCTGGGCGCTTTCGATCGGATCGAGCTCTGGGACCCGGCCACCTTCGAGCAGTACATCAACGCACAAACGGCCAACTACGAGACGCTGGCCGAGAGTGTGATGGGAATGGCCGATGCTGCCCAGCCACGATAAAAATAGTGGGGAAAAAGGGGGGAATGTGGACGACCCGTTGCGCTTTGCAACCGGCTACCACGCTCCTGTTCTTTGGAAGACTGTCGTAGAAAACCTGGTTACGGATCCGGATGGAACGTACGTGGACGGTACGCTCGGCGGGGGAGGCCATGCCGCCGCACTGCTGAGCGCGCTCGGACCGCATGGGTGCGTCGTCGGCATCGATCAGGATGCCGACGCGCTGCAAGCCGCCGGGAGCCGGCTCCAAACCGACGTCGAAGCCGGAAGACTGAAGCTCGTGCGCGGAAACTTCCGGCACGTCCGGTCTCTCCTGCAAGACCTTGGCATCGACCAGGTGCAGGGACTCCTGCTCGACCTGGGCGTGTCGTCGCACCAGATCGATCGCCCCGAACGTGGCTTCAGCTACATTGGCGAGGGCGCACTGGACATGCGAATGGATACCCGGACCGGCATTACGGCCGGCGAGATCATCAACGAGTGGCCTGATTCCGAGCTGTGGCGGATTCTCAAGGTGTACGGCGAGGAGCCTCGAGCGAGCGCGATCACGCGGGTGATCGTCGAAAATCGGCCCTTCGCCACCACCACGGAGGTGGCGGATACGATCCGGGGAGTCATCCCGGGACGTGACGCCGTGAAGACGCTCTCGCGGGTCTTTCAGGCGATCCGCATCGTGGTCAACGGCGAGCTCGAAGCCCTCGAGGAGGTATTGGAGGCCGCCGTCGAGATCATCCGGCCGGGCGGCCGGATCGCGGTCATCAGCTACCACTCCCTCGAAGACCGGCGCGCAAAGGCTTTTCTACGCTACGGCAACTTCAAGGGAGAGGCAGGTCGCGATCTGCACGGCAACCCCCAGACGCCGCGG
>Ga0079224_100008730_pt1 | contig 13750 bp, 14 predicted proteins | sample Stecom2015_FD_80414 | JGI IMG/M metagenome (GOLD analysis project Ga0079224, IMG submission 80414) | Agricultural soil microbial communities from Utah to study Nitrogen management - Steer compost 2015 | ecosystem: Environmental > Terrestrial > Soil > Agricultural land | place: USA: Utah... | reverse complement strand
GGGTTTCATGCGGTGGCTCACCGTGGAGTTGCCGTCCGACCCGGGCAGACAGTTGCTGCTCGAGCTGCCCGGTCCGCCCGCGCACAGCGAGGAGGTCGCGGCACAGATCCGGGACCTGGTCACGAAGGGTGCGCTCGGTGCCGCGGCCATGCTCAACACCGACGATTGTCAGAAAACGTACGAAACGCTCCGCGCCAAGGGTGTCGAATTCACGGAGGTGCCGACCGAGCAGCCGTACGGCATCGACTGCGCACTGCGGGATCCGTTCGGCAACCACATCCGCATCACGCAGCTCGCGGAGGGTCCCGTGCACATTACAGAACAGGACATCGAAAGATTCCGGTGCGGCTCTTGAGCCGAGATCGTTTTCGATAGGCTGCGCGCGGTACATCGACCCCGCGCGCAGCCTGGAGGCGACGGTGACTTCCACACCAGGGCGGGACGGCTCGAGGGAAGCGGTCCTGCCGACGGTCATCGACCCGAACGTGCCGAGCATCGCGCGTGCGTACGACGCGACGCTCGGCGGCAAGGACAACTACGAGGTCGACCGCGAAGTCGCCAGACAGCTGCGTGAGGTCACTCCCGAGGTCACCACCCTGGCCTGGGACAACCGGGACTTCCTCATCCGCGCCACGCGCTACATCGTCGGCACGGTCGGCATCAACCAGATCCTCGACATCGGTTCCGGCCTGCCCACGGCGGAGAACACGCACGACGTGGCGCTGCGGATGAACCGGGACACGAGTGTCGTCTACGTCGACATCGACCCGATCGTCATCGCCCACGGCAGGGCGCTGGTCGAGGACCACGACCGGGTCCACTGCGTGCAGGGCGACCTCACGCAGCCTTCCGAGCTGCTGGCGGACGCGGAGGTGCGGTCCGCGCTCGACTGGTCGGCCCCGTTGGCGCTGTACCAGGTCGGCACCTTGCACCACGTCGCCGACGACGGCGACCCCGCGGCGCTGATGCGGCAGTACGTCGAGGCCCTTCCCTCGGGGTCGTACGTCGTGCTCTCGCACTTCTTCCACCCCGGCGACGAGGACCCCGAGGCGGCCGAGGTCGCCGAGCGGCTCGAGCACGCGTTCCTGCACAGCCCCATGGGTACCGGCAGGTTCCGCACCAGGGACGAGATCGCCGAGTACTTCGAGGGCCTCGAGTTCGTCGAGCCCGGCCTGTCGACGCTGTCCTACTGGTGGCCGGAGGGTCCGCCGCCCGACGACCTCGACCCGGCACGCCGGCTCATGATCGGCGGCATCGCCCGCAAACCCTGACGCGGTCCGGCCGGGCGAGGACCGTGGCCCTGCGCTCATGCGTGTGTGTCACCTGCGACAGCGCCGCCTACAGTGCTGGGCATGACGAGCCCGACCCCGTTTCCCCCTCCCGCACAGCGTTCCGACGTCCCGCCGTTCTACGTGATGGACGTGCTGTCGGCGGCGAAGGCGCGGCAGGCCGAGCGCGGTGACGTCGTCTTCCTCTGCGCGGGCCAGCCGACCGCAGGCGCCCCGAAGCCGGTCATCGCGGCGGCCGAACAGGCGCTGCGCGGCGGCGACCTCGGCTACACCCCGCAGCTGGGCATCCCCGAGCTGCGCGAGGCGATCGCCGGGCACTACGACCGTTCCTACGGCCTCGACGTCGATCCGGCCGACGTCATCGTCACCACCGGGTCGTCGGGCGGGTTCCTGCTGGCGTTCCTGTCCGCGTTCGAAGCGGGCGACCGGGTCGCGATGGCCAGGCCCGGATACCCGGCCTATCGCAACCTGTTGCGTGTGCTGGGCTGCGAGGTCGTCGAGTTCGGCACCGACGAGACCACCCGGTTCCAGCCGACCCCCGACCTGCTCGACGAGCTCGGGGACATCAAGGGCCTCGTCGTCGCCAGCCCGAGCAACCCGACGGGGACGATCGTGGCGCCCGACGAGTTCGCCGCGCTGACCGCGTGGTGCGCCGACCGCGGCGTGCAGCTGATCAGCGACGAGATCTACCACGGCATCTCCTACGAACGCGACGTCGCGTGTGCGTGGCAGACCTCCGACGAGGCGCTGGTGCTCGGCTCGTTCTCGAAGTACTTCGCGATGACGGGCTGGCGGCTCGGCTGGATGCTGGCGCCGAGCAGGCTGCACCGCAGCATCGACGTGCTGACGGGCAACTTCAACATCTGCCCGCCCGCGCTGTCGCAGCACGCGTTGGTGGCCGCGTTCGACGAGGAGTCCTACGCCGAACTGGACGGACACGTCGAGCACTATCGGGTGAACCGTGACCTGCTGGTCGACGGGCTGAGGGACATCGGGCTGACCAGGATCGCCCCGATCGACGGTGCGTTCTACGCCTATGTCGACGTCTCGGCCCACACCGACGACTCGCTGTCCTGGTGCCGCACGTTGCTGGACGACACGGGCGTGGCGATCACGCCGGGCGTCGACTTCGACCCGGTCGACGGAGGCAGGTTCGTGCGGCTGTCGTTCGCGGGTGCGCGGGAGGACATCGGCGAGGCCGTGCGCAGGATCGGCGCGTGGCTGCACGCGTAGGCCGCCCCTGCGCGTGCCGGGGAGCCCGCTCAGGGGCGCCCTGAGTTTTCCCTGAAGGTTGCCTGCTCGACGGGACTTCCGGGGGTGGGCCGTGCCAACCTGGAATCAGACATTCTCAGCGACCTGGAGGAAGCACATGTTCTGGAAGATCGTCGGCGGCCTGTTCCTGGCGTGGGTCGCGTTCATGGTGATCGGGTCGGTCGTCGGCTTCCTCGTCAAGGCCGTCTTCTGGATCGCGCTCATCGCCGGTGCCGGCTTCCTCGGTGCGGCCGCCTACGGCGCGCTGAAGGGCGGCGACAAGAAGCAGCTCCGCCAGTGACGGCCCACGGCTGACCCGCCGCGTGCGCTGCCGCCCAGCGCATGCGGCGCGGCCTGTCGGGGGTGGCTCGTAGCCTCAGCGCATGAAGCAGATCCCGCTCGGGGTTCGGCAGGTCGACCTCGTCGACTGGCGCTTGCTGTTGGGGGCGTTGCGCGCCTCGTTCGACACGGATTCGTTCGCCGCGGCGACAGCATTCATCGCAGCGGTCGGCCGTGTCACCGACGAGGATGGGCGCCTTGAGATCGGCCTGCAGACGAGGACCGTGGGATTCGCGCTCCACAGTGCGGACGCAGGCGGCGTCACCGCACGAGACGTCCGGGCGGCCGAACGCATCAGTGCACTGGCCGGCGAGCACGGTTTGACGTCGCGTCCGGACCAGCTCCAGGTGCTCGAGCTGGCGCTCGACACGCCCGCCTCGGACGCGGTGCGTGGCTTCTGGGCGGCGATTCTCACGGGCACGTCCGGCCAGGGAGTCGGTCACGTCGTCGGCGTTCCCTCCGACCCGGCGGGGGTCCGGCGGTTGTGGTTCCAGAGGTGCGACTCGGAGGCCCCGGACAGGCAGCGTTTCCACGTTGACGTCACGGTTCCGCCGGAACTTGCCGATCGACGTGTGGCTGCCGCGCTAGGTGCTGGCGGGCGCGTCGTGGACGACAGCCATGCCCCGGCCTTCGTCGTGCTGGCAGATCCCGACGGCAACCTGGCCTGCGTGTGTACCGAGTTGGGCCGGGAGTGATCGTCGTCGGCGCGGCCTGTCGGGGGTGGCTCGTAGCCTCAGCGCAGTAGGGAGACGGCCGCGTCGGCGCCCGGCCAGAGTTCGGCGCGGAGGCCGGCGGCGCGGGCGGCGTCGACGTTCGCCTGGCGGTCGTCGAAGAACAGACAGTCGCCGGGCGCGCAGCCCAGCCGTTCGACGAGCAGGCGGTAGATGTCGGCGTCCGGCTTGGCCATGCCGACGTCGCCGGAGAAGACCAGGTGCTGGAAGTGCCGCGTCCACGGCTGCTGTTCGGCGTGCCGGGCGAACGACGCGGGCGCGTTCGACAGCAGCGCCAGGTTCCGCCCTTCGCCGGCCAGCGATTCGAGGAGCCGTTCGGCCGCCGGGTCGAGCGTCGACCAGCCGCGCGCGTCGATCTCCGTCAGTTCGCGGACCGTGGCCAGGTCGACGTCGGCGTCGACGGTGTCGCCGACGGCCTGCCAGTAGGCGACGTCGGCGGCCCCGCGGTCGTACGGATCGCGGTGCGCCCAGTAGGCGGGTTCGAACGTCGCAGGGGGCACGTCGAGTCTCCCGGCGAGTTCCGGCAGCGCGGTCGTGCGCCTGCACAGCACCTCGCCGTAGTCGAACACCACCCAGTCGGTCATCGGCGGTCCTCCCGGATGCGCCGCAGCGCCTCGTCGACGTCGTCGGCGGTCACCTCGCGGTGCAGGACGAACCGCACCTTCCCCGCCATCGGCAGCGCGCGGATGCCGAGGCCACGCAGATGCTCGAGGGTCAGCGACACGTCCGGAACCGAGGCGAGCAGGATGTTCGTCTGCGGATCGACCACGTCCCAGCCCAGTTCACGCAGTCCAGCCGCGAGCGTGCGGGCGTTCTCGTGGTCACCCTTGAGTTGGTCGATGCGGTCGAGCGCCACCAGTCCGGCCGCGGCGAGCACACCGCCCTGGCGCACGCCGCCGCCGAGCATCTGCCGCATGCGCCTGGCCCGCTCGACGAACTCCGCCGTACCCGCGACGACCGATCCGACGGGCGCGCCGAGGCCCTTCGACAGGCACGCCGACACCGAGTCGACGCCTACGGTCAGCGCGGCCGGCGGCAGACCGAGTTCCGCGGCGGCGTTCCACACCCGCGCGCCGTCGAGGTGGACGTTCAGACCACGGTCGCGCGCGGCGGCGACCAGCTGGGCGTGCTCGTCGGGCGGAGTGATCGCCCCGCCCGCCGCGTTGTGCGTGTTCTCCAGCGACAGCAAGGTGGTGCGCAGTGCGTAGTACGGGCCGTCGGCCGGTCCGACCGCCGCGCGCACCGCAGCCGGGGACGGCCTGCCGGGCCCCGCGTCGTGCTCGAGCGGATCGGGCATGCCGCCTGCCAGCCACGCCGCGGAGCCGAGCTCGTTGGTCAGCACGTGCGCCCCACGCGGCGCGAGGAACCGGTCGCCGCGCGAGAGGTGCAGCGACAGGGCGATGAGGTTCGCCATGACCCCGCTCGGGGTCCACAGTGCCGCCTCCATGCCGAGCAGGTCGGCGGCACGCTCCTCGAGTGCGACGATCGTCGGGTCCGAGTCGATGACGTTGTCGCCGACCTCGGCGTCGGACATCGCCACGCGCATGGCGTCGTCCGGCCTGGTGATCGTGTCGGAGCGGAAGTCGATCGGGGTGGGGGATCCGGAGGTCACGTTTCGATCACATCACATGCCCGACCGGCGGCTGCAGCAGGGCTCGCCGATCCGGGGGCGAAAATCTTCGGGGGACGTGCAACCGTAGACGCGACCGGTGCCGTCCAGGGCACGAACAACTGAGACCGACCGGAGACCTACCGCGTGGACCCCCGCGACGAGCAGGAGTTCGCGGCGTACTTCGCCGCGAAGCGAGACTCCGTGCGCAGAACCGCGTACATGCTCTGCGGCGACTGGCATCGGGCGGACGACCTGGCACAGACGGCTTTCGTCACGCTGCATCGGCGCTGGCGCAAGATCCGTGACAGGGAGGCCCTCGACGCGTACGTCCGCAAGACACTGGTGCGGGCGGCGATCGACGAGTCCCGTCGACCGTGGCGCAGGGAACGGCAGACCGAGGATGGTTCGGACCTGCCGGAACCGTCGGCGTCGGGCCCGCCCGACGCCCTCGGCGACAGGGTGGCCACGCGGGAGGACCTGCTGGCCGGGCTACGGCAGGTGCCGCCGAGGCAACGCGCCGTGCTCGTCCTGCGGTACTTCGATGGTCTGGACGTCAGCGGAGTGGCCGGCGTCCTCGGTTGCAGCGAGGGCAACGTCAAGAGCCAGACCGCTCGCGGGCTGGCGGCGCTGCGGAAGGCGCTCGGTACGGAGGTGGACGCGCATGGATGAACGGGAACTGTCGGAGTTGTTCCGTTCCGTGCCCGGCGACCCGCCTCCCGCTTCGTTCGACGAGGCCGACGTCGCCACGGCGTCCCGCCGCATCACGGTGCGCAGGCGCGCGGCCGCGGGTGGGGTCGCGGCCGGTGTGGTGCTGCTGGTCGGTGGCGGTCTGGCCACCGGCGCGGTGCTCGGCGGGTCCGACGGCGATTCGGGCGGCTCGCAGAATGTCGCCGAATCGCGGTCGTCAGCCGACAGGGGGATAGAGGCCCGCGGCGAGCAACCGGCCGAAACCCGCGAACGTCAACCGCAGGCACACGAACTCCCGGACGCCGAGCCGAAGCAGGGCGGCGAGGACGGCCGGGATCGCACCCACGGGTGCGAAGAGGTCGACCGGGAGCTCGCCACCGCCCTCGCTGGCGAGCTCCCGGTCGGCGCTGACGAGGCCTCGCCGGGGCGGTTCTGTCCCGAGGGAACGAGTTCGGTGTCGTTCCGCGTCGAGGGCTCGGCCCTGACCGCGGTGCTCGCGCCGCCCGACGTCGACGTCCGCGCGCCCGCCGGCTCCGCCGACGCCGACACCGCCGAACGCACCACGTCGAGCGGATCGACGCTGCTGCTGGTGAGCGAACCCCTGACCAGGGCCGCACTCGACGGCCCCGACGTGGGCCGACTGGTGGACCGCCTCGCCCCTTCGCTGTGAGGCAGCGGCGAGGGACGGCGTGGCGCCGACGTCCAAGTGGCAGACTTTTCGGGCATGACGTCCGCGAGCACGCCGAAGGGTGAACGCCGTCGCCACGCGTTGGTCACGGCGGCAGCCGAACTGTTGGCGGAAGGCGGGTTCGACGCGGTGCGCCACCGCGCCGTCGCCGAACGGGCGGGGCTGCCGCTGGCGTCGACGACGTACTACTTCGACTCGCTCGACGAACTCGTCGCCGCCGCCACCGAGCACCACGGACGCGCCGAGCTGGAGAAGGGTCGCGCTCGCCTCGCCGGGTTGTCGACCGAGAACCGTGGTCTGGACACCGTGGTGGAACTGGTGCTCGACCAGCTCCTCGGGGAGGACCCGGCCTACGAGGCGGTGCTGCTGCGTTACGAACGGCTCGTCGGCACCGGCAGGCGGCCGTATCTGCGCCCGCTGATGCGGACCCTGTCCGGCGAGCTGCGTGAACTCCTGGAGCGGATCCTCGTCAAGTCGGGGCTCGAGGTCGACCAGCGGCGGATCGAGCAGATGATCGCCGTCGTCGACGGTGCGGTGGTCAACGCGCTCATCGCGGTGGACCCGGATCCGCGCGGCGTGGCGGCACGCATGCTCAGGGAGACCCTCGCGACCGCGCTCCCGCTCGACCCGCAGCGCGATCCGGACGGACGCGACGAGGACGACATGGACGACATGGACGACATTCGCCCCATCGGTGACGTCTGACCACGTGACGTCCGGTCGGTGCGCGTGCCGGCGTGAAGTGCCGGCGTGAAGTGCTGGTGTGACGTCCGACGTGACTCCGCTGTGACCTGTGCCGCCCGTTAGCCTGGCGTGGTGACCGACAAGCCCAGCATCCCGAACGTGCTCGCCGGCCGTTACGCCTCTCCGGAGCTCGTGACCCTGTGGTCCCCCGAGCAGAAGGTGCGCCTCGAGCGCGAGTTGTGGCTGGCCGTGCTGAAGGCCCAGTCCGAACTCGGGGTGGAGGTGCCCGACGGCGTACTGGCCGACTACGAGCGGGTGCTGCCCGACGTCGACCTCGCCTCGATCGCCGAGCGCGAGCGGGTGACGCGGCACGACGTGAAGGCCCGGATCGAGGAGTTCAACGCCCTCGCGGGGCACGAGCACGTGCACAAGGGCATGACCTCGCGCGATCTGACCGAGAACGTCGAACAGCTTCAGATCCGCCGGTCGCTCGAACTGCTGCGCACGCGCACGGTCGCGGTGCTGGCCCGGCTGGCCGAGCTGGCCACCGAGCATTCCGAACTCGTCATGGCGGGCCGGTCGCACAACGTCGCCGCGCAGGCGACCACGCTGGGCAAGCGGTTCGCGACGGCCGCGGACGAACTGCTCGTCGCCTTCGAACGGCTCGACGAGCTCGTCGCGCGCTACCCGCTGCGCGGAATCAAGGGCCCGGTCGGCACCGCGCAGGACATGCTCGACCTCGTCGGCGGCGCCGACAAGCTCGCCGAGCTGGAGAGCAGGGTCGCCGGGCATCTCGGGTTCGAGCGGGTCTTCGACAGCGTCGGGCAGGTGTACCCGCGTTCGCTGGACTTCGACGTCGTCTCGACGCTGGTGCAGGTGGCCGCGTCGCCGTCGAGCCTGGCCAAGACGATCCGGCTGATGGCGGGCAACGAGCTGGTCACGGAGGGCTTCCAGCCGGGCCAGGTCGGCTCGTCGGCGATGCCGCACAAGATGAACACGCGCTCGTGCGAGCGGGTCAACGGTCTCGCGGTGGTGCTGCGCGGGCACCTGTCGATGATCGGTGAACTCGCGGGCGACCAGTGGAACGAGGGTGACGTGTCCGACTCGGTGGTGCGCCGCGTCGCGCTCCCCGACGCCTTCTTCGCCCTCGACGGTCTGCTGGAAACGCTGCTGACGGTGCTGCGCGAGTTCGGCGCGTTCCCCGCGGTCGTCGACCGCGAGCTGAACCGCTACCTGCCGTTCCTGGCGACGACCAAGGTGCTGATGGCCGCGGTGCGCGGCGGGGTCGGCAGGGAGACCGCGCACGAGGCGATCAAGGAGAACGCCGTCGCCGTGGCGCTGGACCTGCGCGAGGGACAGGCCGAGAACGACCTGCTCGACCGTCTCGCCGCCGACGAACGCCTCCCCCTCGACCGGGGGAGTCTGGACGAGCTGATCGCCGACCGGCTCTCGTTCACCGGGACCGCGGGCGCACAGGTCGAGGCCGTCGCTGCCAGGGTCGCCGAGGTGGTGAAGCGGTTCCCCGAGGCCGCCGCGTACGAGCCGGCGCCGATCCTGTGATGCGGGACCGGGTGGACCGGATCATGTCGCTCTGCAACCATCGCCTTCATGGGCCCTCGAACGTGCGCGTCGCCGGCACCGCTGGTGCAGCGCAGGCACGTGGATCTGCGCAGGGTCGCTTCGTCGCTGTGTCGTCACCGCTGACGCCAGTCCCTGTCCCTTCCCCGGGCCGTCGGCCCGGTAACTCCGTCTGAGGTCGGCATGCAAGCGCTCCTGCTGTTCGGTGTGGCCGGATTCCTGGCCCAGCTCGTGTCCGGAACACTCGGCATGGGCTACGGGATGACGTCGACGACCGTGCTCATCGCCGTGGGCACGGCACCCGCGATCGCGTCGGCGTCGGCGCACTTCGCCCAGGTCGGCACGTCGCTGGCCTCGGGGGTGTCGCACTGGAAGTTCCGCAACATCGACTGGCGCACCGTCGGCATCCTCGCCGTGCCGGGCGCGATCGGTGCCGTCATCGGCGCCTTCGCGCTGGTGGCGATGTCGACCGACGTGGCGAGCGCGTGGATCAGCACGTTCCTGTTCCTGCTGGGCCTGTACGTGCTCATCCGGTTCGCGTTCCTCAAGGTCGGCAAGCTGATCACCGAGAAGCGGCCCGGTGCGAAGTTCCTGGCCCCGCTGGGGTTGGTCGCGGGCTTCGTCGACGCCAGCGGCGGTGGCGGCTGGGGTCCCGTGGCCACCACGACTCTGCTGTCGTCCGGCAGGCTCGAACCGCGCAAGGTGGTCGGCTCGGTGAGCGCCTCGGAGTTCGCGGTCACGGTCGCCGCGTGCATCGCGTTCATCATCGCGCTCAAGCACGAGGGCATGGACTGGCTGGTGGTGCTGGGGCTGTTGATCGGTGGCGTGATCGCCGCACCGATCGGGGCCTGGCTGGCGCACCACATGCCGCCGCGGGTGCTGGGCACCGCGGCAGGCGGCATGATCATCCTGGCCAACGCGTGGATGCTGCTGAGCAACCTCGGCCTGCCGAGGCCTGCCATCGTGGTCTGCTACGCGGGTCTCGCGGTGTTCATCGTCGTCGCGCTGGTGACGTCGATCCGCTCGATGCGCGAGGAGAAGCGCATCAACGCCCTCGCCGGGGAGGACACGCCGGACGCCGACGCGGACGCCGAACTGCGCAAGGACAGGGCGACCGAGCTGTCCTGACCCTGTTGCGACGGCGGTCGGCAGCCGTTCGTCGGCCGTGTTTCACCGCCGTCTCACCTCGATGCCGGACGTCGGTCATCCGCGGCTGGCCCCATGGGAGGCGTGGAACCCTCACTGCTGGTCTCCCTCTCCGGGCCGAACGCCCGCGCGCTCGACCGCTGCGCGGACCTCGCCCGGGAACTCGACACGCGGGGTGTGCCGCTGTCGATCCTGTTCACGCCGAGCGCCGCGGACGGATCCCGCCGCGTCGCCGAGTGGGTGCGCGCGCGGGTCGCGGGTGGCGACGCCGTCGTGCTGCACGGGTACGACCGGCGGGTGCGCGCCGAGTTCGCGTCCCTGCGCGGTCACGAGGCAGGGCTGAGGCTGATCGCGGCGACCGCCGCGCTGGATGCCGAGGGCCTGCGTGCCGACGTGTTCGCCCCGCCGCACTGGCGGATCTCGCGGGAAGGCAGGGAGGCGCTGCGCAGGCACGGCTTCGCGGTGTGCGCGGAGGAGACGGCCGTGCTCGACCTGCGTTCCGGTGTCGCGGTGCGGGGCAGGGTGCAGACGTTCGGCGGTGGGCAGCGGCTCGCCGCGATGCGTTGCCGGACGGCCGTGTTGTCGACGACGAGGTCCGTGCGCAGGGGCGGTCCCGTGCGCCTCGCCGTCGAGGCGGCGGATCTGGCCGATCCCGGCGCCCGCGCGGCCGTCCTGGACGCCGTCGACGCGGCGGTCGAGGGCGGCGCACGTCCGCGGACCTACCGCTGGTTCACACCGACGTCTGCTCGTCTCGCGGCAACACCCTGACCTCGGTGCCGTCGGGCGCGAGGTTGGTGAACAGGCCGTGGTGCATGGCCGGGTTGGCCAGGACGGCCTCGTGGATCGGCACCGCCAGCCGCGGTGCGACCGCGCGCAGGTAGTCGACCGCCTCGCCCGCCTTCAGCCACGGTGCGCCGGTGGGCAGGCCGAGGACGTCGACGTCCTGGTCGGGGACGAAGAACGAGTCGCCGGGGTGGTAGAAGGCGCCGTCGTCGACGAGGAAACCGACGTTCGGGATGACCGGGATGTCCTTGTGGATCGTGGCGTGCTGACCGCCGACGACCTGCACGGACGCGCCCGCGATCGCGAGGGTGTCGCCGGGTTGCACGGTGCGCGAGTGGAGGTCGAGTTTGGCGACCGTGTCGAGGGAGCCGGGGTCGGTGATCAACTGCGCGCTCGGGTTGGCCGCGAGCAGCGTGGGGAGCTTCTCGGTGTCGATGTGGTCGAAGTGCTGGTGGGTGATCAGCACGGCGTCGAGGTCGGTGAGGTCCTCGAAGCCCGACGAGAACGCCCCGGGATCGACGAGGATGCGCGCTCGATCGGTCTCGAGAAGCACACAGGCATGGCCGAAGTGAGTGACCCGCATCCCGCCAGGGTAGTGCCCCCGAGGGCCCCATAGTCGCGTTGAACGCAACTATGGGGCCCTCGGGAGCACTCGGGGTGCCTAATTGGCACGTTGCCAGTAGTGCTGCGGACGTCGTACGCTCGGCGGTATGGCCACGCTCACTGGCGAGACGTTCGAGTCGCTCAACCCGGCCACCGGTGCGGTCGTCGGGACGTACCCGGTGCACACCGCCGAGGAGGTCGAGGCCGCCGTCGCGAAGGCGCGAGCCGCCGCGCAGTGGTGGGCCTCGCTCGGTTTCGCGGGGCGGGCCGAACGTCTGGCCAGGTGGCGCGGCGCGCTCGCCCGGCGCATGTCCGAGCTCGGCGAGGTGATCACCGCCGAGACCGGCAAGCCCGCAGGCGACGCGCAGCTCGAACTCGTCCTCGCGATCGAGCATCTGGCGTGGGCTGCCAAGCACGCACGCAAGGTGCTCGGACCTCAGCGTCGCGCTCCCGGACTGCTGCTGTCCAACCAGGCTGCCTCGGTCGAGTACCACCCGCTCGGCGTCGTCGGCGTCATCGGACCGTGGAACTACCCGGTCTACACGCCGCTCGGTTCGATCAGCTACGCGCTGGCGGCGGGCAATGCGGTGGTGTTCAAGCCCAGCGAGTACACCCCGGGCGTCGGGAAGTGGCTCGTCGAGTCGTTCGCCGAAGCGGCGCCCGAACACCCGGTGCTGCAGCTCGTGACCGGCTTCGGTGAGACGGGTGCCGCGCTGACGAGGGCCGGCGTCGACAAGCTCGCGTTCACCGGGTCGGCAGCCACGGGCAAGAAGGTGATGGCCACGGCCGCCGAGACGCTGACCCCCGTCGTCATCGAGGCCGGCGGCAAGGACCCGCTGCTCGTGGACGCCGACGCCGACCTCGACGCGGCCGCCGACGCCACCGTGTGGGGTGCGTTCTCCAACGCGGGGCAGACGTGTGCCGGCGTCGAACGCGTCTACGTGCACGAGCGCGTGTACGACGCGTTCGTCGCCAAGGTCGTGGACAAGGCCGAGCGGATCGAGGCCGGTGAGCACTACGGGCCGATGACCATGCCGTCGCAGCTGGACGTTGTGCGCAGGCACATCGAGGACGCCCTCGCACGCGGCGGCAGGGCGCTCGTCGGCGGCAACGGCGCCGTCGGCGAGCGGTTCGTCCGGCCCACGGTGCTGGTCGACGTACCGGAGGACTGTTCGGCCGTCCGCGAGGAGACCTTCGGCCCGACGGTGACGATCGCGAAGGTCGCCGACATGGACGAGGCGATCGAGAAGGCCAACGATTCGCCCTACGGACTCGGCTCGACCGTGTTCTCCAAGTCGCGCGGCATGGAGCTCGCGCGGCGGCTGCGCACCGGCCAGACCGCGATCAACGCGCCGTTGTCGTTCGCGGGCATCGCCTCTCTGCCGTTCGGCGGCAGCGGAGAGTCCGGCTTCGGCCGCATCCACGGACCCGAGGGGTTGCGCGAGTTCGCCCGTCCGAAGGCGATCGCTCGGCAACGCTTCACCGCACCCATCGCGCTCACCTCGTTCGCGCGGTCGAAGAAGACCGAGGCGCTCGTCGGCAAGCTCGTCGCGAAGCTGCACGGAAAGAGCTGACCGCCGGACCCGGCCCCCGTCGACGCGTGCGCGAAAACCTCCGTGCTACCGGCGGATCGTGCTAAGAAGCACACTGTTCCCGGTGGTCGTGTCCGGTCGCCGGGCCGGTTTCCCGTTCCGGTCTCCCGGCCGGTCGCCTGCGAGGGGGCGCCATGAACCAGCCATTCCCTGGTGGACACCCGCAGTCCGGCGGTTATCCCCAGTCCGGTGGATATCCCCAGTTCGGCGGTTATCCGCAGTACGGGCCTGCCGGCGGAGTGCCCGCACCGCAGCCGGGCGCCTACGGTCCGCCTGCGCGCAGGCAGGGCATGGCGATGGCCTACGTGTCGGCCGTCCTGTTCCTGCCCGCGATCGCGCTGATGTACCTGTCCGCGTTCGTCTCGATCGACTACCCGGAGAGCGAGTTCGACCTGCACCTGTGGGTCACGCTGACGGGGCTGGCGTTCGGCGAACCGACCGGCAACGCCGATCCGTTCGTCGTGGCGACGTTCGTCTACCCGTCGGTGGTGTTGCTGTTCGTGGTGCTCCTGTTCGCGCGGGTCGGCGCAGGCCGGTGGGGTGCGGCGGTGCTCGGCTTCCTCGGTTTCGGCTACTACACGTTCGCGGTCGTCCGGTTCTTCGTCGCCGGCATCCTGGCCGAGTACGTGATCTCCCCGGTCGCCGCGGCGCTGCTGTGGCTGATCGCGGCGGTCGTCGCCGTGCTGCCCGCGACCGGGCGGGCGATGCGCAGCCACCGCCCGGCCGCGCCGCAGTCCACGCCCGGTGGTCCGGGCTACGGCTACGGC
>Ga0079224_100008729_pt1 | contig 13751 bp, 11 predicted proteins | sample Stecom2015_FD_80414 | JGI IMG/M metagenome (GOLD analysis project Ga0079224, IMG submission 80414) | Agricultural soil microbial communities from Utah to study Nitrogen management - Steer compost 2015 | ecosystem: Environmental > Terrestrial > Soil > Agricultural land | place: USA: Utah... | reverse complement strand
GTGCTAGAATAGCGGCGATCGCACGGCGGCGTGGTCTTGCGGGATGCGCCGTCGTGCGGCCGAAGCTCGCACCGATACGAGGCTCTACGTGGCCGAACGGCTCCACTGCTGGCGCTGCGGCGAATCGCTCGCCGAGCTGCCGCTTCCGCTGTCGAGGCGCGACGAATGCCCGAAGTGCAGGGCCGAGCTGCACGTGTGCCGTATGTGCACGCACTACGCGCCGCGCCTTATACGAGGCTGCGACGAGGACGATGCACCGGACGTCCGCGACAAGGAAACGGCGAACTTCTGCGACTACTACAAGCCGAGCCCGGCGGCGTTCGACGCCGGCCGCTCGTCCGCCGATGCCGCGGCTCGCGCGGAGCTCGAGAGGCTCTTCGGCGGGTCAGGCGCGGATGGAAGCGGTACGCACGACGGCCCGTCGGCGAGCGCCGCGCAATCGGCGTCGGATTCGCAACCGGGCGACCCGCTCGCCGCTGCCGAGGCACTCTTCAAGCGCTGAGCGCGCGACCCGTCGCAGGCTCGATCCGATCGGCAGGATCGCCGTCATTGCCGCCCTTTCCGACTTGACAAAATTCTGACCTCGCACACACTGCGCGCATCGCAGCTTTGGAGAGTCTCGATGCGCCATACGTGGATCGCCGCGGCATGCATCGCCATGCTCGTCGCGGGCTGCGCCGGCCAGCGCAACCCGGCGCCTCGTCCGGCCGCAACGCAGCGCTCGCAGGTGCCGCCCGAGCCCTATCAGCGCGATACGGTGCTCACCGAGGCCGAGTCCTTCTTCGGCAACGGCGCTCGCGGCGTCGCCGAGGTCGTGAACCGGGTGCTGGACGACAATGGTCCGCCCGACGCGTACATCAAAGGCGAGGAAGGCGGCGGCGCCGTCGGAGTCGGGCTACGCTACGGGCACGGCACGCTGTACTACAAGGACGGCACGAGCACGAAGGTGTATTGGCGCGGGCCTTCGCTCGGGTTCGACGTCGGCGGCAGCGCGGCGAAGACGTTCGTGCTGATCTACAACCTCGACGACGTGAGCTCGGTCTTCCAGCGTTTCGGCGGAGTCGAAGGGAGTCTTTACTACGTCGGCGGAGTCGGCGTCACGTACAACCGCGCCGAGAACATCGTTCTCGCGCCGGTGCGCTTCGGTGTCGGCTGGCGGCAGGGCGTGAACGTCGGCTACGTGCACCTGTCTCCGGAACGATCCTGGATTCCGTTCTGATCCGAGGCGGCCCCGGCCCGAGAGCAAGCGCTACTTGTCGCCTCCTTGCGCCGCGCGGCGCGCCTCGAGCAGCGCGCGGCGCATGTCGATCGCGATCGTCTGCTCGGGGACGGCAGCGCCGTCGCCGCCGGCGAACGCTTCCGGAATAGGCGGGATCGTCGGGGTCTTCGTGTCCGTGGCCGTAAGCGATTCGAGAGAGGGCGTCGTGGTCGCGCCGTCGGTGCCCTTCAGCGCGCGGTACTTCCTCTTCCACGTCTCGGACGCGCGCCTCAGCTCGACGATCGTGTTCGCATGCCGGTTGATCGTCGCCTCGAGCTGCTGGACGAGGTGGCGCGTCTCCTCGAGGCGGCTCTCGAGCACCTGAGCCCGCTCCGCATCGGCGCGCAGGCTCCTGATCAGCGACTTGCGCGCCTCGAGCTCGGCCCGTAGCGATTCGATCTCCGCAGTCTCGTCGGCAGAGTCCTGCGCGGCCGTCTGCTCGAGCTCCTCGATGGCCTGCTTCAGCTCACGCACCTCCATCTCGAGGCGGCTCTTCTCGCGGTGCAGCCCGGAGATCTCCTGCTCCTTGCGGCGCACGTCGGCCTTCAGCCGATCGGCCTCCTCGGCATCGCGCCGAAGCACCTTTACCAGCTCCTGCTTGCTCTCGAGCTCCGACTTCAGGCGCTCGACCTCGATGTCGCGCGCGTTGAGCTCGCGCCGCAGCTCCGGCGCAGCCTCCGCGTCGGCCTGGAGCGCCGCAATCAGCTCCTCCTGACCGCGAACGCGCTCCTCCAGCTCGGTCACCGCCCTGTCGTTGCGGGCGGACTCGTCGTCGACGGATGCGAGGCGCTGCCGGGTCTGCTCGAGCTCGGTGATCACGGCGGACATCTCGGCGCCCCATTCGGCGAGAAGGTCGGTCAGGCGTTCACGCAGCGCATCGGTTGTCGCATCTTGGTCGGTCATCGAAACGGGTCCGGTCCTGCGGGAGAAATCCGCTCAAGCTAAATTGCCCGGATTCCCCTAATTACGCTCCGACCTGCGTCACATAACGCCCGGACGTGCGTCACACCACGAGCAGCCGGGGCGCGGCCGCCGGCTACTTGAAGCGGCGCTGTAGCTGCGCGAGCGCGTCGCCCCCCGGACAGAGCGACTCGTACGGCAGCTCGTTCAGGGGCGCCGCCGTGGTGTGATTGATCCCGTGCAGGTCCGGCTCGTCCTCGCCGATGTAAAGCAGACCGGTGACGATCTCGCCGGCCCTCTGCCGCGTGCGGATATAGTCGAGCGCTGCGCCGCGATTGCGGGGCTCGTAGTCGCGGCTGACCTTGCGCAGCAACACGCGGCTGCCGTCGTGCATCTCGACAGGCACGACCTCGCCCTCACGGTAAGACGCCTGAATCGGCTCGCGAGGCGGCACGAAATCGGTCTCGACGGCGCTCCTCCGATGGCGGCGCGTGTATGCATAGCTCTTCGTCGAGGCCTCGTGGTCGTTGAACGTCACGCACGGCGACAGCACGTCGAGCAGCGCGAAGCCGCGATGACGCAGCCCCGCCTTGATCAGCGGCACGAGCTGCTCCTTGTCGCCGGAGAAGCCCCGCGCGACGAACGTGCCGCCGAGCGCGAGCGCCATCTGCACGGCGTCGATCGGCGGCTGGCGGTTCTCCTCGCCGCGCTTGGCCTTCGTGCCGACATCGGCGGACGCGGAGAATTGCCCCTTCGTCAGACCGTACACGCCGTTGTTCTCGATGATGTACAGCATGTTGAGGTTGCGGCGCACGGCATGCGCGAACTGCCCGAGGCCGATCGACAGCGAGTCGCCGTCGCCCGATACTCCGATCAAATACAGCTCCCGGTTCGCGGCGGACGCGCCGGTCGCGATCGAAGGCATTCGGCCGTGCACGGCGTTGAAGCCGTGCGACGCGCCGAGGAAATAGGCCGGAGTCTTCGACGAGCAGCCGATCCCGCTGACCTTCGCCGCGCGGTGCGGCGGCACGTCGAGCTCGAAGAAGGCCTGCACGATCGCGGCCGTGATCGAATCGTGGCCGCAGCCGGCGCAAAGCGTCGACATTCCGCCCTCGTAGTCGCGGATCGTGAGCCCGAGAGCGTTACGCTTGAGGCCCTTGTGAACGATCCTGGGCTTGACGATCGACGTCATGCGCTCACCCCTTCAACTCTCGCATTGCGCACGGCATCGACGACCGTGCGGCTGTCGAGCGGCAGGCCGCCGTAGTGGAGCACGGAGCTCAGGCGCTCCTTCGGACAGCTCGTCTCGAGCGTCAGCAGCGCCTTGAGCTGCGCGTCCCTGTTTTGCTCGACGACGAAGATGCGCTCGTGCTCGTCTAGAAAGCGCTCGACCTGCGCGCCGAACGGGAAAGCGCGAATCCGGCAGTAGTCGACGTAGATGCCCTGCTCCGCGAGCCGATCGACGGCCTCGCTGACTGCCGGGTCGCTGCTGCCGAGAGCGATGATGCCGACGCCGTCGCTGTCGGGGTGCGTACGAATCACCGGCTTCGGCACGAGCTCGCTCGCCGTCTGCCATTTCTTCAGGAGCCGGTCGACGACCTCCTGATACTCGCGCGCATTCTCCGTATAGCCGCCGTACTTGTTGTGGCCCGAGCCGCGGACGAAGTACGCCCCTTTCGGATGCACGCCGGGATAAGTGCGGTAGGCAATGCCGTCGCCGTCCTTGTCGAGGTAGCGATGGAAGCTTTGCACCGCGTCGAGCTCCTGCGCGTCGAGGACCTTGCCTCGGTCGGGCCGGTACGAGTCGTCCCATTCGATCTCGTCGGTCATCCAGTCGTTCATGCCGAGATCGAGGTCCGACAGCAGAATGACCGGCGTCTGCAGGCGGTCGGCGAGATCGAACGCCGCGACGGCGAGCTCGAAGCATTCGCGCGGATCCGACGGGAAGAGCAGCACGTGCTTCGTGTCGCCGTGCGAGGCGTATGCCGCGGCGAGGATGTCCGCCTGCTGCGTGCGCGTCGGCATGCCGGTCGACGGCCCGACGCGCTGCACGTCGACGAGCACGGCCGGCAGCTCCGCGAAATACGCGAAGCCGAGGAACTCGCTCATCAGCGAGATGCCCGGGCCGGATGTCGGCGTGAAGGCTCGTGCGCCGTTCCACGTCGCGCCGAGCACGATGCCGATCGCGGCGAGCTCGTCCTCGGCCTGAACCACGCAGTAGCGCCGCTCGCCCGTCTCCGGATCCTTGCGGAAGCGCTCGCAGAAAGATCGGTACGCGTCCATCACCGACGTCGACGGCGTGATCGGGTACCATGCGCCGACCGTCGCGCCGGCGTACACGCAGCCGAGCGCCGTCGCCGTGTTGCCGTCAATCATGATCTTGCCGGACGTCAGATCCCGCCGCTCGACCCGGGTCGGCAACGGGCACTCGAAGTGCTCGGACGCATAGCTGAAGCCGAGCTCGACCGCCTCGAGGTTGGCATTGATCGCCGAGGCCTTCTTCGCGAAAACCTCGCGGATCAGCTCCGTGACCACCTCGCGGTCGAGGTCGAGCAGTGCGGCGAGCGCGCCGACATAGGCCATGTTCTTCATCAGCACGCGCGTGCGCGCGTTCTTGAAATGCTCGTTGCACATGCGCGCAAGCGGCACGCCGATGACGGTGATGTCCGGGCGCGCGAGCATTCGGTCCCGCGGCCACGTCGAGTCGTAGAGCAACGTGCCGCCCGGCGAGACCTCGTGCAGATCCTGCAGATAGGTCTGCGAGTTCATCGCGACCATCACGTCGACCCGGCCCGAGCGAGCGAGGTAGCCCGCCTCGCTGACCCTGATCTCGTACCAGGTCGGCAGGCCCTGGATATTGGACGGAAAGAAGTTCTTGCCGCTGACGGGCACGCCCATCCTGAAGATGGCCTTCATCAGCAGCGAGTTCGCGCTCGCGGAACCCGTGCCGTTGACGTTCGCGAGCTTGACGACGAAATCGTTTACCCGATCTTGCGACACGGCGCCTCCGTGGCTTGCATGCCTTCGTCGAGCGCATACGGCACGACGAGCGTCGATTTCTGCATGTCCCACGCGCCCGTCGGGCAGCGCTCGGCACAGAGCCCGCAGTGCACGCACAGGTTCTCGTCCTTGACCATCACGCGGCCGGTCTGCTTGAGCCCCGTCGAGACGTAGAGCGGCTGCTCCGGCTCGAGCCGTGGAGCCTTCAGCGAGCGCTCGAGCTCCGGAAGCTCGGCGTTCTCCGTGATCGTCAGGCAGTCGACCGGGCAGATGTCGATGCACGCGTCGCACTCGATGCAAAGGTCCGCGGTGAACACCGTCTGGAGGTCACAGTTGAGGCAGCGCTCGACCTCCGTCGAAATCTGCTCGGCGGTGAAGCCGAGCTCGACCTCGATGTCGAGCTTGCGGAAGCGCCGCTTCAAGTCGACGTGCGGCATGAGCCTGCGCGCGGACGGGTCGTAGTTGTTGCTGTAGCTCCACTCGTGGATGCCCATCTTCGCGCTCGACAGCTTGACGCCGCGCGGCAGCCGATCGCGAAGGGGCCGGTTCTCGCAGCGGAGGTGGATCGAGATGGCCGCCTGGTGGCCGTGCTCGACGGCCCAGATGATGTTCTTCGGGCCGAACGCCGCGTCGCCGCCGAAGAAAACGCCCGGCAGCGTCGACTCGAACGTGACGGGATCGACCACGGGCACGTCCCACTTGTCGAACTCCAGGCCGAGATCGCGCTCGATCCACGGGAACGCGTTCTCCTGACCGATCGCGAGCACGACGTCGTCGCACGGAATCATCACCTCGTCGACGACGCGGCTGTCGACGATGCGACCGCGCTCGTCGAGGTCGTACTCGAGCCGATCGAAGCGCATCCCGACGAGCTTGCCGTCCTCGACGACGAACGCCTTCGGAGCATGGTTCACGACGATCTCGACGCGCTCCTCCTCGGCGTCCTCGAGCTCCCAGTCCGACGCCTTGAAGAATTGACGGGGCTTGCGCGCCATCACCTTGACGTCCTTCGCGCCGAGCCGCAGCGAGCTGCGGCAGCAGTCCATCGCGGTGTTGCCGACGCCGATGATGAGCACCCGCTCGCCGATCCTGTCGACGTGCCCGAATGCGATCGACTCGAGCCATTCGATGCCGATGTGGATGCGATCCGTCTCGTCGCGGCCAGGAATTCTGAGGTCCTTGCCCTTCGGCGCGCCGCTGCCGACGAAGATCGCGTCGTAGCCCTCCGCGAGGAGCGCGCGCATGCTCTTCACCGGAGTCGAAAGCCTGAGATCGACGCCCATGTCGACGATGTAGCCGATCTCCTCGTCGAGCACGGACGCGGGCAGGCGAAACGCGGGGATGTTCGACCGCATCAACCCGCCCGGCTTGTCGAGGGCCTCGTAGATCACGCACTCGTAGCCGAGCGGCATGAGATCGTTCGCGACGGTGAGCGAGGCCGATCCTGCGCCGACGAGCGCGATGCGCCGGCCGTTCTTCACGCGCGGCGCCTGCGGCAGGCGGCTCGTGATGTCGCTGCGGTGATCGGCGGCCGCACGCTTCAACCGGCAGATCGCGACCGGCTTCTCCTCGACTCGCCCCCGCCGGCACGCCGGCTCGCACGGCCGGTCGCAGACCCGGCCGAGGATCCCGGGGAACACGTTCGAGCGCCGGTTCAGCATGTACGCGTCGTCGAACCGGCCGAGCGAGATCAGTCTGATGTATTCGGGAACGTCGGTGTGCGCCGGGCAGGCCCACTGGCAATCCACGACGCGGTGAAAGTATTCGGTCCCTTCTGTTTGTGTCGGTTCCATCTAAAGCGGCCTCATCGAAGCCGGCCGTGCGCTGCGAGCCGCGGCCGAGCACAGGGAGAAAGAGGAGGCGTTCGGCGCGGTCGATACAGCATACGATATCGGACGTCGGCCTTACGCTTCGGCGTTGAACCTATCGGAAGACTCGCGGGACTCAGTACCCGACGGGGAACGCGCGACGGGCCGTCGCGCACGTGCCGGCAAGAGTGTTCGCGAGGCGAGCTCGGCACTCGAGAGGCGGGGCCGAGATGCGGCCGCGGATGCTACGTCTGCGCAACAACGCGGAGTCCAGATCGAATCATTCGTCGATTTTCAGGGACCTGGCGGGCCATTATAGACGTGGACTCGGGCGCCACAAGATGTCTGCCGGAACCGACCCCCCGGGGACTCGGGCCCGAGGGGCCGCTTTCTATGCGCGCGGCCCAGGAACCTCGCAACCCGCGCGAAGGTCTCAACCCGAACCCTCGTCCCGACCCGGCGCCGTCAATTTGGATAGAATGCCTTCGATGACCTTTCGCACGACTCGAGCTCGACGCACGCTTCGCACCCTCCACATGCTGCCGTTCATGATCGGAGCGTTGGCCGGGGCCGAGAGCTTTGGGCAAACGGAGACGGAGACCGGCAGCGACGTCAGCGAGGACCTCAGGGAGCTGCCCAATCTGCTCGACGGCGAGACCGGCGACACGGAGCAGGCGGCCGCCGGTGCGGCGCCGGTCACGCGGCTCGAGACGCTGCTCGAGGTCAACAAGCTCGCAGATGCCGGACGTCCCGAGGACGCGCAGCCCCTTCTCGAGCAGCTGATCTCCCTGACCGAGGAGGAGTTCGGGGCGCAGAGCATCGAAGCGGCGGAAGCGTATGGGATCGCCGGTCGGATCGAGCGCGAGGCCGAAAACTTCCAGCGCGCCGAGGAGCACTACCTGCGCGCCGTCGACATTTTGCGCGGGCTGGACGGCACCTACACGGAGCTCGCGATCGAGCCGCTGATCGGCCTCGGCGACAGCTACCATGCGGCCGGCGAGTATCTGAACGCGATCACCGCCTACAACGAGGCGAGGACCGTGAGCCGCCGCGTGAACGGGCTGCTGAACGAGGGCCAGGTGCCGATCCTCGACCGAATCACGGATTCGTTCGAGGCGCTCGATCAGTACGTCGAGGCCGACGAGCAGCAGCTCACGATTCTGAATCTGGCGGAGCGCAACCATCCCCAGGCCTCGCCCGAGCATCTCGAGGCCATCTACCGCTACGGCAGGTGGCTGCGCGAAAGCGGCCGGTATCACGACGAGCGGACGCGCTACGCCCAGGCCATGCGCCTGATCCGCGACGTGCACGGCAAGGACAGCCTGCTGCTCGTCCGGCCGCTGCGCGAGACCGCGAACAGCTATCGCAAGCAGCGCCTGCCGGAGAACCAGGGTATCAGCTCGCTGCGGTCGGCTCTCGAGCTCCTCGATGCCGATGGCGGCGAGAATCCGCTGTTGCGCGCCGAGGTGCTGCGCGACATCGGCGACTGGGACGTCGCTTTCAGCAAGATCGAGCCCGACGTCAGCGTCTATGAGAGAGCCTGGGAGCTGCTCGGCGAGCTCGAGGACGGCGCCGAGCTGCGCCGCGAGTGGTTCGACGAGCTGCAGGCCGTCTTCGACGAGCCGATCAGCCAGCGGGGCTTGAGCCGCGCGCCGGATGCGCTCCGCGGTTATGTCATCGTCGCGTTCGACGTCGATCGCTACGGCCGCACGTCGGACGTGCGCGTCGCGCAGTCCGAGCCCGCCGGATTCAAGGACGACGCGGTCGTTCGCGCCGTCCGGCGCTGGCGCTTCCGTCCTCGCATCGAGGACGGCGTCATCACGACGCGCGACGACGTCGCGCTGCGGGTCAACTTCCGGTACTTGCCCGATGAGCAGGCCGAAGGGACCGAGTGACCGCGGAGCTCTTGCACTCGTCGCATCGCTTTCGATCGCGTGGCCCGCGGCCGCGCTGACGCAACCCGAAGTCCCGCCGAACCTCGCGGATCTCGTGGAAACGGCGCCGGTCGAGCCCGAAGGCGGCGGCGCCGATGCGGATCCGCTGCGCCGCGCCCGGGATGCGCTCCTGGCGGCGGGCGACGCTTCGGCCGCGCTGCGGCCGGCGCAGGATCTCGTCGCGCAGCCCGATGCGGTGAGCGGCCCGCGCTACGCGGACGACCTGCTCCGCCTCGGCGTGATTCATACGATGCTCGATCAGTTCGAGGATGCGGAGCGCCGCTACTTCGAGGCCATCGACGCGATCCGGAGCGCCGAAGGCGAGTTCTCGCTCGCCCTCGTCGATGCGTACCGCGCGCTCGGACGAAGCTATATCGACGAGCGCAGGTTCATCGAGGCGATCACCGCGCTCGAGCAGGCGCAGCACGTGAGCCAGCGCAACCTCGGAATCTTCAACGTCGCGCAGGCCGAGCTCATCGATGACATGACGACCGCGTACCTCGGTCTCGGCGACGTCGTCACCGCCGGCCGGCTGCAGCGCGAGCGGCTCGAGAACGCCGTGCGCCGCTTCGGCGAGGACGATCCGCAAATCGTGCCGTACCGGTACGGCCTCGCCCGCTACTACGAGCAGTCGAGACTGCGCAGCGCCGCGCGCGAGCAGTATCGGGCCGCGATCGCAGCGCTCGAGCCGCTCGGCGACGACGCCGCGCTGCTCGAGCCGTTACGCCGCCTGCTGCGTATCGACCTGCAGCTTCGCGACGGCGACGCCGCACGCGCGAGAATCGCCGAAATCCTCGAGCGTCGCCCGGATCTTCCTGCCGTCGAGAAGGCGCGAGCGCTCGTCGCGCTCGCCGACTTCGCGCTGGCGCGCGATGACGACCGGGCGGGGGCAGCCGCGCGCTACGCCGAGGCCTACTCGCTGCTCGCCGACGCGCCGGCCGAGCGCGAACGCCTGCTCGGCTCTCCGCAGATGCTCGATTTCGTCGCGCCGCTGACTGCCGTCGACCGCAACGCGAGCAGGCGGCCGTACGCGTGGGGCACCGTCGTCCTGCGCTTCGATGTCGGAGCCGACGGCCGGGCGCGCGACGTATCGGTCGTATCCGCCGAGCCCCCGGGCTTCGTCGAATCGGCTTACGTCGGCCGGATCCGCGAAGCGCATTTCCGCCCCCGGATCGTCGATGCGGCGCCCGTTCCGACCGACGGCGTGCGCTACACGCATTATTTTCGCTACTACGTCTCGGCCGACTGACCGCGCCTAGGGGACCCGGCTCGGCACGGCCGGCATCGGCTCGCGCGACCTGTTCCGTGCGGCGGAAAGCCGGTAAGCTCGGGCCCGAACCTGGGGTGACGAGCGACGATGACCAACAAGAGAATTCTGTCCGTAATCGATCCGACGACCGACGAGCAGCCTGCGATGGAACGGGCCGCGTGGCTCGCTAAAGCGCTCGGAGCGCGGCTCGAGCTCTTCATCTGCGACTACGACCAGTATCTCGCCGGCGGCCGTCTGTTCGACTCGAAGGGCCTCGAGAAGGCACGTCAGAGCCTTTTGCGGAACCACCGCGCCCGGCTCGAGAAGCGCGCGGAGCCGCTGCGTGCGCAGGGCATCGAGGTCGAGGTCGACGCCCGCTGGGGCCGGCCGCTCGATCGCGGCATCGTGGAGAAGGTGGTCGATGCCCAGCCGATGCTCGTCGTCAAGGACACGCATTACCACCCCGCGCTCAGGCGATCGCTGCTTTCGAACACGGACTGGAATCTGATCCGGTCGTGTCCCGCCCCGCTGCTGCTCGTGAAGCCCCGGGCCGTCGCAGACGTGCCGACCGTGCTCGCCGCGGTCGATCCGGTCCACGAGCACGACAAGCCGGCGGACCTCGATCGCGCGATTCTGTCGTTTGCGACCGAGCTGACCCAGGTCCTCGGCGGATCGCTGCACGTGGTGCACTCGTTCGACGTCGGACCGACGCTCGCGGCCGTCTCCGGCCCGCCGGCCGCGACCATGGCGCTGCCGATCGAGGAGATCACGGCCACGGCGAAGGAGGAGCACGGGAAAGCGTTGTCGGCTCTCGTCGCCGGCTTCAGCGTGCCGCCCGAGAACGTGCACCTCGAGCAGGGTGTTCCGCACGACGTGCTCGTCGATCAGGCGACGGCGCGCAATGCGGATTTCGTCGTGATGGGCGCCGTCTCGCGCAGCGGCCTGCAGCGGATCTTCATCGGCAGCACGGCCGAGCGCGCGCTCGATCGGATGCCGTGCGACCTGATCATCATCAAGCCGCCGGGCTTTCAACCGCCCGAGCGGGACTGATGCCCGGGAGCCGGAACGCGCAAGGCGCCGTCCTAAGTGCAAATTTTTGTGAAGCCCGCTGCCTCGCGGCGGGCTCGGGGCTTCGCCTCGCCTCAAGGTTGTGGCAAGTTCCCGATACTGGGGCGGTTTTGTAAATGAGCGCCAATCGCGTACTGATCATCGACGACGACACCCGCTTGACCGAGATGCTCGCCGAGTATCTCGCGCCGGAAGGCTTGTCGGTGACGGCGTTTGCGAACGGCTCGACCGGGCTGCGCGAGGCGCAGACGGGGGAATACGACCTGATCGTTCTGGACGTCATGCTGCCGGGCTTGTCGGGATTCGAGGTCCTGCGGCAGCTCCGGGAATCGGGGTCCGAGACGCCGGTCCTGATGCTGACCGCCAGGGGCGACGACGTGGACCGCATCGTCGGCCTCGAGATGGGCGCCGACGACTACCTGCCGAAGCCGTTCAACCCGCGTGAGCTCCTCGCTCGGATCAAGGCAGTGCTGCGCAGAACCGCCGAGGCCGAGCACGACGACGTCATCGAGCTCTCGGTCGGCCCGCTGCGGGCGCACATGCAGCGGCGCGAGGTGCTGCTCGACGGCGAGCCGCTGAAGCTCACGAACGCGGAGTTCGTGATCCTTGCGACCTTGATGCGCGCGGCCGGCGACGTCGTGTCGCGGGAGACGCTGACCCGAACGGCGCTCGGGCGGCGCCTGCTGCCGGACGACCGCAGCCTCGATACCCATATCAGCAATCTGCGCAAGAAGCTCGGCCACGACGAGGACGGCGAGGGCGTGCAGATTCGCAGCGTCCGCGGCAGCGGCTACGTGCTCGTGCCGCCTCCGGACGAGTCGGAACGATGAGGCTGTTCTGGAAAATTTTCGCCGCAGTCGGCGTCGCGATGGCAGCGACGATCGCGACCACGGTGTGGGTCAGCTTCCGGCTCGGCGATCGCGCGTTCGATCAGCTCAACTTCGAAGGCCGCGAGCGGATCATCGACGAGGCCGCGGCGGCGCTGCAAACGGGCGGCGAGGCCGGTCTCGAGCGATGGATGTGGCGCAATCTCCGGCCGGCCCCGGGGATGGCCCTGCTCGTGCTCGACGATCGCGGCAACGAGCTGCTCGGGCGGCAGCCCCCTCGTCAGGTCATGCGGCTCTTGCGCACCGAGCCTTCGAAGGAGTCCCGGCGGCCGCCGAACGTCCGGCCGCAGCAGATCACAACCGAGCTCGTCGGTCCGGACGGCCGCGAGTACCGCCTCGTCTTCGCGCTCGCGCCCGTGACGTTCGGCGGCGTGTTGACGTGGCCGGGGACGCAGGTCGCCGTGCTGACGACCGCGCTGGTCGCGGCCATACTGACGTCGCTTCTGCTCGCGCGCTATCTATCCGCCCCGATCGTGCGCATGCAGAAGGCGACGCGCGCGCTCGCGGCCGGCAACCTCGATACCCGGGTCGGCCCGTCGGTCAGGCGACGAGACGAGATGGGACGGCTCGCGAAGGATTTCGACGCGATGGCCGAGCGGCTGCAGATGCTCGTCATGGACAAGGAGGCGCTGCTGCGCGACGTCTCGCACGAGTTCCGCTCCCCGCTTGCGCGCATCAGCGTCGCGCTCGCGCTCGCTCAGCGGCAGGCCGGCGAAGCCGCGGCCTCGGATCTGGCGCGCATCGAGCGCGAGGTCGAGAGGCTGAACGAGCTGGTCGGCCAGGTCATGCAGCTCACGCGCCTGCGCACGCAGACGGAGCCGCGGCGGGTACCGGTCTTGCTGACCTCGATCGTCGAGGAGGTCGTCGCGGACGCCCGCTTCGAGCGCGCGGAGGCGGACATCCGCTACACGCCGTCCGTCGTCCCGGCCGTCCTCGGAGATCCGTCGGGCCTGAAGAGCGCGATCGAGAACGTCGTGCGCAATGCCGTCGCGCACGGCGGCGTCGACAAGCCGGTCGAGGTCACGCTGACCGGCACGACGAAAGAGGTGCGCATCATAGTCCGCGACCACGGCGCCGGCGTTCCGGCGGAGGACGTCGAGCGGATCTTCGAGCCGTTCTTCCGGGTCGACCCGAGCCGCGACCACGGCTCGGACGGTCAGGGCATCGGGCTCGCAATCACGGCCCGTGTCATGGAGCTGCATGGCGGCACGGCGACGGCGCGTAATTGCCCGGACGGCGGACTCGAGGTCGAGCTGGTCGTGCCGGTGACGCCTCCCGAGAGGCCGAAAACCGCGTAACCGTTCAGATCGCCTGGTCCCCGGTCTCGCCGGTGCGGATGCGGTACACCTGCTCGAGCGCGGTCACGAAGATCTTGCCGTCCCCGACCTTGCCGGTTTTCGCCGATTCGATGATCGCCTCGATTACACGCTCCGCGAGCTCGTCCGCGACGGCCACCTCGACTTTGACCTTCGGCAGAAAGTCCACGACGTATTCCGCCCCGCGGTAAAGCTCGGTGTGGCCGCGCTGGCGCCCGAAGCCCTTTACTTCCGTTACGGTCATGCCCTGCACGCCGACTTCGGCCAGTGCGTTGCGGACGTCGTCGAGGCGAAACGGCTTGACGACGGCGGTGATCAGCTTCATGTAGCG
>Ga0079224_100008728_pt1 | contig 13751 bp, 10 predicted proteins | sample Stecom2015_FD_80414 | JGI IMG/M metagenome (GOLD analysis project Ga0079224, IMG submission 80414) | Agricultural soil microbial communities from Utah to study Nitrogen management - Steer compost 2015 | ecosystem: Environmental > Terrestrial > Soil > Agricultural land | place: USA: Utah... | reverse complement strand
TTCCGCGGCCGGGCGGTTGATCCGGTCAACTTCTTGAGGGCAGGACGGCATGTTCACGAACAAGGGTAACTCTCGTACGGACTCGAACTTGCCAGCTCTTCCTGAACCTACTCAGCAACGTCGCACCTCGCCGGTCCGCACCGGTATCGCCTCGATCATCGCCAACGGCGTGAAAATCACCGGCACGATCGACGCTGACGGCGCTGAGCTCCAAGTCGACGGCGAGATTGAAGGCAACGTTCGCGGCGGTTCACTCACCGTCGGCGATACCGGCATGGTCAAAGGCGACGTCGTCTCCGAAAGCGTGACCGTTCACGGCCGCGTCGAAGGCTCGGTGCGCGCGCGCAAAGTCATGCTGGCCCGCAACGCCCACGTCTTGGGCGACATCGTCCACCAGTCTCTCTCGGTCGAGATGGGCGCAGTATTCGAAGGCCAGTGCCGCTACCTGCAAGATCCGCTCTCGCAGTCCGGGCCCGGCGCGCCGTCGCAGCCGCAAGTCGTCCCCTCGCAAGATCGCTCGAACGCGTTTGGCGGCGGCAACTCGGTGTTCGGCGAGCCCTCGAACGACGACCGCATGGTCTCGGGCGTGATCGTCACCGGCTCGAACTAAGCTTTAGTCCAAACGGACAGATAAGGGCCCGGCGAAAGCCGGGCCTTTTGTTTTGCTGGCTGCCGCGCGTCAGCGGGCGCGTGTGTAGGTGATGCGGCCCCAAGGCCGCCATGCCCCCTCAATCTCGCGCTCGCTAACAACCACGAGCCGATCGCGGCCCTCGATCGTCCACCGCGAGCGCAAACGTTGCGTCGCTCCATCAGCGCCTGTGTAGGTGTGGGCGTCGAACACCAACGCGCCCTCCTCCACACGGACGCCGCCCGCACTGATGCCGCCATACGTCGTTGGCCGGACGAAATGCGTGTCGCGCACATAGCGTCCCTCAAGCATCGGTTCGAAACAACGCTCGTCATGGATCGCGGCATTGCCATCAAAGGCGCCGCGCCAGCAGCCCATCAGCGGCGCGAATGGCGCCATCGCATCTTGCGCCCGCGCGCCCGTCGCGCATGCGGCCAGCAAGAGCGAAAGCGCCACCGCACGAATCAACGCCAAGCCCCGAGGATCAAACCGATCAGCGTGAACTGCAGCGTGTGGTAGCCGCCATTGATTAGGAACAGCGTCAGCGATTTGCGCTCGAACAGATAATTGATGCCGAAGCTCGCGCTCACCCAGCACAGACCCGCCGTGAGGCCGTAAAGCGCGCCTGTCATGGCATCGACTTGCCCGCCGAGGAAGACCGCAAACGATGCCGACGCGATCAGCGCCAACACAAACGAGCCTCCGAAGATCAAGCCCATGTTGCCGTTCTTGATCTGCTCGTCGCTCAAACCCGCCGCCACCTGCCAGGCCTTGGCAAAGAGCGCCGAATACCAAAGTCCGCCCAGGACAAACGAACTCACTGCCGCGGCGAGCACCGCGAGCCAATTGATTTCCATCTTTTCCTCCCCTGCGCGCCGTTACGCCGGCGCCTTCGCCGCTCTCTCCAGCAGTTCGAAATGCTCGCGCAATTGCTTCACCGCGCGGTCGAAGTACGAAACATCAAGGTGCGTGCGCGCTTGCATCACGCCGCCTTCCATCGCGGTCAGCACGAATTGGGCGAGCGCCTTCTTGTCGGTGCCGCGCGGCAGACGCTTGCCAGCGCCATCGAGGCAGCGCTCGATAGCGTTCGTCCAATTCTGAAAATTCTCCGCCAGCAACTCACGCACCCTCGGGTCGGGCTCGTGCAGTTCCAGGGCCAGCGAACCGATCGGGCAGCCATAGGCGCAATCGGACTCAACGATCATCGTGCGATAGCCGTTCAGCAGCGCGAAAATCTTCTCAATGGGATCGTCGACCTGCCCCCATGCCGGCTCGAGCAACATCTGTTCGATGCCGTCGCGATAGGTTTCCAGCACGCCGATCAGCACGTCCTGCTTCGACGGGAATACATGATAGAGGCTGCCGGAATTGAGCTGCGTACGGCTCAGCAAGTCCGCGATCGAGGTGGAATTGTAGCCCTTCAGCCAGAACAGCTCCATCGCCGCCTGAATGATCTTCTCGCGTGCCGATTGAGACGCCATCGTCCACTCCGCCGCCGCACGCGGACATCGCCATCCAATGCGAAATCGCCTGCTTCACGCCGCCTTGTTTGAACGATCAATCAACAAGCGTCAAGACGCGGTGCCTAGATCTGATTGGGCACGATCTCGGCGTAGTCCGCCTCTGTAAGCGTCAGCGACGCTTCAGGGAGCGCCCCGCCCTGCGCCACCAGCACGCTGAGATAGCGCTTGAAGAGCCGGCCCTCGCGATAGAACAGCGCGGTGCGTGGTCCTTTATCGGTGTCCGCGCGGAAGGCACAGGCGCGCACGTCCGGCCCCTCCGGCCAGACCGAACGCATCGGCACAAAACCCAGCGCCCTGAAATTCGTGATCGTCAGCCCCGCCATGTCGCAGAGCGCCTTCACCGCCCGGAACGGCGCCGACGCGCGCACGGTTTCCGCGCGGACCCGGTCGGCCTCCATCTTCCGGCGCGCCATCAGCTTGTTCGCCTGCGCCACACGTTGCAGATGCCGGGTCATTTCAGCGTCGGGCGCGATCGTTAGCTTCCGCAGGCTCTTCAGCCATGCCTTGTGCCGCACTGTCAGCGGCTCTTTCGTCTCAAGCTCCGCGAAGCGCTTGTCCAAATCTTTCAACGCCGCCTTCGCCGAGCGATAATTCTGCTCTGCCGCAATCTTGCGCCCCGCCGCGGGAGCCGCACGCTTCAGCCGCACCAGCAGATTGAACAGATCGAGATGCGGGTCGGCGAGCATGCTTTTCAAACCGGCGCCAGCGCACCGCAAGGCGATCTCATCGCCTCCGCGATTGGCGAAGTATTGATCGTGGCCGCCGCCGCTCACCTGCGTGAAGTAATCGCGCGCGTAATGGCTCCACAACGCCTCTTGCGCGAACTCGCCCGGCAAGAAATGCGCTTGGTTGGTAAGAGCGTCCACCCACGCATCGACCGCCATCACGAGTTGCGCGGGATCGCTGTGCTCCGCCGCGCTCAGCGGCACGACGATCTCATCGTTGATGACGCCCTGAAATGTCATCAGCGGTGAAGCGCCAGTGCAGCGCGCGCGTTGGTGCTGCACGATCCAAGGGACCGGCGCTTCAACAATTTCGGCCGGTGGTTCCGCCGCTTCGAAATTCATGGGCCCCCGCCCAATCGCTAATCGATGTCTTCTACCTGCTTGTCGCCCGCACCGCTCACGCGCGCCGCAAGCGAGGCCGCCATGAACTGATCCAAGTCGCCATTCAGGACGCCTTGCGTATCAGAGGTTTCAACCCCTGTCCTGAGGTCTTTCACCATCTGATACGGCTGTAAGACGTATGACCTGATCTGCCTGCCCCAGCCGATCTCGGTCTTACTGTCTTCAAGTTGCTGCGCCGCAGCTTCGCGCTTCTGCAATTCGGCCTCGTAGAGTCGTGCGCGCAGCATGTCCCACGCTGCGGCGCGATTCTTGTGCTGCGAACGCTCAGCTTGGCAGGCCACCACAATACCCGTGGGTATGTGGGTCAGGCGAACGGCCGAATCCGTCTTGTTGATGTGCTGACCGCCGGCGCCCGAAGCGCGATAGGTATCGGTGCGCACGTCCTTGTCGAGAATTTCGACTTCGATCGAGTCATCGATCTTCGGATAGACCCAAACGCTCGCGAACGAGGTATGGCGGCGCGCGTTCGAGTCATAGGGGCTGATACGCACCAGGCGGTGCACGCCCGCTTCCGTCTTGAGCCAGCCGTATGCGTTCTCGCCCTGCACAAGCAACGTCGCTGACTTGATGCCGGCGGTGTCGCCGGCTTGCTCTTCAAGAAACTCGGTCTTGAACCCGCGCGCGTTCGCCCAGCGCGTGTACATGCGCAAGAGCATCTCGGTCCAATCTTGGCTCTCGGTGCCGCCGGCGCCAGAATTGAACTCGATGTAAGCGTCATTGCCGTCCGCCTCGCCTGAAAGCAGCGCTTCCAATTCAGCTTGTGCGGCCCGCGTCTGCGCGGCCTGCAAACTCGCTTGTGCTTCAGCGATCAGGCTTTCGTCGCCCTCCGCTTCCGCCATCTCAGCCAATTCAACGCTGTCGCGCAGATCGCGCTCCAGCGAAAGAATGGCGTTCATCCCGTTCTCGAGCTTCGTGCGCTCGCGCATCAGCTTTTGGGCTTTCTCCGGATCGTTCCAGAAATCCTGGCGCTCCGAGAGCGCAGTTAGTTCGTCAAATCGGACTTGGGCGCGATCCCAGTCAAAGACGCCTCCGCAGCAAAGCGACGGCGGATTCGATTTGTTCAGCCAGGGCAGCGATTTCGGCGCGCATTGATCTCAAGTCCTTCAGAATCTGAAGGGCTTAGATAGGCGAACGCGGGCGCGGATAGAAGTGGGCGAACTAGTACAGTCCGCCCAAATCCTCGTCTTGCTGCTGCTGCGGGCGCTGCTCGTTCGGCGTATCGGCGCCGCCGAGACCTTGCAGCACGCGCGGATCGATCGGATCGGTGCCGCCGAAGATAAACGGTGACGAAGTGACGTCCCGCGTCGGCTCTGTCCCCGGACGGAACGCTTCCAGGATCGTCTGCGTCGTCGAGGCGTTTGGCAGGCCGCCCGTCAGATAGTCCACGCGCACCAGACGCGCGCCCGCCGGAATACGGAACGGCGCCGGCGAGGTGTTGCGCAACGCCTCGCGCATGAAATCACGGAAGATCGGCGCCGAGATGCGGCCGCCGGTTTCGCCTTCACCCATATCGCGAGGGGTATCGAAGCCCGCCCACACGCCGACAACGAGATCCGGCGAGAAGCCGATGAACCACGCGTCCTTGTAGTCGTTGGTCGTGCCGGTCTTACCGCCGAGCGGGAAGCCCAGCGCATTCACGCTCGTCGCAGTACCGCGCTGCACCACGCCTTCGGCCATCGAGACGATCTGATAGGCCGTCACCGCATCGAGCACTTGCGCGCGCCCGTCAGGTAAGCTCGGCGCCCGTTGACCTGACCACTCGGCGCTGCATTGCGCGCACTCGCGCTGATCGCGGCGGAACACGGAGGCGCCGGTGCGATCCTGAATACGGTCGACCAAGATCGGCGAAATCTGGCGCCCGCCATTGACGAACATGCCGTAGGCCGTGGTCATGCGCAGCAGCGTCGTTTCACCAGCGCCAAGCGCCAGCGCAAACACCGCTTGCGTGCGATCGCCATAGACGCCGAGGCGGCGGCCATAGTCGAGAATGCGCTCAGGGCCCATCTCGTAAGCCACCCGCGCCGTCATCGCGTTCCGCGACATTTCCAAGCCACGGCGCAATGTCGTCGGGCCATAGAATTCGCGCGTGTAGTTTTCCGGCGACCAGTTCGAACCGTCGCCCGCTTCAATCGCCAAAGGCGCATCGTCCACCAACGTCGCCGGCGTCAGCCCATAGTCCAACGCCGCCGCATAGACGATCGGCTTGAACGAAGATCCCGGTTGGCGCTGCGCTTGCGTCGCGCGGTTCAGGCCATTCGCGTCGTTGAACGAATAGCCGCCGACCATCGCCAGCACACGGCCGGTGTGCGGATCCATCGCAACAAGCGCGCCCTGGATTTCCGGGACCTGCTTTAGATTGTAGCGCCCATTCGACGCGCGCGTCGCATAGACGATGGCGCCTCGGCGCAGCGCGCGCGCTTGTTCGCGCCGTGCGCCTTGCGCGGCCCATTGCGCGTCGTTGTCGCCGACGCGTCCCGTCTGCCCGTTCTCATCCGTCAGCGTGATGGCGCCATTGCCGGTCGCGGTGACCATGGCGCGCAACCAGCCGGAAAGCTGTGGCGCTGCTGCGGCTTCGCGCAACTGCGCCTGCACATCACCCGCCGGATCGCCGGTCGCGATCGGCCCACGCCATTCGTGGCGGCGATCATAATCCTCCAGGCCACGCCGCAACGCTTGCGCCGCCGCCAGTTGAAGGCGGGTGTCGATCGTCGAGCGGATCGAGAGGCCGCCATCATAGAGCGCGTCTTCGCCGTACTGCTCTTGCACCTGACGGCGCACCTCTTCGACGAAGTGCGAGGCCGCGATGTACTGATCACCGTCCAAGCGGTTACGAACTTCCAACTCCGCCGCGCGCGCTTCCGCCGCTTGCTCGTCGGTGATGTAGCCGCGGTCGAGCATCCGGCCGATGGCGTAATTGCGGCGGTCCATCGCGCGTTCGCGGTTGCGCGGCAGCTGATAGTTCGCTGGGCCCTTCGGCAGAATGGCGAGGTACGCCGCTTCCGAGATGGTCAGCTCCGCCAGCGGCTTGTCGAAATAGTTGAGCGCCGCCGCCGCCACGCCATAGGCGCGGTTGCCGAGATAAATCTGGTTCAAATAGAGTTCGAGAACGCGATCCTTATCGAGCACGCGCTCGATCCGTTGTGCGACTAGGCCTTCGCGCAGCTTTGTCCAGATGGCGCAGAACATGCCGCCGATGCCGCCGGAGCAGCTCGCGGCGCGGCCGGTGAGCATGTTGCCCGCGACTTGTTGCGTGATCGTCGAGGCGCCCTGAATACGGTTGCCCTGAATGACATCGAGCGGAATGCGCAGCACCGCGCGCGCCAGGCCCTGATAATCGATGCCTGAGTGCTCAAAGAAGCGCGCATCTTCGACCGCGACAAACGCGTTCTTCACATGGTCCGGAATCTGCTCGATCGGCACGAACACGCGCTGCTCGCGCGCGAACTCCGCGACAAGCGCGCCGTCGCCGGCGTGCACGCGGCTCGTCACGGGCGGTTGATAGTCCTGCAGGTCTTCGAGGCTGGGCAGGCCTTGCAGCGCCGCGATCAGGAAGATGATCACCGCCAGCACGCCCGCGGCCACCGCAATGCCTAGGCCGATGAGAATCTTGCGCCACGGAATGCCGCCGCCGTCGCCGCCGCCACGGGGCTCGCGATAATCGCGACGATCGTAATCGTCGTCGTAATCGTCATCTTCCCAACCGCGGTCGTAAGAACTTGTTCGCGACATTGCGCCCCGCTTCTGCGCGCTAATTACTCAATCTGCCCGGCCTCGCCCCGCAATGAGGCGCGATTAAGGCCGGTACAGCATCTCGAATGTATCGGAATTAGCTTAAGATTCGCGCCCAATTTAGCCGGCGGCGGCGTACTGCGCAGCCGGCGCGAAATAGGCGTCCACGGCGTCGGCCATGGCGACGGCCATGCGCGTGCGGGCGCGGGGATCATTGAGGCGGCGCTCGTCGGCGGCGCTGCTCAAAAACCCAGTTTCAATCAACACGGCAGGCACATCCGGCGCGAGCAGGACGAACAGCCCAGCGCTGCGGTGGGTATTGCGCACCAGCGGCGCGACCTCGCCGAGCTTCGGGATAACCACCTGTGCAAACTCAGCCGACCGATTGGTCGTTTCCCGTTGGGTGAGGTCCAAGAGGATGTCGCGGGCGACAGATTCGCGAGCGTTGCCGAGATCGATGTCCCAGTTCTGGGAGGCGACCATGTTCTGCGCTCGCGCCTGCCCGCGATCCGAGAGCGTATAAACTGAGGCGCCAGTCGTGGCCGGGTTCGGGCTCGAGTCGGCGTGGATCGAGATGAAGAGATCAGCGTGCTGGGCGCGTGCGAAGTGCACCCGGTTTTCCAGTTCGACGAACGTGTCCGCATCGCGCGTGAGCGCCACGCGGTAACCGCGCTGCTCCAGCGCATCGCGCGCCATCAGCGCGCAGTGCAGCACGACATCCTTCTCACGCGTGCCGTTGACGCCAATAGCGCCCGGATCGCGGCCCCCGTGGCCTGCATCGATCACGATGGTGCGTCGGCGCTGATCGCGGCCCGCGCGCTGAATAGGCGCAGGCGCTGGTGTAAACGGTGCAGTAGCGGCCAGATCAAAGCTCAGAGCGGCGTTCCGGCGCCCACCCAGTTCCTGACGAACAAGGCTTGCCGGCGCTTCAAGATCGAGCACCACCCGCGAAACGCCGTTGGCTTGCTGCGCGTAGCGATAGCGGCGCACGACACCGGCGCCTGGCCCTTGGCCGCTCGCGCCGCCTGGCAGAGCTAGCTGCGCATTGGCGATATCGATCACGAACCGCGACGGCTCGGAAAGGAAGAACGTCCGCGCTTGCGCCGGGCGATCGAGCGCCAGCGTCACGCGGCAGGCCGCGCCAGCCTCTTGCACCAGCACGCCGCGCACCGACGACGGCACGTCCGCGAAGGCGCGGCCGCCCATCGCTAGACTGCCCACGGCAGTCGCGCCAAAAAAGGCGAAGGCTCGACGAGTAACGTCCATGAAGATCGGGAAAGTACCCGAGCCCGCTTGCTATCAAGTTGAAAACTTGGGTGAATAGAGCGGTAACTACAGTTTGCTTGCAGATGCAAAAAACCCCGTCTGTCGCGGCGGACTTGAGCAAAAAGCAACGCCGTGTTCACTCTGCGTCATGCGCGCTTTCATTTTTACGGCAGTTCTCGCCCTCTGCGCTTCACCAGCGTTAGCACAAGACTACCGGCTGCAGGCCGAAGCCGCCGCGGAGTTGCAGCAGATGTGCGCCGCCGACGCGGGCGAACTCTGGAACACCAGCCTCTGCGGCCCGCTCATCGTCGTTGATGGCGCCACGCGCCAAGCCTGGGCGACGCAGCGTGACAACACCGGCGTACTCGCGCTCACGCCCAGTGGCGGCTGGGCCGGCGTGCTGCCGCAAGGCGTGCCTGTCGCGAACACCACTGTGGAGTGGGGCGGCGTGCGCTGGATTATGGTTGTCGGACCGTTACCCGAGGAAGCAAGCGCGCGCCGCGTCCTCCTCGCGCATGAAGCTTGGCACCGCGTGCAAAGTTCCATCGGCCTGCCGATGCAAAACACGAACGCCGCCCACCTCGAAACCGAACGCGGCCGCTACCTCATGCGACTTGAGCTTCGTGCCCTCGCCACCGCCATGCTCTCGAACGGCCGCGCGCGCCGCAACGCCGCCAAAGACGCTCTCGGATTCCGCATGGCGCGCCTTGCTTCTTTTCCGGAAGCGCAAGCGGCAGAGACCGCCCTCGACCGTAACGAGGGCCTCGCGTCCTACACCGGCGTTCGTCTCGGAGCCGGCGACGAGGTTTCGCTCTTCGCTGCGCGCACGCTGAACGCCTACGATCAGCACGACGCCCTCGCTCGTTCGTATGCTTATGCCACCGGTCCCGCCTACGGGCTCCTGCTCGACGATTATGTTCGCAACTGGCGCACCTCACTTGCGGCGTGGGCCCCGGCGGACCTCCTCGTCAGCCCGCTGCGTGCACGCCCGCTCAACGCACCCACCCTCGCCCGCCGCGCGGACCGCTATGGGGGGCCAGACATCGCCACCCAGGAGCGCACCCGGGCCGAAAACCAGCGGCGCCTGATCGCCGAAATCACCGCGCGCTTCTCCGGCGCCCGCCTCGAACTCCCGCTCGGTCAGATGCAGTTTGAGTTCGACCCCAACCAGGTAACCCCGGTGCCGGGCCTGGGCACGCTCTACCAAACGCTCGTGCTCCGCGATGCTTGGGGCGAGTTCCGCGCCAGCGAAGGCGCGCTGATCTCGCCCAACTTCAACCTGCTCACCGCAGCCCAGCCCAATCCGGACGGCTTAAGCGGGCCGGGCTGGGTGCTTTCTCTGGCGCCTGGTTACCGCATTGGGCCACCCGGGCCACACGGCAGCGTGCGCCCCGAACTTATCCCGGCGCCGCCAGCCGAAAGCGCTCAGCCGGACAACTAACCCGCTTCCGGCGCTTCCACTCGCTGACAAATCATGCATATGTAACGTCCATCGCCGCGTGCGCCGCCGGGACTTATCCCCAGGCCGCCCGGCGCGCTCCCGCCCTGCGGAACGGCGAAATCGGGCCCTGTGGCGCTGTCTTGGCTGCCACGTTCGGACCTAGAGCCCCCCGTACCCAGGTCGGTCGCGTAAGCCGCCGCCTATTCAGACGGCGTCAATTGGAGCCGACTTATGATCCGCCAAGCGATCGATCTTAGCGCCGGAGGCCCCTTGGGCCCGGGTCGCGATCGCGCAGGATCACCCACAATGACTTTGCGTCGCCCCGCCGCCTCTGCCCCGGCCTGGTCCGGAAGCCCGGAAGCCCGTGCGCGCGACGCCTACGGAGCCCTTAATGGCCAAGAAAATGTTGATCGACGCCGCACACCCGGAAGAGACCCGGGTCGCGGTGCTCGACGGAAGCCGCGTTGAAGATTTCGATTTCGAGGTAGCCAGCAGAAAACAACTCAGAGGCAATATTTATCTCGCCAAGGTGACGCGCGTTGAGCCGTCGCTACAGGCTGCCTTTGTGGAGTATGGCGGCAACCGCCACGGCTTCCTCGCCTTCTCGGAAATCCACCCCGACTATTACGCGATCCCGCACGACGACCAGGAGGCCATCAAGGCCGAACTGGCGAAGGCGGAAGAGGAAAGCGAAAACGAGAAAGAGGATGACGAAGCGCGCGATGAGCGCCGCCGCCGCATCCTGACCCGCCGCTACAAGATCCAAGAAGTCATTCGCCGCCGCCAGATCATGCTGGTTCAGGTGGTGAAGGAAGAGCGCGGCAACAAAGGCGCCGCACTCACCACCTATCTCTCCCTCGCCGGCCGCTATTGCGTGCTGATGCCGAACACCGGCCGTGGCGGCGGCATCTCCCGCAAGATCACGCAGGCCACGGATCGCAAGCGCCTGAAGAAGATCGCCACCGATCTCGAAGTGCCGCAAGGCCAAGGCCTCATCATCCGCACCGCCGGCGCCAAGCGCACCAAGACCGAGATCAAGCGCGATTACGAATATCTCTCGCGCGCCTGGGAAACCATCCGCGACGAAACCATGAAGTCTGTCGCCCCGGCGCTCATCTACGAAGAGAGCTCGCTGGTGAAGCGCGCGATCCGCGATCTCTACGACAAAGACGTCGATGAAATTCACGTCGACGGCGAGGCCGCCTACAAGGAAGCCAAAGACTTCGTGCGCATGCTGATGCCGAGCCATGCGAAGCGCGTGCATCTCTGGAAAGACTCAACACCGATCTTCGCCAAGCACGGCGTCGAGAAGCAGCTCGAGTCGATCTATTCGCCGATCGTTCATCTGAAAAGCGGCGGCTACATCGTCATCAACCAGGCCGAAGCGCTCGTCGCGATCGACGTGAACTCCGGCCGCGCCACGCGCGAACGCAACATCGAACAGACCGCCTTCAAGACCAATCTGGAAGCCGCCGACGAAGCGGCCCGCCAGATGCGTCTCCGCGACCTCGCCGGCCTCATCGTGATCGATTTCATCGACATGGAAGAGTCGAAGAACGATCGCGTTGTCGAAAAGCGGATGAAGGATAACCTCCGCTTCGATCGCGCCCGCGTGCAAATGGGCAAGATCAGCGGCTTTGGCCTGCTTGAACTTTCCCGTCAGCGCCGCCGCACCGGCGTGCTGGAAGGCACCAGCCACGTTTGCGAACACTGCCAAGGCTCGGGCCGCGTGCGTTCGGTGGAGAGCGCCTCCCTCGCCCTGCTCCGCGCGCTCGATGAAGCCGCCGCCAAGAAGAAAAACCGCCTGATCGAAGCGCGCACCGCCTCTGACACCGCGATCTATCTCTTGAACGAAAAGCGCGACGCGCTGGCGACCATCGAAGAGAACAACAACGTCCGCGTTCGCGTCGGCGCTTCACCTGCGATGCATTCCGGCGATTTCGAGATCATCGTTCTCGATGGCGGCATCGAGGAAGACGAGATCGAGGCGGAAGCTGCACCGGCGCGTGGCCGCAAGCCGCAACGCCGTGATGTCGAGATCGAGCAAGAGGAACTCGATGCGCGCGCCGCCGCCGCTGAAAGCGACGAGCAAGAGACCGAGGACGAAGACGCCGAAACCGTGCCCGGAATCGCCGCCAGCGCCGATGGCGATGGTGACGATCGCAAACGCCGCCGGCGCCGCGGCCGCCGCGGCGGCAAGCGCCGGAGCGAGGGTGAAGAAGGCGAAACGACCGAAGCCGCCGCTGAAAGCAAGCAGCCCAAGCCGGCGGAAGCCCGCGAAGAACGCGGTGGCCGCAATGGCCGCCGCCGCCGTCGCGGTCGAGGCCGCGGCCGTCGTGTGTATGAAGTCGATGGCGGCGAATGGCTGGATTTCGTCAGCGCCGATCTGAAGCACCTGACGCCACGCCCGGAACGCCCCGCCCGCAATGGCGATGCGCGCCGCGTCGAGGCGGTCATCGAAGATGCGGAAGAAGCGCCGGCGCCGGCGCAGGAGGCCGAGATCATCGTGCATCCTGCGGCGGAACCGGTGGCGGAAACCTATAGCGAGGCAATCCAAACCGCGCCGGAACCGGAACCCCGCGAGTTGGAGCCGGTGGCTGACGCCCCTGCCTACGAACCCGATCAAGAACGGCGTGACAAATTCTTCTCGCGCCTGTCACGCTGGTCGAAGAAGAACTGACGAACTGCTAAGGCGTAAGGCCTTGTTCCCGCCCCAAACCGGCGTTTCAACCGGTGCGGGGCGGAGTAGCGGAATCTAAGGAGCGGGCATGGCCGCGTCTCTTCTTTCGAAGCTTAGCCGCGGGGCGGTTGGCGCAGTTGCAGCGATCAGCGCATTCGCTCTGATGGCGGCGCAAACAGCCTCAGCACAATCCCTTATCCGCGACGCCGAAATCGAAGACACGCTGCGCGTCTACACCAATCCGCTGCTCGATGCGGCGGGTCTGCGCCGCGAGGATGTGCGGCTCTATATCGTCAACGAAGACAGCGTGAACGCCTTCGTCTCAGGCGGCCAAAACATCTTCATGAACACCGGCCTCATCATGCGGGCCGAAACGCCGAACGAAATTATCGGCGTGCTCGCCCACGAAACCGGCCACATCTCGGGCGGCCACCTCTCACGCTCGCGCGAAGCCATGGGCCAAGCCATGGGGCCGATGCTTATCTCCATTGGCCTCGGTATCCTCGCTATAGCCGCCGGCGCCCCCGACGCGGGTGCTGCGCTCATCGCTGGCTCGCAAGGCTTCGCGATGGCGAACTTCGTGCGCTTCACGCAAGTGCAAGAAAGCGCCGCCGACCAAGCTGGCGCCGCCTTCCTCGAACAATCCGGCCAATCGGGCCGCGGCCTCATTTCCTTCTTCGACAGCCAGATTCGCCCGTACGAATGGCAGGTTCGGCGCGCACCGCCCTGGATGGTGACCCACCCCTATACGTCCGACCGTGTCGAGGCGCTGCGCCAGCGTGTCGATCGCAGCCCGCACCGCGACGCTGTCGACACTGAAGACAACCTTCGCCGCTTCCGCTTCATGCAAGCGAAACTGATCGGGTTCATTCGCTCCGAGGGCCAAGTGCTGGCGCGCTATCCGCGCCGCGACACCTCACAGCCCGCCCGCTATGCGCGCGCGATCGCGTTTTACCGGCAAGCCAAACTCGATGAGGCCCGCGCCGAACTCGACGTTCTCATCGCTGAGGACCCTCAGAATCCGTATTTCCAAGAGCTGATGGGTCAGATCCTGTTCGAAAACGGCCGTGCCGAGGAATCGATCCCCTATCACCGGCGCTCGCTCGAATTCGCGCCCGGCCAACCGCTGCTTCAAGTGAACCTCGCGCGCGCACTCATCGCCGCCCATGGCCGCGCCGGCACCGACGAAGCGATCCGCCTGCTGCAGGAAGCCGTGCGCAAGGAGCCCGACAACGGCTTCGCCTGGCGTGAAATGGCCTCGGCCCGCTTCCAGCGCGGCGAGGAGCCCCTCGCCGAACTGGCCTCCGCCGAGGCCAGCTTCACCGTCGGCGACTACACGAGCGCCCTCAATTTCGCT
>Ga0079224_100008727_pt1 | contig 13751 bp, 14 predicted proteins | sample Stecom2015_FD_80414 | JGI IMG/M metagenome (GOLD analysis project Ga0079224, IMG submission 80414) | Agricultural soil microbial communities from Utah to study Nitrogen management - Steer compost 2015 | ecosystem: Environmental > Terrestrial > Soil > Agricultural land | place: USA: Utah... | reverse complement strand
TGATTATAAGCCGTACCCGACACGCACATACTCCTCGCATTTACGGAATTTGTTTTCCGGGAATTGAATTCATTGTGTACCACGCTTCTGTCGACCGCAGTTCCGACCCGGAAGTACTTTTCACATTCGACCTGTTCAACCGTACATAAATCACGTGACGCGGTTTCATATTACCCAGAACAAGTTTTACCCGCTTCCCATCTTCGGATGCCGTGATACTTTTCACGGGGAGACGTTGCTCATCCAGTTTCGGACCGCCGTAATTTTCTGTTGGTTGGTACCACCATTGGCTGATGTTAAAGTTCTCAGCTTTAACAGCATCTTTTGCCAGCGGCTCTGTGAATTCAATCTCAATTCCGTCAGATTGGGCATGAACAGCAAGCATTTCAAAAACTGACGTTCCGTTGTAACGCAACCGCTGGAGGCCATGATCAAGTTTGCCGTAATGGCCCCAGTTACCCGTGGAACCAACTCCGCCAATATACAACGCACTATCAGGTCCCCAAACTATCCGGTTGACACCGGCTTCGAGACCCTGTGTGAATCTGAAAACTGCTCCCTGATACTGGCCATTGACCTTTTCAGCAAACACGCGCTTAATACCGCCGTGCGTAACTTCTCCGTGTATCATTTGATTTTTGTACGGGCCAACATTCAACCGTGCCGGCTGGCTTGGTGAGTTCCCAATTTCGTCCTGCGGAAGCCACACGACAGGTAACGTCTCCGTTGCATTTGCCGTACCTTCAAAGTCGACTGAACGTGAACCATACCATGCGCCTTCCTGAAGGTGGATTATCTTGCTTGCAGGCAACCAGTCACCCTGATTGTCCGCGATATAAATTTCGTCGTCGACACCGAAACCAATTCCGTTTGGCGTCCTTAATCCGCTTGCCACAAAAGAGAATGATCCATCACTCTTAGATATTTTAACAGCCTTGCCCCGATCGGGAATCTGTGGTTTGGTACTCGCACCACCCGGGTTGATTGCCGTGGCAAGCGTACCATAAAAATATCCGTCTTTGTAAAGCAAACCGAAGGCAAATTCATGGAAGTTCGCCGATACACGCCAGCCATTGCATATTGTTTCGTATTCATCAATCACGTCGTCGTTATCATGATCGATAAGTTTGGTGAGTTCCTGCTTCTGCATGACGTAAATTTCGTCGTCGACCACTTTCACGCCGAGTGGCTCTGCAAGCCCGAATGCGATACGCTTTACTTTAATTTTGTCAGGCCCCTGAGAAAAACCCTCAAGCAGATATATCGAACCAAGTGAGTCCCACGTACTCACAACGAGTCTGCCGTCAGAAAGAAAGTCCATACCACCAACTTTGGGTTTGAAATCTGTTGGACGTGCCTGTGAAAGCGTAAATGCAGGATGCACATCCACAAGTGCTGAACCATCACCGGGAACGAGATCTTTGCTGATCGCGACCGGAGCTTCCTGCGTTCGTTTAATATCCTTACCGCTAAATGAAAACAACTCCGGAGGCACTACAATAAATTCTTCCGAACCATGAGGTCGCCATTGAAAGGAAAGTCCCTTTCCACCGCCGCCCTGAAAGTATTCGATACGAAACGGATGTTTACCTGCCTTCAGAATAATTTCCCCCTCACGCGGATCGAGACCGTGATTACCTCCATTGTCGACAACGAGTTTGTTGTCGACCCATAATTTTGAACCGTCGTCACTCACCAGGCGAAAGACCAGGTTCGTTGTTTCCTTCATCGTAATAAACCCGGATGCGTGCACAACAAAATTGTCCGTAAGGTTTCCAAAATCGTTCTCATTGAAGTGAATGGCATTAACCACTCCGGAAACCATAGGTAATACCTCATCATTAATTTCGGGGAAGTCGCTTACGAGTTCATCAAACTTATAAACATTGACCGCGATGCCGTCGTGTTCTTTCGTCGCGTCAAACTGCTGTAAATCAACGGGGATAAATTTCACTTCATAAGATGGTTTCGGCATGAGCTTGTTAGCCGCGGCATCGGCTTCTTCCTGAGCATCGAGTGCCAGAATGTAGTCAACCATCGTAGCTGCATCCTCGGTTAAAAGGTTGGGGTGTGCTGTCATTGCAACTTCTCCCCAATTACCAGAACCACCTTCAATGATTTTCCGGATAAGTTCTTCCTTGCGCTGTGGAGAAGTATCGTAACGTCGGGCAATTTCAATGTATGCAGGGCCGACTGTTTTTACATCGCGGTTATGGCACGTGTTGCAGTCGCTTTTTGCCATGAGTGCTTGTACGGCACCTTCGCCGGCAAGGGCAGGCTCGCCTACTTTTGATACCGGCCTTTCCGAAAGATTGACAACGATCTTGTTGCTGCCATTGTTGAGTGTAAGAACTCCATCTATAATCAGGAATGTTTTGCCGTCAAGTGTTTCCTCACTTGTATTCTCAACCGTGAAACCGGATGCATCGATATCGTCTGCAGCAACAACTGAATTTACGCGCATGCCAAGATTAAGTACACTTCCTTCCGACAACCCGGATACAACGAACACCCTTTCAAAGGATGTTTTGCCATTCGAACCGCCGGCGTATTCGGGAGTTTCGGCGACCGATATCTTTGTTCCATTTGCATCAAGGATATAGTTCAACGTTGCCTGATCATTAGCAATGCGATGTCCTTTATAGATTACCGTAGGAGTTAATGATTTGCCGTTTATGATAACCCGCCATGGGTTCGTTACGGCCTCTTCGAGGTAGGTCGCGCCTTGAGTTGTCGGTTGTGGTCCGTGCGCGCTGGTGTAAACAGGTCCATCAAAATTTATTCCGCCGGTCCACGCTTTGAACAGTGATCCGAATTGCGTGCTATAAGCAACCCATAAGTTATCGTAAAGCGCAATGCTGATTATTCGCGGCTGTTGGTCGAGTACTGACCGAATGACCCAGGCCTCGCGTGGACGATTCCTTTCTGACGTAGTACTGCATGAAAAAAGAAAAACTGAAATCAGTAAAGGAGTAAGTAGACTTCTCATTCTGGTTGGGTAAGGATACGTTGAGCTCAGGCGAAAAAGGTACAGGAAAGCCCGGCGAAAACGATTTAGATGTAAGGTAATTTTCGGAAAAATCGATACCGGAAACGATTCCGGTAACCACCAAAATATAGCAGTGGGGCCAATGTCGCTCTCAACGAGTCCGCTAAACATCACCTTTGACGACATCGACCCACGCTGCCTATATCCGCCTGAAGGCGGACATCTCTATTCCAAACCTGCTTAAAAAGGAAACTGAAAATGATATGCCAGTAACTAATGATGTTTTACGAAAGGCCGGTTCTGATCGGCATTTGTCGTTCGCACGGACATCGGTATAGTTTTTTTATTAAACCTGGCGGAGGGATGATTTCATGCACAGGTGGAAAACGATCTTGTCTTGCACTATTCTGGCGACGGCACTTCTGGTTCGTTTTATCGTACTTCCTGAATTCTTACGTTCACACATCAGCAAAGCGGTAACCGATGGATCCCTCGAGATTGGCAATATCTCCATATCACTGTTTAGCGCGTCTTTCGCTTTGCATGATGTTGCGTTGACGAACGCTGACGGTGAAGTACCGTTCCGGGCGTCGCTGATTCACGTTGGTCTCGATATCGCCGCCTTAAAAGCGGGGCATTGGCTGAGTCAGATAAAAGTTCACGAACCTGCATTTGTATTGACAGCTGAGATGGTTCGCACTTCTTTCCCATCTGAATTACCGTCATGGGTAAGAACCATCGGTCTCCTTCCGGTAAACCAAATTTACATAACCGGAGGCACGGCACAATTTAACGGCGCCGAAGCTGGAGACCCCGTAATCACGATATCTGATATCGGGTTTCTTATACGTAACCTGGAGAACGTTTCGACCAGCGCAAGACGACTTCCTGCTGTTGGGAGAGCAACTGGCCGAATTGAAGAGGCGATGGTATTCATAGACCTTGAGGTTGATGCGAAATCCGCGACGCCTCTATTCAACATCACCGCAAAGGTAAGAGACTTGAACCTGCTTGACGTCCAAAAGTATCTCAACGATATGGGTATCCGTGGAATGCCTCAGGGGTTGCTAACTATTTACACAGAAGCGGGGTCTATGAAGAACCGTGTAATAGGCTATGTTAAACAGGAACTTGAAGGCGTTGTTGCCGTATCGGCATCTGACAAACAGCAACTGACAGGCTTTCCTGGAAAGCGGATAATAAAAACTCTTGATGAAGTATATTTTCATCGCGACCTGATCCATTCCAAAATAAATGTGTGGAACGCAATTGGTTACACGTTACACAGTGCATTCATCCAATCCGTGAGTACGCTGGCGCAGGAACACGCCGGTACGCAGCCGCCTACCCGAAGGGCCGTTCCCCATGGCAAACCAAAACGAAAAACATCATTAGCATCCTATCCAGTTACACCAGCCTAATCAGCTATTCAATCCGGTTAACATCTTTACCCAACTTCTGCTCGCGTTTAGCGTCGTTTTCTCTCAGCACGGACATATCAAATGGCTTGAGATCAGAAAGCGCTGGGCCGTTCAACACCTCTCCTTTACATGAAAATCTGGATCCATGACACGGGCAATCAAAAGATTTCTCGTCTGCGTTCCAGCGAACGTAACAACCAAGATGCGGGCATACTGCAGAGTAAGCATGAATCTGAGATTCCGTGTCCTTATAAACAGCAACCTTCATCGTACCTGCCCTGATAATCGCGCCATCGTCGTCGTCGAGTTCGCGGAGCAGTTCAATGTCTCCGGGTGTGAAATAATCTTTGTACTGGCCGGCCATATTAAGCGCTTCCTTTAGAAAATCCGGCGCAATGGATAAGGACCACGTGATACGTGCGGGGTCATAAAGACTACTCCACCGGTTTTCAACACCCTGAATCAGATCGCGGATCAACATCCCGGCAATCGTTCCATGTGTAAGACCGTTTCCTGAATCGCCGGTGACGATAAATATGTTTTCATCGCCGGGATTGAGACCGATGAACCCCATCATATCAACGGGTTCCATCACTTGCCCTGACCAAGTGTATGCAATATTCGTGATCATCGGAAAATGCAACTTTGCCCACTGTTCAAGATGCAGATAGCGATCCGTCTCGGGAATCTCCTCTTTATCGGCCTGGCCTGTTTTGTGATCAGCGCCTCCAATAATGAGCAAATCCGTTGTTTCATTAAAAACTTCAACTCGCACATAGTGATAGGGTTTTGCCACCCACGGCGTATTCTTGTCACCGGTATCCCACCAAAGCGACGGTTGTAACGAACCCCTCGGAATTTCAGCTGCAACGATATACGTCCGATAAGGATGTTGTTTCGTATGCATTGTAACGATGTCATTGATGGGAGAATTGGTTGCTACAACAACGTCCTGAGCAAGCACCCGAAATGGACCAATGTTCACGCCTTCTTTAGACACATTATCAACGTGGCTATTGCAGTAGATTTCTCCTCCTGCGTCTTTTATCGCACGTGCGAGCCCTGAAACATACTTCACCGGATGAAACTGCGCTTGCCGTGGAAATCGAATGCAAGGCCCTGAATGATTTTCCAGACCGGGAACTCCCGGAAGCAGTTCTACCGCCAAACCCGCGCGTTGTGCTGCTTCGAATTCCTTTTCGAGCGTCGACAAATCATCAGAAGGATGCAGAAACAGGTAGCCATCAACACGACGAAATTCACAATCAATTCCTGCGTCCTGTACTATTCGTTCAACAAAATCTATAGCTGCAGTATGACTTTCCGCAGCGATCTTCGATTTTTCAAGCCCAAAAGTCTTTTCGATCTCGTCATAGCGATCATCAAGTGCGTTTGAGAGATGCGCGCTTGTGCGACCAGTTTCACCACTCGCAATTTCTCCGTCATCAATTACAACAACCCGCCTCCCTGCTTTTACCAGGCAATATGCAACAGTGAGTCCGGATATGCCGGCGCCAACAACCACCACATCGGTGTTGATATCACGGGTGAGCGAAGGAAAAACAGGTCGCGCAGCGGAATCCGTCCAAAAGGCATCGTGATATCCGGAAGTCTGATCCGGAAAATTGTCGTGTGAATTCATTGTATTTTGATTATGCTTAAATTTCTTTTAATCGAACCCTTCAAATTCGGCGCGTGTAGATTCTCAGAGGCGCCTGGCCGGACCGAAACATTTTCCTGACATTTCTGTACCGGCATCTCTTTGCCATCATAATCATTGAAACGACCACTGCATTGTATGTCGTTATCAGGAAACCAAATTTCCGATTCACCACGCCTCCTTCTCCATCATTATTAAATTTCGCGTCCGATTGACGAACAATGCTTCACGCGCGTTATCAGATCATGCGTGCCCTGCGCTAGCGAGGTCGTCGCTTTGAATGGCATCGCTTTCAGGCGTTTTAGCACCTGAGAGGTTTCGTATTTTGTCGATAAACCTTTTGATTGATTGTCCACTTTCTTTTGTAAACATGGAACCGACAATCACTGCTGCAGCTGACGCCGTGAGCACCGTTATAAGAATTCCTTTACCTGAGATCATTTAATTTTGTTTTATTTCCTAAAGAATTCAGAAAAAGCAATGCCCCCGTCCGCACCCCACTGCGGGAAGTGGTGCACAACGGTACGCTTACCCGCTGAGTAGAGAATTCCACAGGACCCTATAAAAGCAAAAGGGGCCGTTCGGGCCCCTTCACATTTGATGTATTTCCACAATTAGCCTGCCTGCTCCTGATCAGCTTCAGCGTTGATATTGCTTTCGGCTATTTCGGTAAGCAGCTGGTCGGCTTCTTTCTCTTCAGCCAGCGTCTGCGCGAGAAGTTCGGCCGCGTCGCTACGTCCCATCGTTTTCGCTAGCGTTACAAGGCCTCCATAAGCAGCAATCTCATAGTGCTCAGCTTTCTGAGCCGCCATAATGATCGCAGCATCGCGGGTTTTCGATCCTGATTCAGTCTCTTCAATCACACTCTCTCCCTCTTTAGTAATTCCTTCCATCGCCTCACATTTTTTTGACTGAGGTTTCTGGTCGAAAAGTTCGAATACTTTTTCGAGTCTGGTAATCTGTTCCTGAGTGATCGCGAGATGTTCTTCAAACGCGCCCTTTAGTTCCTCTGTAGTTGCAGCCTTCTGCAATTTCGGCAGGGCCTGTACGAGTTGCTTCTCTGCTCCATAGACGTCTTTCAATTCATTAAGAAAATATTCCTGAAGCTGAGACGCTCCGTTTTGAGCGTCGTCCTTGCGTGTGCTTGAGTTTGCCATAATAGTGAAGTTTTTGTTTTAATCAGCAACGAGAGCAAAAATGTCGTGCCACTTAGCGATCATTCACCGTCCATCACATCCCTACACGGGACGCTTTTCATGTATAACGGTTTCGATTGGCCTGCCAACAAGCGTCGTCCGGATAATCTGCAACATTTCATTGTACGTTGCGTCCCAGGAGGTAGCAGCGAGGTATGTATCCACCTTTTCAATCCACTCCTCGTCTTCCTTATGCTGAAGGATGAGTTCCGCTACCTTAACAAACTCCTCCGGCGTGCCCGCTATCTGAACGAGTCCCTTATTTCCATAAGGCCGTATTACATCAATGATAGGCGTCGCTATAACGTGCTTTCCGCCCGCAAGGTACTCGACGGTCTTCAAGGGACTTACATACCGTGTAGCCTCCATGTGAACATAGGGAATTATCGCAGCATCCCAGCCTGCCAGGTACCGGGGCAGATCCCCGTACTGCTTTTCTCCGAGGTAATGAATGTTTGGAAAATTTGGGAGCACAAACCGGCTGATGCGTTGCACCGGTCCGATCATAACAAACTGCCATGATGGTCGTAAACGCGAAACATTCTCAAGGAGTTCCATGTCCAATCGCTCATCTATCACTCCAAAAAAGCCGAAACGAGGTCGGGGAATAATTTCCTGATCGGCGGGTTCTTCGACGGTACCTCTTGCTTGTCGAAAGTGTTTTTTATCAATGCTTCCCGGAAAAAGATAAGTTCTGTGGTGTTGTTTTTTTTTCACTTCATAGATGCTGGGACCGGCAGCAAAAACGAGATCTGCCTTTCGTGTAAGTTCATGCTCAAGATGCTTTAAATCTTCGGACGTGCCCTTAAACGACACAGACAGGTTCACGCAGTCATAAACAACAAGTTGTGGTTGAAAATCCCGCGTGTATCGAAGGGCTGTCGCCGTATAGTACCAGAACATGTAATCACTAATCTCCTCTTCGCGAAAGAAATCCGCAAGCATTTCCGCTGTACGAAAATCGGCATCTGGCCGGTTTTCATCACCAACCAATTTTGGCCTTACCAGGACGATATTGCCTTCTTCGAATTTCTCAACAGAATCAGCCATCGCATGAAATGTGGGACCTTCCACAAACCAGACTCTGAAGTTTATTGAAAAACGCGAGAGAAGGTGATGGGGCCGTTGGTAGACGGAGTGCCATCCAACGTGACTGAAGCAAACAAGGTCTTCAATTCTTGTAGGTGCAGTATTCATGAAATGTCCGGTCAATGATGCGTATCGATAAACCCTGATAGAGAACAAAACGGCGGCGACTCTGCGTCTATGGACACCGTTATGCCTTTGGAATAAAAAAAGGGCCTTACGGAGCCCTTTTGTATAATCATCCGCCGCAGCGAATCATTATACGTAAAAACTAATTCACCTTTCTTCGTGGAGCGTCTTCGCCGGGACGTTTGGTCCTGGGCACTTTTTCTTTTCCACTTTCAGGCTGTGCCGTTGGTGCAGGTGGAGATGCGGGTTCCGTAGATGCCGGTTCATCAAATCCGTTTTCCTGCCGCGCACTATGGTTTACCGCTACATCCTGTTCGTCTGTATTGGTTATCCTTTTATCCGGGTCATCCACCTTCTTCATAAGCTTCACCGTTTCCTTTGCCCGTTATCCTCTTCTTCGTGCGAGATCGTCCTTCATTGAGTCGAAGCCTTCACTCGCTTCAGTTTGCAACTCGTCCATTTCGGCGCTCGCACGAGTCCGGACTTCGTCAATATATTCCTTGCCTTTTCCGATCCAGTTCGATAATTCGTCTGCCCAGTCATCGGCAGTTCTCTTCAGATTTTTGCGCATGTCCGACCCTTTTTCAGGGGCGATCAACATACCCACAACCAGGCCAGCGGCCGCTGCACCCAGTATACCTAAAAGCACTTTTGTTGTTGTCATAGCCTGTAAACTTTACGTTTTTGAATTAATGGTTATATCCAGCGTAATAAAAAAATTATACCTGAACCCGGCGGGTGAAACCGGCAACTGTTGTAGACGCTTATCTACAGCTGGTTAACCGGTTTTCTTGCGCACCGCGGGTCACAGAAGCAGGCACGCTAGGCCCTTCTGATGATGCCCAGCAGAAGTGCAATAACTGCAATCACGAGCAGGATATGAATCAGTCCGCTTACACTGTAGTAGAATACGCCAAGTAACCACCCGATAATTAGGATTACAGCGATAATGTATAATATGCTCCTCATCTGTTTGAATTTTAAACAACCCGCTAAAAAACTTCTGCCAGTCGGCCTTGACAATCAATCTTTGCTTCCCCGGGCCTCACGACGTTCTTTCTTCCTGAAATATCCACGGAGCAGAAAATTGTGCTGAAGTGCCTCCATATTTTCATCAAGTTTGGCCGAAGCAGATTGCGCGTTCTCAAGCGTCACCTGCAAACGTTCGGCAAATGCCGTATCTGAAAGCAGAACTCCGATTGCATTGTTTCCGTCGTTGAGTTTTTCGATCAGACGCTGAATACCTTGCGACATCTCAGCTGAATTCTCACTAACCTCCTTCACATTCAGCAACGTCTGATCGAACACATAATTCAGTGTCGTGTCAGTCGCAAGTTTGTGGACCAGTCCTTCGCCGCTGTTCAATTTTGTCAACATCGCATGCAGTTCCTCAGAAGCAGCGGAAGTTTGAAGCGTTGTCTTCCTGATATTCTCAGCTGCACTGCGGAGATCACGCGCAAAGTCACCATCGTGTAGCAGTTCTCCCACTATACCTTTGCCTTCACTAATCCTGCTCGTGAGTTCTTTAAGGTTGTCAGTCAGCGTACGCGTATTATCGCCGACATCCCGTGCAATATTGATCAGTTCCTGCGTATCCGCCGGAGACATTGCGCCAATCGTATCGGCATCCTGAATAGTTTCGTTAGATTGCCCGGGGCGAATTACAACGATCTTGCTGCCCACGAGTCCATCGGAGCCAATCGAAGCTGTAGCATCCCGTTTGATGAATTTATTCTGCCGATCCTTCAGACTTAAGGCAACCACCACGCGTCCTTCTTTAACAATCCTCACTTCCTTCACCGTTCCGATTTTGACTCCAGATAACCACACGTTATCGCCTTGCTTGAGGCCTTCCACGTTTTTGAAGACTGCGTGCGCCGTAAATGTGCGGCTGAACAAATTATTCTCGCTCCCAACAAGAAACACAGCAATAAAAAAAAGAACGAGCCCCACAAGAACGAAGACTCCCAATTTTATGCTCTGTTGAACTTCATTTGATTTCATGGTATGGTCTTATTCATATTGTCAGTTATAACTAAAGAAAGCCTCCAGTTCCGGATGGCCGGAATTTTGGAGTTCGCCAAACGTTCCTTCCAGGGCATTAACACCGTCTATGAGAACTACAATTCTGTCGCCAGTCTGCCGGGCAGAGGCAATGTCGTGCGTGATGATTATGGACGACGTCTTATATTTATCGCGAACGCCCACAATGAGATCATTGATCTCTTGCGAAGTAATAGGATCAAGGCCGGCGGTTGGTTCGTCGTATAACATGATTTTCGGATTAAGAATGAGCGTCCGCGCAATGCCGATTCTCTTTTTCATACCTCCCGATAATTCTGCTGGCATCAGATCAACGGCATTTTTAAGGCCGACATCATCAAGCGCGTTCATTATGCGTTGCTCAAGTTCATCCGGATCATAAACTCCGAGATTTCGTTTTAATGGGAACTCAAGATTCTGACGCACACTCATCGAGTCATACAATGCGCTTCCCTGAAATGAAAAGCCCACCTGTTTTCGCAGATCATTCAGCTCCTTGATGTTCAGTTTTTGAACGTCATATCCCAGAACATTTATATCACCACCGTCAGCATTGATGAGTCCAACCATACATTTAATGGTTACGGACTTTCCTGTGCCGGATCTTCCGAGTACGACAAGGTTTTCACCTTCGTACAAGTCAAGATTGACATCGCGAAGTACCACCTTGTCATTGAATGACTTTTGCAGATGGCGAATGCTTACGACTCGCTTATCTTCCGAGTGCAAAATGTTCACACCTTTATTTTGTTCTCTGTGAAGCATCATCGGAAAAGGTTGATGAATTGAAGCGAAACGAGGTCAATCACGAAGATGAAAATCATCGATACCACCACCGAAGTATTTGCCGCCTTGCCGACACCAGACGTCCCACCAGTAGTATGATACCCCGCATAACAGCTAATGATGCCGATGGCGAAACCAAAAAATGCCGACTTAATAAGTGATGAGAAAATATCGAGATATGTAATTGAAACAGAAACCTCATTAAAAAATAACTGCAAACTCGAGTTGTTTATCATGTTCACCATAAGGTAGGAACCAACCAAAGCAATCACGTCTGTGTACACAACGAGCACTGGCAACATGAGTGTTGTCGCCATAACCCGGGTGACAACGAGATACGAGAACGGCCTCGTTCCTGACACCTCCATCGCATCGATCTGCTCTGATACTTTCATGCTCCCAAGTTCTGCACCAATATTCGATCCCAGTTTACCCGCGCAAATAAGGCCCGTGATCAGCGGCCCGAGCGAACGCACCACAGCCTGAGAAACGAGAGATGGCAGCCACGATTCCGCACCGAAAGACGCGAGCGAAGGTCGGGATTGCTTCGTAAAAACAATTCCAGCAATGAAGGCTGTGAACCCAATGAGAAACAGGGATCTGTAACCAACGATAAAACACTGGTTTATCATTTCCCTGAATTCAAATGAGATAAAGAAATGACGAACTGTCTTTGCTACGAATCTTGCGATACGAGCCAATTCCAGCAAAAATTTACTCATTGAGTTTCAGGTAAAACCTGAATAGTAAAAAACATAATGCCATGCCTGCTGATCAGGAGAGCAGTTGCCGGATATTGGCGAGGGTGAGAGGCTTACTGTGAACCGTTACATTTTCCCGTTCAAATCGCGCCGCATCGAATTCGTACGCGCTTACGAGATGAATTTTACACTTCGGATGACGCTCGCAAATTTCGTCCAGGTGCTCCCATCCAAGGCCATCGGGCAGGTTATTATCAAGAAAGATAACGTCCGGTTGGACGGACTCAAGCAATGTGAGCCCTTCACGAAGAGTAAGCGCGGTAAATACAGTATACTTCAACTGCGAAAGAAAAGACTTCCAAAGAAGACATGAATCAGGTTCATCCTCAATAATCACAACTGTGGGAGCAGAATTCAAATTCATATCGACTTAGTTGCTTGTCAAATCAAAATGTTACATGTAACGGTGATTTTTTGCAAAAGCTAGTAATGGGGAAGGAATTTCACAACCTAACATCGAAATGAATCGCGAACGGCATAAGTTTTTTTGCCTTAATCAGGTAAATAATGATCTAATTATCACAGCCTATGAAAGAACTTAAACATAAAGCAGAGAACCTTACCGACCATGTTACCGAGTACATGGAAACGTACTTTGCGCTCAATGTACTTAAAGCAACCGACAAGGCAGCAGGAATTGCATCTTCGAGCATCGCTGGAGCGCTTATCGCTGTATTCGCATTCTTTTTCGTTCTGTTAGTCAGCATTGGTCTCGGCTATTGGCTGGGTCAGCAAATGGAAAATATGCTTGCAGGATTCGCTACCATTGCGGGATTCTACGCGCTACTGGCGATTCTTATCATCGCCCTGCGAAAAAGCGTTCTTCTCCCCTTCTTTCGAAACCTTATAATCAAGAGCGCTTATGAATAGCAGACCTATTTCTTCATACGAAGACCTTTGCCGTGAGAAAGAGCGCCTGACAGAGGCACTGAAGGGCCAGCGTGCTCAGATTCAAAAGGACATAGACGAATTAAAGAACGAGTTTCGTCCGATCGTCAGTCTCTCGGAAAATGTGTCCAAATTATTAAGCCGCGACGACGGCAAGGATCCGATTGTGGCTGCAGGTACAAACATCGGAATCGATATTCTTGTAGCCAAGTTATTTTCGAAGTCGAATTTTCTTCTGCGGCTTGTACTGCCTGCAATCCTGAAGAATTTGACGTCACACATTCTGCCTGAAGCACCGCCGATGTTTCGTAAACCGAAATTTAGAAAAACGGTCGTTGAAAGAACTATCGTGCGCGAACAGAAACCGGTACTGCAAGAACCCATCCAATAAATAAAAGGACGGCTGACGTACACATGTTGTGCATTGTTTGCCGTCCTTTTATCACAGACGCCTGCGGAAATTGCCCGCATTCTTTCTGCGCAGCCCCCTTTTAGAATCAGTATGCCGTAATCAAACCAAAATCGCGTATGGCATTTCGTTTTTTTGAATTGCCATGTAGAAAGAAGAAGCTGTGCCGAACAGCTGGATGTTGAACCAAAAAACCTTTTATGAAACAAACAATTGCAGTTTTAATAGTCGTTTTTTTCAGTGCGTCCACATTTAGTTGCAAGACGCTCACCAAATCGCAGAAGGGAGCGATGATTGGTGCAGGTGCCGGAGGCGCCGTTGGTGCAGGTGTAGGCAAGGCCGCAGGAAACACCGCTCTCGGAGCTATCATTGGCGCGACCGTT
>Ga0079224_100008722_pt1 | contig 13754 bp, 16 predicted proteins | sample Stecom2015_FD_80414 | JGI IMG/M metagenome (GOLD analysis project Ga0079224, IMG submission 80414) | Agricultural soil microbial communities from Utah to study Nitrogen management - Steer compost 2015 | ecosystem: Environmental > Terrestrial > Soil > Agricultural land | place: USA: Utah... | reverse complement strand
GGGGCGGCAGAGTTGCCGATCTGGTGCGCGATATGAATACGAATGACCAGATCTCCATGAGCTTGTCATTGAGCGGTACCAACATCTTTCAGACAGGAAGGGAGACTATCGAGTTTGCCATCGACCCCTATAATGGTAGCGTAGGCATTTACGGCTATAGCGATCACCATGATGAATGGAATGTATTCGACCGCATGCGTACAGGTGCTATCAATTCGATGCTGGATCACGAGTATCAGGACATGTTTCAAAAGACCTATGTCGATGTGATCCGGCGTTCTCGCGATGGTCACAGGGCATTTGAACAGGCAATTGGAAATGTACCTGTTTTGCAAACCCAGTTTACCGACAATTACCTGTCGCGGAGCTTTCAGATGGCGGCTTATTCGATTGCCGCGCATGAAGAGCTCGGCATGAAGCGCCAGATCTTCTTTATCGACTTCGGCGGCTGGGATCACCACGACGAATTGCTGGATGCACAGTCAGATATGTTATACGACCTCGACCGCGCGTTGGGCGAATTTGCAGACGCACTCGAAGAGCTCGGTCTCGGTCAGCAGGTGACAACATTTTCGCTGTCAGAATTCAGTCGCACCCTGACCTCCAATGGTAACGGTACCGATCACGCCTGGGGCGGAAATGTGTTTGTCATGGGTGAAGGCATCAACGGAAAACGCATTTACGGCGATTATCCCACGCTGGCACTTGATACATCTCTTGACGTGGGCAGTGGCGTATTGATTCCGCAACTCAGTGCCGATCAGTACTTTGCTGAACTCGCTCTTTGGTTTGGCGTCAATCCGTCAGATCTGCCAATGATCTTCCCGTCGCTGAACAATTTCTATCAGCCCGGCAGCGGTGCGCCGATCGGTTTTCTTAACATCTAATTCCGGAAGAACAATGTATTCGAAAATAGTATTCGCAATAGTTTTTTTACTGGGCACACTGAGATTGTCTGGCCAATGTTATCCCGACCGCCACAGTACCAACTTCTACGATGGTTGGCTTTCCTGTGAGCCGGCGCTCAATCCGAATCCGGCCAGGCCGGTGAGCCACTTCATTATGTATGATTATGGAAAACCGTACAAGCTCGGGGCAACGCACATCTGGAATACGAATGATCCGGATCGCACGAGCTGGGGCATGCGCGATGTGTGGATCGATTACAGTCTCGACGGTATGACGTGGTATAGTGCGGGTGAATTTACCTTCCCCAAAGCGCCTGGTGTGAATACCTACGAAGGGTTTGATGGCCCGAACCTCAACCAGGTCGATGCGCGCTATCTGCTGATAACAGCTATCAACAACCACGACGGACCTTGCTACGGCCTGAGCGAAATCAGGGTATATGCTGAAGAATCGGAAATCACTTCAGTTGATCCTGTCGATGAACTGGCGGGAATCAATATTTCGCTGTATCCCAATCCGTTTGTCGACCAACTCACCATTGGTGTAGCGTCAGGAATCAGTGGCAGGTTGACCTATGCTGTATATGATGCCTCCGGGCACATTGTGCAAAGCGACAACATCGATTTGATCAATGGTCAGACCATGACCGTGGCTATCGGGCGCGATCTGCCTGCAGGTGCTTACCGCATTGCCTTTACGCATGAAGGAAGGACGATCTCCAGAAGTGCGGTTAAAGTGAATCGGACTTGATGAGGTCAGGCGTCTATTTGCGACCATCCACTTTTCAGATGAAGAAGAAGCAATGCGAGATCGTGAGTTCTTGCAACAAATAGGTCAGTGCAGGACTGGCAATGGTATTGTCGTGCCATTACGAAAGCGTATTATACATTTCCCGGCTGGTTGATCGTAGGCCAACCATTTTTCAGGTAATGAAGGATTTTATGTAACTTTTATTTAGATCGTGCATTCCAATTACAATTGAATTGTGGAATCGTCACTTGAATTTTATTTACATTCAATGTCCGATCAGCATTTCATATAAACCTCTACATGCCTTATGAAAAAAGTCATGATTATCTGAAATGTACTCATGGCTTTGTTGCCTGTCCTTGGCGTTACATGCAACTATGCAATCGCCCAGACAAGTAAATCCATAAACCTAATCTCATTTTCACTTACATTCCCATTAGGCAGGAGTTGAAGGATTATGTATCTCGATGTCTTGAATTTTTGAATCCATGGACACAACTTATCTTATTGATAGGACTATTCATGACCAGACGATTTTCCAATTTGGTATTGGTCAACTCATTGACAAAAAGTTGTGACGATCAATGGCCAGCTCAATTCAGATGCGGCATGACCTATTGTTGGCAAGTACTGATATTATAGTGCTGTATTTATAACGCTTGACATTTATACTGGCTGGTCCTTGCCAGGTCTTTGGCGACGACTCATCACCGGATGTATTCTTTAAAATTCCCTAATCTTGCTCTATGGAGATCATATCATCAGCACCTGATGACCTCACCCGGGTTGTGGAATGGATTGACGATCTGAGGGGAAAAGGTTTTACAATCTTTCTGCTGACGGGTGACCTCGGCGCTGGTAAGACGACTTTGGTCAGGGCACTGTGCGAAAGCTGGGGCGTAGCCGAGTCAGTCAGCAGTCCGACGTTTTCCATCGTTAATGCCTATGCCTCGCCGGTTAATGGGATGATTTACCACATGGATCTCTATCGCCTCGAAAAACCGGAAGATCTTGAACACATCGGACTCGACGACTACCTGAGCTCTGGCGCCATCTGCCTGATCGAATGGCCCGACCTGGCCAGGCCATATCTGACTGGTGCTGTGGTAGAAATAAAAGTTTCGGTAGAAAACCAGGATATTCGTACTTTCAGGATTACGACGCATGACGCAGTGGACGCATAAATTCGGATTCAGCCTGGAGCCCATGCCTGAAAAGGTGGCGGTGAATCACGGGGCAGGACGTTTTGCTGTTGGCATTCCCGTGGAAGCTTCACCATCAGAAAACCGGGTAGCCATTGTGCCGCACTCGGTCAGGCCGCTTGTCATGGAAGGCCATCGGGTTATTGTACAGGCTGGCGCAGGCAGGCGATCAAATTACAGCGATCACGAATACAGTGAGGAAGGTGCAGAAATCGCCCAAAGTCGCGAGGAATTGTTCAAGTGTGATGTGCTGGTTAAATCAGCGCCTCCAACGATCGATGAAATCGAATTGTTGCATCCCGGGCAGTGCCTCATCTCACCACTTCAGTTGCCTACACTTTCGGAGTCATACATTGACAGGCTTCTTCGCCATCGCGTTACCGCTGTCGCTATGGAATACCTCCAGGCGGCGGATGGTTCTTTTCCGCTGGTGCGAACCATGAGCGAGATAGCCGGGATTACCGCAATACAGACAGCGGCTGAATTGTTATGCCGTTCAGATTTTGGCCGCGGTGTATTGCTCGGCGGCGTTTCGGGTGTACCGCCGGCCAATGTGGTCATTCTTGGCGCAGGTGTCGTTGGCGAATTTGCCATCCGCACAGCGCTGGCTCTTGGCGCCAACGTTCAAGTCTTCGACGACAACGTCTACAAACTCATGCGTATCCAGCAGATCATCGGACGCCGTTTGTTTACATCGACCATGAATCCCGCTCAACTCGAGCAGCAACTTTTGACAGCCGATGTGGTAATTGGGGCAGTACATTCAGCCACGGGCAGGACTTCTGTGATTGTGCCGGAGGATATGGTCATGAAGATGAAGGAAGGCAGTGTTATCATCGATGTCAGTATCGATCAGGGCGGTGTCTTTGAAACGTCAGAAGTTACAACGCTGGAACATCCCACCTTTATCCGACATGGTGTGATTCACTACTGCGTGCCCAATATTGCCTCAAAGGTCAGTCGCACTGCGTCTCAGGCCATTAGCAATATTCTGACACCGCTGCTGATCAAAGCCGGAGTACACGGAGGAATAGAAGCGCTACTGCACGACCACGCCGGATTTCGCCACGGCGTTTATACCTATAGAGGTCATCTGACAAATGAATATCTCGCCAAGCGATTTGACCACAAGTTTACTTCGCTGGACTTGATATTGCCGTCGTCACTTTAGTTCGCAAAAATGCGTTGAATCGGACTTAGGCCACTTACTAGCTTTGCAACCGCAATGCTTAGGTAAGAACTATGTAGCCGGCGTTACTGCTTTGAGTCCAACAATGGAAGCAATAAGCGTTGTGAGAAACAGCAGTCGCAGGCTGGTGGCGGGTTCTTTAAAAACCAGAATACCGACAATGGCCGTCCCGGCAGCACCGATGCCCGTCCATACAGCGTAGGCCGTACCGATGGGCAGATTTTCAATGGCCTTCATCAGCAGCCCAATACTGATGGTCAACGTGACGAGGAATCCGATATACCACCATATTTTTTCCTGGCCCATAGCGTCTCTGGCCTTGCCGAGACAAAAGGCAAATGCTATTTCAAATAATCCGGCGACGATCAATATAATCCAGCTCATTTCTGTATCCGTTCAATATAACCGGCCATATAGGGGCATCTGACATCGAGTGTCAGACCTTGTTCTTCAGCATATGCCAGGGCGTAATCGATGAGTTTTGCAGACAGTTTGCGGCCGCGTGACTCAGGCGGCACGAAGATATAGAACAGGGTAAGCACACCGTCGAATACGCGGTACGTGATATACGCTGTTCCGCCTTCAACCGGCATTTCAAACCGATTGCCCGCCGCATTGTCGTGAATGGTATAGGTTTCCATAATAACCTGTGAAATGTAAATGTACGCCTTTGCGCTATCTTTGCTCAACACCACCTCACGCATGCGCGCATGATCTTCCGGTTGGCTGCAACACCGGCATGTGCTCTTCGGCTACCTGTTTTAACAACTTTCAAATACCTCCTTTTGGAAATGGGTACAAACACACGAATTCCTTCTTATAGCACAGCAGCAGAAGCACTCAGCGTCATCAAATCCGGCGATCGTGTTTTTCTGCATGGAAGCGCTGCCACACCGCAACACCTGATCAATGCGCTGGGCGAACGGGCGTCGTCGCTGCAGGATGTCGAGGTTGTGTCCATTACAACTCTTGGCGATATGTGTCTGGCAGATCCGGACTGTGCAGCGGCGTTTCACTTTAATGCCGCGTTTGTCTCGCAAAATATACGCGGAGCAGTCAATGCCGGTCGTGGCCAGTATATACCGGTTTTCCTCAGCGAAATTCCTGCGCTGTTTCACAAAAATGTCCTGCCTATTGATGTGGCGCTGGTGCATGTGAGTCCGCCGGATAAACACGGCTACTGCTCATTGGGTACTTCAGTAGACGTGGCTGCAGCAGCCGTGAAGAATGCAAAATATGTGATAGCGCAGGTCAACGACCGTATGCCCAGAACTCACGGTGACGGACTGCTACACATCAGCGATCTGAATGCCATGGTGGCAGTCTCGGAAGAACTGCCGGAGGTACATTACAACGCTGCTGTTTCCGAAGTAGAAGCGGCAATTGGCAGGCATTGCGCTTCGCTGATTGAAGATGGCGCTACGCTGCAACTCGGCATTGGCACCAATTCCGGATGCAGTATTGAGTCAACTGACCCACCACCGCGACCTCGGTGTGCATACGGAAATGTTTTCCGATGGTGTGATCAGTCTGATCAGGAAAGGCGTGATCACCAACGCGCATAAAAAGAAGCATCGCTACAAAACCGTGACTTCCTTTGCTGTCGGTTCGCGCGAATTGTATGATTTCATCGATGACAATCCGGAGTTTATTTTTCTCGAATCCGATTATGTCAATGATTCGTGGGTTATCGGGCAAAATCCAAAAGTAGCAGCTATCAACAGCGCTATTGAAATTGACATCACCGGGCAGGTTTGCGCCGACTCCATCGGCACCTATCAGTATTCGGGGGTAGGCGGACAAATGGACTTTATCAAGGGGGCTTCACTTTCGGAAGGCGGAAGGCCGATTATTGCTATGTCTTCCGTTACCTCCAAAGGCGTGTCGAAAATTGTGCCTTTCCTGAAGCCCGGCGCCGGTGTTGTGACGACCCGCGCGCACGTGCATTATGTTGTAACAGAGCACGGCATCGCCTACCTCTACGGTAAAAATCTGCAACAGCGGGCATATGCATTGATGAATGTTGCACATCCCGATCATCGGGAAATACTGGACCGGGAAATCCGCTCTCGCTTCGGTCAAAAAATATTTTAGGATATTCACCGGACCAGGCGCGTTATATAGGCTATGAAAACCTTGCGAATACCTCTCTTATTGGTGCTGTTTGTCGCCATCCTCTATTGCGGGTTGCAGATCTACCGGCTGGAGGCACATCGGCGGATCATCAAGGAAGACCTGATCGAGTTGATGAATATCCGTTACGGCCTTTTCAGCGTCGATGAATGGAAAGGTGTGATTTCTACGGTACTCACGCGCAAAGTAGAAGAGCTCGATTTTACACCGGAGCAGCGCACTAAAGCCAGGGCAGATATCTCGTCATTTCTCTACCGCACACTCGACGATTTTGAAAAACGGTTTTATGAAGAAAAATCAAAATCGGTTATCGGCTGGATTCAGGGTGGCATCACGAGTCTGACCGGGATGTTCGACAAAATAAAAAAGGATGTGCCGGTATTTACCGACCAGATCCTCGACTTTATGCAAAACGAAGGCAATCGGGAAAAGATCAAGGAGTTTATCATGGACAAGTTGTCGGGCTATGCTGACAAGACCTTTTCAAAGATTGATTACACAGAACACAATCTCATTATCGAGCGGTACGGCTTTGGTGATCGTGTTGAAACTATTCAATACATGCAGGCGGAAATAGATCGCATCGGACAGATTTCGTCGACCTATATGTATGTCATCATGGGATTGGTGTTGTTGGGCGTGATGTTGTTGCTGTTATCGGGAAGGCTGGCCAATGTGGAATTCCTGCTGAACACCTGCATTTGTTTCTTGCTGCTTGCACTTGGTCTGTTGCTGCCCATGATTGAAATTGACGCGCGGATACAAGAGATCAGCTTCACGTTGCTGGATGAACCTGTATCGTTTACCGATCAGGTCTTGTACTACAAAAGCAAGAGCATCCTTGAAGTGGTACACCTGATGCTGACACAGGGAAAAGCAGATGTTATGGCCGTCGGTTTTTTGGTGTTGCTGTTTAGCGTGATATTTCCGCTGACGAAACTGATGGCCTCCATTGCCTATGTGTATTGGCCTTCGCTGAAAAAAAGCAAGTTCGTCAGGTTGATGGTATTTCGAACCGGCAAATGGTCGATGGCTGATGTCATGGTCGTAGCGATCTTTATGTCGTACATCGGCTTCAGCAGTATATTGACAGAGCAATTGCGACAACTTGAAACCATCACGCGCACAATTGATATCGTCGCGACCAATCAATCCGCACTTCAAACCGGATTTTTCCTCTTTACCTCGTTTGTCATTCTGAGCCTGCTCGTAGCGCATCGCCTGCAATTCAGACGAGCCAAAGCGGAAGCATAAAAGCGGCAATCAGATTTGTATTCCCGAAAAACTACTTCCAGATAAAATCTGCCACTACAGGCAAATGATCTGAAGCAAGATGCCCATTCCAATTGTCGGAGAGGATGGCATGTCTACTCACTTCGGCATTTCCGCTGAAGAAGATATAGTCAATCTTGGGTCCGCCTTCATCATCAGGGCAGAGAAATGTCGGTGAAAAGGAAGTAAGTGTTCCGTAATGCGGCGTGACGGAAGCATACATAGCATCACGGAGGAAATGCGCCTGTGTCGCATCGGTCAGGATGATATAGGGATCATCGTCGGCAGTACAATTGTAGTCGCCGGTAAACGATGTAGGTTTATTGCCTGCGATTTGCGCTGAATGCTGTAAAAGTAGTTTGGCGCTTTCTGCGCGCGCCTGCCTGCCCATGTGATCAAAATGTGTATTGAAGTGGTAAAACTGATTGCCATTGGATTTGTCGAGCAGCAATACCCAGGTGACAATTCGCGGCAGTGCCGCATCCCAGCCTACGGAACCGGGGATGTCGGGTGTAGCCGAAAGCCAGAAAGTGCCGCCATCAAGTCTTTCAAATCGGTCCTTCCTGAAAAGGATAGCCGAAAACTCATTGTCAGGCGAAGGAGAAGTTGAGCCATCTGTCCTGCAGACGCCATACCATTCGTATTGTGGGAGGTCAGCGCTGATCTCATCGAGCTGACGCCGGAACGCTTCCTGCAGACCGATAACATCCGGCTCATGAAAGCGGATAAGGCTTGTCAGCAGCGGCCGGCGCTGATCCCAATAGTGAATACCATCGCCTGTATGCGGCAACCTGATATTGTACGACATAATGCGTACGGGATTGTCTTTTGCGAACACCAGACAGGTGAACAGCACAAATGGGATGACGAGCAGTCGGGCAAAGCGGAAGGGTAGTGGCATAGCGCAATGGTTTATGCCCCAAATCTAAAAGATAACAGCAACTCTGGGCCGATAGATCAACCTTACACTATCGGATTATCCAGATATCAGGACAAACCATCTAAAAAAAATTTGCGTGGCAATATAGAATATCGTAATATTGCAATATAGAAATAATAAATACGACAAATGGGGGCAACAAAAACAGATCATTTTACCGACAAACAGAATGTCATGGCGACCCTTTTTAAGGCGTTGGGGCATCCTGCAAGGGTGGCCATAATAGAGTATTTGATGAAGGTGGATACCTGCATTTGTGGAGACATCGTAAACGAATTGCCGTTGGCACAGCCTACCGTTTCGCAACATCTTAAAGAGCTGAAAAATGCAGGCCTGATAAAAGGCAACATTGAGGGTAATGCCATTTGCTACTGCATTAATGAAAAAGCTATTGAAAGACTGCAAAATTATTTTACCAACGTAACGATGAAACTCACAAGCAAGAAAACCAACTGCTGTTAAACTAAAGAACAACTAAAAATGAAACTATCACAAGTAAAAGCGCTATTGCCAACAGTAGAAAATGTATCGTTTAAGCTGGAAAACGGAACTTTTGTTCCCGAACATGTACACGTTACCGAAATCGGTATAATAACAAAACACTTCATTGACTGTGGAGGCACTGTCAGAAATGAAAAAGTAGTGAGCTTTCAGTTGTGGAGTGCAAATGACGTTGACCACCGTTTAAAACCCGCGAAACTGTTGCACATCATTGAACTCTGTGAAAAGCATTTAGATCTTGAAGAGGCTGATATTGAAGTTGAATACCAGAGGGACACCATCGGAAAATATGCATTGGCTTTTGACGGGACGAGTTTCATTTTGCAAAACAAATCAACTGCATGTTTGGCCTTGGATAAATGCGGAATGCCGCAGGAAAAACGAAAAGTAAGATTATCGGACCTGACGAAAGTACCATCGGCTTGTTGCACTGTATCTTCCGATAGCGTGAAAGACAATTGCGGTTGCAATGCAACTGTTGCTGAGGGTGCACCTGAAAATACCGTATGTTGTTAAGGAAGGTATGACAGTATGGTAATACGTAGCATTGATCAGAAAGATTATTCCCGGCTTTCTGAAATATACAGGCAAGGCATTGAAACAGGAATAGCCACTTTTGAGACCAAAGTTCCTGATTGGCAAGATTGGAATGCAGCACATTTGCCGGAATGCAGAATAGCCACATTTGAAGGCAATGTAATGACAGGTTGGGCAGCACTTTCGCCTGTTTCAGGAAGGTGTGTTTATGCAGGTGTCGCGGAAGTAAGTGTGTATGTGGCAGCAGATTTTTGTGGCAAAGGAATTGGCAAGGTTTTATTACAAGAACTCATTAAAGTAAGCGAAAAAGCAGGATTGTGGACATTGCAGGCAGGAATATTTGCTGAAAACACGGGCAACATCAAACTTCACGAATATTGCGGATTTAGAACAATCGGCTTTCGTGAGAAAATAGGACAGCTAAACGGTGTGTGGAAAGATAGTGTCCTGATGGAAAGAAGAAGTAAAATTGTCGGTCTTTAACGAATTGTATCTTTATCAAATATATAATCCTTTAGTTCATCAAATAATATAAATTGATGATGGTGTTTTTTATGATCATTTCATGAAAAGATCAAAATCATAAATGGTGAAAAGTATGGGTTCGCCGGCATTTCATCAAAGGTCGAGTCAGGAACTTCAATGATTTTTTCTAAAGTGAAACCGCTATTAATGGTTTCATTGATTGTATCAGCCAATGTCCAGTGAAAGTCAGTGAAATGAACACCATCCTGATCATTATCCCGGATATACACCTCAAAAGGTTCAAGCGCATTGAAGTAATTAAATGGCTTGCCTGTTGTGTAATCCGTGTAAAAGGGGCGGTAGTCGTATTGCCTGAAACAGGGATGCGTCGTGACAAGAATATATTTGCCGTCTTTGTTTTTATATTTTTTAAAATTTGACAGGATACTTCTATACTCTTCTTTACTGCTGAGGCAGATGAGTACCAGGCTGAATACAATACAGTCGAAATAATCAGCAGGAATATCCTCCGGAGATTCATAACGTATTGCATTCCTGCCTTCCAGGTGATTCAGAGCCTTTTGAGATTCCTGAACGTTGAGATCGTATAGACTTATTTCAATTTTGTTGTTTAGCAGTCGGCTGATGAAACTATCGCCACATCCATAGTCAAGTAATGTTTTGGGGTTAATGTCTTCAATAACTTTGGCAATTTGAGGCTGAATCGTTTTTTGTTCAGCATTGGCTATTTCAAAAACCTTTGCTGCTTTTTCAGACGACCAGAAATCTTTTGCAATATTGTTCATGTATGAGTTGATTTTGAATGTCTTCGTATTTAGGCTGAAAGCGCTTACTTTTTCTTCTTGCCGAACAGCTGCACAATTGCATCATACGCCGCCAGATGGAGGATATTGGCATGGTCGGCATTCGGGTAGTACTTGTAAGCTACCTGATGATGTGTGGCGGCAGCCAGCTTCGAGAGTTTTCTGGCAGACGACTTCATGATTCTGCCTTCCTTGCCGACGGCGATATAGACACTGGCTTTGTGTCCGGCGGCAAAGGGTACGTCCAGGAGCGAACGGTCATCCCACCAGAGACTGGGGCTGACGATGATGTAATGCGTAAAAAGCTGTGGTTTTTTGATGAGGATCTCAGCGGCGAGAAGTCCGCCGAGCGACTGTCCGAGCAGTGTCTTCTGCGGGGAAGTTTTGTAGTTTTTCTCTACAAAGGGTTGTAACTCCTGCTCGATAAACTGTAAAAAAGGCGCTGAATGCCCTGTGGTGGGGAAGGCAACCTTATCTTTCTCAATCGTGGTCGGGTAAGAAAAATCCCGCCTGCGGTCGACGTTGGCAATGCCCACGAGAATTGATTCGGGGAGGTATTCTATCCATGGAAAGGTGGCAAACTGCACCAGGCCCGCGATGTGGATAAAGTCTTCATCCTCTGACCCATCGAGCAGATAGATCACCGGGTACTGCCGTGCAGAATCGGGTGAGTATCCGGCCGGGAGATAGACATTCAGCTTCCGTGCCTCGCCGAGGATATCGGAGTGGAACTCAACGGTTTCCCCCAGCACAAATGGCGTTCGGCTTTGCAGGGCCGGCGGCGTCTGTCCAAACAGGCAGACGGGCATGAGGCAAAGGGATACGAGTAAACAGAGTAGTGTTGATTTCGATGACATAGGGCAAAAGTAAAAAAGAAGTGAAGACGTACGACAGTGATACCTCACTCCAAGGATCGGGGGTGAGGGGCTGTATCAGCCTGGCTTTCCGTCTCGATGAGATTTTAATAACTGAAGTGATCCGTTTTTAAAATTAGCTCTTCACTTACATCAGCGTATCAAAATTTGAAAAACGATATCATGAAAGCTATCCCTCTGTGGACGATGTTCCACCTTTATGTCCTTTGTGGTTAAACCAAAATCATGGAAAATCTACAAACCCTGAATGTAGAATCCGAAATCATTAAGTTAGCGCCAGCCTCTGCGTTCTTCGCGTTGAAAGTTTGAAACACATCCATATGGAAATCCTATGTACGGTAGAATTCAAGTGGATATGAACCTGGCATTACTAAACAGGATAAAAACCTATTCGCTACAAGGCAATGCAAGCTTCATGCTCATTAGCCGATTATCAGTAAGACGTGAGAATTGAGCAGTTCCGTATATTTGGGTATTAGCAGTACACAAACCTCGCTACAACAGAATGACAAGACCCGAACAGATCACTCAAGACTTTCTAAGAGAACTCGACAAACATTTGGACGACATTGCTTCCAAAAGAACTGACGTCATGTTTGACGTTCGGGATTTCGCCAAAATCTTACATATCCACCCCATTCATTTAAGCAACACCATCAAACAAACCACAGGAAAAGCACCATGCGACTTCTGTGAAGCCAAAATCCTGGATATCGCCAAACGGCTTTTACGCGACACCGATATGACAATCGCTGAAATAGCCATTCAACTCACCTACGACCCATCAAACTTTACCAAGTTCTTTAAAAAGTATGCCGGACAAACACCAGGTGCATATAGAAAGCATCATTCTGAAACTATCACCATAAAAGCGACATAGTGACATCTACCTTTGCCTGGATACATCAAAAAGTAAGGCAATGGCAAATTTAGCTGGCAAAACAGCCCTCGTAACAGGATCATCAAGGGGAATCGGAGCAACCATCGCCATAAAACTTGCAGAAGCAGGCGCCAATGTTGTGATCAATTATATTGAGAGCCAGTCCAATGCAGAAGAAGTTGCTGAGCAAATTGAAAGGCTAGGCGGCAATTCTATCGTTGTACAAGCCGACGTAAGCAAGTATGTGGAAGCAGAAAGGCTGTTTGACACCACCATCCGGCAATTCGGAAAAGTTGATATACTCATAAATAATGCCGGCATTATGAAAAACAACTTAATCCAACATGCCACAGAAGAAGACTTTGCCCTGAATTTTGAGATTAACGTTAGAGGTGTTTTCAATATGCTGAAACAGGCCTCCGCAAAACTGGCAGAGAACGGCGCCATCATTAATTTCTCCTCAACTACCACCAGATTAATGATGCCGACCTACGGACTCTATTCCGCCTCAAAGGCAGCCGTAGAACAAATGAGCAGAGTGCTTGCCAAAGAAATCGGAGTGAAAGGCATCAACGTCAATTCCATTTTACCGGGGACAACCAATACCGAATTGTTCAGAGAAGGAAAAAGTGAAGAGCTAATCGCCAAGCTTGCCGCCATGACCGCATTCAAGCGTATTGGCGAAACCGAAGATATTGCCAATACAGTATTATTCCTGGCAAGCGATGACGCTAAATGGATAACAGGACAGAGCATTGCCACAAATGGCGGGCTTGCGTAGCTCTAACTTTTGTTCCACATGGACACCTCATCTTCCAGGCCCTGCCCATACGCACCGGTTAGCATTGTACAACTGAAGTTCTGCTCGGTTGAGCTGCTTCGGCATGGTTTTCCTTCTCGATGAGTATTCAAGCACAGAAGATCCGTCCTGTTACTGCAGAGGACACCGAGGTTTTGTTTGTGAGCCCAAAACAATCCGAAGCCTCCGATAAGCTCAAGCTGCCAAAGTGGTTGTTAAGCGCAGAGGGCGCTGAGGTTTGAAACGTACGCCTAAACTCCAGTTCGGTTGTACGTTTTCATTAAAACCAATCCGCCTGGTCTGCAATATCTCTTTCCTCCAACTTGCGCTGTTGATGATAATTGGGTCGTCGGCAGTGGATTTGTAGATATTGAGGATGGCGTAGGTGAAATGCAATAAGCCAATTGTAAGAGATGCCATTACGAAACATCGTTCCAGGCTATACTGGTTAACGGAATAGCCTTCGGTCGTACTAATT